>Ga0265325_10000039_pt1 | contig 93014 bp, 91 predicted proteins | sample 41420metaG_FD_202090 | JGI IMG/M metagenome (GOLD analysis project Ga0265325, IMG submission 202090) | Rhizosphere microbial communities from Carex aquatilis grown in University of Washington, Seatle, WA, United States - 4-14-20 metaG | ecosystem: Host-associated > Plants > Roots > Rhizosphere...
CATCGACGACCAACAGTTTCTCAATGCGATGTTGGTGCAGCAGGCGCTTGGCCTCATCCTGGCTTACGCCTTCGCGCACAGTGATGAGCTTCTTTGTCATCAAATCGGAAATTCTCTGGCGCGGATCAGTGGCGAAACGAACGTCGCGGTTAGTCAGAATTCCCACCAGCTTGCCGGGCTGGCCGTTCCCGGCCGCTTCGACCACCGGAATTCCGGAAATGTGATTGTCCTTCATCAGATCGAGTGCCTGCTGAAGGCTGGCGCCGGGCTCGATCGTGAGCGGGTTCACCACCATGCCGGATTCGAATTTCTTCACCTGGCGCACCTGAGCGGCCTGCTCGTCGGGCTCCATATTGCGGTGGAGCACACCGATGCCGCCAGCCTGCGCCATGGCGATCGCCATTTGCGCCTCGGTCACGGTGTCCATCGCCGAAGCGATGATCGGGATATTGACGGCGATCGTGCGGGTGACGTGTGAGCGAATATCGACATCCGAGGGCAACACTTCCGACAGACCTGGCCTGATCAGGACGTCGTCGAATGTGAGGCCCTCGCGCGGGCTTGCATTGTTTTTTGCGGCCATCGCCAACTCCGTCTTGCCCGAAAAGGCATTGGACCGGCTGGCAAGGGGTTGTAAAAACCCGTCGCGAGGGGGGTCCCTCGCCTTACGTCGCGGCCCGCTTTTGGGTTGGCGTCGGTCGATAGCACGGGATGGCAGCGATTCCTAGCGCAATCGCGGATGGCTGTTATGAAGTCGTAAACGTGAAGGAGCCTTCCTTCCGCCGCCGCTTTAAGCTTGAAGACCCTCTGATTGCTCCGACGCCCCGCTGGATGACCCCCGCATGCCTCGCGACCGCATTGTCCCGCTGATCATCGCGGTTGCCCTGTTCATGGAGAACATGGACTCGACGGTGATCGCGACGTCGCTGCCGGCGATCGCGACCGATATCGGCACCAACCCGCTGGCGCTCAAGCTCGCCGTTACCTCCTACCTGCTGTCGCTGGCGATCTTCATCCCGGCCAGCGGCTGGACCGCCGATCGCTTTGGCGCTCGCACGGTCTTCCGCGCGGCGATTGCCGTTTTCGTCATCGGATCGATCGGCTGCGCCTTCTCGAGCTCGCTCACGGATTTTGTCATCGCCCGCATCGTGCAAGGCATGGGCGGGGCAATGATGACACCCGTGGGGCGCATGGTGCTGGTGCGCACCATCAGCAAGCGGGAGCTCGTCGGCGCGATGGCATGGGTGACGACGCCAGCGCTGATCGGCCCTGTTCTTGGCCCGCCGATCGGCGGCCTCATAACAACCTATGCGACCTGGCACTGGATCTTCATCATCAACGTTCCGATCGGGCTGCTCGGTATTGTGCTGGCAACGCGCTACATCCCGGATGTCCGCGCCGAAGAGCACGAACGTTTCGACATTGTCGGCATGGTGCTCGCGGGCCTCGGCATTGGCGGCATGGCGTTCGGACTCTCGGTACTCGGGCTCAACTTCCTGCCGTGGTACGTGGTCGCCGCGCTTGTTTTCGGCGGCGCCTGTTTCATCGCGGCCTATCTGGCGCACGCGCGGCACACAGACAATCCCGCGCTCGATCTCTCGCTGTTCCGGATACCGACTTTTTTCGCCAGCGTCGTCGGTGGCTTTGTCTTTCGCCTTGGACTTGGCGCCCTTCCCTTTCTGCTCCCGTTGATGCTGCAGATCGGGTTCGGCATGACACCATTCCAGTCGGGCATGATCACATTCGCGACTGCTCTTGGCGCCATGGGAATGAAATGGGCAACGGCGAACATTCTCCGCCGCTTCGGCTTCCGCACCATCCTGGTCGTCAATTCGATCATCAGCTCGGCATTTCTCGCGGTGTGCGCCGGGTTTACCGCCACGACACCCATCATATTGATGGTCATCCTGCTGCTGGTCGGCGGATTCTTCCGTTCATTGCAGTTCACCAGCATCAACACCATCGCCTACGCCGATATCGATACGCACCGCATCAGCCGGGCGACTGCATTGGTGAGTGTCGCGCAGCAACTGGCTGTCTCGTCTGGCGTAGCGATCGGAGCAATGGCGGTCGAGCTCACCGTCTACTTTAAGGGAAGCGGTCCGCTGCAAGCGGCTGACTTTCCACCTGCGTTTCTGGTGGTCGCGGTAATTTCTGCTCTTTCCGTATTGATCTTTATTCGGCTTTCTCCCGAGGCCGGAGCGGAAATGGCCGACAGGCTGCCGACGCCTGCGGAAACCTCGGACCAGCGGGCCGGTTAATCCTCGAGTTTTCCGGCGCCGCGAAACCCTGTTGCCAGCAAATAAAGTTCCGCCGAATCCGCGCGGCTGGCCGCCGGCTTCACATGCTTGACGCTCCGGTAGTCACGCTTGAGAGCCGCCAGCAGCGCGGCCTCGGTGCCGCCTTGCAGCACTTTCGCCAGAAAGGTGCCTCCCGGCGCGAGCACCTCGCGGGCAAAGCCCGATGCAGCTTCCACCAGCGCCATGATTTTGAGATGATCGGTGCGGCCGTGCCCGGTGGCGTTGGCGGCCATATCGGACAGCACCACGTTGGCAGGTCCGCCGATCATTGCCTTCAGCTGCTCGGGCGCGGCGCGATCAAGAAAATCGAGATGCAAGAAATCAACGCCCCGCACCTGCTCCATTGATAAGACATCGATTGCAACCACCCGTCCCGATTCAGGCGCGCCTACGCGCTGGGCTGCGACCTGGCTCCAGCCGCCAGGAGCCGCGCCGAGATCAACCACGCGCCCACCTTTCTTGAGGAATCGCGCCTTGTCGTCGATCTCCATCAACTTATAGGCGGCACGCGAGCGCATGCCTTCGCGCTTGGCGCGGGCGACATAGGGGTCATTCAACTGACGCTCAAGCCACTGGCGGGACGATTGCGACCGGTTACGGCTTCTAACGCGAACTTTTTCGCGCGAGCCACCGCCGCTCTTGCCGCGTACCGTCACGGCACCGCCTGGCTGCTGCCGTCCCATGCGCCGTCTTCGCGCATCATCTGAACCAGCATGCCTTCGCGCAGGCCACGGTCGGCAACGCGAAGGCGCGGACAAGGAAATGCGCGCCGGATCGCTTCGAGGATCGCGCAGCCTGCGAGCACCAGATCGGCGCGCTCGGCGCCAATGCAAGGACTCGCTACTCTTTCGTCATAGGACATTGCCAAAAGGCGCTCGACGACGGCGTTGATTTCCTCGGCACTCATCCAGCAACCATCGACGCGATTTCGATCATAGCGTTTGAGATTGAGGTGAACGCCGGCGATTGTCGTAACGGTACCCGAAGTCCCCAGCATGTGGGTCGTGTCTGTCATCTGTCCGCCATGCGCAAGCACAAATGGTGCGATCATGCCCGCTACCTCTTGCACCATTGCTTCATAGCTTTCTCGTGTGACCGTAATTCCCCCAAAACGTTCGGCCAGGGTTACAACGCCGTGCGGCACCGAAATCCATCCGCAGATCTGCGGTAGCGGCGGCCCTCCGCTGGCCTTGTGGGAGCGAGACAGTCGTACGAGTTCTGACGAGCCGCCTCCGATGTCGAACAGGATCGCGCCTTCCGCATGCGGGTCGACCAACGGCGTACAACCGGTTGCGGCAAGGCAGGCTTCGGTCTCGCGATCGATCACTTCCAGGACAAGGCCCAATTCTTCGGTGACGCGCGCGAGAAATTCCGTGCCGTTTTGTGCCGCCCGGCAGGCTTCCGTTGCGATCAGCCGCGCCCGCGTCACGCCTTTATTCTTCATCTTGCTTCGGCAAATCGCCAAGGCGGCAATCGCGCGCTCGACGGCAGCTTCGCTGAGCCGACCCGACAGCGACACCCCCTCACCCAACCGCACGATTCGTGAAAACGCATCGACCACCCGGAAACCGTCACCGGACGGACGTGCCACGAGCAATCGGCAATTGTTGGTTCCAAGATCGAGCGCTGCATAGGTGGCGCCGCCCCGGTCACTGCCGGAGCCCACATCTGCCCGTCCAGGCGACCGCCGACCCCACCGGGCCCGCGCCGGCGGTGCCCGATCAATAGCGGGGTCGAGGCCCGGGATATCCCCGGCCTCGCCGCTCATGCTGTCTTAACCTTCCTGCCACCCCCGTAAGCCGCCACTCCCTGGGCGCGTCACGGTTGCGGCATTGTTCTTTCGATCACGAAAAGTGTAACAGCGCCTGTGCCTCGCGCAACCCTCCGTCCCAAAAGCAATTCTTGTCGAAGCTTCCCGGCTGCTCTATTTGACAGCACGCCAGCCCGCAAACCCCCGATCCCGCGATGGATGACCGAACCACAGAAGCCACGCTTTCGCTGACCAAATTCGGTGTCGGCCAGCCGGTTCGTCGCAGCGAAGATCCAAAGCTGGTTCGTGGTGAGGGTTCCTACACCGACGACGTCAGCCGCCCCGGCCAGGCCTATGCCGTGATGGTGCGCAGCCGGGAGCCACACGGGGTCATCCGCTCCATCGATACGGCCGCGGCGAAAACCATGCCCGGCGTGCTCGCAATTTATACGGCGAGCGATTTGGCGGCCTATGGCCCGCTCAAATGCAACATGCCGCTGAAGAGCCGGGATGGATCGCCCATCCGCTACACGCCGCGCCCCGCACTTGCGGCGGACAAGGTGCGCTTTGTCGGTGATCCGGTCGCTTGCGTCGTTGCGGAAACCGTCGCACAGGCGAAAGACGCAGCCGAAGCCGTGGCGATCAACATCGAGCCGCTGCCCGTGGTGCTCAAGCCGGCGGACGCCGTGAAACCAGGCGCGCCGCTGGTGTTCGATGCCGTGCCCAACAATATCGCGCTCGACTATCACTTCGGCGACGCTGCCAAGGTGGCTGAGGCCTTTGCCAAGGCAAAACACGTTACGCGGCTCGAGACGTCCAATCAGCGCATGGTGGTCAATGCCATGGAGCCGCGCGCGGCGATCGGGGAATACGATGCGGCCGGCAACAAGTGGACGCTCTATTCATCGAGCCAGGGCGTGCACGGCATGAAGACCACGCTGTTGGACGTCCTGGGGGCGCCCGCCGACAAGGTCCGCGTGGTCACCGGCCAGGTCGGCGGCTCGTTCGGGATGAAGGCGGCGGTCTATCCGGAGTACATCTGCATCCTGCACGGCGCGCGTCAGCTAAGGCGGCCGGTGAAATGGACCGACGAACGTTCCGGCAGTTTCGTATCGGATCATCATGGTCGCGCGCAGGACATGGTGATCGAGATGGCGTTCGACGAAAACGCCCACATCCTGGCGCTGCGTGAGACCGGCTATGGCGACATGGGGGGCTATCTCTCGCAGTTCGGCCCGCTCTTGCCGACCGGCAACCAGGTCAAGAACCTCGCGAGCATCTATCGCACGCCGGTGATGGAAGTGGCGACGAAGTGCGTGTTCACCAACACGACCTTCGTGTCCGCCTATCGTGGCGCCGGCCGGCCGGAGGGAAATTATTACGTTGAACGCGTGCTCGATCTCGCTGCAGCCGAAATGGGCATCGACCGCATCGAATTGCGCAAGCGCAACATGATCCGCAAGAGCGATCTGCCGTTCAAGGCAGCCTCGGACATGACCTACGACTGCGGCGATTTTCTCGGCGTCCTCAAGCAGGCCCTGGAGGCAGCTGACTATGCCGGCTTCAAGAAGCGCAAGCGTGAGAGCAAGAAGCGCGGCCTGCTGCGCGGCCTCGGTATCGGGTGCTACCTCGAAGTGACGGCCGCGCCGGGCAAGGAATTGGGCGCAATTCATTTCGAATCCGACGGCACGGTGACCATCATCACCGGGACTCTGGATTTCGGCATGGGTCATGCCACCACTTACGCGCAGATTTTGAGCGACCAACTTGGCATCCCATTCGATTGCATTCGCATGGTCGAAGGCGACAGCGATCGGCTGAATTTCGGTGGCGGCAGCGGTGGCTCGCGCTCGGTGATGCTGGTCGGCGCCGCGCTCTCTGAATCGTCGAAGATCGTGATCGAACGCGGCAAGCAGATCGCCTCACACGTGCTCGAGGCGTCGGCGAGCGACATCGAATACAAGGCTGGACGCTTCGTCATAGCGGGAACCGACCGTTCGATCGGCCTGTTGGAGCTCGCTGCGCGTTTACGCAGTGGCGCCAAACTGCCGGAGGGCGTTCCGACCTCGCTCGATGTTGAGCATGTCGTGGCGGAGCCTGTCCCGTCCGCATTCCCAAATGGGTGCCATATCGCCGAGGTGGAGGTGGATCCGGACACCGGCGCAACGCAAGTCGTGCGCTATTCCGCGGTCAATGATCTGGGCACCATCGTCAATCCACTTCTGGTCGAAGGCCAGATCCAGGGCGGCGTCGTCCAGGGCCTTGGGCAAGTGCTTCTGGAACAGGCGGTCTACGACTCCGACGGTCAACTGGTGACCGGATCGTTCATGGACTACGCCATGCCGCGCGCGCACGACGCACCAATGATCAACGTTGCCAGCCATCCTGTGCCGACCAAGAGCAATCCGCTCGGCGCTAAAGGTTGCGGCGAAGCCGGCACGTCTGGCGGATTGCCCTCGGTCGCGAATGCGGTGATCGATGCATTGTCGGAGTACGGAATTCGTCACCTGGAAATGCCGATGACGCCGTCACGCATCTGGCACGCCATCCGGGACGCCAAGGCCAAGCGTCCATGAGCCAATTGGCCGAGACAGTTGCTGGAAGCCGAACATCTTACATCCGCGTCGTTGGCGCAGTCAGCGCTGCGCACTTCGTATCGCACTATTACATTATCCTGCTTGCGCCGCTGCTGCCCCTCGTGCGCGCAGAATATAACGTCACCTACACGGAAATCGGGCTCGCCTTTGCGGCATTCAATATCGTGACGGCTGCGCTACAGACCCCAGCCGGATTCCTGGTCGATCGGCTGGGTGCGCGCGTGTTGCTCGTCGCCGGCCTCGCGATCGGGGCGAGTGCGTTTGTGATCGCCGGTATCGTCGATTCATTCTGGGTGCTGGTTACGATGTTTGCGCTCGCCGGTATCGGAAACACGGTCTACCATCCGGCCGACTATGCGCTGCTGTCGCAGCATGTGCCATCTGATCGGATCGGCCAGGCCTTCTCGATACATACATTCGCCGGCATGATGGGCTCTGCCGTTGCGCCGGTAACGTTGCTGATGATGCAAAGTCTCTGGGGCTGGCGCGGCGCATTTATCGGAGCGGGTGCGCTGGGTTTTGCCGTCGCCGCTATCCTTCTTGCAATACGCGATCAGGGTACCGCCCCGGTAACGCCCGCGCCTGCGCGGGCCGCATCCGACAAAACCGCTACGAGCTGGCAACTTTTGCTATCCGCACCCATCCTGCTCAATCTTATTTTCTTCGTGCTGCTCGCGATGATCAGCAGCGGCCTTTACAACTATTCAGTTGTTGCACTCGGTGCGCTCTATGGAACTCCCGCGACTACGGCCAACACCGCGCTTTCCGCCAATCTCCTTTGGTCAGCGATCGGCGTATTGATTGGCGGCGTCCTCGTCAGCCGGACAACGCGCCATGGTGGCGTCGCTGCTTTAGGTCTTGCAGCCATAGCCCTCTTTACTGCGGTGATCGCCGAAATCGACTTCAGCGCATGGGCCTTGATCGTTGTCATGTCGTTGAGCGGTTTTTTCTCCGGTGTGATCATGCCCTCGCGCGATATGATCGTGCGCGAAGTCACTCCGCCAGGTTCGTTCGGCAAGGTTTTCGGTTTCGTGACTACAGGGTTCAATATTGGCGGTATCATTTCCCCGCTGATTTTCGGCGCCATCATGGACCACAACAGTCCGCGCATGGTGTTCCTGACGGTGGCTGCAATCAGCCTGGTCGCTATCTTGACGGTTGCGACGCGCCCTCGGCACGCCACGTAGACTGCGGCAGCGGGCTTATGGACTTGTCAAATCAGCCGAATTGCCCCATGTCAGGGGCCTCCGGCGAATGGCAGCGGGCCTTTTCGGCCGCTATTTTGTTGGGGGATCGTCCAACGGTAGGACTCCAGACTCTGACTCTGGCTATCTAGGTTCGAATCCTAGTCCCCCAGCCAATCATCCTGTTTTCACTTATCGAAACTGAAAAAGCCGACCCAAGAACGGGTTGGCCACAGCGCGCGCAATTGGGCTGGCCAATAATCAATTTGTAGCTCATCCTGATGTCGGCTGCAGGGTACTTAATTAGAAACGAAAATCAGGGAGGCAATCGCCGTGGCTCAAACCATAGAGGGATTCGTCGGCAACGCACTGGACGATGCGAAAATCTCGCCGCTCCACGTCAAGGTGGTCGCATTGATCGCCGCCGGTTACTTCTTCGACGTCATCGACCTGATCGTGCTTGGGTCACTGATCCCCGACATGATTCAATCCAAATTCGCCACCGGGGCCGAAGCTGGCCTCGTTGGCAGCGCCACCGTGTTCGGGATGTTCATCGGCGCAGCTGGCCAAGGTGAATTCAGCGACCGCTGGGGACGAAAGACGGTCTATCAGTTCAATCTGTTGCTGTTCGGAGTCTTCACAATTCTTGGCGCGCTCGCGCCGTCCGTATTCTGGCTCATGGTTTGCCGCTTCATCGCGGGCCTTGGCCTCGGCGGCGAACAGCCGCTCGCCTTCGCTTATGCCGGCGAATATTCGCCAAAAGCGATCCGCGGCCGCATTCTTGCGATCGTCCACTTCATCGGCGGCGCATGTGTGTGGCCAATCGCTTCGCTTTTCACACTGTTCTTCCGCGACTCGATCGGCTGGCGTGGGGTATGGGTGGTAATCGGCATTGGCGCGCTTATCGTCTGGGTATTCCGCTTCGCATTGCCTGAATCGCCGCGCTATCTGGCGACGCACGGCCGCGGCAAGGAGGCCCTCGACGTGCTCACCCGCCTGGGCATCGCCGGACCGAAGGAGCAACTGACGACCAGCGCTGCCAGCGACAGCAAGTCGGATCCGTTTGGCATCGTATTCAAGATGTTCCCGAAGCGCGTGATCGCCGGCATGATCTGTTTCTCGGCGTTCTTCGGCGTCGCGATCGGACTTGGTACCTGGCTGCCCAACATCATGACCGCCAAAGGCTTCACGATTACGAAGTCGCTTACTTATACCTTTGGAATGACGTTGGCCGTGCCATGCGCAAGCTTGTTCATGATGTATGCGCTCGACAAATTCGGACGGAAAATCACATCGGTCTGCGCGTTTATTGCGGCTGGTTTGATGGCGATCGTGTTTGCGAACGCGGCGACTGACACCCAACTTCTGGTCGCCGGTTTCATCATGATCTTCTTCATCCAGGTCGCCGGCAACTCGATGCAGATCTTTGCTTCGGAGGTCTTCCCCACCAACGCACGTGCGTCGGGCTTCGGCTGGGCGGCCGGTGTCGGACGTCTCGCTACCGCCTTCATCGTGCCGACGATCCTCTGGATCCAGAACGGCTATGGCCTCACGACGGTGTTCGTGTCCCTGGCGGTAGTTCTGCTGATCGCCGCGTTCTCGGTGACACAGATGGGTCCAGAGGCGAGGCAAAAGGGCCTCGATGAGGTCGCTCCTCCGACCGGCTAACGTCTCGGACGTCAACAAGGGGCCCGGCCCGGCATCCCGCCGGCCGGGCCTCATCGCTTCAATTTGATACCGCCTTGTAGACCGGTCAGCAGATGAGTTCGGCAGCGTCCGCCAGGAACATTCGTTTCGTCTCGCGTTGCGATCAGGGTGGCAGGCCCGACGGCGTGCAGGTCATCCTTCACAAGGGGCACGCGTTCATCGGGCATATGTTCAGCGACGGGTATTCAGTCGTTGACGTACGAGATCCGTACAAGCCGAAAACAGTGGCATTCGTCGCTGCCCCAAAAAATACCCGGTCCCACCATTTGCAAATCCACGGCGACATTCTGCTCGCGGTCAACGGTCCGAATATCTGGGCCATGCAGCAATATGCGAGCCAGGCCGACTACTACGGAAAATCGCTCGCAGATTCCGTGCAGACTGAACAACCGTTCGGCGCCGGCATACGCGCATTCGATGTCTCGCAACCGGCGCAGCCACGCGAGATCGGATTTCTGAACACGGCCGGACTCGGCGCGCACCGCATCTGGTGGGTCGGTGGCCGCTATGCCTATGTCTCCGTGCATTTCGAAGGTTTCATCGACCATGTGCTGGCAGTGGTCGATGTATCAAATCCCGAGAAACCGGCGCTGGCCGGACGCTGGTGGCTGCCCGGCATGCACCGCGCCGGCGGCGAAACGCCGCCCGCCGCGTTCGGCAAGCGCACGGCACTGCATCATCTCATCAGCGCGGGAAATATCGGTTATGCGGCCTGGCGGGATGGCGGCTACACAATCCACGACCTGAGCGATCCCGCGAACCCGAAACTCCTCAGCCACCGCAACTATGCACCACCCTTCGGCGGCGGCGCGCACACACCTCTGCCGCTGCCGAACCGCAAGCTGCTGGTGCTGGCAGATGAGGCCACCTCGGCAAACTGCGCCAACGGGCTGGCCTACACGTGGGTCATCGACGTACGCGAGCCGGGCAATCCGTTCTCAATCGCCACGCTGCCGACGCCGGACGATGAAAATTTCTGCGCCAAGGGCGCGAAATTCGGGCCGCACAATCTGCATGAAAACCGGCCAGGCGCGTTCCAGAGCGAAGATATCGTCTTCGCCACCTATCACAACGCGGGCGTGCGCATTTATGATGTCCGCAACGCCTTCCAGCCAAAACAGGTCGGATATTTCGTGCCGCCGCCCCCCGAAAAAATCGTCGACCAGCGGCCTAATCCCGCCAAGGTCATCCAATCCTGCGATGTGTTTGTCGACAGCAACGGTCTGATGTATCTCACCGACACCAATGCGGGCCTGTACATCCTGCAATACGAGGGACATTAATCGAATGGCTGCGAAGTTCGGGCGCCTTGCCCTGCATATGTGGACGATCGATACCACGCCGCTTGAAACCGCGCTCGATGCGGCCAAGCAGGCCGGTTACGACGCGGTTGAATTGCGTCGCACCGATTTCAAGCGCTGCTTCGATGCGGGCATGAGCAATGCGCAAGTGCTCGACCTCATCAGAAAGAGCGGCATTCCCTGCGGCGTGCTCGGCGTCGAATACGGTTGGCTGTTCGCTACCGGCGAGGAGAGCAAGCGGCTGTTCAGTGTGTTCCGCGAATCCTGCGAGAACGCGGTGGCGCTCGGCTGCGACATGCTGATGAGCGCGCCGGGCCAAATCAGCGGGCCGATCCCCGACGCAATCAATCGGCTGAAAGAAGCAGGCGACATCGCTGCCGAGCACAAGCTCAGGCTCGCGATCGAATACAATTCACAGCACGATGTTCTCAACAGCTTGCCCGTGCTGACCGAGCTCATTACCGGCGCCAACAAGAAAAACTGCGGTTATCTGGTCGATGCCTATCACTTCACGCGCAGTGGTTTCGGTGGCCGAGGCTTCGAGCCGATCCCGGCCGACCAGATCTTCTGTTTCCAGTACAGCGACCTGTCGCCCAACCCGGTGACCGGCGTGCGCCGGCCGACCGACCGCCTGCCGCCCGGCAAGGGCGTGGTCAAATGGCGCGAGATGCTCGGGCTGTTGGCGGAAAAAGGTTATACGGGATATCTCAGCTACGAAGCGCCCAATCCCGATCAGTGGGCGCGGTCGCCCTATGATGTTGCACGCGAGGGCGTCGAACTCACAAAGAAATTATTGCGGGACGCGGTCCCGAGCTACCAGGGCACATGATCCCGGAAACTGGGTATCGGTTTTCGGATAAGATCATGCGCAAGATAAACTGAGGATTGATCATGGCAGAAGAACTACCGCTTTTTCTCGGTCTGAACGACAAGACCGTCACCGATATTCCGAAGACCGTCGAAAAACAGCGCTACATGACGAGTGTTGCGCCGAAGGCCGCGAACCCCGGCAAATGGGTCGAGCAGCCGCGCATGCCGATCCCGACCGGCGAGCATGCTGTGATCGAATGCCAGGGAAAAATTCATTCAATCGCGGGCTATGCCAAGCATCGCGTCGATCAACCCTTCCATCAAGTATTCGATCCGAAAGCCGGCACCTGGTCGCTGAAGGCGCCCTTCCCGCACCCATGCAATCACGTCGCCGGCGTCTCGATCGGCACCAAGATCTATACCTTCGGCGGTTTCGTCGAACAGAACCGCTGCCCGCATTCCAAGTGCTTCGTCTATGACACCACCACCGACCAATGGGCATCTATCGCGCCCATTTCGCGCCCGCGCGGGGCCGTGTCGGCGATTGTGCTCGATGGCAAAGTCCATTTGCTTGGCGGCCGCGACGTGCGTTCAGTCGAATGGCACGAAGTCTACGATCCGGCGGCTGACAAATATTCGGACCGCGCCAGCATGCGCGGCTCAACTGGCACGCAACCGTTCGTCGGCCAGCGCGACCATATGGGTGTCGCGGTCGTCGATGGAAAGATTCACGCCATCGCCGGCCGCATGGATAGCTACGACTTCAACACGTCATTGAACGCGGTCTACGATCCCAAGACCGATAGCTGGTCGTTCCGCGCCCCGCTGCCCACCGCGCGTAGTGGACCGTCCTGCGTGTATATCAACGGCAAGATTGTCGTTTTTGGCGGCGAAGCCACCGGCAAGGTGTTCGGAACTAACGAGGCCTACGATCCGAAGACCGATACCTGGGAGCAACTGACGCCGATGGCCATTCCGCGCCACGGCCTGCATGGCGCAACCTGCGCCGTCATCGGCAATATGGTGCACGTGCCGGGCGGCGGTCCTGTGCCTGGCGGACAGGTGCAAGGCGCCTACCACGACGCCTTCACTTTCGGCTAAACAGTGGAACTCCAAATGATACGGCCGCCCCCGGTGGGCGGCCGTATCTGTTTTCCTATGGACGATCCAAGGGACGAATTAGCGCGCCGGCCGCAGCGTAAGTTCGGCCACACCAGCCGCAACATTCAGACCGGCCTGCCCTTGCACCGAAAGCGGTTGCAGGGCGACGGTTCGATCCGAGCCACCGACCAATACGTTCGCTCCGAGACCCGCACCAACGGTCGCCTCGGCGCTCGCACCGCTATAATTGCCAGCAAGCGCACCAAAGCGCTTCGTCGTCGGTGCATAAACCGACCACACCATTTCACCGCCAGCGGTCGCGCCTAAGTCGAGGCCGAATTTGCTAATCCCACCGACGTAGACTTCACGCGGCCCTGGTTGGGCAGGCGTGAACATGCAGGTCAAATCCTTGTGCGACGTGATGATCAATCCGATACCGCCGGAAATATCGCAGGTCAGTGTTCCGACTTTTGTGCGCTCGCGCTGGGCCGTCGCCGGAATTGGCGAAGCCATTGCCGCAACGACCACGAGAGCAGCAAGAGCGCTCAATGGCCTATGCATGTGAAGCTCCTTTTCAATTGAAGGACGGCTAATAACGTCTGCGGAAAAAACAAGTTCCCATCACCCGGACACTTGTCGATATCGCATTGAAATGCCGATCGTTAGGCAACGCAGCGCCCGGCAAAATTTGCCCGCGCACTCGATGACAATGAGCTAAAGACCGGTTCGCATCCGACTAGCATCGCCGGCTTCCCGGCGGGCACGTTTCGCCGACCGCTCGCTGCCGGAAATTGCAGTCTGTCACCTTTATGCGCACGATCTGCAATTTGCGGCCTTGCGTTTTCGTCGACGGACGGCCGAGCACCGACCGCATACCCGAAGCCAACCTGAGGCGCTATAACCTCACTCACCAGCGCAATCAATGCGGCCGCCAAAATATATGAAATAGACCTGCGCACCACCGCTCTCCCTTACCCAATGACACGCAAAAATCGCGCGTCGATGAGCGTGAATGGAAACGGCGGACTTCGACTTATGTTCCAACAGTACTCGCCAGTATCTGGTTGGCCGGGATGACGATGTGACAATGCAATCCATTCGGATCAAATTCCAGATCAACTTTGGCATCGAGCGCCCGTGCCAGGTTGCGCTCGATAACCATGCTTCCGAACCCCTTCTTACGCCTGATCTTTACTTGGGGGCCAAGTTGTTCGCGCCAGTCAAACTCGACTGAGCCACCCTCGGGATTTTCGCTGCGGCTCCAGGTGATGGACACGCGTCCCCCCGGAACCGACAATGCACCGAACTTTCCCGCATTCACGGCGAGCTCATGGAGCGCGAGACCCAGATTTTGGGCCGCTTCAGGCTTGATCGCGATGGCGGGCCCTTCTATGGAAACCTGGCTTGAGCCGTCGAGGTATGCACCAAGCTGCGACCGGACGAGCTCACTCAGTGATGCCCCATACCAACTCTCGCGTACGAGAAGATCATGCGACGCGGCGAGCGCCTGAAGGCGCGCTCCAAACTGCGTGAGGAACCCTTCGACAGAACCGGTATGGCGTGCGGTCTGTCGGGCCATCGCCTGAATCACCGCCAATAGGTTTTTGGAGCGATGGGTCAACTCCCGCAAAAGCAATCTTAAGTGGGCTTCGCTTTCCTTTTGTTCGGTCACATCAACGGACGCACAGGTCAAACCGATAACGTCACCAGCCTCGTTACGCAGCGGCTCAATGTGCAGATCGTGCCAGCGTACACCGCCGGCCCCTTCGATAGGCACTTCCACGCGTTTGGCTTCGCCGCTGTCGAGCACCTCACGCTTCATCGCAACCAAGGTGGCAGCACGGTCCGAGGGCAGAAGCTCCGCATCGGTGTGACCGATAATGTCCTCAACCGGACGTCCCAGCATCGAATTGCTAAGGGACGTGTAACGAAGATCGCGATCCTGCGTGTAGACCGTCACCTTGGAGCCACGGAGCGCCGTCTCATAGCGAGCGAAACGAACTCGCAATTGGCTTAGCTCCCAGGCCTGTGCGCTGACCTGATCCTGTAGCTGCTGATATTCTGCCTGGAGCTTGCCCAACTCGGAATTTTGCGCCGTAGACATATCGCGCACCTTGGCGGTCGTTTCGTTAAATCCCAGCGTCCGTCCCCATCGGGTTCGTGCACTGGGCGCGACAACATTTGAACAGGCTTTTCCTATGAAGACGTTCATGGCTTGGCCTGTCAACGAATGAGCTCATTTTTGTACTTTAAGTTATTTCGATAGGGGTGCACGGACTCTAAGGCGTTGGCAGCTTCTTCGGCTGCAAACGAACTTAACGCTGCCAGACGCAAACTGTTGCGTCTCTGGCGCAATTGGCCAAAGCCGCGCCAATTGATCTGTAAGGACTTCCTGCTCAGCGTGCACCGCAAAGGCAATACAGCCCTCCGCCCACCGCTGAAGGCCAGCGCGAATTGCAGCCTGCATTGTTCGAAAAGTCGTATTGCGCGCGTAGGACCAGTTGTAGACCGCCGGGTAAACTAGCTCGCCCGACGTTCCCGCCGTTTGGCGTTCCGTTCAAAGAACAAAGCCTGGCTCAGCACGGCCGACACCGTTGAAGGCTGAAACGGCTTGGCGATGAGGAAAGCCGGCTCCGGCCGCTCGCCGGTGAGAAAACGCTCTGGGTAGGCCGTGATGAAGATGACCGGCACCTCGAATGTGCGCAGCATTTCGTTCACCGCATCCAGGCCGGAGCTTCCATCAGCAAGCTGGATATCGGCCAAAATAATTCCTGGCCGCTTGGCCTTCGCGAGTGCGACAGCCTCTGCATGGGTGCGCGCGACACCGAGCACACGGTGGCCGAGACTTTCCACAAGCCCTTCCAGGTCGAGGGCGATGAATGTCTCGTCTTCGATGATCAGGACGTCGGTTGCAATCTCTGCTGCAAGCTCGCGGCCAGAATCCTCGACCAGATCACGCAGTTTTGGCGCATCAATATCCAGCACCTTTGCCGCATCATCCTCCGAAAGCCCTTCCAGGGCGACGAGCAAAAAGGCCTGACGCGGCATCGGTGCAATCTGTGCAAGATGGCGCTCGACCGGCTGGCTCGCTGGTGTGGCCGCAGGTTTTCCGTTGATCCCGATCGAATTCCAGATCTTCGTAAATAGCCGATAGAGCGCAATTCGGGTCGAAACGTCCGTATCGAGGACTTTCGGGTCCTGCACCAGGGCTTCAAGGGTCGCCGCCACATAGGCGTCACCAGACGCCTGGCTCCCCGTGAGAGCCCGCGCGTAGCGGCGGAGATAGGGCAAATGCTGCGCAACTGATTGAGATGTCGACAAGAATCCCTCCCGAATTACATGGTCTGGTGGCCGATCGGGCTTTTGCTCCCCATATGCCTTACCAGCCTGTAGCGCGCCAACGCCCTTGCCGCAAAAAAGTTCCGTTCGAAAGGAACCATCTGCCCGGTCAAGGGTTTTGACTGGACCAAGGGGGCAGCCGGCGCCCTACCCAGGGCCTCGGAAGTTGGGGTTGAACAATGAACGAAAGAAAGCCCGTGGGACAGCAAAATCCAATGGAAACCGCGGCAACTCGTAACAAGAAGCCGAATGCGAAGCCGGCAAAACTGGGCCGGGACGTACAAGCGCGTCTCGGACAGCAATTGCGCGCCATGTATGACGACGTCGTCAACCAGGGCGTCCCTGACCGGTTCAACGAATTGATCAATCGCCTCGAAGGTGATGAGAAAAAGGATAGGCAGTGATGCCGATGGACGAGTCGGTCCGCAAAGCCGTTCTCTCTGCGGTACCAAGCCTCCGCGCGTTTGCGATTTCCCTTTGCGGAAACGTCGATCGTGCGGACGACTTGGTGCAGGAAACGCTGCTGCGCGCGCTGGCCAATATCGACTCGTTTCAGCCCGGCACCAACATGTCAGCATGGCTGTTCACCATTCTGCGCAACCATTTCCGCTCCGAATATCGCAAACGCCGGCGCGAGGTCGAAGACAGCGACGGCCATCATGCAGAATCTCTGAAATCGCAACCCGAGCAATACGGCCACGTGGAATTTCGTGAGTTCCGTGAAGCCCTGGCGCAACTCCCGTCCGATCAACGTGAAGCATTGATCCTCGTCGGCGCGTCTGGATTTTCCTATGAGGAAGCTGCAGGTATTTGCGGCTGCGCCGTCGGCACCATCAAATCGCGCGTCAACCGTGCTCGAACCCGCTTGGCCGAATTGCTGAATGTGAACAGCGCCGAAGATTTCGGTCCCGATGAAACGACGCGTGCCGTTCTGGCAAGGGGCGGTGAATAGCAGGGACTTCGGCCAGCCCCTGGGCTGAATTTGAACGGATCATGCATAGACAAACCCCGCGCGAGCAGAGCCGCGCGGGGTTTTTATCGTCGTACAACGAGTTACGAGACTGTCGGCGGCCACCGCGCACGAGGCCCGCAATGGCCGAAATGGCGAACAGAACGATTGCGATGAAGAACACGATCTTCGCTGCTTCGATGGCGCCGCCGGCGACCATGCCAAAACCAAGCAATGCCGCAATCACCGGCGCCTGGTCGCGTAAGAGCGCGACCTGCCGAAAGAGATGGAATTTCAGAGGCTTGTTATCGCGTCAATATTGCCGGCCGATGGAACCGGTTGGATGCTAAACTGGTTCACCAGCTGGCTTTGTAACAAGGAGTAGCGTCCATGGCACCGCGTCCGAATTGGAAGGGATTCCTGAAACTATCCTTGGTGTCCTGCGCGGTTGCGCTTTATCCGGCAACCACAACGAACCAACGAATTCGTTTCAACATCATCAACCGGAATACAGGCAATCGTATTCGGAACGAGGTTGTCGATGTCGACACCGGTGAACCGGTGGAGCCTGAAGATCGCGTCAAGGGCTACCAGTTCGAAAAAGGTCAATACGTACTGGTCGAGGAAGACGAGCTCGACAATGTTGCCCTGGAAAGCACACATACAATCGACATCGAGGAATTCGTGCCCATGGCGGATGTGGACCGCATATTCCTTGACGAGTCCTTTTATCTCGTTCCCCAGGACGAAGTAGCGCAGGAGGCGTTTGCCGTGATCCGTGAAGCCATGCGCAAGGAAGAACTGGCCGGCCTCGCCCGTGTCGTGATCTACCGGCGCGAACATTTGCTTCTGCTACAGCCGCGCGGCAAAGGATTGTTGGCGACAGCGCTACGCTACAAGAATGAGGTGCGCGCAGAAAAAGACTACTTTGATGACATCGAGGACATCAAGGTGCCGGCCGACATGCTCAAGCTCGCAGTCCATATCCTCGAAACGAAAAAGGGGCATTTCAATCCGGGTAAGTTTGAGGACCGATACGAGAATGCGTTGCAAGAGTTGATCAAGGCCAAACGCGCCGGCAAGGCGCCGCCTGTGATATCTGAACCGCGACCAAGCAACGTGATCAATCTGATGGATGCGCTGCGCCGCAGTGCACAAGGCGAGCGCCGTCAACAGTCAGCATCGCGCGGAAATGGCACGCGAACCAAACGCGCGACACCGAAGCGAAAGGTCCGACGGGCGAGTTAGCGCAGGATTCCGGAACGCCGGACAATCAGGATCATGCGCGCTCGAAAAAAATCAGGGTTAAAGACCTATCGGGCGAAGCGCCGCTTCGGCGTCACGGCCGAACCAAAAGGCAAAGTCGCGCGCAATCGCGGGCACGCTTTTGTCATCCAAAAACATGCGGCGCGGCGACTCCATTACGACCTGCGGCTCGAGCTTGACGGTGTCATGAAGAGCTGGGCGGTAACGCGTGGGCCGAGTCTCGTTCCTGGTGAAAAGCGCCTGGCGGTCCAGGTTGAAGACCATCCGATCGCCTACAACAAATTTGAGGGCACAATTCCGCAGGGCGAATACGGCGGTGGCACCGTCATGATCTGGGACCGTGGACGCTGGGAGCCGGAAAGCGACCCGCACAAGGGCTTGGCCAAGGGTCATTTGGCATTTCAACTGGACGGCGAAAAGCTCAGCGGCGGTTGGCATCTGGTGCGCATGCACCGGCGGCGAGGCGAAAAGCGGGACAATTGGCTTTTGATCAAGCAGCACGATGCGGCCGAGGGCTCGGCGAAGGACCAGGACATTCTTGAGGCGGAGCCGCTTTCGGTCGCAACCGGGCGCACCATGGACGAGATTGCCAATGGTCCGAAGAAAGAATGGCACAGCAATCGCACACGCTCAGTCAAAGCAAAAACATCTTCACGCACGCGCGTGCGCGCGGCCGCTATCCGGCCGATCCGCAAAACCGCAAAAAGCAATGACAACAGGCTGCACGGCGCCCCAAAGGCCGCCCTCCCTGCATTTGTCGCACCATGCCTTGCGACGCTCAGCGACAAGGCGCCGGACAGCGACAACTGGCTGCATGAAATAAAATTCGACGGTTACCGCATTCAGGCACGTCTCGATCGCGGCAAGGTCAAATTGCTGACGCGCAAGGGTCTCGACTGGACAAGAAAATTTCCGACGGTCGCCGCAGCGGTTGCGAAGCTTCCCGCTAAAGATGCCCTGATCGACGGCGAATTGGTCGCGGAAGGGCCTGATGGCCTTTCCAGCTTCTCGTTGCTGCAGCAGGATCTCAAGGCAAGCCGGCACGACCGCATGGCCTTCTATGCGTTCGATCTGCTGCACCTCGACGGCGCCGATCTGAGACAGAAGCCGCTTGTTACCCGCAAAGAAACGCTGGCGGCGTTGGTGAAGGGTCACCGCGGCCATGCAATCTTGCGTTTAAGTGAGTCATTGACCGAACCGGGAACAATTCTTCTCCGTCACGCCTGCAAGATGGGACTGGAAGGCATTATTTCAAAACTCGCGGACGCACCATACCGGTCTGGGCGTGGCCACAACTGGGTCAAGACCAAATGCTCCGACAGACAAGAGCTGGTGGTGGCTGGATACGTTCCCTCGAGCGCGGATGCGCATGCGGTTGGGGCCCTGGTGCTTGGCTTCTATCAACGCAACAAGCTCCACTATGCCGGGCGCACGGGCACCGGCTTTACGCATGAAACGGCGCGCGCACTGTATCGCAGGCTCAAGGCGATCACGATCGACCGGACCCCTTTCGAAGCGGTCCCGGCCGAGGAACGCGGTGTTCGCAAACCGGTCTGGGTTACGCCGAAGCTGGTGGCCGAAGTGGATTTCCACGGCTGGACCCATGGCGACCGCGTGCGGCATGCTTCTTTTCAGGGCCTGCGTGAAGACAAATCCGCAAAGGACGCAGTGCGCGAGGTGAAGAGAAGCATCAGCGCAGTCAACACCGCAGCCACAGCCAGGCGACGCAGCGCGCCCGTTGCCAAACGCAAAGAATTGCCAAAAGTTGGATCGGTGACCCTCACACATCCTGACCGCGTTTATTGGGACGATGCGGGGATCACCAAGCGCGACCTTGCCGAGTACTACAGCAAGATCTGGAAATGGATGCAGCCGCATGTCGCCGGCCGGCCGATTGCGCTCGTGCGCTGCCCTGAAGGCGCATCGGGCCAATGCTTCTTCCAGAAACATGCGACCATGGGCATTGCGACCGAACATCTGCGTCTCGTACCCGAGAAAGGCGACAAGATCATTTCCATCGACGATCTCGACGGACTAATCTCGCTGGTGCAGGCGGGCGTACTGGAAATCCATACCCGCGGCACAACGATCAATGACCGCGAACGCGCCGACCGCCTGGTATTCGATCTTGATCCGGGTCCGGGAACCGGCTGGAAGGATATTGTCGCTGCGGCGCGCGAGGTGCGCGAGCGGCTGAGTGCTTTGAAGCTCAAAAGCTTCCTGAAGACATCGGGCGGAAAGGGCTTGCACGTCGTAGTCCCGATCAAGCCTGTTCCGTGGGACGCGGCAAAAGATTTCACACACGCTATCGCAGCGTCGATGGCGAAAGATGCGCCCGACCGCTACGTAGCGACGGCGGCCAAAAGCCGCCGTGCAAAACGAATTTTCATCGATTACCTGCGCAACAGCCGGGAGGCGACGGCGGTCGCGCCCTACTCCACCCGTGCACGTGCCGGCGCACCAGTTTCGGTTCCGATCGATTGGTCCGAACTGGGCGGTCTGAAGGCCGCCAATCAATACACCGTTGAAAACCTGGCACAGCGGCTTGCGCGCGTGCGGCACGACCCTTGGGCTGCAATCGCCCGCACTAATCAATCGCTGCCGAAGCTCAAATAGAGTGCTGGTCATCCCGCTTTCCGAATGGAACCTCGGAACGCGCCAATGCGTTGGCGCGTGCGATCAAAACTCCCGACAGACCAGACGGATACAGGATGAAGAAGAAGAACAACCAGCATAATCACCGCGCGCCAGCGTCCCGCACGTCGGCGCTCGCCCATCAGTTTTCAGAGTTTGCGCGTGGGATATCGCTATGGACCGGTAATTCGTCGGCTTTCCTGCTCGCGGTGGCCGTCGTTCTCGTCTGGGTGATCACCGGGCCGCTGTTCAACTACAGCGACACGTGGCAACTGGTTATCAATACCGGCACGACCATTGTCACATTCCTGATGGTATTTCTGATTCAAAATACGCAGAACCGCGACACATTGGCGATCCAGCTCAAGCTGTCCGAACTGGTGCTGGCCATGAAAGGCGCCGAGAATAAATTCGCCGCAATCGAGGATCTCACCGACGAGGAACTCGAGGATTTGCACGAGGATTGCCGCAGCCGCGCCGAAGTGGCCCTCGAGCACATCGAGACTCGGAAGTCGGAATCCAAAAGCAGCAAACGCAAATCGCAGACCGCAACGCCACCATCCAAAGCAGCTGCCCGAGCCTCTTCATAATTTCTGAATCATTTCGTGGAACTTTCACCGCCGGACTTGGTTCGGGACATGGTGCACTGTCACTATTTCGCCTGAACTTCGCCATAGCCGGCTGCTTGAAACCGGGTGTGGGACGGAGGGCTGATGAGAGTCAAAGCGTCCACAGTTGCCAGCGCCGCGCTGCTGTTTTTCTTGTTGCCGGCTGCCGCGACCGCGCAGAAAAGCCGGCAATTTTCCGGGGTCGCCGCGTTTTACAGCACCGATTACTCGGGCCGTACCGCCGGCGGACAGAAATACGACCCCAATAAATTTACCGCGGCCCATCGTACTTTGCCGTTCGGAACACGTCTTCGCGTCACTGATCCGCAATCGCATCGCAGTGTCATTGTTGTCGTCAATGACCGAGGTCCATTCACGAAAGGCCGGGTTCTCGACCTGTCGCTGGCTGCAGCCAAAGCCCTGCGCATGACCGGCCGCGGCCTGATGAAAGTAACCGCTGCAGTCGAGCCCGCGCCCGCATTTACGACCGCGACGGTACCGGCAAAGCCCTGACTTAACTTGTTGAAGGCGAGCACCGTATCCAGGTTTCCCCGCCTGCGGTCGCATCGCCGCGCCTTATTTGAACGGTATTCTCGTTCAGCAGCGTCATGAACGTGGTTTCCCCTGCTCCGGGCTCAGGTGTGGGCACCACATACGAAAACCCGTGGCGGCTGTAATTGCCTTCCATCACCTTGCCGCCGGGGGTAACGATCTCCGGCCCGCGGATACTGAAGCGGCGCCCATCGCTGTGGCACCAGTGGCCGTCGATGGCATCGGCCAAAGCGGGCCCCCCGATCATGACAAGACAAAGCGCCAGCCACCACGCTTTTAAGCGACATCCGAACATAGTCACGGCCCCCGTTTTGCGATCAACAATTCGTTTTGTCGTGCGTCAGCACCGCGCCAGGCCCTTCCCGAGGCCCACTTTTGTATAATATCTAGAAGCTCATCGGCCACCTACCCCGCCTCCCACGCCCTCAAGGACACCCAGCCCATGCCCGCCAAGCGCCCGGCGCCACGCCTCGCTGTTATCGACGAGCCGCGGATGAACGATGCCCAACGCGCCTTGCTCAATAGCCTTCGCTCCGGGCCACGCGGGTCCGCCATTACCCCGCGCGGTCCTTTCGCGGTCTGGATGCACGCTCCGGGACTAGGCGAACTGGCCCAGAAACTGGGTGCCCATTGCCGCTACGGGACCGCTTTGCCGCCAAGGCTCTCGGAATTCGCCATCCTATGCACGGCAAGGCTCTGGCGAGCGCAATACGAGTGGTTCGCGCATGCTCCCATGGCGGAAAAAGGCGGTGTGAAGCCGAAGACAATAGAAAACCTGCGCCGCGGTCGCCCGCCCAAATCAGCTCCGAAAGACGAACGCGCAATCTATGATTTTATCCAGGAGCTTTATAAGACGAAGCGCGTGAGCGACCGCAGTTACAAGCGCGTGCAGTCTCTGCTCGGCGATGCGGCCACTGTCGAGCTGGTCGGCATCCTCGGTTATTACTCGCTGATTTCGATGACACTCAATGTCTTTCGCATGCTGCCACCCGAAAATGAAACACTTGCGTTTCCGGAATAGCCAATTGCGTTTCCGGAGCAGCCCGCGCAATTGCAGTTAGTCCCGGCGCACGGCGCCGGGACTTCGCATCTCGCTCACCGCTTCGCTGAAATCAGCCTGATCAGCAGCTTCGGCGAGTTTTGACGATTACATTGCCATTCGGCAACTGGGTGCGCACGCGCACCGTACGGCACTCCGCATGGTGCCTCTCCCAGCCGTAGTGATGGCCGCGGTCAGCATGCTCGCGGATAACAACGTTGTTGTCACGTTCGTGGACGACAACCTGCGCGGACGCCGGAATAATGCTCGCAAGCATCCCAACCGTCGCACATAAAACTACCATTCTCATTTCAGCCTCCAATGTTTCCCTCGGGATCAGGAAACGTTGGAGGGTGTCTAATAGTTTCAGAAAGAATTTCTTTTGGAACTAAGCGACGTGTTCTGCGTTGTTGCTCGGCAGTCGGTGCGGCGTATCCTGCCTGTTCATGTGTTTGCGCAGCGCATCAAGGAAACGATCCTTTGGCATCGCGGGCGCAACGAGTGCGCCTTGACCAAAATCGCAACCCATCACCATCAACGCCTGAAGATCAGCAATCGTGTCGATGCCTTTGGCGACGGCCAGGCTGCCAAACCGATGCGCCAAATCGATTGCAGTCTGGCAGATTGCGGCATTGGTCAAATCCGCGGCGCAGTTCTTGATAAAGGAAGGGTGTATTTTCAATTCCGCGAATGGAAGATCGCGAAGACTGGAAAACGATGAGTAGCCGGCTCCGAAATCATCGATCGCAACTGCCACCCCGCATGCCTTCAACTCTTCGGCGATCATTCGCGTTGCTGTAATATCGCGCACGAGTTGGTCTTCCGTTACACCCAGGACAACACCCGGCCACTTATCCGACGCGGGGCGATGTTCGGCAACAAGCGCACTAATCGGCAGTTTGGGCAGCAAGACAGCCGGCACTTTGACGGCGAGACGCAAATTGAAACCGGCGTCGGAAAAATCCGTCCAGTGCCGTAAGGTCGTGAACATCGTGTGCTCGAAAAGCTTTTTCAGACCATCGTCATCGAGCTGATCGATGTAGTCCTCTGGCCAGAGAAACCCAGCCTGTGGGTGTTGCATACACACGATGGCCTCAGCGCCTGCGAGGCATTTGCGCCGAAGATCGATCTTTGGCTGGTACCAAATATCCAGCCAGTTTTGCTCCAGCGCTTCGTCGATTGAAACCCGGGTCAACGCGGATTCTTGAACACCGGACAATCGCGCTTGATCGTCGCCTTGGTATGGGGCCGCCATTCGTTCACCTCGCCCTCAACAACGAGCGACAAACGATATAGCTGGGCAGGCTTAACTATTGGTATGAGGCAGCAATGTTCTTATTTTACGCGGCAATCTGGCCAGCACTGCTCAATGGCCATGTTGCATCTGCTTCCCGCCAGTTTGCGCTCCAATTCCTTCCACCGCAAAATCGACAGAGATATCGCCAGCTTTCTCAAATTTCAGGGTCGCCTTGACGTGATCGCCTTGCGCAAAAGGCTTTTTCAAGCCGACGAACATCACGTGATACCCACCAGGCTTTAGTTCGACCGTTTGGCCTGGCTTGATTTCAATCCCCGCGTCGACCGGCCGCATCTTCATGATGCCATTGTCCATGGTCATGTCATGGATCTCAAAGCGTGTTGCCGTATAGGACGAACCGCCTATCAAGCGATCGGAGGCGGGACCGTTGTTGGTGATCGTCAGGTAACCGCCGCCAACAGGAGCGCCTTTTGGCGTAGCGCGCGTCCAGGCGGCGGAAATTGTCAGGCCGCCCGCAGTGACATCTTCAGCATGGACCCACGGTCCGCTGCACGCGAAGAGTGCCGTTAAACCGACTAAGGCAGGACGAACAATTTTGTGAAAAACTATTCTTGACTTCATATCCATCCATACAATGACCAGCAGGCAAATTCAAAGCCCGGCATTTCAAGTTCCGTGCTGTAAAATTTCACGATTGCACGAAGTATACACGCCAGCCGTCGCTGCTCGACCCGAGTCGAAAGGCAGACAGAGGCGTGTTAGTATATCGGATGGCCAAACAGAAACCTGACGACTCCCGCGTCGTTGATTTTCGATCACGCATGACCGTGACGCGCCCCCCGGCAACGCCGCCGGTCGAGGATTTGGCAAAATATGAGCGCGGCGAGGATTCCGACGACTATCGCCACCGCATGGTTGTAAACGTCGCGGCGTTTCTGGCCGTTGCCACGCTTATCGGCGTTGGAATTTGGCTCGCTGATACGATGGCGACAATGCGCAAAAATCAGGATTGCGTGCTGTCCGGACGTCGCGGTTGCACACCGGTCGAAGTGCCCAAAGACCGCTGGTAGGTCCCCTCCCATTGCAGTTCCAGAGGCCTGGGATGCCGCGGAGGGCCAATTTCGCTGTAAGTGGCCGTCACCATTGAACTTGTCGCGCTGCTTCGCTATACGGGCAGCCAATCGCTTGCCACGGAAATGCTGATGGAGGGGGCTACGGCGCGGGCCTTGGGCGCGTTGGCCGCCTGCTTGCCAGAATCCCAGATCAACCAGAGAGTTACCGATGTCTTCGACGTTCGACACCATCGCCAATATCATCGCCGAAACCTGTGATATTCCGCGCGACTCCATCACACCGGAAAGCCACGCCATTAACGACCTCGGCATCGATAGTCTGGATTTTCTGGATATCGCGTTCGCCATCGATAAGGCCTTCGGCATCAAGCTCCCGCTCGAGCAGTGGACGCAGGAAGTCAACGACGGCAAGGCCACCACCGACCAATATTTCGTGCTTAAGAATTTGAGCGCCCGCATCGACGAGCTCGTCGCTGCCAAGGGAGCTTAAAGCGCGGATCACATGCGTCTTGAGTACTTCCAGCTGATCGACCGCATCGTCGACCTCAGGCTTGCCGAGCGCAAGATCAGCACCGAGGCGACGGTCCCCGCGACAAACACAATTTTCGAGGGACACTTCCCCGGCTTCCCGCTGATGCCTGGCGTGCTGCTGATCGAGGCCATGGCGCAGACCTCGGGGTGGCTGGTCGTGGCCGCAAACAAGTTTGAACGCATGGCGTTCCTGGCCGCCGTCAAGGATGCAAAATTCCGCATGTTCGTCCGGCCAGGCCAGCGATTGGCTGTCAGCGCCACGCTCGCGCACGAAGGGTCCGGTTATGCGATCACCGAGACCAATATCGCGCTTGACGGCAAGTCCATCTGCGACGCCACATTGACGCTTAGGGTTCTCGATTTTCCTAACGACGAAATGAAGCTGCGAATGCGTGAAACCGCTGCGCGGGTCGGCTTCCCGTCCGTGGTGCCGGCCGATGGCTGAGGGCACCCGGGAGGTCTGGGTCACCGGCATTGGAATTGTATCGTGTCTCGGTGAAGGCCCAGACGCGCATTGGCAAAAATTGACGCAAGCAAAGCCGGTCGCTGACACCACGACGTTCGCACCATTTATCGTACATCCGCTGGCGCCGATCAATTTCGATGCGCAGATCCCCAAAAAGGGCGATCAGCGCCAAATGGAGAACTGGCAGCGCATTGGGACATACGCCGCCGGGCTGGCGCTCGATTCTGCCGGCGTCAAAGGCAAGCCCGATATCCTCTCGCATATGGATATGATCGTCTCCGCAGGCGGGGGTGAGCGCGATCTGACTGTGGATTCAAACATTCTCAGCGGTATCGCGCGCGCGCCAAATCCGGCAGCATTTCTCAACGAGCGGCTTATGAGCGATCTGCGCCCGACTTTGTTCCTGGCGCAGCTTTCCAATTTGCTCGCCGGCAATATTTCGATCGTGCATGGCGTGACCGGCTCCTCGCGCACATTCATGGGCGAGGAATCTGCCGGCTTCGATTCGGTGCGTATTGCACATTCGCGCATTGCCGCGGGCCAAAGCGAAATTGCTTTGGTCGGTGGCTCCCATAACGGCGAGCGTCCCGATATGTTGATGCTCTATGAATTTGGCGGGCTGACGCTGAAGAACAAGTTTTTACCTGTATGGGAGCGTGGCGCCGACAATGGTGGTTTCGCGCTAGGCTCGCTTGGCGCATTCCTTGTCATCGAAGCACGCGATCACGCCGAAAAGCGGGGCGCAAAGCCCCTGGGCCGCCTGTCCGCCGTGGTGTCCGACCGCGCAAATCGGCAAAAGCCTGGCACAATCACACAGACGCTCTCCGGTCTATGGGATCGTCTGAAGGGGCAGATAAATACCGCTCATGCGGCCGCATTGTCCGGTGCGACCGGGGCCACTCCGGCGACCACCGAAGAGCGTGCATTCTTCGAGTCACATCCCGACCTTGCCGTTCGCGCCACCGGCTCATATCTCGGCCATGGGATGGAGCCGCAATTCGCTATGAATATCGCGCTGGCCACGGTCGCGCTGGACCATGGTAGTGTGTTTCCGCCCTGTGACCCATCGGGGTTGGAACGCCCGATGACTGGAAAATTGGACCAGGTCCTGGTGACCGGTGTCGGGCATTGGCGAGGCGAAGGTCTTGCGTTGGTCGAGCGCATCGGCTGAGGAGTAGCAAACGATGGCGGCAGGCAAAGACAAGTTGGGACGGCCAATCGTTGTGGTCACCGGCCTCGGCGTGGTCACCTCACTTGGAGCAGGCAAGGCTGACAATTGGGCAAAACTCACCGCCGGGGAATCCGGCATCAAAACCATTACCCGGTTCCCCACCGACGGCCTCAAGACTCGGATCGCCGGCACAATTGACTATCTGCCGCCACAGCCTTGCGCCGCGGCACTGACAGAATCCTTTGCGGCGCTCGCAGCCGAAGAGGCAATCGCACAATCCGCACTTGGCGAGGCTGGCCGGTTTCCAGGACCGCTCTTTCTGGCGGTGCCCCCGATTGAGATGGAATGGCCGCAGCGGCTCGAGATCGGCGCGAAATCGGGCGCCAACGACAAGATCACTTATGCAGACATGCTCCGGGTCAGCGCACAATTTCCCGAATATCATCGGCGCTTCCTGTTCGGCTCCGCCGCCGACAACCTGGCAGAAAAATTCGGTACGCGGGGCTCGCCGATTTCGCTCTCCACCGCCTGCGCCTCCGGCGCTACAGCGATCCAGCTGGGTGTTGAGGCGATTCGGCGCGGTGAAACAAATGCCGCCTTGTGCATCGGAACGGATGGCTCGATCAATCCGGAGGCGGTAATCCGGTTTTCCCTGCTGTCCGCGCTGTCCACCAGTAACGATGTGCCCGAGACGGCGGCAAAGCCATTTTCGAAAAACCGCGACGGATTCGTCATGGCGGAAGGCGGCGGCGCACTGGTGCTTGAAAGCTACGACGCTGCGAAAGCCCGCGGTGCCAAAATTCTCGGTGTCCTCGAAGGTTGCGGCGAAATGACCGACGCATTCCATCGAACGCGTTCGAGCCCTGACGGGAAACCGATTATCGGATGCATTGCCAATGCCATCAGCGATGCCGGCCTCACACCGAATGACATCGATTACGTCAATGCACACGGCACCAGCACGCCAGAAAATGACAAGATGGAATATCTCGGCTGCGCGACCGTGTTCGGCGACCGTATGCGAAATCTGCCGATTTCCTCGAACAAATCGATGATAGGCCACACGCTATCGGCGGCCGGCGCTGTGGAAGCGGTCTTCACTTTGCTTACATTGCAGCACCAACTGATTCCACCCACCATCAACTACACCGTTCCGGATCCCGCGATTCCGCTCGACGTTGTGCCCAACAAGGCCCGCGAAGCGAGCTTGCGCCACGCCATCTCGAACTCATTCGGTTTTGGCGGCCAAAACGTTTCGCTGGTGATGGGGCTCGAGCCGGCCTGACGGGCTCGCGAGCCAATCAACATGCGTGCGCTCAGACTGATCGCCGACCGCAAGCTCGAACTTGCCGACGTGCCCGCTCCTCCGCCTCCCGGCGAAGGGGAAGTGCAGATCCGCATCAAGGCAGTGGCCCTGAATCATCTCGACTTATGGGGCTTCCGCGGGATGGCTTTTGCCAAACGGCAGTTGCCCCTCGTGGTCGGCGCGGAGGCCTCGGGCGAAATCGCAGCGATCGGCGGCGGCGTTACCGGCTTCAGGACAGGTGACAAGGTTGTGATGTACGGCGCCAAGACATGCGGGCACTGCCCAGCCTGTAAGGAAGGCCGTGACAATCTCTGCGAGAATGTGGCCGGCATCATGGGCTTTCACATTGATGGCTTCGCGCGCGATCTGATTAATCTGCCGGCGCGATTGGTCATTCCTGTACCGGCCGGCGTTTCGCTGCGCGATGCCGCCTGCGCGCCGATCGCGTTCGGCACCACCGAACACATGCTGTTCGACAATGCCAAGCTCAAGCCCGGCGAAACCATTCTGGTGCACGCCGGTGGATCCGGTATCGGCTCTGTCGCCATCAAGATGGCGAAGGCGCTTGGCTGCACTGTCATCACGACGGTAGGTGACGATGCCAAGGCCGAAAAGGCCAGGGCGCTCGGCGCAGACCATGTCATCAACTACAAGACCGATCGCTTCGAGGGCGTAACGCGCAAACTTACTTCGAAAAAGGGCGTCGACGTGGTTTTTGAACATGTCGGGGGTGAGGGATTCAACGCCTCCCTGCTCTGCCTCAAACGCGGCGGGCGGCTCGTGACTTGTGGTTCAACTGCGGGACCGACGGTGACGATCAACTTGATGCAGCTATTTCAGCAGCAATACAAAATTCTCGCCTCATTTGGCGCCTCCATGCGCAATATCCGGGATAGCCTGTCGAAGATCGCAGCCGGTATGGCGCCGATCATCGATTCCGAATTCGCCCTCGCCGACTTCGAACGCGGCCTGGCGCGCATCGAAAGCCGGCAGGTGTTCGGTAAAGTCATTGTGACGTTTTGAGGCGCCAGCCATGGCAGGGATGATGCAGCGCCTGAGCCGCGGCACGAAGCGCGCCGGTAATGCTCTCGTGGGTGCGATCGCAATCGGGCTGATCCGGCTTCTGCGCCTCGTCAATCCAGATGTCATGGCGAACTTCGCCGGCTCATTCATGCGGCGCATCGGCCCGCTGTTACCGGAACACCGCATCGGCCGCGCCAATCTGACGGCGGCATTTCCGGAGAAATCGCCCGCTGAAATCGACACCATTTTGCGCGGCGTATGGGACAACGTCGGACGCGTGGCGGCAGAATTCACTCACCTTGATCATTTGTCGGATTTCGACCCCTGGCATCCCGAACGACCCGCGCGCATCGAAGCACCGGCCGCCGACATCAAGCGCTTTCTCGCAATGATGGAAGACGGAAAGCCGGCGCTTGTTTTCGGCGCGCACTATGCCAATTGGGAGTTGCCTGCCGTTTGCGCGGCCGCCTGCAATGTCGATTCCGCGGTGCTTTACCGGCGGCCGAATATCCCCGCAATCGACAAATGGCTTCACACCACGCGCACAGCCAATATGGGCAGGTTGATTTCCACTGGGCTTGATGCGCCGGTCAAGATTGCCGAAGCGCTCGAAGCCGGCGCGCATATCGGCATGTTGGTCGACCAGTATTACGTACGCGGGGTTGATGTCACTTTCTTTGGCCGCCCCACGAAGGCCAATCCGCTGCTGGCACGCCTCGCCCGCCACTTCGACTGCCCAATCCACGGCACCCGCGTAGTGCGCCTGCCAAACCATCGCTTTCGGGCCGAGTTGACCGAGCAAATACAGCCGGCACGCGATGCCGAAGGCAAGATCGACATTGCGGGGACAATGCAGATCATCATGTCCGTGATTGAAGGCTGGATTCGCGAACATCCCGAGCAGTGGCTCTGGCTGCACCGGCGATGGCGTCCCGAAGTTCAGCAACAGGTCAACGGCCGGTCTTGATCTTGGTCCATAGCCGGTTGAGAAACCGCTGCGACTTCTGATCGCGTGCGCTGACTGTGTAAAGCCGGCTCATGGTCGCGGCATCCGGGTAGACGCTCTTGTCGTCGAACACCGCCTTGTCGACAAGTTTCTGACTTGCCAGGTTGCCGTTGGCATAGGCGACCAGATCGCTGTTCTTCGCAGCAACGTCGGGACGCAACAAATAGTCAATGAAGGCATGCGCCTCGACGACGTGGCCGGCGTCTTTGGGAATGGCGAGATTGTCGAAAAACATCTGCGCGCCTTCCTTCGGGATTGAATAGCCGATTTCAATTCCGTTTTTGGTCTCAACAGCGCGCTTTTGCGCTTGCTTGATGTCGCCAGACCAGCCGACCACCAGGCAGATTTCTCCGCCGGCCAGTGCGTTCAGATATTCCGACGAATGGAATTTCCGCACCGAGGATCTGATTTTCATCAGCAACGCGGCCGCCGCGTCCAGTTCCCCCGCGTCGGTCGAGTTCGGATTGAGGCCGAGATAATGGAGCGCCGCCGGCATAATGTCGTCAGCGGAATCAAGCATGTGCACGCCGCAATCCTTGAACTTGGCAAGATTGTCCGGCTTGAACACGATGTCCCAACTGTCGATCTTGCCATTCGGGCCAAGCCGCTCACGCATTGCTTTGACGTTGTAACCGATCCCGGTTGTTCCCCACATGTAATTGACGGCGTACTGATTGCCCGGATCGTAAATCGCGAGCCTCCTGGCAATATCAGGCCAGGCATTGCCGAGATTCGTGAGTCTGGTTTTGTCGAGTTTTTGAAAGACCCCGGCCTTGATCTGCCGCTCGAGAAAATATGCCGTCGGCACGACAACGTCGTAGCCGGATTTGCCGGCGAGCAGCTTTGTTTCAAGCGTCTCATTGGCGTCGAACGTGTCGTACTGGACTTTGATGCCGGTATCTTTTGTAAAGTCTTCGAGAACCTTCGGATCGATATAGTCGGACCAGTTATAGACGTTCACCACACGCCCGCTTTGGGCAACGGCCGCATTGACGAAGGCCGCAAATGAGCCGACCCCCAATGCAATAATCGTCAAGGCACGGTGCATGAAGGGTTCAAGTCTTGGTCGGAAGACCCGAGGCTTTCCAAGCGATAATGCCACCCGCAAGGTGGGCGCAGTACGGGTACCCGGCATCCTGCGCTGCCACCGAAGCTGTAATGGACCGCCTGCCCGAACGGCAGGCGAAAACCACCTGCTTTCCCTGCGGGTCCGGGATTGCCGCCGGGTCGAAACACGACAGCGGGACGATAACCGCGTCCGGGTAACTTTCGACCGATGTTTCGTTCGGTTCGCGCACGTCGACCAGCAGAATACGACCATCGCGTAGTCCAGCAGCGACTTGTTCAGGCGAGAGGTTTGTTACCTCATCCGCGCGCGGCATCTCGTCGGCCATACCGGAACTCTCCGTTACTCATCCGTAGCAAGTTTTACCCCGGAATCTGGCACACTGCAGCATTCTTTTGGGCATGCGGCGCTAGATCGTCACCTGCGTTCCGACCTCGACCACGCGCCCCGTCGGAATCTGGAAATAGTCGGTGGCGTCATTGGCGGTGCGGGTGAGGCCTATGAACAAGCGGTCCTGCCAGCGCGGCATGCCGGAATGCGCGGCAGGCTTGAGCGAGCGACGCGACAGGAAAAATGAGGTCGACATGATATCGAACTGCCAGCCGAGCTTACGCGCAATCGCCAGCGCTCTCGGCACGTTCGGTGTTTCCATGAAACCGAACCGCAACACGACGCGCGAAAACGTCTTTCCAACCGGCGCGATGCGAACGCGTTCCGCGGGATCGACCCGCGGCGCATCTGCGGTCTCGATGGTCAGGATCACGTTTTTCTCGTGCAGCACCTTGTAGTGCTTGAGACTGTGCAGCAATGCAGTTGGCGCGCTGACCGGATCACTGGTGAGAAAGACAGCTGTACCGGGTACGCGCGCCGGCGGTTTCTTCTCAAGGCTTTTCACAAGGGATTCGAGCGGGGTTTCGAGGCGGCGGGTCTTCTCAAAGAGAAGTCGGGTGCCGCGGCGCCAGGTGTACATCACCGCCATCACCAAAGCGCCCAGCGCCAATGGCATCCATCCGCCTTCCGCGATCTTGAGCATATTGGCGGAAAGAAACGTAAGATCGACAAACAGGAATGGAACCATCAGCGCCGCTGCCGCGAACAATGGCCAGCGCCAAACACGCCAGATCACCACCAGTGCCATCATCGCCGTCACCACCATGGTGCCGGTCACCGCGATGCCATAAGCGGATGCAAGCGCACTCGACGAACGGAACAGTGCAACCAGCAACAGAACACCGAACAGGAGCAGAGTGTTTACCCGCGGCATATAGATCTGCCCGAACAGCGCCTCCGACGTATGTCGGATTTCGAGACGCGGAAGCAGCCCAAGCTGGATCGCCTGCCGGGTGAGTGAATATGCACCCGTAATCACAGCCTGGCTCGCAATGACGGTCGCAGCAGTGGCGAGCAATACCATCGGAAGCAGCGCCCATTCCGGATAGAGCAAAAAGAACGGGTTCTCGACCGATTTCGAATCCGCAAGAACAAGCGCGCCTTGCCCTAAGTAATTAAGCAAGAGCGCCGGCAGCACGACGACCAGCCATGCAAATCGAATTGGGCCGCGCCCAAAGTGGCCGAGGTCCGCGTAGAGCGCTTCCGCGCCAGTAACGACGAGGAACACGGCACCGAGCGTATAGAATCCAACGATGCCATGATTTATCAGGAAGCTCACGCCGTACCACGGATTGAACGCAAGCAGTACGGACAGATTCTGCGCGACGTGCCAAATACCCGCGGCTGCAATTGTTGCGAACCAGAACAGCGTGACCGGTCCAAAAAAGGACGCAACGCGTGCTGTGCCGCGCGATTGTACTGCAAAAAGAATGACGAGGACGAGCACAGTGAGCGGCACCACGTAAGCATCGAATGCCGGCGTCACCACTTTAATGCCCTCGATGGCCGAGAGAACCGACAGCGCCGGCGTAATGATTGCGTCGCCATAAAACAGCGCACCGCTGATGACCCCGAGAAGAATGACAACGCTGCTGCCGCGCACCAGCGAGCGTGATGCTAACGCCATCAGTGCAAGCGTGCCGCCCTCGCCTTTGTTGTCCGCGCGCAACAGGATCAGCACATATTTGGCGGTCACAACAAACAGCAGCGCCCAGATGATCAACGACAGAATTCCGAGCACCACCGGCTCGCTCACCGGATTGCCAGACCCAGTCGCTGCTAACACCGCTTCGCGCAACGCGTAGAGCGGGCTGGTGCCAATATCGCCGTAGACGACACCAATGCTGCCAAGCGTAAGAGCCCAGAAGCCGACCTTGGCCGGCGCTTCGCTCGCGTCATGAGCTGCAACTCCACCGCCGTTGGCGGTGGCAATGCTGTGAGACATGTGATTTGGCCTGGAATTGCTGCGGTGCAAAAGTCCGTGGGACGCGGCTTATAACGCCGCTGCCAGACGCTGAGCACCGCCATTTACGCAATTCGTTGAAATGAGCCATGCGAAAAGCGCATCGATACCGAGCCATTTTTATTATACTTATCAGATACTTGCTGAGAAACTGGCGACGCGCGACGTTCGGTTAGACGGTCACCTGCGTCCCGACCTCAACCACCCGGCCGGTCGGAATCTGGAAGAAGTCCGTGGCATCGCTCGCCGAACGCGCGAGCGCGATAAACAAATGATCCTGCCATGAAGGCATGCCGGATTTCGCGGATGGCTTGAGGGAGCGCCGGGACAGGAAGAACGACGTCGACATGATGTCGAAATGCCAGCCGTGCTTGCGCGCGATCGCCAGCGCCTTCGGCACGTTAGGCTGTTCCATGTAACCGAACTTCAAAGATACCCGCGAGAAATGCTTCGACAACGGCGTGATCCGCACGCGGTCATCCTCCGACACGCGCGGCATGTCGGCGGTTATAATGGTCAAAATGACATTGTGCTCGTGCAGCACCTTGTTGTGCTTGAGATTGTGCAGCAGCGCCGTTGGCGCAAACTCGGGATCGCTGGTGAGGAACACCGCGGTCCCCGGCACTATGTGCGGCGGTTTCTTTTCCATGCTGCGGAACAAGGTATCGAGTGGCACTTCCGTTCGTCTCGTCTTGTTGATGAGGATTCCGGTGCCTCGCCGCCAGGTGAGGATCAGGAGCACCATGGTTGCACCAAACAGCAACGGCGCCCAGGCGCCCTCAAACAATTTGAGGAAATTGGCGGAGAAGAAAACGACGTCGACAACAACGAACGGCGCAATCAACAGCAGCGTTTTCCAGAGTGGCCACTGCCATCCTCGCCAGATCACGACAAATGCGAGAATCCCGTCCACCACCATCGTGGTCGCGACCGCGATGCCATAGGCCGAGGCGAGCGCACTGGACGTGCGGAACAACCCCACGAGCAACAGGACGCCAATCATCAGCGAAATGGTCACGCGCGGAATGTAGATTTGGCCGACCTGTGATGCGGACGTATGCAGGATCGTAAGCCGCGGCAACAAACCCAGTTGGATCGCCTGATGGACCAGTGAATATGCGCCGGTGATAACCGCCTGACTCGCAATCACCGTCGCAGCCGTCGCCAACACGACCATGGGCAACAGGAAAGTATCGGGCACCAGCCGGTAAAATGGACTTTCGATCGCAGCCGGATCGGCGAGCACCTTTGCGCCCTGGCCGAAGTAATTGATCAGGAGAGATGGCAACACGAGGGATAGCCACGCCGTCTGAATGGGCTTGCGCCCGAAGTGGCCGAGATCAGCATAAAGTGCTTCACCGCCGGTCACGACAAGAAAAACCGCGCCAAGCGTAACCAGGCCGATTGCGCCATGCTGAAACAGGAATTCAATTCCATAGAGGGGATTGATAGCAGCGAGCACCGTCGGATCGTCACGAATATGCAGCCCCCCGGCGATTGCAATCGAAATGAACCAGACCACCATGATGGGGCCGAACATGGCCGCCACCTTTGCCGTGCCTCGGCTTTGCGTCGCGAACAGCGCGATTAGAATGATGACGGTGAGCGGTACAACAAATTCGGTGAAGGCCGGGCTGGCGAGCTTGAGCCCCTCGACGGCCGAGAGGACCGAAATCGCAGGCGTGATCACCGAATCGCCGAGAAACATCGACGCGCCGATGACGCCAACAATGTAAACAAATGCGGTGCGCCGGCCCAGCGCCCGCGTCGCCAGCGCCGTCAACGACAATGTCCCCCCTTCGCCGTTATTGTCGGCGCGAAGCAGGATCAAAACATATTTCAGCGTGACCGTTATGATGAGCGCCCATACGATCAACGACAGAACGCCGAGCACAATCTCGCGGGTCACCATCTGATTGTTGCTTGCGGCAATGGCGGCTTCGCGGAAGGCGTAGAGTGGGCTGGTGCCGATGTCGCCGTAGACGACGCCAACACTGCCGAGGGCCAATGCCAGGAGACCTGGCGGCGCGTCCCGGCCTGAATGAGCGGCAGCGGCCCCGGCGGCGGTCGGTTCGTTCGTCTGACTCATTTCGATTAAACGCAGTCCGCCGAAAAACGTTGGAGGCCGGCGTTATATCATCGTAAAGGCCGAGAGAATATGGGCTTTTTCCCGCTTGATCGCGGCGCCGGGCTGGCGGCTGGGAGCCGCAGTTTTAGCGGCTCAAGGGGTCAAATCGGCTGGCAAAGGCGGCTCTTCCCGCATCAGGGTAATGGTGACCCGCCGGTTTGGCGACATAGAGGGATCATCGGGGAATAGCGGCTCCGTATCGGACTTACCGGCCACCATGAAGACATTTCCGGACGGCACGCCTTCGGCTTCCAAAATCTGGCGCACCGCATTGGCGCGGTCCGCGGACAATTCCCATGGCCCATAACCTGGCTTTGGCGGCACCTTGCTGGAAGCCGTGTGACCGACGATCGAGAGGCGGTATGGCATCGCCTTGAGTTGCGGAGCAATTTTCTGAAGGATCTTGCGTGTACGTTCATTCGGTTCTTTCGCGCCATCCTGGAACATCGAGCGCCCGTCCTGGTCAACGATCTCGATGTTGAGACCCTGCTTGGTCTCTTCAAGCATGATATGCTTGGACGCTTCGGTGATCTCCGGCATCTCTTGCAGCGCCTGGCGCAACGAGGCGGATGCCAGCGAAAATTTTCGATCTTCTTTGAAGCGCGCACCATAGGCGCGCTGCCGATCGTTTTCTTCGGGCGACGGAGTCGCAGAAGCTTCTGACGGATCGATGTGCGCCGAGTTTTTCAGTCGGGGACGTGTGGGCAGGCCCAGGATTTCGATGATGCCGGAATAACGGACGCGATCCTGGACGCCAAAGGCGTCACGCATCGAACCGGCGACGACCTGAAGTTTGGCCTGGTCCTGAGTGGAAAAAGCGACCAGCATCACGAAAAAGCTGACCAGCAGTCCCATCAAATCGGCGAAGGTGACGAACCACCCGTGACCGCCGCCGTGAGCTTCCTTGCGTCTGGCCATTTGCTACGGCTCGAAATCGAACAGGATCACGCAGCCACCGGCTCCGCCTCTTCAGCTTCATCCTCTGCCTCTGTGTGGCGATGCTTTTCAGGCAGATAGGCGAGCAACATCTCGCGCACCAAGGTCGGGCTTTTTGCTTCACGGATCATCAAAATGCCGTCGATAATCAGCGTGCGGTTGATTTCCTCGTCGACCAGCTTGAGATGCAGCTTGTCGGCGATCGGCAGACAGAACATGTTGGCAAGAGCAGCGCCGTAGAAGGTGGCCAGAAGCGCGCCGGCCATGAAAGGGCCGAGCTTCGATGGATCGGTCATGTTGGCAAACATCTGCACCATGCCGATGAGCGTACCGATCATGCCAAAGGCCGGCGCGCAGTCGCCCACCGCGCGGTAGATCTTCTGGCCCTCATCAAGGTGGGTCAGGAAGTTATCGCGATCACGCTCGAGATTGTCGCGGATGAAATTGCCGTCGTAACCGTCGGCGACGAACCGTACGCCCTTGGCAAGGAAAGGATCTTCGATCTCGACCTTTTCCAGACCGATCGGCCCCGACTTACGCGCGACCTCGGCCAAGCCCGCGATCTCATCGACCAGTTCGCGTTGGCTCATGCGCCGTAGCGTAAAGGCGAACCTGGCGCCAAGAGGCAAACCGTGGAAAATCGAACTCAGCGGGAAGCGGATCAGCGTTGCGGCAAAGGATCCACCAAAAATGACGATGAACGCATGTTCGCTGACGAACATGTGCAGATCGCCGCCCATCAGGATCACGAGGGTAACGACGCCAACGCCGCTCAGCAGGCCTAAACTGGTCGCAATATCCATAACCTACCCACCCAACGCGCACTGACGACGCCAACACGGGTTCCCGTCACGACCCTAGACTGGCCCTGTTAAGGAGCGGTAAAGGCTAACTGTTGGTGAAAGAAAAACGCCCCAAAACGGGCCCCAGCTCATGACCGGCCGCAGAAAAACTGCAAAAATCATGAAAAAACAACGCCAAACAACCAGGCGGCCGATCCGGAAGCCGCTATCGAACTGGAGGAGAGTGACCCATGCGTGAGATCGGCCATTTCATCGGCGGCAAACCCGTCAAAGGGACCTCGGGCCGGTTCGGCGATGTCTTTGATCCCAACACCGGGGACGTGCAGGCAAAGGTCGCTCTCGCAAAACATGCCGAAGTCGAGCACGCGATTGCCAATGCCCAGGCGGCGCAGCCGGGTTGGGCGGCGACCAATCCCCAACGGCGCGCCCGCGTGATGTTCAAGTTTCTCGAACTTGTGCAGAAGGAATACGACAGCCTCGCCAAGCTGCTTTCTTCCGAGCACGGCAAGACCGTTCCGGACGCGCGCGGCGACATTCAGCGCGGTCTCGAAGTCGTGGAATTTGCCTGCGGCATTCCGAATTTACTGAAAGGCGAATACACGGAGGGTGCCGGCCCTGGAATCGATCTCTACTCCATGCGCCAACCGCTTGGCGTGGTCGCCGGCATAACACCGTTTAATTTTCCGGCGATGATTCCGCTTTGGAAGGCTGCACCTGCCATCGCCTGCGGCAATGCCTTCATTCTTAAGCCATCGGAACGCGATCCTTCCGTACCCATGCGGATTGCCGAACTGTTTGTCGAAGCCGGCTTGCCGGAAGGCGTCCTTAACGTAGTCAACGGCGACAAGGAAGCGGTCGATACTTTGCTTACGGATCCACGCATCATGGCGATCGGCTTTGTCGGCTCATCGGCAATCGCGGAATACATTTATTCGACGGGCTGCGCCCACGGCAAGAGAGTGCAGTGTTTCGGCGGCGCCAAGAACCACATGATTGTAATGCCCGATGCAGACATGGATCAGGCGGTCGATGCGCTCGTCGGAGCCGGTTATGGTTCTGCTGGCGAGCGCTGCATGGCCGTGTCGGTCGCGGTGCCAGTCGGCAAGAAGACCGCCGACATTCTGGTCGAGAAGCTGATCCCGCGCGTCGAAAATCTGAAGATCGGGCCTTCCTCTGACCCGCAGGCCGATTACGGCCCGCTCGTGACGAAAGCGGCGCTCAATCGCGTGAAGGATTACGTCGAGATTGGCGTCAAGGAAGGCGCCAAGCTCGTGGTCGACGGCCGAGGCTTTAAATTGCAGGGCTACGAGAACGGCAATTTCATGGGCGGCTGTTTGTTCGACGACGTGAAACCGGACATGCGTATCTACAAGGAAGAGATCTTCGGCCCCGTGCTTTCGGTTGTGCGCGCGCACGACTATGAAGAAGCCGTGCGGCTCCCCTCCGAGCACGAATATGGCAATGGTGTTGCCATCTTCACCCGCGATGGCGATACCGCGCGCGACTTTGTCAATCGCGTGCAGGTCGGCATGGTCGGTGTGAACTTCGCCATCCCGGTGCCGCTCGCCTACCACACATTCGGCGGATGGAAACGATCGGGCTTTGGTGACCTCAATCAGCACGGACCGGATTCGATCCGCTTCTATACCAAAACCAAAACCGTAACGTCACGCTGGCCTACCGGGACCAAAGAGGGCGCGGAATTTGTCATTCCGACCATGAAGTGAGGCGTGTTCAAGAATGACCGCCGTCAGGGCCGCAACAGGCGCCCTTGTCGTCTTCACGCTGACTGGCTGTGCCGGGGATCAGGTTTCCGTAGGATCATCGGCACCCGCGGCCGCGCCGATTGATGCTTCCATGACCGGCCGTTGGATCCTGGCTGCTCCGAACTCACCCTCTTGTGGCCTCGAATTTCGCGGCGCTGAGGGAGCCCGGAATGGCGCCGTCGCACCCGATGGAGGCTGTCCCGCTAATTTCTATATGAGCCGCCGCTGGGCAATGGAAGGAAGCGTTCTTACAATTGCAGACGAGGAAAACCAACCGCTGGCGCAGCTTCGCCCGGGCGGTGCACGCTTTGAGGGACAGTCAGCCAACGGCGTCCCCCTCACGTTGGAACGCTAGAACAAACTCAAGATCGGGAGTCCCATGGCCGAATTTCAACTTTATTGTTTCGCACAATCTGGCAATGCCTACCGCGCCGCACTGATGCTCAATTTAATTGGTGCCGATTGGGAGCCGGTTTGGGTTGATTTCTTCAGTGCAATGGTCCAGCGCACGCCCGAATTTCGAAATGACGTGAACGAAATGGGCGAGGCACCAGTCCTCGTGCACGGCAAGAAAAAATTCACGCAGTCCGGTGTCATCCTGACTTATTTGGCCAGGCGCACCGGCAAGTTCAAACCCGAAGCCGAGGATGAAGAACTTGAAGCCTTACGCTGGATTATTTTCGATAACCAGAAAGTGAACGGCTTCCTCGGTCCATTCCGATTTCTCAAGAACTTTGCCAAACCGCCCGGCGACCCTGCGGTCCTTGCATTCCTCAAGGGCCGGATCGACGGAAATCTCGCGATCGTCAACAAGCGCCTGACGGGGCGGAAATTCCTCGTCAGCGACAAGCCGACGATCGCCGATGTTTCGATGACCGCATATTTCTATTATCCAGCCGAAGAATTCGGATTCGACATCGCCAAGGACTATCCGGCGATTGGCGCCTGGCTCGAGCGCATGAAGGCCCTGCCGGGCTGGAAGCATCCCTACGAATTAATGCCGGGCTATCCGCTGAAACAGACGTGAATCAGTTCAACCGTGTCGGCCGTTCGTGGTCGGGCTCACCGTCGGGTAGGCTAGCGGGAAGTGTCGTACCGCTGGCACTTGCTGCTGCGGTTGCAGCGGCGGCTGCCGCCGCGTCCTTGCGCTGATATTCCTGATAAGACAGCCAGCCAAGCGGCAGACAGGCGAGATAAGCGAACGTGCCGATCGTCAGCACCTGCCACGGATAGCTGACCAGCAATGCAAAGAACAACACGACGAAAACGAACACCGGCAACACCATTTCCGGCGGCACGCGCTTGCCCACGCGTTTGCCGGAGAACACCGGCAGTCGCGAGACCATCAACAGCGCGATTGCGAGCGTGTAGATGAAAGTCAGCCACACCGTAATCAGACCGGCCGACACGCCGAGGAAATTCAGGTAGATCGGCAACAATACGGTAATGGCACCGGCCGGCGCGGGAATGCCGGTAAAGAAGTTTCCGGCCCAGACCGGCTTGTTGGGGTCGTCGATCATGACGTTGAAGCGCGCGAGACGCAGCCCGGCGCAAATTGCAAAAACCAGCGCGGCAATCCAGCCGGCTGATTTGAGTTCGTGCAGGCCCCAGAAATATAAAATCAGCGCCGGCGCCACGCCGAAATTGACGAAATCCGCGAGGCTGTCGAGCTCGGCGCCGAAACGCGACGTGCCCTTGAGCATGCGCGCGATCCGGCCATCGATGCCGTCGAGCAATGCCGCAAACACGATCGCCGCGAGCGCCCAATCGAGCTTGTCCTCTATCGACAAACGGATGGCCGTGAGGCCGGCACAGAGCGCGAGCAACGTGATCAGGTTCGGCAACAATGTCCGCACCGGGATCGCCTTGAATCGGCGCCGGAACGGCGGTGGTGCGGGGTCGAACGGCGGAAATACCATGGTTCAAATATATACGTTTGCTCGCGGGCCGGCAGCAAAGCCGCCAATATAGTAAGCAGATCTTCGCGCCGAAATTATGGGCGGTCGCTACAGCATCGGGCACCACCGGTGCGCACAGGTGTCTCTTTCTCGTTTTCCATCATAGATTCAATAACATCACTCCCCGCTTTTATTTGGTCCGCATCTTGCCTTGGATGACCTGATCAGATGCAATCGACTGTTCAGGGACAGGGAGCCATAAAAATGAGTGCGATTACGCAACCGGTGGCAGCACCGGCGACGGCGTCAACACGTTGGATCCAGCTGGTGCTGGGCCTCATCGCCATGATGTCGATTTCCAGCCCGCAATACGTCTGGACGCTTTTCACGAAATCATTTCAGGACGGCCTCGGATCGACACTGGCCGATATTCAATGGACATTCTCGATTTTGATCATTCTGCAGACCTGGCTATCGCCGTTGCAGGGCTACCTCGTCGATAGGTTCGGTCCACGGCTGCTGATCGCGGTCGGATGCCTGATGTCGGGCGCGGGCTGGATCACGTCCGCTTATGCCACGAGCCTGTTGGGCCTCTATTTGACCTATGGTCTGTTCTGCGGGGTCGGTACCGGCATCGTCTACATAGGCATCATCGGATTGATGGTGCGTTGGTTCCCCGACCGGCGCGGCTTCGCGACCGGCATGGTGGCTGCCGGCTATGGCTTCGGCGCCATTCTCACGACCTTCCCGATCGATACGATGCTCAAGAACTCCGGTTACCAGCACACGCTGGTGGTGTTCGGCGTCATTCTCGGCATCGTCGGCGCCATTGCCGCTCTGGCAATGCGGATGCCGCAAGCCACCGACAGACTGCCGCCGCCCGCCGTTGCCTCGGCGGCGAAAGACGTCATGCCGGCCGACATGCTGAAAACGAAAGTTTTCTGGCTGATGTTCGTCATGATGACGATGATGTCGACCGGCGGATTGATGATCATCTCGCAATTCGCTTCGTTCTCGCGTGACTTCGGCGTGACCAAAGTCCTGGTATTCGGTCTGGCCGCCTTGCCGCTGGCGCTCACGATCGATCGCATCACAAACGGCCTGACTCGGCCGTTCTTCGGCTGGGTGTCGGACCACATTGGCCGAGAGAACACGATGGCGATCGCCTTCCTCATGGAAGCATGCGCGGTCGCGGCCATGGTGCTGTTGCGTGACAACACGCTGCTGTTCGTCCTGCTTTCGGGCGTGGTGTTCTTCGGTTGGGGCGAGATCTTCTCGCTGTTTCCTTCGACACTGACTGACACTTACGGGACCAAATATGCCACGACAAATTATGGCTTCCTGTACATGGCGCAGGGTGTCGGATCAGTTTTAGGGGCGCCGGTGGCCGCGCTGATCTACGCCAAGGCCGGCAGCTGGCTGCCGGTGTTTGCCATTATCGTCACGTTGGATGCACTGACCGGAATCCTCGCGCTGGTTGCGCTCAAGCCAATGCGAAAAAACTATCTGGCGGGAAAATAACGACGTCGGCAAAACCGGGCGGGATCAACCCGCCCGGTATGCCCGGGCCTCACCCGCGCCGCGCAAATCGGCGAGCACCGTTTCGCCTGCGATCGAGGTCTGTCCGACCGCAACCAGCGGCGGTATGCCCTCTGGCAAATAAATGTCGAGCCTGGATCCAAACCGGATCATCCCGAAACGTTCGCCGGTGTTTATGGCCTGGCCGACCTGGACAAAGCAGACAATGCGCCGGGCAATAAGGCCAGCGATCTGCACAACCGCGACGCGCGCGCCGCCGGTCGCGATCACCAGTGAATTGCGCTCGTTGTCGGCACTGGCCTTGTCGAGGTCGGCGTTGAGGAACTTGCCGGGCTGATAGATGATTTTCTCGACCTTGCCGGCCACCGGGCTGCGATTCACGTGGCAATCAAACACGCTCATGAAGATCGAGATGCGCGGCAGTGGCTTGCTGCCAATGCTCAGTTCCTGTGGCGGCACGGCGCTGGTGACCTGGCTCACCCGCCCGTCGGCCGGCGCGATCACCAGGCCGTCGCGCACCGGGGTTACTCTCGGTGGATCGCGGAAGAAATAGGCGCACCAGATCGTCGCCAGAGTGCCCAGCCAGCCCAGCGGCGCCCAAAGCCAAAACAGGATGATGCTGACGAACGCAAAGGCGCCAATGAACGGGTAGCCCTCCGGCGTGACCGGGACAAATTGCGAGCGAATCGAATCGTAGATCGACATGGGCAATCTTACTCCGCCGCGTCCGCCGGCGCTTCGATCGTCGCGGCTGCCCCTTCGCTGATGACATCGTCCACCGATGGCGGATTGCGGTTGGGTGCGACGTCTTCTTCTCCCGCGCGCGCCAGCTTTTCACGCGCTTCTTCGGCCTCGCGCTGACGGTTCCACATGCTGGCGTAAAGACCATTTTTGGCGAGCAGGGCGTAGTGCGTACCGCGCTCGACGATCTCGCCCTGGTCGAGTACGATAATCTCGTCGGCGCCGACAATCGTCGAAAGTCGATGCGCAATCACAAGCGTGGTGCGATTGCGGGAGACGCGCTCGAGGGCGTCCTGGATTTCCTTTTCGGTGTGGCTGTCGAGCGCGGATGTTGCCTCGTCGAGCACCAGAATAGGCGGACCTTTCAGGATCGTGCGGGCAATCGCAACACGTTGCTTCTCGCCGCCGGAGAGCTTCAGGCCGCGCTCCCCGACCTCTGTCTCGTAGCCTTTCGGCGCGATCCGGATCAGCGGGTCGATCTGCGCCAGCCGGGCCGCCTCTTCCACCTCGGCATCCGTCGCCTCCCAACGGCCATAACGGATGTTGTAGCGGATCGTATCGTTGAACAGCACGGTGTCCTGCGGAACCATGCCAATCACCTGCCGCAATGATTTTTGCGTCACCTTGGCGATGTCTTGCCCATCGATCAAAATCCGTCCGCCCAGAAGGTCATAGAAACGGAACAGCAGCCGGGAAATTGTCGACTTGCCGGCACCCGATGGGCCCACCACGGCCACTGTCTTGCCGGCCGGCACCTCGAAGCTGATGCCTTTCAAAATACGGCGCGACGGTTCGTAGGCAAAACTGACATTCTCGAAGCGAATGATGCCAGTACTGACCTTTAACGGGGGCGCATTCTTCTCGTCTTTAATTTCCGGTTCACGCGCCAGGATCGAAAACATCAGTTCGATATCGGTGATGGCCTGCTTGATTTCGCGATAGACCATGCCCATGAAATTGAGCGGCTGGTACAGTTGAATCATCATGGCATTAATCAGCACAAAATCGCCGACGGTCTTGCTGCCGGCGCGGATTTCGAATGCGCACATCACCATCACGGCCGCGAGTCCGCAGGTAAAAATGGCCGCTTGACCGGCATTGAGCACCGCGAGCGAGGTGTAGGCCCGGACGCTGGCGTCCTCGTAGCGCTCCATAGCGCGGTCGTAGCGTGAAGCCTCGCGTTCCTCGGCGGAGAAATATTTGACGGTCTCGTAATTAAGCAGCGAGTCGATCGCCTTGACGTTGGCGTCGGTATCACTGTCGTTCATTTTCCGGCGGATGCCGATACGCCACTCAGTGGCATGGTAAGTGTACGTCATATACACGGCGACCGTCGCCATGATGACCGCGACGTAACGCCAGTCAAACTGCCACATGAGCACCACGACGATGAAGGCAAGTTCAACGATCGTCGGTGACAATTGCAGGATCACCATCCGCACAATCGTCTCAATGCCATTGCGGCCGCGCTCTAGAACGCGCGTGAGCCCGCCGGTCTTGCGCTCGAGATGGAAGCGCAATGACAGCTCATGCATGTGGATGAAAGTGCGGAAGGCAAGCCGGCGCACGGCATGCATCGCGACTTTTGCAAACAGGCCGTCGCGTAACTGGGTTAGCGCCGCCATCAGGATACGCATGCCGCCGTAGGCAATGGTCATCGCGATCGGCGCCGCTATCGCCCAAAGCAACCATTCTGACGCGGCAACCGGAGCAGTGCCGTGACCAGCGAGCGCATCGGTTGCCCATTTGAACGTGAACGGCACCGCAATGGTCGCGAGCTTGGCGGCCAGCAGCAGCACCATGGAGCCCATCACCCGCAGCTTCAAATCGCGGCGGTCGGCCGGCCAGATGTAGGGCCATAAATGGATAATGGTCGCGAGCAACGCACCGCGATTGGCGGATACGCTTGCAGGCTGGGCAGACGCTCGATGGTGGTGGTCGCTCATTCAGGGCCCGAAAAGACGGGCCACAAGGCACCGTCAACGCTTCCATATAGGGGGATTCTTGGCAGTAATCACCCCGCCCGCGCGGAACGTCCGCACTTCAGGTGAATTATCTGGCGCGCCTTGACGCTGCCGCAAGCCGGATGCACATGCATGCCCATGAATAGAATCGAAAAAACCAACAAAATCCGCAAAATCTGCGTCTATTGCGGCTCCGGGCCGGGCACCGACCCCGCCTTTGCGGAAAGCGCCCGCGCGTTCGGGGCCATTCTCGCCGAAAACGGCATTGGCCTGGTTTTCGGTGGCGGCTCCGTGGGGATGATGGGTGAGATTGCCAAATCGGTTCTCAAACATGGCGGGCACGCGACCGGCATCATCCCGGAATTTCTGGTCGCCCGCGAACTTGCCTTAAAGGGAGTCGACGACCTTGTCGTGACCCGCGACATGCACGAACGCAAGCTCAAGATGTTCGAGATGGCCGACGCGTTTGTGGCCATGCCAGGCGGCATCGGCACCCTCGAAGAAATCGTCGAGCAAATGACCTGGGTCCAGCTCGGCCGTCACCGCAAGCCGGTCATGCTCGCCAACATCAAAAATTTCTGGGACCCGCTGCGCGCACTCATCGAGCACATGAAGAAGCTTGAATTTATTCGCGGCGATCTCAATTTCGAATTGCTGGTCGCCGACAAGGTGACCGACATCCTGCCGATGCTGGAAAAAGCCGCAGCGGCCGTGCCTGAAGATGAGAAGGAGATGCCGGCGGCGCTTGCCGAACGGCTTTAAACACTACTTGGCCTCAATAAAAGTTACCGCCTCGATGCGATTGCCGTCCGGGTCGCATATGAAAGCGGCGTAGTAGCGATCGTTGTATTCAGGACGAAGGCCCGGTTCGCCATCCGAGGTTCCTCCGCCCGCAAGCGCCGCGGCATGAAATGCATCGACCGCCTTCGTTGACGAGGCGCGCAGGCAGATGTGCACGCCGCTTTCAGCCGCAAGGGGCGTCATATCGGCGCGGCTGTTGATCCAGAACTCCGGATACGTTTTGCCGTATCCGACTGCGGCGTGTGCCCACTCACGCAATTTGGTCAAACCGAGCGGCGCCAGCAACGCGGTATAGAAGGCTTCCGCCACCTTGATGTCGCGCACTGCGATAGAAATGTGATCGATCATGGATGTTGCGCCCCATATACCGTCATGCCCGGCCTGTCCCGGCCATGACGAAAAAAATATCACGCCGGGGCGTTCGACTTCACCAACTTAAAAATGATGGAATCCATCAGCGCCTGGAATGAAGCGTCAATGATATTGGGCGATACGCCGACCGTGGTCCAGCGCTCGCCGGCCTCGTCCTCGCTCTCGATCAACACGCGGGTTACGGCTTCAGTGCCGGCGTTGAGGATACGCACCCGATAGTCGATCAGCTTCAGTCCGGCGATATATTTCTGATATTTTCCGAGATCCTTCCGCAGCGCCAGATCGAGCGCATTGACCGGACCGTTTCCTTCAGCCGCTGACATCATGTTGTCGTTGCCAACTTTCACCTTCACCACTGCCATGGTAACGGTGACACGATCGCACTTCGCATTGTTGCGCTGTTCGACATTGACGTCGAACTGGGTGACGTCGAAATAGTCCGGCACCTTGCCCAGCGTGCGACGCGCGAGCAGCTCGAACGAAGCGTCAGCGGCCTCATAAGCATAACCAATCGCCTCGCGTTCCTTTACGATTTCCAGCAGACGGCCGATACGCGGATCGTCTTTATCCGTCTTGATGCCGATGCGATCTAGCTCCGCCAGCACGTTCGATTTGCCGGCCTGCTCCGACACCAGCACCTTGCGGCGGTTGCCGATCGTTTCCGGCGCGACATGCTCGTAGGTCGCCGGATCTTTCATGATCGCGGATGCGTGGATACCAGCCTTGGTCGCGAAGGCGCTTTCACCGACGTAAGGCGCATGCCTGTTGGATGCGCGATTTAGGCGCTCATCGAGCGCATGCGAAACATGCGCGAGTTTCTTGAGCGCGGCGTCGGTGACGCCGATGTCGAATTGTTTGGCAAATTCCGGCTTGAGCTTGAGCGTCGGGATGATCGACACAAGGTTGGCGTTGCCGCAACGCTCGCCCAGTCCATTGAGCGTGCCCTGGATCTGCCGTGCGCCGGCGCGTACCGCGGCAAAGGAATTGGCCACGGCTTGATCGGTATCATTATGGGCGTGGATGCCGACATGGTCACCGGGGATCGTCTTCACGACTTCGCGGACGATCTTTTCAACCTCATCGGGCAACGTGCCCCCATTGGTATCGCACAGCACAACCCAGCGCGCGCCTTCGTCGTAAGCCGCCTTGGCACACGCAAGGGCATATTTTGGATTGGCCTTGTAGCCGTCGAAGAAATGCTCGCAATCGAGCAGCACTTCCCTGCCCTTCGCTTTTGCAGCTTTCACGCTGTCGCGAATCGACGCGAGGTTTTCTTCATTGGTCGTCTCCAGCGCGACCTTGACGTGATAGTCCCAGGCCTTGGCGACGAAACAGATCGCATCGGCCTTCGCATCGAGCAGCGCTGCAAGGCCCGGGTCGTTCGACGTCGACCGGCCCGGCCGCCGCGTCATGCCGAAGGCCGTAAAGGTCGTGTCGAATTTGCGATCCGTCCCGAACAGTTCGGTATCGGCCGGATTGGCGCCCGGGTAGCCACCCTCGACATAGTCGATTCCGAGCTCGTCGAGCATGCCAGCGATCGCCAGCTTGTCGGCAAGCGTGAAATCGACACCGTTCGTCTGCGCGCCGTCACGCAGCGTTGTGTCGAAGAGATAGAGGCGCTCCTTCGGCATGGCTCTCACCAGAGATAATAGTTCGAGACCAGCGCGACGGCGATCAAGATTGCGATGGCACCCATGATGACATGGTGGCGTTGCATTCGGTGTCCTTAAGTCAGCCGGTAGACGACGTAGAGCGCGATCAGAACGGCCGCTGCCAGCACGCCGTACTTGAGCACGATGTAATAGAGCCAATGACGAGGGAACGGCGTGTCAGGTTTGGTCATGAAGCCTCCCGATTGGCGGTCAGTTGTTTTTGCATGGTGGTATTGGCGAGCCATTCGTCGCCGACCGAAACCGTATTGCGCTGTTGCGCAACATAGCCGCGTTTTTCGAAGAAGCCGCGAGCGCTGTCGCTGGCATCAACACTCAGTTTGCCCACACCGCGGCCACCTGCGAGTTTTTCCAGCGCATCGACCAGCATGGCGCCGACGCCTTGCCCAGCCGCGGCCGGATGCACATAAAGCATGTCGATCTTGTCCTTGCCTGCGAGCGAGGCAAAACCAACCGGCGAGCCTTCCAGCGTGGCAATCAGCGTCAATTGCCCAGCCAATTTCTTGCCGAACTCTCCCGCATCGTCGGCCGCCGACGCCCAGGCTTCCTGCTGTGCCGGGGTGTAGTCCTCATCCGTCAGATCCTCGATGCTGTCGCGGAAGATTTCGCGCAGGATCGGCGCATCGTCCGGGAGGAAAGGCCGCAGGCCGAGTGTGGGTTGTGCGACGGCCATCATCGCGCGATCTCCCAAGTCGTGCCGTCCTTGGAGTCTTTGAGCACGACGCCCATGGCGGAAAGTTCGTCGCGGATGCGGTCGGATTCCTTGAAGTCCTTTGCCTTCCGCGCCGCGTTGCGCGCTTCGATCAGGTTTATAACTTTGTCCTCATCGATTGTGATCGATGCCGGTCGGAATGACGCCCAGTCCGATGCAGACACCTGCAATAGTCCTAGCAACTGCGCGCTAGCCTTCAGACAAGCAGCTGCCGGTTTCGCGCCCTTCACGGCCTCGCCGCGCAATTCATGCAGAGCGGCGAATGCTTTTGGCGTGTTGAGATCGTCCAATAGTGCGTCGAGCGCATCGGCACACAGGTAGCCCGGCGCAATGTTGCCTGTCAGTGCCACCCAGTTGTCGAGGTTTTTCTGTGCATCGCGCAATCCTGACACAGTCCAATTGATTGGCTGACGGTAGTGCGTTTGCAGCATTGTGAATCGCACCACTTCGCCAGGCCAATCCTTCAGTAACTCGTGGATCGTCACGAAGTTACCGAGACTCTTGCTCATCTTCTCGCCTTCGACCTGCAAGAAGCCGTTGTGCATCCAGTAGTTCGCCATCACCGGCGTATGGAATGCGCAACGCGATTGCGCAATCTCGTTCTCGTGGTGTGGAAACACCAGATCGATACCGCCGCCGTGGATATCGAAGGTCTCGCCCAAATGCTTCCATGACATGGCCGAGCATTCGATGTGCCAGCCAGGCCGTCCCGGCGTTTTGACGCCCGCTGGCGAAGGCCACGCCGGCTCGCCTGGCTTCGACGGCTTCCACAAGATGAAATCCTGCGGATCTTTCTTGTAGGGCGCGACTTCAACACGCGCGCCCGCGATCATTTCATCGAGCGGACGATTGGAGAGCTTGCCGTAGTCCCTCATCGACGGCACGTGAAACAGAATGTTGTCTTCGGCCACATAGGCGTTGCCAGACTTCACGAGGCGCTCGATCAGCGCCTTCATCTCGTCGATATGCTCCGTCGCGCGCGGCTCGATGGTCGGCGGCAGGCAGCCGAGCGCCGCTACATCCGCCTTGAAGTTGTTGTAGGTCCCTTCGGTCAGGTCGCGGATAGAAATGCCGCGCTCGGCAGCGCGCGCATTGATCTTGTCATCGACGTCGGTGACGTTGCGCACGTAAGTGACGTGTTTTTCACCGTAGATGTGCCGCAGCAGCCGGAACAGCACGTCGAACACGATGACCGGACGCGCATTGCCGATATGGGCAAAGTCGTAGACCGTCGGTCCGCACACATACATACGCACGTGCGCCGGATCGATCGGCGTGAACACCCGCTTCTCGCGCGTCAGCGTATCGTAGAGCTTGAGTTCCATAGCAAATGACACCCATCGGCCCCGCTGGCCGGGCGTCCTGCTATCTCAACGTTGAGAAAAGACGGCCGCAGCCAGCGTGATGCGCTAGCGAATAATCTCCGGGCAAATGCCGCAGATATGGTTAAGGCCGTTCATGGCCGCACAATGATTTGTCGTACCCGGATCGTCAAGGTGCCGGACGAACCCTCGCAAAACACAGGAAAAATTTGATGACCGCAGCTCAGATTGCAGGGTTAAGCGGCTCTTAACGATTTCCCTCACATTCTCGGAATCGACGTCAGCCAGGCTGGCGTTTCCACTTCACGGATACATCGGAATGCGGACAGCTTTCGTCGGTCTCCTTGCATTGCTTTGGTTCGGTCTTGCGACGTCGGCCCAGGCCGAGCGGCGTATCTTCATTATCGCCAACGATGCGGACGGATACGGCGTCGACCGTTGCCTCGCTTCAGGGGAAAAATGCGGTGCCGCAGCCGCCAACGCCTATTGCAAGACTCAGGCGTTTGCGCAGGCCGCGACCTACCATAAGGCGGATCGCAGCGATCTCACCGGGACAATATCCGATGCCGATGGCGGCAGCTGCCGCGACGGCGCCTGCAATGTTGTCGCTATCGTCTGCACGCGCTGACAACTGACCGCAGATTCAGCCGCTTTCGACCGGATGATGGCAGACGGCGCAAATCTTGTTGCCGTCAAGGTCGCGCACATAGGCACCGTAATAATTCGGATGATAATGCGTGCGCAGCCCAGGCGCGCCGACATCGGTGCCGCCGGCGGCGTGCGCCGCCGCATGAAAGGCATCGACAGCTGCGCGTGAGCTTGCTTTGAAGGCAACAGTCACGCCATTGCCGGGACTGGCCTCGCCCTTGTCGTAGGGCCGCACCACCCAGAATGGCTCGTTGACGCCATCGAATTCTTCCGGCGCGTAACTGGCCGCAATCTTGACGGTCCTCTTCCGCACCAGGCCAAGCGGTTTCAGCGCTTGATCATAGAAGCGCGCAGCACGTGGAATGTTCGCAGTACCAATGGTGAGATGGCTGTACATTCGGCCTCCGCTTGTCTAGCGCTAACCCTGCAGGGCTGACCACATCTCGCGGTCGCGCTCGGCGGTCCAGATCGCCGGCCACTCGATGCCGCGCGCTTCGTCATAGGCGCGCGAAACATTGAACGGCAGGCAGTGCTCATAAATTGCGAAGCTCTTGAATTTCGGATCCATCGTCAGTCGCGCGAAATCGAAGGAGTCCTTCAGCGACCGACCTTTGGCGACGCTGTCCTGGACCGATCCGTAGAGCGTCGCAATGAAATCGGTGGTGAGCTCGATGCCCTCCTTGACCAACTCAGGTGTCGTAAGCGCTGCGCCACGACCGGGCACCAATGCATTAGCTTGCATCTCCGCCAGATGATCGAGCGTCGCCGGCCAGTCGGTCAAATGTGCATCGCCGCAATAACAGGCCGATTTATACTCAACGAGATCGCCCGAAAAGACAGCACCGGCATCGGGAACGATGGCAATCACATCGCCGGCCGTGTGGCCCCGCCCGATATGCATGATCCGCACTTCGCGCCGACCCAACCAGACGGAGATCTGATCGGGAAATGTTATTGTCGGCCACGTCAGCCCGGGAATGGATTCGGCGGCGCGGAACAGGCGCGGAAACCGGCCGATCTCCGACTCCATATCCTGCTTGCCACGCTCGCCGATCAAGCCGCGCGTCGCATCAGACGCCAGTATCTCGGCCCCTTTGTAGGCCGACGCTCCCAGCACCCGCACCGCATGATAGTGCGTCAGCAAGACGTATTTGATCGGCTTGTCGGTCACCTTTGCGACGCGCGCGATCACATCGTCGGCCATGGTCGGCGTCGCCTGCGCGTCGACGACCATGACACTATCATCGCCGACGATGATGCCGGAATTCGGGTCGCCCTCGGCCGTGTAAGCGTAGAGCCCCGTCCCGATCTGATCGAATGAGATCTTCTTGTCGCCGAGATCATCGGTGGAAGCAAAACCGGTCACTGCTGTACGCCTCTCTCGCGATCAACGCGCCATGACCATGCACCACCATCGGCTACCACACGAACCAACAATTCCGTGAGCCCGTGTTCGCGTCGCTCGGGCTCCAGAAGCGTAGGGAATATTTAGTTACTGCTGTAACCAATGCTGGCGCGGTCGGCCACGCGGAACAGTCGGCGGGACTACGCGTTATTGCCCCGGACGGAGACCGCCGGGCCTGGGTGATGCGAAGTCTGATCTTTATCCAGTTTGCCAGGTCCATTTGGGTCCTCGCCTTTAGTGGCGCGCCCGGCCCGGGGGTACTTTCGCAACGCCTTGCCGCGCTGCGCTTTTGGCCATCCTGTCAGCAACGGCGCGGTAGTCGATAGTCGAGCCTCATTGCACCGGGCCGGAAGTTCGGCCAGATTCCCGTCATGCGCGAAGGTGCCTCGGACAGCAACGAGTTGCCGGCGCAGGGGAACACAGCAGCAGCAAAATGACCCACGAGACGGCCCAGAAAGCGTCAGACGCGACGGCCGATAATGCGGCGCTCAAGCTGGACCAATTCCTGCCCTATCGTCTCAATGTCTGTGCCAGCCTGGTGTCGCAGGCGCTCTCTCGGATTTATGCCGACCGCTACAAAATAGGCGTGCCGGAATGGCGGGTGCTGGTTACGCTCGGCGAATTCGGGGCGATGACCGCCAAGGCAATCGGCGCCCATAGCCACATGCACAAGACCAAGGTGTCGCGCGCAGTTGCATTGCTGGAGCGGCGCAAGCTGGTCACGCGCCGAGCGAACAAGGCAGATTTACGCGAAGCGTTCCTCTCGCTCACTCCGGCAGGACGCGATATCTACACCGAGCTCGCTCCGACCGCGCTCGATTTTGCCCGTCAGTTGCTGGAAACTGTGGATGCGGGTGATCGGGCTGCGCTTGATCGCGCAATCACCAAGCTCACGGAACGTTCCGCGCAATTAGCCCCCCGTATCGCCAACGGCCACCGTCCCGGCTAGATTGTCGCGATGCAAGCCGGGGTCAATCCGTGAAACTCTATTCCTATTTTCGTTCATCTGCCGCCTATCGGGTCCGTATCGCGCTCAATCTCAAGGGCCTTCCGTATGAGACGGTGCCGATCCACCTCATCAAGGAGGGGGGACGCCAGTACACTGCGGAATATCGCAGCATCAATCCGCAAGCGAGAGTGCCGGCACTCGAGCTGTCGAGCGGCGAAGTGCTAACGCAGTCGCTCGCAATTATCGAATACCTCGACGACATCCATCCCGAACCCCCGCTGCTGCCGGCAGACGCACTCGGACGCGCCAAATGCCGCGCGATCGCGCAATTGATCGCCTGCGATATCCATCCGCTCAATAATACCAGTCCATTGAAATATCTCCGACGTCAGCTCAATCATGAACAGCCCGAAATCGACGCCTGGTATCATCACTGGGTGATTGAAGGCTTTACCGCTCTGGAATCCCTGCTCACCCCGGGACCTTATGCGTGCGGCGCGCATGTGACGGTTGCGGACATTTGCCTCGTACCTCAGGTCGCAAATGCACGCCGCTTGAAGGTGCCGCTCGACAAATTTCCAAAGACCGTGGCCGTGGATGCCGCCTGCATGAAGCTTCCGGCGTTTGATAGAGCGCGCCCGGAAAACCAGCCCGACGCCGAGTGACGGGAACGCGGTGACCTGCTAGACCACCGCTCCGCATTACTTTTGTTCCTCCCACACCGACCAACGGCCCGTGATCAACAGCAAGCTCGCACGCGTCGTCCTCTGGATGGTCGGCGCACTACTCTCGTTTTCGGTGATGGCGGTTTCGATCCGCCAGCTGTCCCGAGGCGGGCTGAGCATTTTCGAGATTCTCGCGATCCGAAGCGGCGTTGCACTCGTCGTGCTGGCAGCCCTTCTTGCAGTGCGTCCCGATTTGCGTGTGCACGCAAGGCCTCGGCGCATGGGTCTCAACCTCTTCCGAAACTCCGTGCACTACGGGTCGCAATTTATGTGGGCGCTCAGCCTCACGATGCTGCCACTGGCCACGGTTTTTGCGCTTGAGTTCACCATGCCGGCCTGGACCGCGCTGCTTGCGGTCTGGTTTTTGCACGAGCGCATGACTCCCAGCCGGCTGGGTGTCGTCGTGCTCGGGCTCATCGGAGTGCTGGTCATTTTGCGACCCGGTATCGCCGGGTTCAATCCTGCCGCACTATTGGTGCTGCTGGCGGCGTTCGGATACGCCATCACCATGATTACGACAAAGAAACTGACGATGACGGAGAGCACTTTTGGGATCGTATTCTGGATGGCGGTGATGCAATTCCCGCTATCGCTGATCGGAAGTGACCTCACGGCTTTTGTCCACTTCGAGACGCGTCACATTTTGCCTGCCATCGGTGTCGGCACAGCCGGGCTGACATCTCACTATTGCCTGAGCAATGCTTTCCGGTCCGGCGACGCCACCTTAGTGGTCCCGCTGGATTTCATGCGTATTCCGCTGATCGCTGTGGTCGGCTGGGCGTTCTACGGTGAGTCGCTCGACATTTTCGTTCTACTGGGCGCACTCATCATTATTTCCGGGGTGCTCTGGAACCTGCGCTCGGAAGTCGCACGAGCACACTGATACAAGGCTCGCCCCGCCAGAATTTTCAGATTAGAGTACCCGCATGAAGTCGTCATTTTACAAACTCACGGCGGCGCTTATTGCGTGCTCGAGCCTCACGCTGTCTCAAGCCCAGTCGCAATCGTCGAACCCTGCGTGCCAACGCCTCGAGACCCAATTGGCGACGCTCGATCGCGGAAACGCCGATCCGCAACGCGCCGACCAGATTCGGCGGTCGGAAGACCTGGTCAACCGCCAGCAATTCGAGGTGGACAGGCTGGTCGCACAATCGCGCCGCATGGGCTGCGAGAGTTCGGGCTTCTTCTCGATTTTCAGCAATCCTCCCGCGCAATGCGGTCCGCTCACCCGGCAGATCGATCAGCAGCGCAGCGGCCTCGAGCGCATGCGGAACGACCTTGAACGACTCAATGGCGGCACAACCGAGCGCGCGGCCCAGCGCCAGGCATTGCTGATCGCACTCGGCGACAATGGCTGCGGACCGCAATATCGATCCGCCGCCCTCGCCGGCCAGCAAAACGGCTTCTTCGATCGCTTGTTCGGCGGCAACGGTAGCGGTGTTTACTCCACGCCCCCCGGCCCGATGGGCGGCACTTTCCGCACTGTTTGTGTGCGCACGTGTGACGGATTCTACTTTCCGATCTCATATTCGACGTCGCCGGATCGTTTCCGCGACGACGAACTGACCTGCCAGCGCATGTGCCCGGCGTCGGAAGTTTCGCTCTACACGTATCACAATCCCGGTGAGGAAATGACCCAGGCGGTTTCGCTGAGTGGCCGGCTCTACACCGAACTGCCTGCTGCGTTTCAGTATCGAAAAGCTATGAGCCCTGAATGCAGCTGCCGTCGTCCCGGGGAAAGCTGGGCGCAAGCGCTCAAGGCGATCGGGCCCGACGATACGGTTGCCCCCGGGGACGTTGTGGTGACCGAGCAGAATTCGAAGCAGCTGTCACAGCCCCGGATTGGGCCGGATGGCAAACCGATCCGCCCGGATCAACGTATGCCGGCAGCAGCGGCGGCCGGAGCACCTCCGCCGCCAGCGGCCGAACCGCCTCCTGAAACCGATCCGGCCAAACGCACGGTTCGTACGGTCGGACCAACATTCATCCCTGCGCGCTGATCAGTCGATCGTCAGCAGATCAAAAATCGAATGCTTCGCTCTTCGCCGGCTTTCCGGCGACCAATGACACATCGGGTGCCGGCATCGGTGTGCCCGGATCACGAAACCGGTTCGTAATTGGATAGCGCCGGTCTCGACCAAAATTCTTCAGTGTCACTTTGACCCCTGGGGCCGCCTGACGCCGCTTGTATTCAGCGGTGTTGATCATGCGCTCGACCCGGATCACCGTTTCATTGTTGAAACCGGCGGCAACAATCGCCGAGATCGGCTCCTCATGCTCGACCAACCGTTCCAGTATCGGATCCAGCACGGCGTAGGCCGGCAACGAATCCTCGTCCTTTTGGTTCTCGCGCAATTCCGCGGTCGGCGGCCGCGTAATGATGTTCTCCGGAATGACCGGGCCATCCGGACCTTTCGCCCCCTCCGGTTTCCACACATTCCGCAAATGCGCCAGACGGAACACTTCGGTTTTGTACAGATCCTTGATCGGATTGAAGCCGCCATTCATATCGCCATAGAGCGTCGCATAGCCAACCGACATTTCAGATTTGTTGCCAGTGGTCACGACCATGAGATTGAATTTGTTGGAAACCGCCATGAGGATCGTGCCGCGCGCGCGCGCCTGGAGATTTTCTTCGGTCACATCCCGCGGCACGCCGGAAAAGATGGGCCGGAGCGCGCTCTCAAAGCCCTCGACAGCCGCCGCAATCGGCAATGTCTCGTAACGCACACCCAGCGCCTTGGCGCACGCTGCTGCATCGTCCAGCGATTCCTGCGACGTGAATTTATAAGGCAGCATGATGCAGCGAACGCGTTCGGGACCAAGCGCATCGACTGCCATGGCTGCGCACAGCGCCGAGTCGACTCCACCAGACAGACCAAGCACGACACCAGGAAAGCCGTTCTTGTTTACATAGTCCCGCAGTCCAAGCACACATGCCGTATAGTCCGCAGGATCGGCTTCAACGCTTGCCACCATCGGCCCATTTTCGCAGCGCCAGGTTCCGCCGTGGCGTACCCACTTTGTGGTGACAACCCCTTCCTGAAAAGCAGCGAGCTGAAATGCAAGCGAGCAATCCGCATGCAGGCCAAACGACACACCATCGAAAACAAGTTCATCCTGGCCTCCGACCTGATTGACGTAGACTGTCGGTAGCCCCTGCTCGGTCACGCGCGCGACGGCAATATTGAGTCGCACGTCACCCTTCTGCCTCCAGTACGGCGAACCATTCGACACGACCAATATTTCGGCGCCGGTCTCCGCCAGACACTCGACCACCTCAGTGCCCCAGATATCTTCGCAGATCGGAAGTCCAAGGCGGACCCCGCGGAAGTTGACCGGTCCCGGCATTGGTCCCGGTGCAAACACGCGCTTCTCATCGAACACGCCATAGTTGGGAAGGTCGACTTTGTAGCGCAGCGCTGCGATGACGCCACCATCGAGCAACGCCAGCGCATTGTAGAGCTTGCCGCCGTCGACCCATGGGGCACCGACGAGCAGTGCCGGGCCACCAGATGCCGTTTCGCGCGCAAGCGCTTCGATAGCCGCGCGGCAACCGGCCTGGAATGCTGGCTTGAGGACAAGGTCCTCGGGCGGATAGCCCGCGATGAACAGTTCCGGGAAAACAAGAAGATCCGCGCCTTGGGCGGCCGCTTGCTCACGGGCACGCCGGACTTTCTCGGCGTTGCCGGCGATGTCGCCGACCGTCGAATTGAGCTGCGCAATGGCGATCGCCAACTTGTCAGCGGGACGGGCGTTCATGCAAAACCTCTACCGCCTCGCCGCCCGGTCCGGCAATGGGGGCCCCCGCAACGCTGCCAAGCGAGCGCGCGTCGGCTCAGAACGGTCCAAAGCGCCAGCTGCCCTGCACAAAAACCCCGTAAATATTGGCCTTGAAATCGAGAGGCTGCGGGGACCCGCCGACATCCTCGAAATGCATGTCCCCGCGACTCTGCATGTGCCAATAGCGGCCGCCGATCCCAACGCTGATGGTATCGTCGATCTGATAGGAGAGCAGCGCCTCTAGCTGGTAACCCCAGCCATGGCCGTCCTCGACAGTTGGAAAAGGTAAATCAGGGCGCAGCAGGTGATTGTCGGTGCCGGAGAACCAGACATAGGGAAGGAATGCACCTTCCACATTGAGCCGCCAACGATCGGCCAACGGGACATCCGCGTTTAGTCCAATACGAAGCGCTTGCCAGGTGTCATCCTCGACCAGGGCGGCCACACTGTTCGGAATTCCGCCCGCGCAAATATCAGGATTGGTTGCGGTCTGTTGGCAACCGAAAGCCTTCATCCGCAAGTGCAGATAATGGTAGCCGACAAAGCCATCGACACGGAAATCAGGGCCGCGCAATAGCGCGCCGCCGAAATCGAAACTGATGTAGCCCAGGGACTGGTTCTGAAGCGTGCTGTTCGTGCTGGAATACGGCGTTATCACAGGCGGAAAGTCTTCGTCCTGAAGATTGCCCTGGGTCAGGAGCCCACCGCCGGCATAGCCCTTCCAGAAAAGACCGCTGCTGTGGTCGACACGCGTGAAAATTTCAAGCGAATGCGACTGCATTCCAGTATAGCTGAGGCGCGAAACCAGTTCATCGCGGCTGAATCCATAGAGGTCCTTGCTGGTATTGCCGAGCCCGTACCAGTAGCGCAACGCGAATGATGACGTGAATTGAGACGTCTCCGTCGTCAAAATAAATGGATCAGCCGCAGCCGCCGAACCAACAGCGGCGCACAGTCCCCACAACCCAAGCAACAATCCACGCAATTGAACTTTGAACATGACATCCCCAGCTGTCATCGACGCGGGGAGTTTTCGGCCCAATTGTTTTCGAGCTCGTTACAATTTTACCGAGCGCGTTGAGGACCGCTTCGCATCATTAAAGAAGCCATAAGTGGCGGTCGTTTACCTTTATGCTTTCTGAATTAAAAAAGTCGCTGATACACGCCGCGATTTGAATTACGGCGCTTTCAAAAGAATGGATGAAATGCTTTCCGGCTTCAGAGCCCGGCGACGGCCGGCATCGACTTGACCTGCCCGGATCGCTCTTTCTTGAGCAACTCGGCCAGCAGGAAGGCAAGGTCGATGGCCTGCTCGGCGTTTAGCCGCGGATCGCACGCCGTGTGATAGCGATCGTTAAGATCGGCATCGGATATGGCGCGGGCACCACCGGTGCATTCGGTGACGTTCTGTCCGGTCATCTCGAGGTGTACGCCGCCGGCATATGTGCCTTCTGCCTGGTGCACCTCGAAGAAACTACGCACCTCTTTCAGGATCAGGTCGAACGGCCGCGTTTTGTAACCGCTCGCGGACGTAATGGTGTTGCCGTGCATGGGATCGCAAGACCAAAGCACCACCTTGCCTTCGCGCTTGACCGCGCGCACGAGCGGGGCCAACAGATCACCGACCTTTTCCGCGCCGAACCGGCCGATCAACGTGAGGCGGCCCGCTTCGTTGTCCGGATTGAGGATATCGATCAGGCGCAGCAGATCATCGGGCTTGCTGGACGGGCCGCATTTCAACCCGAGCGGATTCTTGATACCGCGAGCATATTCGATGTGGGCGTGATCATGTTGCCGCGTGCGATCGCCGATCCACAACATGTGACCGGAGGTGGCGTACCAGTCTCCGGTTGTTGAATCGACCCGTGTCAGCGCTTCCTCAAAACCAAGAAGCAGCGCCTCGTGGCTTGTATAGAAATCCGTCGTACGCAGCTCTGGATGACTCTCAAGATCGAGGCCGCAGGCCTGCATGAAACCGAGCGCTTCGGAAATGCGGTCCGACAGCTCGACATAACGCCGTGACTGCGGGCTGTCCTTGACGAACCCGAGCATCCACTGCCGTACACTGGCGAGGTTCGCGTATCCGCCCTGCGCGAAGGCGCGCAGCAGATTGAGCGTTGCCGCCGATTGCCGGAATGCCTCGATCTGGCGGCGCGGATCAGGACGCCGCGCTTCTTCGGTGAAAGCGGCATCATTGATGATGTCGCCCCGGTAGCTCGGCAGTTCCTTGCCGTCGCGCTTCTCGGTTGGCGAGGAGCGCGGCTTGGCGAATTGTCCTGCGATGCGGCCGACTTTCACGACCGGCGAGGCCGCGGCATAAGTCAACACGACGGCCATCTGGAGAAACATCCTGAAGAAATCGCGGATGTTGTTGGCGCCGTGCTCGGCGAAACTCTCGGCGCAGTCTCCGCCTTGCAGCAGGAAAGCCTCGCCCTTGGCCACGCGCGCCAATTGCTTCTTCAGATTGCGCGCCTCGCCGGCAAAAACCAGCGGCGGAAAAGTCGCCAGCTGTTTTTCAACATCTGCCAACGCTTGCCGGTCCGGATAATCCGGAACCTGCTGAATTGGCTTCTTGCGCCAGCTATCGGGCGTCCAACGTTCGGCCATCACGCACTACCGTTTGTTTGAACATGGTCTCGACCGAAAAGCGGTTTCCACATTTCGGGACCACGCTCGAGCGTTCGGGCGGCGTTATACACGACACACACCCGTAAAAGCCAGTTTTTCGGACAAATTCGGTTAGTTTCAGCCTTATTCCGCGACGGCCCGGCCGTAGCTCATGGCCTTTTCGCGCAATGTGACCAGTTCCTCCGCAGCTGTCGGATGTACCGCCATGGTTGCGTCAAAATCGGCTTTGGTCGCACCCATCTTCACTGCAACGCCGATGATCTGGATCAGTTCACCTGCATCCGGGCCGACGATGTGGCAACCGACCACACGGTCGGTCACGCCATCGACCAGCAGCTTCATGAAAGATCGCGTATTGCGGCCCGAAAGCGTCGCCTTCATCGGCCGGAAACTAGTCTTGTAGACATCGACGATCGCGAGTTGCTCGCGCGCCTGATGTTCAGTCAGCCCGATGACGCCGATTTCCGGCTCCGAAAACACCGCGGTGGGGACGTTGGTGTGGTCGACCGGAGTTGGCTTGCCGCCGTAGACCGTGTCGGCAAAAGCGTGACCCTCGCGGATCGCGACAGGTGTGAGGTTGACGCGATTGGTGACGTCGCCAACGGCGTAGATGTTCGGTACGGATGTCCGTGAATACTCATCAACCCCAATGCCGCCGTGCTCATGGATTTTCATCTGCAAGCGTTCCAGCCCCAGGCCCATGACGTTCGGACGGCGGCCGATCGCAAACATCACCTTGTCGGCCGCAATCATGCTGTTATCGGATAGCCGCACTCTGAAGTCATCGCCGGACTTTTCAATCGCCTCAACCGTGTGACCACACGTGACAGTAATGCCACGTCCACGCATCTCATTGCGCAAATGCTCTCGCACGTCATCGTCAAAGCCGCGCAGAATGTTCTCACCGCGATAAACCAGCGTCACTTTGCTGCCAAGGCCGGCAAAGATGCACGCAAATTCAACCGCAATATAGCCGCCGCCCTGAACCACAATTCGTTTTGGCAAGTCCGGCAGATGAAACGCTTCGTTCGAAGAGATCGCATGCTCGATGCCGGGAATTTTGGGGCCCAGGTGCGGCCACGCACCGGTCGAGATCAGGATTGTTTCCGCGCGCACGCGCGCACCCGTTGCAAGGCGCACCGTGTGTGCGTCTTCAAGTGCGGCCCGACTCTTCACCACAGCCACATTGAAGCGCTCAAGTGTGCTGGTGTAAGCCGCCTCCAGACGCGCGATCTCGCGATCCTTATTGGCAATCAATGTCGGCCAATGAAATTCCGGTTCGGCAACCGTCCAGCCGTACCCCGCCGCGTCCGCAAAATCGTCGGAAAAGCGCGAGGCGTAGACCAAAAGTTTCTTCGGCACACAACCGCGAATGACACAGGTACCGCCGACGCGATACTCCTCGGCGACCATTACGCGTGCGCCGTAACTCGACGCAATGCGTGCCGCCCGCACGCCGCCGGAGCCGGCACCGATGACAAAAAGGTCAACGTCGTGGTCCGCCATCAGCCGCCGCCATCACGTTGTCAGGACCACCGGACTTATTCCCGGCGATGATCCGTCAAAGCGCGTGACCCCGCTTTTTAAGTTCCTCACGCATCTTTGTGATCACCTGATCGGAAAGTTGATTTGCCCAGTCCTGCGCAAACCTCAAACCCTCCTCGCCAATCTTCGGCTGCTCGGCGATCAGCTTCGCGCCAACCGGCGACTTGTAAAATGCCAGGAGATCCTTGAGCTCCGCTTCAGTGAAATGGGTCGCATACAATTTTGCCACTTCCGCGGTCAGCTCATCGAAACGAGGAGCAAGATCAGCGCGCATCTTGACAGTGATCTCGTTGAGATCCTTACCAAGAGCGGGATTTTGCTGAAGAAATAGATTCTTTGCTTGTTCTATGACGCCGGGGATCAACGGAGTGAACAGCGTGGTTGCGCCCGTCACCTTTATGACTTCCCGCGCTGTCTGAACGGCCCCAGCCGAGGGCTGTTGCGCGTCAGCGATGCTGCCAAAGCCGGCCAAGGCCAAGGCGACAGCGGCCGGTCTCATTGCACTTTTAATCACTTCAACAACGCTCATTGGAAACTCCATCTAGGTCCAGATCTCACGATCTTTCGATAATCTTTACGCCGTCCGGCCCGCCAATAATGGCCATCTGAGCGAGGCCAACAAACAAACCATGCTCCATTACACCTGGCACGTCCGAAAGCGCATGCGCCAACGCAGCCGGGTCGTCAATCCGTCCGAGTGCAGCATCGAGGATCCAGTGACCGCCATCCGTGACGAAAGCATGGCCATCTTTGCCACGCCGCAGCGTCAGGCGCCCCGGCGTCTGGATGGCGCCAATTGCCTTGTCTACTGCACGCTGCGTGGCTGCAAGCCCGAACGAAGTTACTTCGACCGGTAGCGGAAACTGCCCGAGGCTGGCAACGTTTTTGCTATGATCGGCAATTACGATCATGCGCGCTGAGGCTGCCGCAACGATCTTTTCCCGCAACAATGCGCCGCCCCCGCCCTTTATCAAGGAAAGATCGGGGCCGATTTCGTCAGCGCCATCGACTGTCAGATCAAGCTGCGGGGTTTCGTCCAGTGTCGTGAGGGGAATACCACAACGCTTTGCGTCGGCAAAAGTCACCTCGGAGGTCGGAACCGCAATGATATCGAGTCCTGTACGAACGCGTTCGCCGATCAGTTCGACGAAATGCCTGGCTGTCGATCCGGTACCCAGGCCCACCCGCATACCGGGCCGCACAAATTCGACGGCGCGAGCGGCGGCTGCGCGTTTTTGGGCATCGGCGTTCATCGGTACCAGCTGAGCAGTCAAGCGTCGATTGACGATATGGTGCGGTGCCTATCTAGCCCCGATCGTCGTGGCTGAATAGCCGTAATTTGCAAGGCCGAAGGGACTGGTAAATCGGCCTTGCAACGACATTAAACGAAGGCTAGCGATCCCCTCCATGCCCTCTCCCACTATCATTTTTGACCTCGATGGCACGCTGATCGATACGGCTCCTGACCTGATCGATACCCTCAATGTTATCTTCCTACGCGAGGGATTGCCCCCGGTGCCCTACGAAGCCGCGCGAAATGCGATCGGCGGCGGTGCCAAAGCAATGATTGCCCGCGGTGTCGAAGCAGAAGGCCGCGTCCTTTCACCTCAAAAGCTCGATCAAATGTTTGCGGATTTCATTGCGCACTACTCCGACCATGTCGCTGATCGGTCCCGGCCCTTTCCTGGACTTGTTGATGCGCTTGATATGCTCGCCGCGCGCGGCTGCCGGTTTGCTGTGTGTACAAACAAGCTTGAACGGCTGTCGGTGCTCTTGCTCGGCAAACTTAAGCTAGCGGACCGCTTTGTGACGATCTGCGGGCAGGACACTTTCAGCATTCAAAAACCCGACCCCGAGATTCTGCGACGGACAATCACGGCGGCCGGTGGGACATTGCGACACGCGGTTATGATCGGTGATTCAAACACCGACATTCTTACTGCGCGCGCAGCCGGCATACCGGTTATCGCGGTCGACTTTGGCTATAGCGAGCGGCCCATTTCCGAATTTGGGCCCGACCGGATCATCAACCACTTCTCGCAACTGCCCGGCTCCGTTGCGGCCATTTTTTCCGGAATCTGAGGGGCTGTGGTAGGAAATTATGGTTAATTTGGTAAGGTTAATGGGGCGCGATATGTTGCACGTGCGTGACGACGCCCCTATCCTTTGCGCGGGCGAGCGTGGCTAGTTGCTCGAGTGGGACGGTTAATATGATGTACCGAGTTCTTACAATTATCGCTGGCGCGCTTGCCCTTGCGGCTTGCTCGTCGACCCCCGACTGGATGAATCTTGATGGGCTTAAACCGGGCCCATCGTTGGACACCGTGAGTTTTGAGTCCGAACCTCCTGGCGCCGAGGCAAAGGCGTCGAATGGACAAACTTGCCGGACCCCATGTTCGCTCGCGTTGCCGATTGATGCTGCCTCGTCGGTGACTTTCACGCTCAATGGCTATCTGCCCGAGACAGAAAAGCTTGAAGCGATCGCGACGACCGGAGAGCCGCCTCGGTTGCGACCTAATCCGGTTGTCGTTGAGCTCACGCCAGGCACACCGCCGGTCGCAAAGAAGCCGCCCGCCAAGAAGCCTGTGGCAAAAAAACCGCCCCGACCGAAACCAACCGCTGCGGCAGCACCGGCTCCCACCGCAGCAGCCCCTGCGCAGGCAGCGGCGCCGTGGCCGACAAACCCGCCGGCGCGTCAATAATCAGGTCCATCTAGACAACGCCGCTCAGCGTGAAACTGAGCGGTTGCCGAATGCTATGGCCAACCGCGGCCAGAATTCCTATATGTGGGGATGCGCTTAGTGTAATAGGCGCGACCCAAGGTTGGACGATGGCATTGGCCGCCGGCACCTCCACAATTGAACTCGACCGCGCAAAACCGAGCGCGTTGATCGACCCGTTCCACCGCGCAATTACATATCTGCGCGTTTCGGTGACCGATCGCTGCGACTTCCGCTGCGTCTATTGCATGTCGGAGCACATGACCTTCCTTCCAAAGGCTGACCTGTTGAGCCTGGAGGAACTTGACCGGCTCTGCAGCGCATTTGTTGCAAAAGGCGTCACCAAATTGCGCTTGACCGGTGGCGAACCGCTCGTGCGGCGCGGGATCATGACCCTGGTGTCGTCGCTATCGCGACACCTCGCAAGCGGCGCTCTTCATGAATTGACGCTGACGACCAACGGTTCGCAATTACAGAAATATGCCTCCGAACTCAAAGGCAGCGGTATCGAGCGCATCAACGTTTCACTCGACACGCTGGACGCCGACAAGTTCCGCGCCATTACACGCTGGGGCGATCTCGACAATGTCATGGCCGGGATCGATGCGGCACAAACTGCGGGGCTCAGAGTCAAAATCAACGCGGTTGCTCTGAAAGGCGTGAACGAAGACGAGATCGCCGGCTTGCTGGAATGGGCGCATGGGCGCGGCATGGACCTTACAGTCATCGAGGTGATGCCCCTTGGCGACGTCGACGAATCGCGCCTTGACCAATATCTGCCCTTGTCGATCGTCCGCGCTCGGCTGGCTGAAAAATATACGCTGGACGATATCGACGACAGTACGGGAGGCCCTGCCCGCTACGTGCGCGTGCGGGAAACCGGAGGGCGGCTGGGCTTCATTACGCCCCTCACCCATAACTTCTGCGAGTCCTGCAATCGCGTGCGCATTACCTGCACCGGCACGCTTTATATGTGTCTCGGGCAGAACGATGCCGCGGATCTTCGCAGCCCATTGCGGGCTTCGGAAAGCGACACCCTGGTGCACAGCGCGATCGACGAGGCAATCACGCGCAAGCCGAAGGGGCATGATTTCATCATCGACCGTCGGCACAAGAAACCCGCGCTGCCACGCCATATGAGTACGACGGGCGGCTAGGGCGCCGCAGGCTGGCAATCGTCATTGTTTGCGTAAACCGGGGGTGTGACTGTCCCCACCAGCAGGCTGCTCGGGAAGTGCTTGCGGCCGGAATCGGCTTCGACCGCCACTATCCCGCCTATAGCGCCCCCGCTGGCCCACTTATTCGACCAAATTGTCCATTGACGCACTATGGCGGCATCGGATTAAGGTGGAGGCCTCGGCTTTGCTCATCACTTAGCCGGAGTCCGTGGGGGGACGCGTTTATCGAGGCCGGGAAAGCTTCCTAGGCCTCTGTGGGGAGAGGGTGTGAAGGTACTGCTTGCATTCAGTCGCGGGGTCGACTGGTTCAACACGCAATTGGCGGTCATCGCAAATTGGCTGGTGTTGCTGGCAGCGCTGATCAGCGCCGGCAACGCAGCAAGCCGCTATATGTTCAGCGAAAGCTCGAACGGCTGGCTCGAGATCCAGTGGTATATGTTCGCCGGCATGGTGCTGCTGGGCGCGCCCTACACCCTCAAGATGAATGAGCATGTGCGTGTCGATCTCTTCTACGGCATGATCGCATCAGAACGCACGCAGATTTGGATCGATATTATCGGCGGACTTTTATTCCTGCTGCCGATTTGCGTAATCCTCACTTATTTTACGTGGCCTTGGTTCGTCGAGTCATGGAACATCAATGAAGCCTCGTCGAACGCCGGCGGCCTGCTCCGTTGGCCGGTAAAACTTCTTCTACCGGTCGGCTTCGTTCTGATGGCGCTGCAAGGCATATCGGAAATCATCAAGCGCGTCGCAGCGCTTGAACATGTCATTGACGTCGAATTCAAGTACGAAAAACCCCTGCAATGAACTGGATTGTCGAACACCTCGCGCCGTTGATGTTCGCGGGCATGATCCTTTTCATGCTCATCGGATATCCGGCGGCATTCTCGCTGGCGGCGACCGGATTGTTTTTCGGATTTCTCGGAATCGAATTCGGCCTCATCAGGCCAGACTTCCTCGGCAATCTGACCTATCAGCTCTTCGGCATTATCTCGAACGACCTGCTGCTGGCGATTCCGTTTTTCACGTTCATGGGGGCGATCCTCGAACGATGCGGCCTCGCCGAGGATCTTCTTGATTCCTTTGGGCAGCTATTCGGCCCGGTGCGTGGTGGCCTTTCGTACGCGGTGATTTTTGTTGGCGCGGTACTTGGCGCAATCACTGGAACCGTGGCGGCGTCGGTCATCGCCATGGGCGTGATCTCGATGACGCCGATGCTCAAATACGGCTACTCGGTCCGCCACACGATGGGCGTCATTGCTGCATCCGGCACGATTACGCAGCTTATCCCGCCGTCACTCGTGCTCGTCGTTCTGGCCGACCAGATGGGCCGCTCAGTCGGTGACATGTATGCAGGCGCGATCGGGCCAAGCATTATCCAAATACTTCTGTTTTGCGGCTGGGTGCTGATCGTCAGTTTCGTGTGGCCTGACAGCGTGCCGGCACTCCCGAAGGAAGCGCGCACCCTGCATGGGTGGGCACTCTGGAAGCGCTGCATGCGCGGCATGATTCCCTCGCTCGGCCTGATCTTCCTGGTGCTGGGCACGATCTTCATGGGCTTGGCGACCCCGACTGAAGCCGGCGCGATGGGCGTCGTCGGCGCGATTGCGCTGGCCTGGTTCTACGGCAGCCTGACCTGGCCGCTCCTGTATCAGGGCATGGCCTCCACCATGCGTATCACCGCCATGGTGGTTTACATCCTGATCGGCGCGCGGGTATTCAGCCTGGTATTCCAGGGAGTCGGCGGCAAGGTCTGGATCGAGGATCTGCTGACCTCGCTGCCGGGCGGCCAGGTCGGCTTCCTGATCTTCGCCAATGCTTTTATCTTTGTCATCGCGTTCTTTCTCGACTTCTTTGAGATCGCCTTCATCATCATTCCGTTGTTGACGCCAGCTGCCGACAAACTCGGCATCGACTTGATCTGGTTTGGCGTCCTGATCTGCGCAAATATCCAGACGAGCTTTATGCACCCGCCCTTCGGGTTTGCGTTGTTCTATTTGCGAGGCATTGCGCCCAAATCGATCAAAACGTCCGATATCTACTGGGGCGCCATTCCCTGGATCGGGACGATGGTGATTCTCGTGGCCATTGTCATTTTGTGGCCCGCCTCGGTCACCTACTGGATCGACCGGACCACCAAGATCGATCCATCCAAGGTCAAGATTGAAATCCAGATGCCGGAAATGCCGCCGCTGAATTTCAAATAGGAGCGAGCTACGCCAGACGCAAAAAAAGGCCCCGGAACAGCGTTCCGGGGCCTTAAGCTTTTTTGATTCCGTTAGCCGCGTGCGCGCGCGCGGATCATATAGCTGTCGTAGCTGTATTCAGCGATCTGCCACCACAGATATTCGTCGTTGCGGAAGGCAAGCATCGCATCCAGCACTTTTTTGAAGTCAGCGTTGGTCGCGGCAACCTCGTTGTGAAGTTCGGTCGCGGCCTTGTAGCAAGCATCCATGATTGCCGGCGAGAACGGCTTGAGCTGGGCGCCGCCAGCAACAAGACGCTTCAGCGCCAGCGGGTTGGCCTGATCGTATTTCGCCATTGACCAGGTGTTGGCGTAATGGCCAGCCGCCGTCAGTGCCGCCTGATAGGCCTTCGGCAGCGCGTTCCACTTGTCGAGGTTGACGAAGGCGAAGATCATCGAGCCGCCTTCCCACCATCCCGGATAATAGTAGTGCGGCGCGATCTTGTAGAAACCGAGCTTTTCGTCATCGTAAGGTCCGACCCATTCCGCAGCGTCGATGGTGCCCTTTTCGAGTGCCGGGAAAATGTCGCCACCAGCGATTTGCTGCGGCACAACACCAAGCTTGGTGAGCACTTTGCCCGGGAACCCGCCGATGCGGAATTTCAATCCCTTGAGATCGTCAACGGTATTGATCTCCTTGCGGAACCAGCCACCCATCTGGCAACCGGTGTTTGCCGCCATCAACGCGGTGACGTTGAACTTCTTGTAAAAATTATTCAGGAGATCCATGCCACCGCCGTGGATCATCCAGGCCTGGTTCTGGCGCTGGTTCGGCCCGAACGCGACCGACGTGCCAAAGGCGAAGGTTGGATCCTTGCCGAAATAGTAATAAGACGCCGAGTGACCAATCTCGACAGTGCCGCTCGACGCAGCATCCAGCGCTTGCAGCGCCGGAACGATCTCGCCGCCGGCGAACACCTGGATCTGGAATTTATTGTCAGTCGCTTCGGCGACGTTCTTGGCCATAATCTCAGCAGCGCCGTACAGCGTGTCGAGTGACTTCGGCCAACTACAGGTCATTCGCCATTTGATTTCCGGCGTCGACTGGGCGATCGCCGGCGCGGCTACAGCGCTCGCGGCAACACCAAGCCCGGCAGCCTTCAAGAACTGACGACGTTTCATTCCAATGCCCTCCCCTCGTTTTTTATTGCGGGAGCCCCAACCCGCATGCAGTGGCTACCTTATCCGCGGGGCCTAGCATCAACCATGACGGAGCACGGTCGTTAACGCCAGTCTGCACCGGTTAAACGAAAGTTGTAAGTGGGCGACCGACCGGTTTTCGGTCAAAAAACAGGAGGGCCAGCGAATGGCTGGCCCTCCGGCAGCTAAATTCAGCGCTTATTGGACTTAGCCTTTCGCGCCGCTCCGGATCATGAAGCTATCGAATCCGTATTCCGCGACCTGCCACCAAAGATATTCGTCACGGCGGAATGCCTCCATCGAATCCAGCACTTTCTTGTAGGCTGGGTTGGAAGCCGATGTCTCGACATTGACTTCATTCGAAGCCTTCAGGCAGGCCTCCATGGTAGGCACAGTGAAGGGCCGCAGTTGTACGCCGTTGGCAACGAGCCGCTTCAGTGCCGCCGGATTGCGCGCATCGTAACCTGCAAGCTCTTCGGCACCGGCATAACCCGCCGCGGCCTGAACAATTGCCTGATACGATTTCGGCAGTTCGTTCCACTTCGCCTGATTGATCAGCAAGTGGTTGGTCGTGCCGCCTTCCCACCAGCCCGGATAGTAGTAGTACTTTACGATTTTGTAGAAGCCGAGCTTCTCGTCGTCGTATGGACCGACCCATTCCGCCGCATCGATGGTGCCCTTCTCCAGCGCCGGATAAATGTCGCCACCGGCAATCTGTTGTGCGACAACGCCGAGCTTGCCGAGCGTCTTGCCGGCCCAGCCGCCGATGCGCATCTTGAGGCCCTTGAAGTCGTCAGGCCCCTTGATCTCCTTGTTGAACCAGCCGCCCATCTGACAACCTGTGTTGCCCATGAGCAGACACTTGGTATTGAACTTCGCGCCGAACTCATCGATCAACTTCTGACCATCGCCTTCGTAGAACCAGGCAATCTGCTGGCGTGCGTTGAGGCCGAACGGCACCGCGCAGAACAGCGCCCAGGTCGGATCCTTGCCGATGTAGTAATATTGCGCGCTGTGACCCATTTCGACGGTGCCGCTCTGCACCGCATCGAGCACCTGCAGGCCCGGGACAATCTCGCCGGCAGCAAAGGTCTGGATCTGGAATTTTCCGTCGGTCGCTTCCGAAACCAATTTTGAGAAGGTCTCGCAGGCACCGAACAATGTATCGAGCGACTTCGGCCAACTTGCCGTCAATCGCCATTTGAGTGTCGGCGACGATTGAGCGATCGCCGGCTTGGCGATCGTGGCAGCAGCGGCAGCAACGCCTCCTGCTCCGACAGCGGCGAGAAATTTACGGCGTTTCATCGATGGATCCTCCCTATAGAGCTTCCTGGTGTCTGCACATCTCAGGAAGCAGAAACAATTGCCCCGCGCGCTTAGAGCATGCGTCTGCGGTAAATTGAGCGCAAGTTCCCCCTTCGTCGCACGGCCGGCAATTCGGGGGTTGGCGGGTCGAGCCTGCCTCACAACCCGGTTTTACAAGGCTAAAACCGTGGTTAGGCCTCAATCACGATCTTCGGCGTGGACCGCGTCGCGCCCTTGATCTGATCAAGAACCTTCGCAGCAATGTCGCGATAGATTTTGGCATGCGGGCCATCTGGTTCGGTGGCCACCACCGGAAGACCCGCGTCTGACTTTTCGCGGATGGTCATATGCAGCGGCACCTCGCCAAGGAAAGGGACACCCAGCCGGTCAGCTTCCTTATGGGCGCCGCCGTGACTGAAAATATCGGAGCGGGTGCCGCAGCTCGGACACAAAAAATAACTCATGTTTTCGACCACGCCGAGCACTGGAACGTTCACCCGGTTGAACATCGCCACACCGCGCCGCGCGTCGATCAGTGCAAGATCTTGCGGTGTGGAGACGATCACTGCGCCTTTCAACGGAACCTGCTGCGCCATTGTGAGCTGAGCATCGCCCGTGCCTGGCGGCATGTCGACCACCATGATGTCGAGCTTGCCCCACTCCACCTCGCGCAGCATCTGTGTGATCGCCGACATCACCATCGGCCCGCGCCAGATCATCGGCGTTTCTTCGTCGATCAGAAAACCGATCGACATCACCGTGAGACCATAGCGCTCAATAGGTTTGAGACGGGTGCCGCCGATCGTCTGCGGTTTCTCCTTGATGGCGAGAAGCTTTGGCAGCGATGGACCGTAGATGTCGGCATCAAGCATGCCCACTTTAAGACCAAGGTCGCGCAGCCCAAGCGCGAGATTCACTGCGGTCGTCGATTTGCCGACACCGCCTTTACCGGACGCAACTGCAATGATGGCATCAACACCGGGAATTCCGGGCTGCACTTTGTCGGCCGGATGGGCGTGCGCTGTCGGCGCGCCCGCGGCACGGGGCTGGGTGGCAACATGCGCTGGCTGCGGTCCACGCGCGGCCGCGCCCGCGGCCCGCTCGGCCGTCAGGGCCACCAAAGCCGACTGCACCCCCGGAAGGGCCCGCACAGCTTCTTCGGCAGCCTTGCGCACGGATTCCCACGATTTAACCGCGGCAGCATCCACCGTCAGCGAGAAAAAGACTTTGCCGTCAGAGACGACGATATCGGAAAGCACACGTGCGTCTGGCAAGGGCGCGCCGTCCGGCGATGGCACCTTTGCCAAAGCCGCGAGAACCTGCTCCTTGCTCACCGTCATAACTGCATGTCCTTAAAGGCCTGATTTCGCCGACACCATAAGCGCGGCGGCGGAGCGGTCAATGCGGGGTAGTTGACGCACTTGCCCCCGCAATGACCTATTGGCAGATAAGCATCGGCCGCGGCCGGCCAAGAGGAAATTTCCGAAGGAGAACGGTGATGGCGAAGGTGGCGTTTCTGGGCCTGGGTGTCATGGGCTACCCGATGGCAGGGCATCTGAAGAACAAAGGTGGGCACGAAGTCACCGTTTATAACCGCACTGCAGCCAAAGCCGAGCAGTGGGTCAAGCAACATGGCGGCAAATCGGCCCCGACCCCCAAGGCGGCCGCCGAAGGCCAGGACTTCGTTATGTCCTGTGTCGGCAACGACAACGACCTGCGTGAGGTGACGTTGGGACCCAATGGCGCCTTCGCCGGCATGGGGAAGGGCAAGGTTTTCGTCGACCACACGACCGCGTCCGCAGAGATTGCGCGTGAACTTCACGCGGCGGCGAAGAAAAGCGGATTCGACTTCGTCGACGCGCCCGTGTCGGGTGGCCAGGCTGGCGCCGAGAATGGCGTCCTCACAGTCATGTGTGGCGGCGATGCCGATCCATTCGGTCGTGCCGAAAAGGTGATCGCGGCTTATGCCCGTGCCTGCAATCTGCTTGGCCCCCCGGGGTCGGGACAGCTTTCAAAAATGGTGAACCAGATCTGCATTGCTGGCCTGGTGCAAGGTTTGGCGGAGGGGCTGCACTTCGCCAAGAAGTCAGGTCTCGACATCGAGAAGCTGATCGCAACGATTTCCAAAGGCGCGGCACAGTCCTGGCAAATGGAGAACCGCTACAAGACAATGGCGGCGAATAAATTCGATTTCGGATTTGCGGTTGACTGGATGCGCAAGGACCTCGGGATTTGTCTTGGCGAAGCGCGCAAAAATGGCGCGCACCTGCCCGTTACGGCTCTGGTCGACCAGTTCTACGCCGAGATCCAGACAATGGGCGGAAAACGCTGGGACACGTCGAGTCTTATCGCCCTGCTCGACCGGTGACCGCAAAAACTTGCTGTGTGCGTGACCTGGTTCAAGGCTTGAAGGCGGCTGTCCGGAATTAGGCTGACGCACTCGGCCGCGCAGACACGGCCGCATGCCACCGTTTTACGTTGTTGACGCCGTCCGGCATTGCAAGCCGTCCCGGCTTCATGAAATCGACGGCGACCTGTATCGTAATGTCGGCGACAGTATAGCGGTCGCCCGCAACGAACTCGCGCTTGCCAAGTTCGCGGTCGAGCAACTCAAGAAACCAGGTCACGCGCGGCCTGTTCGCATCGGCCCAGGCCGGAACCTGTGGCACTTCCAGCTCTTTCATCGCCGGATGCGTATGGCGGAAGACCGCTGCTACATTCGAGAAAAAGTTGATTTCCGCCCGCCGATTCCACATCTCCACGATGGCGACGTCTTTCGGCCCGACGCCGAACATTGGCGGCTCCGGGTGCAGCATTTCGAAATAGCGACAGATCGCAATGGACTCGGTGATCACCGTGCCATCATCGAGCACCAGCGACGGCATCCGCTGCAACGGATTAATGGCGGTGTATTCCGGCGTTTTGTGCTGCATCGTCATGATATCGACCTGCTCGGTCGGCAGCGTGATGCCTTTCTCGGCGAGAAAAATGCGGGTACGGCGGGGGTTCGGGGCTACCTTGCTGTCGTAGAGTTTCATTGGTCCCTCCCCCAGTTGAAGGTGCTTTTCCCTCTGGGATACCGGAACATGGCCAAAAACCGCTGTCAAAGGGAGGTAAACAATCCTTAACCAGAGATTTTAGGCCCCTCTTAAGCTTGGTCTTAAGGATTTTGCGCAAGGCTCCGCCGGTGTTTTTTGTAAGTGCCAGCGTTATTTAATGCCGACTCCAGGCGAACAACCTGATCTCACTGCGCTGCCACCGGATGACTCGCCGGTGAAGCGGCGCCTTGCCGCGCAATATGTGCGCGAAGCGCGTGACCGCCTGACCTCAACCAGCGGCACGCGCCCGGCCTTTGACTATGAGTTGTTGCGCCAATACGCGCAGAACCGGATCTCGGCATCGCTCGTAATTCTGCTGCTTGTGACGACCGTCGGATTCATGTCGAGCGTGTGGACCGGCGCACTCGGCGCCGGCGCATGGACTGCCGCGGTGCTGGTAATCCACGCCATTATCGTCACCAAGTGCCGGCAGTTCCTCGAAAAGCCGATGCACGAGGTCTCCGCACGCGCGTGGCGGCTGCGCTTCATTACGCTCGATCTGTTCTACGGGCTGGCCTGGATGTTCTGCCTGATCCATCCGATTGGCATAGATGAGAGCTCGAGCACCTTTATGCTGTTTGTGATGCTGCTGGTGGTGGCAGTGTCGAGCATGTTGGCCTCCAGTCTGCCGACCGCGGTCTTTGCGGCAACCTTTCCCGTCACTACGGCAATCGCGCTCGACTTCATCCTGCAAGGCACGCTGCGACATTACATTCTCGCCCTCATGGCATTGACTGCGCAGGGCTACTTCGCGGCGCTTACCTATCGACTTTATTCAAGCACGCTTGCAACGCTGGAAGCGCGCGCGGAAAAGGATGCCTTGATCGGCGAGCTCGAACAGGCGAAGGCGATTTCAGACGAAGCGCGCCGCCGTGCGGAAGCTGCCAACATCGCCAAATCTCGTTTCCTCGCGCAGATGAGTCACGAGCTGCGCACGCCGCTCAATGCGATCCTCGGTTTTTCCGAAGTGATGAAGACGGAAGTATTCGGGCAACATGCGGTGCCGGCCTACAAGGAGTATTCCGCCGATATCCATAACTCCGGCGTGCATCTGCTAGGCCTGATTAACGAGATTCTCGATTTGTCGCGCATCGAAGCCGGTCGCTACGAGCTAAACGAGGAATCAGTTTCACTCGTGGCTATCGTCGAAGATTGTCATCATCTCCTCAAGCTGCGTGCAAGCAATCGTGGCATCACAATTCATGAAGTCTTCGAACCGGACATGCCACGGCTGTGGGCGGACGAACGCGCCATTCGTCAGATCTGTCTCAATCTGCTGTCGAACGCGATCAAATTTACCCCGCAGGGTGGTGAGATCTGGCTGAAGGTCGGCTGGACCGCTTCGGGCGGTCAGTACGTCAGCGTCAAGGACACCGGTGCCGGCATCCCCGAAGAGGAAATCCCGGTCGCTCTCGCGTCCTTTGGCCAAGGCTCGAATTCAATCAAATCGGCCGAACAGGGCGCCGGCCTCGGCTTGCCGATTGCCAAAAGCCTGGTCGACCTGCATGGCGGAACATTTACGCTGAAGTCAAAATTGCGTATTGGCACCGAGGTCGTCGTCACATTTCCTCCCGAGCGTGTTGTGGCAGCAATGGCGCCGATGACCGAACACGCGCCGCCCATCGTATCGCCCGCCGACCTGGAATTGACCCCGGAGCAAAAACGCCGCATCAGCCGCCGGCCGCTGTTCCGGGCCGGAACGTAACCTCAAGCCTTGCGACAATCACGCGATTGCCTTCCCAGATGCGACGCTTAAGGTCGCATCCGACTCGGCCCGAGTGGACCCATGATCGAGACCCCAATCGACACACCTTGCGTTAAAATCTGCACCCTCGATGCCCGCGCCGGACTCTGCCTCGGCTGCGGCCGGACGGTCGACGAGATCACGCGCTGGAGTAGTTTGAACGCGTCTGAACGTGCCCGGGTGATGACCGAACTGCCCGCTCGTCTGGCCACACGCAATGCAATATCAACTGCCGCGGCAGTAGGATGACGCCGTGAGCCGCCGCCTCGTCTGGTCCCTCCTGTTTGGTGTTGCCCTGTCGCTTGCGGCCCTGATCGCAAGCAGCGATCAGGACGCCATAACGAACTTACTCAAGCACGATGTCGGATCGCTCGCGATCAAGATCGTGTTGGTCGTATTCGTCGGGGGCCTCGTGCTCGCCCTGTTCCGCGAAAGTCTGTCGAAGGCAATCGAAGCGGCGGCTTTCTGGGCCGTGGTCGGTTTGCTTCTGGTGGTTGGCTACAGCTACCGGTTCGAACTACGCGAAGTCGCCGATCGCGTCATTGCCGAACTCGTCCCTGGTCACGTCGCAGGCCATGGGCGCAATGTCGAGGTCGTGCGCGGGCACGGCGGGGACTTCGCGGTTGCCGCACACATCAACGGCACACGTGTTCCGATGGTACTCGATACCGGTGCAAGCTCGGTTGTGTTGACGCAGGAGGCAGCCAAGGCAGCCGGTTTGCCGATTGAGGTCCTCAACTACACGGTCAATATCGACACGGCGAATGGCCGCACGCGGGCGGCGGCGGTCACGCTCGACCGCCTCGCTGTCGGCGGCCTCACCGAACGCGCGGTGCCGGCGTTGGTGGCCCAGCCGGGCCAACTCAAAAACAATCTGCTCGGAATGAGCTTCCTCAACCGGCTGGAAAGCTGGGAGGTACGCGGCGACAAGCTCCGCTTGCGCGGAAGTCAATAGACGGCCGTGATTAGATCAAGCTCGCGGCAAATCGCAATGCGACCAGGATCAGGAAAACTCCGAAAGCAATCTCTAGCTTTCTTCGCGGGAGCCAATGCGCCAACCGCACGCCATAGCTCGTTGTAAAGCTCGATACGGGCGCCATCAGCACGAAACCAACCAGCGATACGAAACCGACAGACAATGGCGGCAGCTGCGCCATATGCGGCCAGCCGGCCCACATGTAGCCGATTGCGCCGGCAATCGTGATCGGGACGCCAACTCCGGCCGATGTTCCAACCGCCTGATGCATGGGCCGGCCATAAAGCGTCAGCACGGCATTCGATATAGCGCCACCGCTCACTCCGACCAGCGAGGAAAACAGGCCGGTAATGAGGCCGTAAATGGCGAGCACGCCGCGGCCCGGAAGCTCATCGCCGAGCTTCCAACGGTCTCCGCCGAACAACATGCGGATGGCAATGAAAGTAACAAAGAAGAGGAAGGCAATCTTGAATACAGGTGCGGGCGCGAACGACGCAATCACTGAACCAATCGCAACACCAAAAATCGCAGGCACCGTCCAGATTCGGACGACGTCAGGAAGAACGGCGCCTTTCTTTTTATGTCCCAGGTATGATCGAATTGTCGTCGGCACGATGATCGCAAGCGAGGTCCCGATACAGGTCTGGATGCGAACATCTTCGGGCACGCCGAGGACGCGAAATACTTCATACAGGACCGGCACAATAACGGCGCCGCCACCGATCCCGAACAGGCCGGCCAGAATTCCCACGAGAATGCCCGCTCCCGCTATCCAGAGGGCGAGCAAGGCGATCTCGCTGATCGGGTATCCCAACAGCATGAGGCTCTGAAAAATGAACGGCGGGGGTTTAAGCGGCGATGTGCGCCATATCCGTTGATCTGTCCAGCACCAGCGCCAGCGCATCAGCCATGACGGCGGCGCTGGAGTCGGGCTTGACCGCCTCGGTCGCCAGATGCCGGCGGAAGGCACGCGCGCCTGGCACGGCGCGAAACAGCCCAAGCACGTGACGGGTAATCGCGTGAATTTTTGCGCCCTTGGATACTTCGCGTTCGATATAGGGGACGAGCGCGAGAGCCGCCTCTTTGGGCGAGGTGAACGGCGCGGCGACACCAAAGATCTGCGGATCGACATCAAGCAGGCGCCAAGGCTCCTGATAGGCAGCGCGCCCCATCATCACGCCATCCATTGCGCCAAGCTCGGTCTTCGCCTGTTCCAAAGTCGAGATGCCGCCATTCAGGACAATGGCGAGATCCGTATGCGCGGCTTTCAACCGGCGCACGAGGGCATAGTCAAGCGGTGGAATGTCGCGGTTTTCCCGCGGTGACAGTCCTTTTAGCCAGGCCTTGCGCGCATGGACAATGAGCGCGTCGACACCAGCGGCCTTGACCACGTCAGCGAACCCAAACAAGGACTCCTCGGGATCCTGCTCATCAATTCCAATCCGGCACTTGACCGTCACCGGAATCCTGACGGCAGCCCTCATGGCAGTGACGCAATCAGCAACCACCGACGGTTCCGCCATCAGGCAGGCACCAAACCGCCCTTCCTGCACCCGGTCGGACGGACAGCCGACGTTCAGGTTGATCTCATCGTAGCCAAAATCTTCGCCGATACGCGCCGACTGCGCGAGCGCTTCCGGATCGCAGCCGCCAAGCTGCAGGGCGATCGGATGTTCGGCCGGGTCAAAGCCGAGTAGCCGAGTACGGTCGCCGTGCAGAACCGCGCCGGTGGTGACCATTTCGGTATAGATCAACGCACGTCGCGTCAGCAGACGGTGGAAAAACCGGCAATGCCGGTCGGTCCATTCCATCATCGGAGCGATGCAGAAGCGCCGCGAAAACGCTTCTCCCGAACGTGCGCGACCTAACGTGCGTTTAGTTACCATGTGACGCTTTCTGTCTGCCCAGAAAGAAAATCAACGTCATGCTCAAATATATATTTGAGGAATTCTAAGACAGATCTAATTCGAGCAAGGTGGCCATGCTCACTCCGCACGGATACCCAGACATCGCGCTTTATCGAAATCGTATCAGAAAGGATGCGCTGAAGGCCCGGAACACCGGACGCGACAAAAGTCGGCAAAAGGACAATGCCCATTCCTCCCACGGCCGCGTGGCATTGCGCGATGACGCTGTTGCTGTGGAAGGTCATTTTTGGCGCCGCCACGACCTCGTCAAGCCAGCGAACCGCATTGATCGCAAGCAGGTCGTCAATATAGCCAACGAACACATGGTTATTGAGGTCGGCGCGACTGCGCGGAACTCCGTGGCGACGGAGATAGTCTTTTGAGCAATACAGAAACAGCGAAAACTTGCCAACCAGCGTGCTGCGCAAGCCGCGTGTCGCCGGATTGAAAAAGCTCAGAAAGATATCCGCCTCCTTACGATTCAAGTCGACGACCTGCGGAATACTCACGAGCTCGATTTTCAAGTTCCGGTCGAAACGGGCGAGAGTCGGTATCCGGCGCGCAATGTACCCGCTGGCAATACCTTCCATCGTCGCAATGCGCACAACTTTCGATGCTCCCTCAGCGATCATTTCGTCGAGCGAGTTTGCGTGTTGGTCCATCTGCTCGATGTGCTGAAGCAAGGCCTGCGCTTCCGGACGAACCACCACGCCTTTCCGATTGCGATCGAGCAATTTGACGGCAAGCAACGATTCAAGCCGGCCTATCCGGCGGCATACCGTCGAGTGGTCGAGCCGAAGCTGGCGCGCTGCAGCATGGACGCTGCCTTGGCGGGCCACCTCGAGGAAAACCCTGAGGTCATCCCATTTGGCGGCCGTGGGGCCCCCACCAAACGGCTTTTTGGCACTGATATTCATAGCGAAAGCCTACACCAAACCATCACTAGGTGGTGCAAAAATACTCAATGAGCTTGGAGAATTTGCATGGTTACCTAGCAGGCAGAGGGGAAAAATGCAGACGCTGAAAGCCGATGTCGCGATCATTGGCGGCGGAGCCGCCGGTTGTTACGCGGCGCTCAGCCTGCAGAAGCAAGGCATTAAACCACTCATCATCTGCAAGGGCCTGGTTGGCAAAAGCGGCGCTTCACTCTTCGCCGGCAACCTGGTGATTTCCGGCAAGCTCCTTGGCAACACCGACGAGCAGGCGCGCAACACCGCCGAGTTTCTGATCAAATATCACAATCAGTTTTTGATCGACCAGCGCTGGGCACGCCGTTGTGGCGAATGGATCGAGCAGATTTATTACCCGGAGCTCGAGGAAGCAGGCCTCTATTTCCGGCGCGACGACGACGGCAATGTCGTCACCAGCCCCGGCAAAATCCGAAGCGTCGCCGCCAATGTTCAGGGAAACTCCGGGGTTCCATTCATGGATCTGCGGCGCAAACAGATCATCCATGCCGATATTCCGCGGCTTGAGGAGACAATCGCGACCGCATTGTTGCGGAATGCGGATGGCGAAATCGGCGGCGTATTTTGCCTGAACCTGATGACAGGCGAATATCTTATCGTCGAGGCTCGCGCTGTCGTGCTCGCGACCGGTTACTCCGACCGGTTACATGCACGCTCAACCGGTACACGCGAAATGTCGGCCGACGGCATCGCGATGGCGTGGCGAGCCGGCGCAACACTCGTCAACATGGAAATGCAATGGTGGCACACCAACGATATCGCACACCCGCCGTCGTGGCAGCGCATGCAGGTCTATCCCAATCCGATGCTCGGATCCGAGAAGTCCGCACGTATGGTCAACTCGGATGGCGACGAATTCTTCAATCAGCAGCAGGATGATCCGCTCGCCTTCGGCCCCTACACGGTTCAACTCAAGGCACTGGCAAAGCAGGTCCACGCCGGTAAGGCGCGGTATGACGGCGGCTACTACGCCGGATTCGATCACTGCGATCCCGCCGAAGTCGACCGATACACGACCTACGGCAAGACGTATCGACAGCTCGGCCTGGACTTTCCAAAAACTCTCGTCGAAACCGCGGTAACATCGCATTACCGCCAGGGCGGCATCGACGTCGATACCCTGACAATGCGCTCTTCGGTTCCGGGACTGTATGTGGCCGGTGGCGTTGGCGGCCACAGCAATGGCTTGATCGGGCTTGCGACATACGATGGCAAGGTTGTTGCGGACGGCATCGTCCAGGACTTTTCCAGCCTCAAGTCTTCACCGGTGAATGGCATCGAGTCCCAGGCCGAAAGCCGTCGGCTCGACAACCTGCGCAATGCATCAGGCTTGGGTTCGACTCCCATCGCGGTGAAGGAAAAACTGCGCAAGCTAATGTGGGACAAAGTCGGAGTCGAAAAGGACGCCGCCGGCATGAATGCGGCACTCGATGAAATCTTGCTGCTCCGCAGCGAGCTGCCGGAGATGCGAATTTACAACAATACCCGCATCGCCAATTACGAATGGCTTGATGCAATCGACGTCACCAACATGATCGACGCCTGCGAGTTGATCGTTCACTCCTCGCTCGAGCGCAAGGAAAGTCGCGGCCCATTCTTCCGCAAAGATTTTCCCGAAACCGATAACACGCAGTGGCTTGCGGCCAACATCCTCAGGAAGTCAGGCAACGGCTTCAAATTCGAAGCGCGCCCCTATGAGCTGCCGTTCTTTGAGCCCGGTTTTACGAAACAAAACAACCTTCAGGTGGCTTGGTAATGGCGCTCGCAAGCACACCGGTCTCGCCAGCGAGCCGCCTCGGCCAGATCGAGCATGGCGACACGCTCGCCTTGCGCAACTCCCGGCTGGCGCCTGGCGACGCGATCACTGTAACGGTCGCCCGCTCCGACGGGGCCGGCAGCCAGGCCCGCTCTCAGCAGTTTTCAGTGCCTTACCAGAAATGGATGCGCGTACTCGATGCACTGAACTGGATCGCCGAGCACGAGGCGACCGACCTTGCCTATCGCTGGTTTTGCGGCTCGAAGATGTGCGGCAGTTGCGCGGTGCGCATGAATGGCCGCGAAGTACTCGCCTGCTGGGAAGCGGTCGAGCCTGAGATGACGATTGAGCCGCTCCGCAACTTGCCCCTGGTGCGCGACCTCGTCGTCGATCGTTCCCCCTACGAGAAAAAAGTCGCAAGCTTCGAGCCATGGCTCGAACGAGATACGGCGTACCGTGGCTTCCCGGAGCCGCTATCGCACAGAGACATGAAGAATGTGTCGAAGGCGCTCGATTGTATCAGTTGCATGTGCTGCTACTCCGCATGCCCCGTCGTTCGTCTCGGTGACCTGACCGACTTTGCCGGTCCGGCGCCACTCGTTCAGCTTGGTCAGACCGCGCTCGACCCCCGCAATGACCAGAGCAAGGTGGCACGTATGCTTGCACAATCCGGAATTTTCAATTGCGTGTCGTGCTACAAGTGCGAGGAAGTTTGCCCAGCCGGCATTCCGATCGTCACGCAAGTGATCGAACCGCTCAAGGCAAAGGCGGCCGCGCTCGTTCCAGGCATGGCGCATCACGCCCTTGCACTCCGCGCCATTGTCGCTACGCGTGGCCGGGTCGATCCAGGCGCCCTTGTTCTGCGGGTGCAGGGACTGCGCGCATTCAAGAACCTTCCGCGCATCTTTCGCCTGCTGGTGCGGGGCAAAATCGCGCCACTCAAGACTTTACTCCTGCGTAAAACCGCCGCGTCCGGACCTGCGCGACGTATCCTCAATCGGGTGCGCACATGAAATTTGCGTACTACCCGGGCTGTTCAGCGCGCAGCACCTGCGCGGAACTCAATGTCGCGACTCATCGCGTGGCGCGCAAGCTTGGGCTCGAGTTGTTCCAGCTCGAGTCCGCCACCTGCACGGGCGCGCGTGAACTGCGCGCCATCGACCCGGCCGGATTTTATACACTGAACGTGCGAATCCTTGCGCTCGCAGAACGCGAGGGTTTGCCGCTGATGACGATCTGCAACACTTGCACACTCAATGTGCTCGACGCGCATGCCGCATTCGTCAGCGATGCCGAGCTCGCGCAAGCCATCAATGCGCGGCTGGCGGAAGAAAATTTGCACTACAGCGGCCGTACCAAAATCAGCCACTTCTTGTGGGTGCTGCACGAACAGATCGGCGCGGAACGGCTGCGCGCGTTGGTGACAAATCCGCTCACCGGCCTGACCGTCGCTGCTTTCTATGGGTGCCATATCACCCGCCCGCCGGGCCGCTACGGGTTTGTCGACTCGCGCAACAATGTTGCGATTGAAAAGCTTGCGGAAATTCTTGGATGCCGTCCGATCGACTACAGCGGAAGAACTGAATGTTGCGGCTTCCATACCGCAGGCGAAGACGAACGCGTTGCTATCAAGCTCACCGGGCAGCACATCCTCGCAGCCAAGGCCGGTGGGGCTACAACAATGGTGACGCCCTGCCCGCTTTGCCACACCGTGCTCGACAGCTTTCAACACGAGATTGAACAAGACCTCGGGCAGAAGCTCGACATGCCGGTATTGCATCTGCCGCAGCTGGTCGGACTTGCGCTCGGATTGACGCCGGAGGAACTCAATATCGACCGGCACATGGTCCCAGCCACGGCGATAGACGCCCACGTCGGCGGCCCCAACCAGGGGTTGACCCGATGAGTGCTTGCCTCAATTCGACGATGATTGGACACTCGTGCAAGGACGATACCGGCGTAGACGCCGCTCGTACCGTGACATGATGGATACGCTGCTTTTGCTCGCAATGAACGGGTTGATATGGGGGCTGATCATTGCCCTCATCGCTCTCGGTCTATCCGTCATTTTCGGCCTGCTCGACATCATCAATATCGCGCACGGCGATTTCTTCATGGTCGGCACGGTCATCGCTTGGTTCACCCTGGAAGCAACTGGAAACTTCTGGCTCGGATTTATCGCCGCACCCCTCATTGGATTCATTCTCGGCGCCCTGATCCAAAGGGTCGTGATTCAACCTGTGCGAGGCGTCGCCGCGCTGTCGATTGTCGCGACGTTTGGCCTGTCGTTGATCCTCCAGGAAAGCGTTCGAATCATTTTCGGTCCGACGCCGCGACGCATTCTCGCGCCGATCACCTCCACGATACCGCTGTTTGGTATCGAATATGATGTGTACCGACTTTTTGCGGCCGCCTTGTCTATCGCGGCGCTCGTCGGCTTTTTCGTTTTTCTGCAGTACACCAAGATCGGTACGTGGATGCGTGCGGTGCGCCACGACCGCGACACTGCAATCGCCATGGGGATCCCCGCACAGCGTATCTACATCTTGACGTTCGGCATTGGCTTTGCACTCGCAGCCTTCGGCGGCGCAGTGGCAGCACCGATTGCTACCGTCGATTTCCGTGGCGGCGTCGATATCTTGCCGTTCTGCTTCATGGCGGTAATTATCGGCGGCCTCGGCAACCTCCCCGGCACGGCGGCGGCGGCGGTCATGCTTGCCTTCTTTGAGGGCATCATCCAGAGCGTCGCCGATCCGACTGTAGCGCGTATCGCCTCGCTTGCCCTCATGAGCGCGGTGATGCTGGTTCGCCCGCAAGGTCTGTTCAAAGGACACGTCCGATGAGCAGCCGCGCCAACATAGAGCGAATCCTTCTTGTCCTTTTCGCGATATTCATGGTGTCGGTGCCCTGGTCGGTCCCCGCACTCGTCAGTTCATTCTGGGTGAGCGTGATCACAGAAATTCTGATCTGGTCGCTGTTTGCAGCAAGCGTCAATCTTCTGTTCGGCTATGTCGGACTGTTGTCGTTTGGCCAGGCGCTGTATTTCGGTTTCGGGATGTATGGTGTCAGCATCGGCATCGACCAATTGCATCTCGGTTTTTGGCCAGTTTTTGCGCTCGGCATCGTCGCCGCGATGACCATGGCACTCGTCTCGGGTGTGTTTGCGGTGCGTTTGACCTGGCACTATTTTGCAATCATCACCGTCGTCTTTTCGCTCATCTTCTACTTCCTCGCCGTGCGCCTGAAACCGCTGACCGGCGGTGACGATGGCATCAATTTCAGCATGCCGCCGACCTTCACGTTCGGCGCTTCAGTATGGAGTTTCACTGACCCAACCTTCCAGTACTTCTTCATTCTGGTCACGGTGTCGCTTTGTTTCTACCTGATGCATCGCGTCATCCGCAGCCCGCTCGGCAAGGCTTTCGTCGCGATTCGCGACAATGACGTGCGCGCCTCGCTGATCGGCCTTAACGTCTATCTGATCCGGCTTGTTGCTTTCGTCATGGCCGGATTCCTCGCAGGCGTTGCCGGCGCGCTGTTTGCCTTCTTCGGCCGTTACGCGTCGGCCGCATACATGTTCTACCAGGTCTCCGGCGAAGGCGTAGTCTGGGCGATTGTCGGGGGCGCCGGCACGTTGTTTGGCCCTGTCATCGGCACGACACTGTTCATCATCATCCGTGAAGTTGTTTCGACGCACTGGGAACATCACTCGCTGATCGTCGGCGTGATGGCGATTTTGGTCGTTATCCTGGCACCGCGAGGTCTCGTTGGTCTCTGGCGTGACCGGCTCGATCGCTTCGACAAGGACACCGTAGAGCTGCCGTCGGCCCAGCCATCGCGGGTGCCGCCATGAGCACCCCGATTCTGGAAACAAGAGGCCTGACCAAACGTTTCGGCGGCCTCACCGCCGTGGATAATCTCAGTCTGAGTCTGGAGGCCGGAAAGCTGCATGCCATCATCGGGCCAAATGGCGCCGGCAAGACCACGCTCTTTAACCTGATATCCGGCTTGCTGCGGCCCGATTCCGGTCAGGTCATATTTCGTGGCCGCGACATCACCGGCCTCCCGGCCCACGAGATCAGCCGGCTCGGCATCAAGCGAACCCTTCAGGTCAAAAGCGTTTTTCCGAGCCTGAGCGTCGCTGAAAATCTATGGATTACCTACGCGGGCTCTAAACGCTTTCTTCACCCGTTTCGCGACGCCGAAAGCGACCGCACCGCACGCGAGCGCGTCGCTCAGACGCTCGAGCAGATCGGTCTCACCGCGCTGGGACACCGCGCGGCCGGCGTGTTGTCGTATGGAGACGTTGCGCTGCTCGAGATCGGAATGGCGCTCATCTCCGAACCGCAACTGTTGCTGCTTGATGAACCGACCTGCGGCATGAGCCCGGCGGAGACCGAGCGTGCGGTTGCCAAGATCCGGGAAATGGCCCGCACCATCGATATAATCATCATCGAGCACGACATGCCGGTGGTTTTCGGAATCGCCGATGCGATCACCGTGTTGGCGCAAGGCGCAATCCTGGCCGTTGGAAATGCCAACGAAATCTCGCAGAACGAGCGGGTGCGCGAAGCCTATCTGGGCCGGCCGGAAGACGAGGACTACGTCGAGGAGGCCGCTCTTGCTTAGCCTCCGTGACGTTCATGTTCATATCGGGAAGTTGCACATCCTTCAGGGCGTGAACCTCGAGGTCAAAGCAGGCGAATGCGCCGCTTTACTCGGGCGCAATGGCGTCGGGAAAACGACCACCCTGCGCAGCATCATGGGGCTTGTCGCGACGAGCGCGGGCCGCATCGAATTTGACGGAGCCGATTTGGCAAAATTCCAACCCCATATCATCCCGCGCAAAGGGATCGGATATGTGCCGCAAGGCCGTGGAATATTTCCAACTTTATCGGTCGTCGAAAATCTGAATATCGGCCTGCCCGGAAAACGTGACACAGAGCGCGAGGACTATGTGCTCACCTGTTTTCCTCGACTCAAGGAGCGGCTGAAGCAATCTGGCGGTACATTGTCGGGCGGCGAACAGCAGATGCTCGCGATTGCCCGCTGCCTGATGATGCGGCCAAAGCTCATCATTCTTGACGAACCGACCGAAGGCATCATGCCGCGCCTTGTTTCACAGATCCGGCGTGAAATTCATCGCATCAACCAGACCGGCGTTTCGATACTCCTGGTCGAACAGAACGTCGAAACCGCGCTCAAACTTTGCCCGCGCGTTTTCGTGATGGAGAAGGGTACTGTCGTTCATTCCGGTGCCTCACATGATCTGAAGTCCCAACCCGAAATCGTGCACCGCTATCTCGGGTTGTCCCAGTAACATCGCAGATATGAAGGGGAGACAAGACCATGACAAAGAAGCTATCTCGCCGCAGTTTTCTTGAAGTCGCTTTGGCGGGCGGCGCACTCGGCACGGCCAATCTCACACTAATGCGCGACGTCTACGCGCAGGCGTCGGGACCGATCGTTATCGGTCATCATTGCGACCTTACCGGCGCGATCTCGTCTTGGGGCTTCTGGCATGACAAAGCCGCCAAAGCCGCGGTCGACATTATCAATGCCGGCGGTGGAATTGCCGGACGCAAAATCGAGCTTGCGACTGAAGATACCGAGTCAAACCCGGCGAGCGGAGCGCGCAAGCTACGTAATCTCGTGCAACGCTCCAATGCCGAATTCATCGTAGGGTCGGTGCATTCCGGCGTGATGCTGGCGGCGATCCCTGTCGCTTCCGAACTCAAAACGATTTACTTTTCCACCGGCGAAGCGACTGAAGCCACGGGCGCGAAAGGCACCCGCTTTTCGTTCCGTACCGGCACGGACACCTACTCGATCGCGGCGGCAAGCTTGCCATGGTGTGTCGAGAACTTCGGCAAAAAATGGACGATCATCTACGCCGATTATGCCTGGGGTCAGAGCACCAACCAGGAATCAAAGCACTACATTGAGTCCTCGGGCGGCAAGGTCCTGAGCAGCATCCCGGTGCCGCTCGATGCGAAGGACTTTGTGCCGTATCTTTCGCAAATTCCGAGCGATACTGAAGTCCTCTTGCCGGCCTTCATTGGAGCCCTGTCGGTTGCCTTCTATCCGCAAGCCAAAAACATGGGCCTCGACAAGAAGATGAAGATGTATTCGTCCTCGGCAAGCATCGAGTCAATTGCGCCATCCGATGTGCAGGGCGCGGCGGAAGGCGTGTACTTTTTTGAAAACTTCCCGCGCATGCTCAAGGCCAAGAATGACGAATATCACAAGGAGTTCCTCAAGCGCGTGGGCATCGACGATGAAAACGCACGCGAAATCAGCGGCACTCGCGTGATGGACAAGAGCCATGGCTGGCAGGCCTGGGAAGACATCTTCGCGATCAAGCAGGCGGTCGAAGCATCCGGATACAAGACCCGCAAGGATGTTGAGGGAGCGATCCAGGCTCTCGAAGGCATGCAAATGAAAAACTCACTCGCCCACCCGCAGGGCGACAAGTATATCCGCAAGGAAGACCACGTCGGAATAATCGACTGCTACATCAGCCGGGTAGAAAACGGAAAGCTCGAGGTCAAGAAGCGAATTCCGAAAGAGGAGCTCGCAAAGAACATGCCGCTGCGGCACAACCTGTCGCAAATGCCGGTTTAACGCCTGACCGTGGCGGTGATGCGGATCGCATCGCCGCCACCTCACTTTTAACATTTGAACGACCATGCCTGATTATCCGAGATTCAAAGCCTGCGCTGCCCATGTTGCGCCGGTATTTCTGGACACCGCTGCGACCGTTGAGAAAGCGTGCTCCCTGATCGCCGAGGCGGCTTCCAACGGCGCAAAGCTGATCGCGTTTCCAGAATCCTATGTGCCCGGGTTTCCGGTCTGGGCGTCGGTACAAGCGCCAATCAAGAACCACGGTTTCTTCAAGCGGCTTGCGGAAAACTCGATCGCGGTACCGGGACCCGAGGTGACTCATCTCTGTAAAGCGGCCCGCGATGGGGCCATTGTCGTGTCCATCGGCATCAGCGAACGCTCCCCGGTTTCGGTCGGCGCCCTCTGGAACAGTAACCTGCTGATCGACGCCAACGGCGATCTCATCAATCATCACCGCAAGCTGGTGCCGACCTACTATGAAAAGCTCATATGGGCACCAGGTGACGGCGCGGGCTTGCGCGTCAGCAACACGCCGATCGGCAAGCTTGGCATGCTCATTTGTGGTGAAAACACGAACCCTCTCGCCCGCTATGCGCTGATCGCACAGGGTGAGCAGGTCCACGTCTCCTCGTATCCACCGGTGTGGCCCACGCGTCCATCAAATGAACCGGGACGCTATGATCTCGCCTCGGCCATCCGTATTCGGGCCGGTGCGCATTCTTTCGAAGGCAAGGTCTTCAACGTTGTCTCTTCCGCATTTCTCGACAAGGGAACGCTCGACGCCCTCAATGGAATTGACCGCGAAGCGCGCGCAACTCTCGAGCAAAGCCCGCAAGCCGTTTCGATGGTTATCGGGCCATCCGGCGAAGTGATCAGCGACACGCTGTGCGAAGCGGAAGGCTTGCTTTATCAGGATATCGATATCTCACACTGCGTCGAGCCAAAGCAGTTTCACGACGTGGTGGGCTACTATAACCGCTTCGATGTGTTCGACCTCAGAGTGAACCGCAAACGTATCGTGCCAATTACGTTTTCGGACGACGAGAGCAGCGAGCACGAACGGTAACACTGAAACACTCGCGTTCATTTTTATCAAATGTTTGACGATCACGGAGCCTGCTTATGACCACCCGACACACGACGTGTAACTGCGGACAGCTTCGCCTCTCCATCGAGGGAGAGCCATCGCGCGTGTCCATGTGCAGTTGCCTGGCATGTCAACGCCGCACGGGCGCGGTGATCAGCAATCAGGCGCGCTTCCGCCGCGAGCAAATCACTTTCTCCGGCAAAACCACGACATGGGCGCGGGCAGCGGAAAGCGGCCACACGCTGACCTTTCATTTCTGTCCGACGTGCGGCTCCACCGTCTACTGGGAGAACACAGGATTTCCCGGAACCATCACGGTTGCGATCGGAAACTTCGCTGACCCTACTTTCCCCCCGCCGGCCATCGCCGTGTGGGAGGAGTCACGCCACCCCTGGGTGTCCTTGCCACCCGATATGCCGCCCAAGCGCGTGCCAAAGCAGGGGTAAAAGAGGCGGCTTCACCCCTTGTTGAATTGCTTTGTCCGCTCTTGTCATTTTTGGACAGCGCGGCAAGTCAGAGCCGTTTCCGCTTCACCTCCGAATTCGGACATTCGGTCGTGCCAAGCGGATCTCCGTTAAGTGCCAATCGGCAATATCCCTCGCGGAGACTAACGATCAGGTCTTGCCAAGTTGCGGCATCAGCTGCAGGGCGTTGCCGCGATAAATGAGCGCGAGATCTTCTGTATTGAACTCGCAGCCGGCCAGGCCCTTGACGTGGTCGCCGGCGGTTCTGAACGGAAAATCAGTCCCAAAGACGATCTTCTTTGCCGAGACGAGATTAGCCAGGGGTTTCATGGCCATGGGATGCGCCGACTGCGCAGTGTCGTAATAGAACGATTGCAGCGTCTTCAGGACACCTTCGGGCACTTTGCCTTGAACGCCTTTGTTCAGTCCCAGGGCCTGGTCCAAACGAGGATAGGCAACAAACCGCTGGTAGATGAAAGGCATCGTCCCACCGGCATGCGAAAAAATGTAGCGAATGTCGGGAAAGCGTGCCGCCGTTCCGGAAAACAGCAGATTTGCGATCGCTCGCGTCGTATCGGTGGAAAGTTCGACAACCGAGTAGTGTACGTCTGGAAGCACGTTCCGACAGCAGTTCGCGACGGTCGGATGTGTATACACAATCGCCTTGCGCCGGTTGAGTTCCTCCATCACGGGCGTCAATGAATCATCTCCGAGCCACTTATCGCCGAAGCTCGTCATAAGCCCGACTCCGTCCGCCTTCAGCTGATCAAAGGCGTATTCGATTTCCTTCAAGCTATCATCAACGTTGGGCAATGGCAGCGAGGCGAAAAGGCCGAACCGCCCGGGGAAATCAGCCTTTAGTCTCGCGCCATAGTCGTTGCACACCCGCGCGAGCTGCCTGGCTTCCTCGCGATCACCGAACCAGACGCCGGGGGTCGTTATGGAAGTCATCGACAGGGCTACACCTGCCCGATCCATGTCTTCGATCGAGCGCGCTGGCGTCCAATCAAGCATCGGTCGTTCGCCCAGTTGATGCTTGACGAGCGCGGTAACAAACTCAGGCGGCGAGACATGGTGATGCACGTCGATGATACCGGAAGTTCCGCCGCCTAACGTTTGCGCGGACACGCCGATATCGAGCCCTGGCGCAATTAAATTTGCGGCGGCCGATGCGCCGAGCGACAAGACAGAACGTCTTGTCATGCCCCCCGTCGAACAACACCAATGTTCGGTCATGCGATCCTTAGCTGCAATGCCGGCCGGTTGCCCGGTGCGGATCGTGAACAGTCAGGCTGCGAGCTTGATTTCCTTGCTGCCGATCACTGGCACCCCCACGCTCTTCAGGAGTCGGTACAGTGTGTCGACTTCCTGCTGTTTCGGCTTGGGCATCGGCGAGCGCATAAACGGATTCGGGATCAGTCCGCGCAGCCAGGTCGCTGTCTTGTATCGGATGTGCAGGCGGCCCATGTCCGCGACGTATTCGTGCAGTTGTACAAGTCCGCCGTCCCAGATCCCGCGCGCTTTGTCGATGTCTTTCGCGTCCCACGCCTCCAGGTGATCGAGCATCGGCTCGAGCGCGAAGTTCCAAAAGCCCGACAGCGTCCCGTCGAACATCCCCGTCGCCTTGTATTCATGAAACCGCGAGGCGAGCGCGCCCATAACAGCGACATGATGGTTAAGGCCGCGCAAGCCGTTGGCAATCAGCCGGAAGCCGTCGTACATGTACGTCATCTTCCAGCCGACGACATTCGGCACCTCGCGGCAGATGCGCAGCGTCGCCTCGAGCGGCAGGCCAGGATAGAACGGCGGCTTGGCGCCGCCAACCGGATGGGTGACGATCGGCAGGTCGACCGCGCGGTCCTGCGCGATGATCTGGTCGAGCCAGATCTCCGGATAGTTGTCGGCATCCCAGCAGGAAGTAACGTCCTGTGCACCGCCGGGGGGAGTGACGAAAATCCCGTCAACACCCATTGCTTTGCAATCTCGTGCGGTCTCGACAGTTTCGTCGGTCGTCATCGCCCACGTGCCTGCGAGGACGGGTACCCTGCCATTCACCTCTTCCATGGCTATTTCGAGAACGCGGCGTTTCTCTTGCTTCGTGAGATAGAAGATCTCACCGGCCTCCGGATTGATGCACAGGCCGCCGCCCATGCGCACGAATTTCTCGTTTTTCAGGAAGTACTGAAGGAAACTGCGATAGGCGGTTTCATCGATCTTCATTTGTCGATCGAAAGGCAGCAGCACGGCCACGTAAAGATGATCGCCGATATTCTTGGGGTGGGGTTTCATTGAAAGCTCCAAAATTCGATTTTTTCTGCTAACAGCGAATTCTCAATCCAGGGGTTCGGCGTCGATCAGCACGAAAGCGACCACACAAGGTGCATTCGACCGGTTCGCCCAGGCGTGATTGGTGCCGCGCTGGATCAGAACATCGCCCGCAACCATCTTGGTTTCGCCTTCGTCCATCACGGCCCAGATTTCTCCCGACAGCACGACGGCGTAGTCGATCGAGCGAGTGCGATGCATATGCGCATGCCGGACTGGCCCGCCGGTGTGCGCGGCCTTGGCGGTTTCATCGATAGCGACCGATCCGCCCATTGCGGCAGCCTTGGCCGCCCAATCCTCGTCAGGCGGAAATTGCACGACCCGGAACACGCTGCCGTTCGCCGGGGGTGCCACCTGGATAGGCAGGCTGCAGGAGTCCTCACTGGTTTTGACGCCGTTGTCGGCCGGCGTGGAAGCGGTCTTCCAGAAGTCCGTCACCGCGAAGTTCGGCTGACCCATGATCGGCATTACATGCGGCGACACCTGGTCAGACAAGATCACCGAGCGACCTTGGGCGTCGTGACCTGTAACGATGCGCCGGAAGCGCTTGATCTCCGGTCCAGGTTTTACCGGCGCGGCTTGGCGAGCTTCGTTCATGAGAACTCCAAATGAGGGTTATTGCGGGATGACCGGCAGCAGCAGATGCGAAGGCCGTTGCGCATCGCGGTAGATCTTGTGCAGGGTGGTGCGGCTGCTGCCGATGTGGTTCGGCACATATTCGGCATTCGTCGCACCACCGACACCGGTTG
>Ga0265325_10000043_pt1 | contig 89158 bp, 79 predicted proteins | sample 41420metaG_FD_202090 | JGI IMG/M metagenome (GOLD analysis project Ga0265325, IMG submission 202090) | Rhizosphere microbial communities from Carex aquatilis grown in University of Washington, Seatle, WA, United States - 4-14-20 metaG | ecosystem: Host-associated > Plants > Roots > Rhizosphere...
CGTCCGCAAGGCTTGCGGCCAGCGAGCCGACGCTGGCGATCGCCATGCTGCCAAGCGCGATGCAGGCGATGAACACATAAAAGCCGTGCAGCCCGCCGCGCAGTTCACGCATGGCAAATCGCAACGGCAGCCAGCGATCGGCCAATGGGGCTGTCACTGCTGCGCTCATGTTGGGCCCATGCCGTCGACGCGCCCGGACCGCAGCCGCACGACCCGGCCACAGCGTGCAGCCAGTGCGGAATCATGCGTCACCAGCACCAGCGTCGTGCCGCGCCTGGCGTGGCCGGCAAACAATAAATCGATGATTTGCTTGCCGGTGTCCTCGTCAAGATTTCCGGTCGGTTCGTCCGCAACCAGAATCGCCGGATTAGGAGCGAGCGCACGCGCGACCGCGACACGCTGCTGCTCGCCGCCGGAAAGCTCAGCCGGGTAATGGGAAAGCCGCTCGCCTAAGCCGACGGCGGCAAGTTCGTCGCGCGCGCGCGCCTGTGCATCCTGCACGCCGGCCAATTCGAGCGGCACTGCTACGTTCTCCAACGCTGTCATTGTCGGGATCAGGTGGAACGATTGAAAGACGATGCCCACATGGCGCCCGCGAAAGCGGGCCAGCGCGTCCTCGTCCAGCACGCTGAGGTTTTCGCCTGCCACGGTGACTGTTCCGGTATCGGCGCGCTCAAGGCCGGCCATGACCATCAAAAGGGTCGATTTTCCCGAGCCGGAGGGGCCGACCAGGCCAATCGCCTCGCCACTCCCTATATGCAGGTCGATATCTTTGAGGATATGAACACGGGCCGCACCCTGCCCGAGCGAGAGATTCACACCGGCAAGCGCAATGGCCGGCCCCGCCTGGGATTTATTCGTCATGGGACCTCATTCTTCACAACCCCGCTCATATGGGAGGAACCCCGCCCGGGTCCAGCGCCTTGCGACCTGGCTGTTGGCTGTATTGTTGGGCGCGCTGACGCCGGTATGTGGGGTAGGGGCGGCCGAACGGCCGATCAAAATTGTGGTGCTGGGCGATTCCCTTAGTGCTGGCTTTGGTTTGCCGGCGGAGGCGGCATTCCCGTCGCGCTTGGCCAAGGCGCTGAAAGCCAAAGATGAGGCTGTCACGATTGCCAATGCAGGTGTGTCGGGTGACACGGCATCGGCGGGGTTCGACCGTCTCGACTGGTCAGTGCCGGAAGGGGCCGATGCGGTCATCCTTGAGCTCGGCGCAAATGATGCCTTGCGCGGTCTCGATCCGAAATTGACCAAGGCCGCGCTCGACAAGATTCTGCGAAAACTTGAGGATCGCCACATCGCCGTCTTGCTCGCCGGCATGCGGGCTCCACGAAATATGGGTCCTGAATATACGCGGGAATTTGACGCAATCTATCCGGCGCTTGCCTCGACTCACCCCGTCGTCTTTTATCCATTCTTCCTTGATGGGGTGGCAGCCGACCCCAAATTGAATCAGGGTGACGGCATACACCCGAATTCCGGCGGCGTGGACGTGATCGTGGCGCGTATTCTGCCGCAGGTTGAAGAGCTGATCGTTCGGTCCCGCGCGGCGCGCGGGAAATAAAAAGTGAGTTACCCATGCCGCGCCTCTTCACCGGTGTCGAAATCCCGTCCGATGTCGGGCAGGCGCTTGGCATGCTGCGCGGTGGATTGCCAGGCGCGCGCTGGATTGACCCGCAAAACTATCATCTGACACTGCGTTTCATCGGCGATGTGGACGACGTGACCGCGCACGAGGTTGCGTCCATGCTTGGACGCGTGAAGCGCGGGCCTTTCGAGCTTTATATGGAGGGCCTGACTTCATTTGGCGGGCGCAAACCACGCGCGGTGGTCGCGAGTGTCGCGCCCGCGCAAGCCCTCCTCGATGCGCAGGCCGAGCAGGAGCGGCTGATGCAGCGTATCGGCCTTGAGCCGGAGGGCCGCAAGTTCACGCCGCACGTGACGCTTGCGCGCTTGCGCGAATCGTCCAGTCGCGACGTGGCGGACTATCTCGCAGCGCGCGGCTATTTCCGGACATCACCCTTTCGCGTCTCGCGCTTTGTGTTGTTTTCCTCGCGCGCCTCGGTCGGCGGCGGCCCATATGTGGTCGAGGCAAGCTACCCGCTCAACGCCTAGTCCGTCAGACTGGATTGAACAGCCGCGATTGCACGTCGAGGATTGCGGCCGCGACGCTGTGCGCGTCTGCAACGGCCTCGCGCATCAGTGACAGGGGTGTCGAGCGCGGTTGATCGACCTCCCCAACCACACTGCCGAAATCGAACTTGAGATCGGCTTCGAACTTCCGGGCCAACTGTTGCATGCGCTGGTTGTCAGCGAGGCAATTCATCTGCAGCGATTTGATGCCGCGATTGCGCGCGCTCAGCAGGGTCCGCTCAAGCAGCACTGTGCCCACGCCATGGCTCTGCCAGGGCTGTTCAATGCTGAAGGCGGCTTCGCCCGCGCGCGCGAATACCGGGCCAAAGGGGCGGAGTTCGGCGGCACCGCGCAAGATGCCGTCGACGAAGAATCCATGGATCACCACGCCAATTCCGTTGGCTGATGCTGCATGACGGGTGATGAATTCATCGGACACCGCACCGGAGAAACGCCTGTTCCGGCTGTCTCGATCAAGGCGCAGCAGATGGTCGCGGTAGGCGTCGGTCTCGCCGACCCATAGTTTGCGGACCATTCCACCATCGGGCAACGGCTCGTCCATTTCGGCACTCCTCGATGTCACGTCGCCCTGCCTGGTCTGCGGTTCCTGCCCTGGCGGCACCCGGACACCCCGAATCGCCGCGCATTCACTTATATGGTGCATTGCAGCAAAAAAACGACCCCACGCTTATTTCGGAAGGCCTAATCCGCGGAAAATGCATGACAAACAAGGTCTTACCGCACATTTTGTGCGCAATATAAGCCGCAAGCGCCCGTCACTGATTTACACAAGGCGCTGTTCACCCTAGGTCTCGCAGCACGCCCGCCATCCGTCCGTCCTTGCCCCAATGTCCGAAACCTTCAGCACCCGCTACGCGGCATTGGTTGCCGCCGGAAAAATCGAAGCGGACCCCGGCCAGGCCACGCTGGCACGGCAATTGAGCGCACTTGAGCTGCGCCTCGATCAGCACCGGTTGGCGCGCAAATCGTCTTCGCTCGGCTGGCTGTTCGGCAAGCGGGAGCAGTCGGGTGACGTGCTCAAGGGACTCTACGTCTATGGCGAGGTCGGCCGCGGCAAGACGATGCTGATGGATCTTTTCTTCGAAACAAGCGCCGTCATCCGCAAGCGCCGCGTGCATTTCCACGAATTCATGGCCGACGTGCATGAGCGCGTTCACGTCTACCGGCAGGAGATCAAGAACGGCGAAGCCAACGAGCACGATCCGATTCAGCGCACCGCGGCGGCTATTGCGGAGGAAAGCTGGCTCCTCTGCTTCGACGAATTCCATATTACCGACATTGCCGACGCCATGATCCTCGGCCGTTTATTCACGCGCTTGTTTGAACTCGGTGTTGTCGTCGTTGCGACGTCGAATTTGCCGCCAGGCGAGCTCTACAAGGATGGACTCAATCGCACGCTGTTCCTGCCGTTCATTGCGTTGCTGGAACGCCAGTGCGTCGTCGTGCAACTCGAGGCGCGCGTGGATTTCCGTTTAGAGAAACTCACGGGGGTGCCGACATGGTATGTACCCGCCGACGCGAAAGCCGACGCAGCGCTCGACGAAGCGTGGCGACGTCTGGCGGGCGACCATGTCGGCGTACCTCATGAGCTGATGGTCAAGGGTCACGCAATCCAAGTGCCGAAGACGGCGATGGGAGTGGCTCGTTTTTCCTTTTCCGACCTGTGCGCGCAGCCGTTGGCCGCCGCTGACTATCTCAAGATAGCGCACGAATTCCACACCATTATTGTCGACCACATTCCTGTCATGGATTATGCGCAGCGCAACGAGGCCAAACGCTTCATCATTCTGATTGATACGCTTTATGACCACGCCGTGAAATTGCTCGCATCTGCCGCTGCACAGCCGGACGGGCTCTACGTGGCGACCGAGGGCTATGAGGCCAATGAATTCAAACGCACGGCCTCACGTCTGATCGAAATGCGCTCGCAGTCATATCTTGGCTTGCCGCACGGGCCGAGGCAGGGCCCTAGTATCGACACCGGCAAGATCGTTGAGACTTAAATAAACAGCTACAGGCTTGACCAGATCAGCAAGGCCACCGCGATGGCCATCAGGGCAGCCGCAAGCCAACCCAGCAAAATCAGCCATTTTGGCAACGCAATGCGGCGCGTCTGCTTTTTGCTTGCGATGACCACCATGGTTGCAAACATGATCGGCACGGCAACGATGCCGTTGATCACCGCCGTCCAGAACAGCATGGCGATCGGGTCGATATTGGTGGCGAGCAACGCCGAGCCGCCCAGTGTGGCGGCTGCGACGATGGCGTAAAATCCAATCGCGCGGCTTGCGGGGAGCTCCAGGCTGCCGGGCAACTTGAACACTTCGGCAACCGCATAGGCGGCAGAACCCGCGAGCACCGGCACTGCCAGCAGACCGGTGCCGATAATGCCGGCAGCAAAAAGCGCAAAAGTCAGGGGCCCGCCGATTGGACGCAGTGCCTCGGCTGCTTGCGCGGCAGTGTCGATATGGGTGACGCCGTGAGAGTGCAGTGTTGCCGCCGTCGTTACGATAATGAAAAAAGCGATGGCATTGGAAAAGAACATCCCGGTCCATGTGTCGATCGAGATGGCCCGGAAAGAATTCTTCTTCAGCACCCGGTCGCCGGCATACATATGCCGGTGGCTCAACCTGGATTCCTCCGCCTCCTGCGAGGCCTGCCAGAAAAACAGGTAGGGGCTGATGGTGGTGCCGAACACCGCAACTACCATCAGCAACAGCTCGCGATCAAAACTGAATGTTGGGACGATTGTCGCCTGCACAACCTCGCCCCACGGGATGTGCACGCTGAATGCTGCCGCGACGTAGAACAGCAGGACCAAAGTGAGCAGCTTCAGGTAACCGGCATAGCGATGATAGGGGATGAAGACTTCAGCGATCAGGCAAGCTACGCCGAACAGCACGGCAAAGGTCACCGCCGAACCGCCGGCAACCAGCCGGAGGGCTTCGCCCATCGCCGCGAGATCGGCGGCGATGTTGATGGTGTTGGCCACCAGCAGCGAAGCCACCAGCGCATAGAGGACCGGCGTTGGCAGAACCCGGGCGATGTTGTTGGCAAGCCCGCGCCGTGTGTCCCAGCCAATGCAGGCGCTGATGATCTGGATCGCCGCCATAAAGGGCAGCGTCAGAAATACCGTCCAAAGCAAAGAGAAGCCGAATTGCGCGCCGGCCTGCGAATAAGTGGCGATGCCACTCGGGTCATCGTCAGCGGCGCCGGTGATCAGGCCGGGTCCGAGGGCGCGCCACATTCCGCGTAAGGAAATTCGGCTGTTGTTCATTGCCTGTAAGGCCGGAGGTGCGGTGGCATTTACTTCGGCGCACGTGCTTCGACGCCTGCGCCTGCAGCGAGGCAGACACGGAGTCGCCTCTGGACTCAAGCCCTGACGTCTGCTGGTATAATGTATACAAGGCCAGAGCGGGACTGATTGCCTGCTTGCGCGTCTTGTGGGGCCAGACCTAACCGTTTAACCACCACTCCGCCGCGCCCCGCGGCTGCATCAAGTCGAGAGTTTTCCCATCATGGCGCGTAACAAAATCGCGTTGATCGGTGCCGGCCAAATCGGCGGCACGTTGGCCCACCTTATTGGCCTGAAACAACTTGGCGACGTCGTGATGTTCGACGTCATGGAGGGCATCCCGCAAGGCAAGGCCCTCGATATCGCGCAATCCTCCCCGGTCAATGATTTCGACGCTAAATTCACCGGCACCAATTCATATGACGCGATTGAAGGCGCCGATGTCTGCATCGTCACCGCCGGCGTCCCGCGTAAGCCCGGCATGAGCCGTGATGACCTGCTCGACATCAACCTCAAAGTGATGGGCCAGGTCGGAGCCGGAATCAAAAAATACGCGCCCAACGCATTCGTCATCTGCATCACCAACCCGCTCGATGCGATGGTGTGGGCCTTGCAGAAGAGTTGCGGGCTTCCGCAGCAGAAAGTTGTCGGAATGGCGGGCGTGCTCGACTCGGCGCGCTTCCGATATTTCCTGGCCGATGAATTCCACGTTTCGGTCGAGGACGTCACTGCTTTCGTGCTCGGGGGCCACGGCGACACCATGGTGCCGCTCACGCGCTATTCGGCGGTGGCCGGCATTCCGGTGCCGGATCTGGTGAAGATGGGCTGGACGACGCAGGCGCGCATCGACGAAATCGTTAAGCGCACTGCCAATGGCGGCGCTGAAATCGTCAACCTGCTCAAGACCGGCTCCGCCTTCTACGCGCCGGCAGCATCCGCAATTGCAATGGCGGAAAGCTATTTGCTCGACAAGAAGCGCGTGCTGCCCTGCGCGGCCTGGCTCAACGGCGAGTACGGCCAGAAAGATATCTATGTCGGGGTGCCTGTCGTCATCGGCGCCAAGGGCGTCGAACGAATTGTCGAAGTTGATCTCAACGGCAGCGAACGCGCCGCCTTCGAGAAATCCGCTGCTTCGGTGCAAGGCCTGATCGAGGCCTGCAAGAAGATCGCCCCCAATCTCGACAACTAGAACAAGCCGGCCCAGGCGACCGGGAGCATGTCATGAACATTCACGAGTATCAGGCAAAAGCTGTGTTGCGCGAGTTCGGCGTGCCGGTCCCGCGCGGCGTCCCGGCCTTCAACGTCGAGGAAGCCGTTAAGGGTGCGCAGGAACTGGGCGGCCCGGTCTGGGTGGTGAAAGCCCAGATCCATGCCGGCGGTCGCGGCAAGGCCGGCGGCGTCAAGGTGGTCAAATCCATCGACGACGTGAAGAAGGAATCCACGCGGATCCTCGGCTCGACCTTGGTCACGCACCAGACCGGTCCGCACGGCAAGAAGGTCAACCGGCTCTATATCGAGGAAGGCTCGGCGATAGATCGCGAGTTCTATCTGTCGGCGCTGATCGACCGTGAAACGTCGCGCGTTGCCTTCGTCGTCTCCACCGAAGGCGGCATGGATATAGAGGAAGTCGCGCACAAGACGCCGGAGAAAATCCTGACTTTCTCGGTCGATCCCGCCACCGGCATCATGCCGCATCATGGCCGCCGCGTTGCTCAGACGCTCAAGCTGACGGGGGATCTCGCCAGGCAGATCGAAGCGATCCTGCCCAAGCTCTATGCGGCGTTCACAACCAAGGACATGAGCTTGCTCGAGATCAATCCGCTGGTCGTGACCAAGGACAACAAGATCATCTGTCTCGATGCCAAGGTCGGCTTTGATGGCAACGCGCTCTATCGCCATCCTGACATCGTTGCGCTGCGCGACCTCACGGAAGAAGACGAGAAAGAGGTCGAGGCCTCCAAGTTCGATCTCAACTACATCGCGCTGGATGGCTCGATCGGCTGCATGGTCAACGGCGCCGGCCTGGCCATGGCAAGCATGGACATCATCAAGCTCTACGGCATGACCCCGGCGAACTTCCTCGATGTCGGCGGCAGCGCCACCAAGGAGAAGGTCGCCGCCGCGTTCAAGATCATCACGTCTGATCCGAATGTGAAGGGTATCCTGGTCAACATCTTCGGCGGCATCATGAAGTGCGATGTGATTGCCGAAGGCGTCGTCGCAGCGGTGAAAGACGTGGGCCTGAAGGTGCCGCTGGTCGTGCGGCTCGAAGGCACCAATGTCGAGCTCGGCAAGAAGATCATCAAGGAGTCCGGGCTCAACGTTACATCAGGCGATGATCTCGACGATGCCGCGCAGAAAATCGTCAAAGCTGTGAAGGGTGCTGCGTAATGGCCGTCCTCATCGACAAGAATACCAAGGTCATCTGCCAGGGCTTCACCGGCAAGAATGGCACGTTTCATTCTGAGCAAGCCATCAAGTACGGGACCAAGATGGTTGGTGGCACCTCGCCGGGCAAAGGTGGTTCGACACATCTTGATCTGCCGGTGTTCGACACCGTTGCCGAGGCGAAAGAAAAAACCAGTTGCGACGCCAGCGTGATTTACGTGCCGCCCGCTGGCGCGGGCGACGCAATCTGCGAGGCGATCCAGGCCGAAATCCCTCTCATTGTGTGCATCACCGAGGGCATCCCGGTGATGGACATGGTCAAGGTCAAGCGCTCGCTCTCGGGCTCGAAGTCGCGCCTGATCGGCCCGAACTGTCCGGGGGTGATGACGGCGGGCGAATGCAAGATCGGCATCATGCCGGGCAATATTTTCAAGCCCGGCAAGGTCGGCATCGTCTCGCGCTCCGGCACTTTGACTTACGAGGCGGTTTTCCAGACCAGCCGCGAAAATCTCGGTCAGACCACCGCGGTCGGCATCGGCGGCGATCCGGTCAAGGGCACAGAGTTCATCGCGGTACTTGAGATGTTTCTCGCGGACCCGAAAACAGAGTCGATCGTCATGATCGGTGAGATCGGCGGTTCGGCCGAAGAGGACGCGGCGCAGTTCCTGAAAGACGAGGCCAAGCGCGGCCGCAAGAAGCCGATGGTCGGATTTATCGCCGGCCGCACCGCTCCGCCCGGCCGCCGAATGGGCCACGCGGGCGCAATCATCTCCGGCGGCAAGGGCGACGCGGAGTCCAAAATTGCGGCGATGGAATCTGCGGGAATTAAGGTATCACCATCCCCGGCCCGAATCGGGAAGACGCTGGTGGAAGTACTGAAATCCTGATTCAGTGCTTGGCCTTTCGTAGACTTACAGTCGTCATAAATAGAGTTAAAACAGCCAAACCAGCTGGTCGCGGGCGCGTTGAGCGGTTGCGACCGGTAACGCGTGGATTTTTCAGGCCACGCAAGGATTTAGACCGCCATGTCTCGCCAGGACGCCAACGCCGTCTTCGCCCACACCTCATTCCTCTACGGCGGCAATGCCGCCTACATCGAAGACCTCTACGCCAAATACGAGGCTGACCCCGCGGCGGTCGACGCAGAGTGGCGCTCCTTTTTCCAGAGTCTGAAAGACGAGAAAGCGGACGTCGTCAAAAGCGCGCGTGGTGCGTCGTGGAAAACTCCGAACTGGCCGGTGCGTCCGAGCGGCGACCTGGTGGCCGCGCTCGACGGCCAATGGGCAGAAACCGAAAAGAAAATCAGCGGCAAGATTTCCGCCGCCGCGCACGCCAAAGGTGTCGAGGTTTCCACCTCCGATGTGATGCAGGCCACGCGCGATTCGATCCACGCGTTGATGTTGATCCGTGCGTACCGCATCCGCGGCCACTTCCACGCCAAGCTCGATCCGCTCGGGCTTGAGCCGGAAAAAAACGAAGAAGAACTCGATCCGAGTTCCTATGGCTTCACGGAGGCCGATCTCGACCGCAGGATTTTTCTGGATAAGGTGCTCGGTATCGAATTCGCATCGATGCGCGAAATCGTTGCCATCTTGCGCCGCACGTATTGCCAGACGCTCGGCGTTGAGTTCATGCACATCTCCAACGCCGCGCAGAAAGCCTGGATCCAGGAGCGCATCGAGGGGCGCGACAAGGAAATTACCTTCACCCGCGAGGGCAAACGCGCGATCCTTAACAAGTTGGTCGAGTCAGAAGGCTTCGAGAATTTCTGCGACGTTAAGTTCACGGGCACCAAGCGTTTCGGTCTTGATGGTGCCGAATCCCTGATCCCCGCACTCGAGCAGATCATCAAGCGCGGCGGTAATCTGGGCGTGCAGGAAATCTGCATCGGCATGCCACATCGCGGTCGCTTGAACGTTCTCACGCAGGTGATGGGCAAGCCGCACCGCGCGCTGTTCCATGAATTCAAGGGCGGCTCGGCAACCCCGGACGAGATCGAAGGCTCCGGCGATGTGAAGTATCACCTGGGTGCCTCGTCGGACCGCGAATTCGACAACAACAAGGTCCATCTCTCGTTGACGCCGAATCCGTCACACCTCGAAATCGTCGATCCGGTTACGCTCGGCAAGGTGCGTGCGAAGCAGGACCAGCACCATGCGAAGCCCGACGAGCGAACGATGGTGATGCCGCTGCTGATGCACGGCGATGCCGCCTTCGCCGGCCAGGGCGTCGTGGCGGAATGCTTTGGCCTCTCGGGCCTGAAGGGTTACCGCACCGGCGGTAGCATCCATTTTATCGTGAACAACCAGATCGGCTTCACGACTTATCCGCGCTACTCGCGCTCGTCGCCATATCCGTCCGATGTCGCAAAGATGATCGAGGCGTTGATCTTCCACGTGAACGGCGACGACCCGGAAGCGGTGGTGTTTGCGGCGAAAGTCGCGACCGAGTACCGCATGAAATTTCAGCAGCCGGTCGTCATCGACATGTTCTGCTACCGGCGCTTTGGTCACAACGAAGGCGACGAGCCTTCGTTCACGCAGCCGCTGATGTACAAGAAGATCCGCGCGCATCCGAGCGTGCTGGAAATCTACAGCAAGAAATTGATCGGCGAAGGTGTCGTCACCGAGGGCGAGGTTGCCAAGATGCGCGGCGACTGGCGCGCGCGGCTCGACGCCGAATTCGAAGCGGCGCAGGGCTACAAGCCGAACAAGGCCGACTGGCTCGACGGCCGCTGGGCCGGCATGAAAGCAGCGCGTGAGGCCGAGGACCCACGCCGCGGGAATACCGGCGTTGCGGTCGAAACGCTGCGTTCGATCGGCAAGAAGATCACCGTGGTTCCGGCGGGTTTCCAGGTCCACAAGACGATCCAGCGTTTTCTCGACAACCGCGCAAAAGCAATCGAGACGGGCGAGGGGATCGATTGGGCCACGGCTGAAGCGCTCGCCTTCTGTTCCTTGCTGAAGGATGGGCACCCGGTGCGCCTGTCGGGACAGGACAGCGAACGCGGCACCTTCTCGCAACGCCACTCGGTGCTGTTCGATCAAAACACCGAGGAGCGCCACACGCCTTTCAACCATCTCGGTGAAGGAAATGCGCGCTTTGAAGTGCTGAATTCAAGCCTGTCGGAAGAGGCCGTGCTGGGCTTCGAGTACGGCTATTCCACGGCGGAGCCGAATGCCCTGACATTGTGGGAAGCCCAATTCGGCGATTTTGCCAACGGCGCGCAGGTCGTCTTCGACCAATTTATTTCGTCGGGCGAGCGCAAATGGCTGCGCATGTCTGGTCTCGTCTGCCTGCTGCCGCACGGCTACGAGGGGCAGGGGCCGGAGCATTCGTCGGCGCGGCTCGAGCGGTTTTTGCAGATGTGTGCGGAAGACAACATGCAGGTGGCGAACCTGACGACGCCGGCAAATTACTTTCACGCCTTGCGCCGGCAGCTGAAGCGCGAGATCCGCAAGCCGCTCATTCTGATGACGCCGAAATCGCTATTGCGCCACAAGCGCGCAGTGTCGCGGCTCGACGAACTGGCGACCGGCACATCGTTCCATCGGCTCTTGTGGGACGATGCACAGCTTCTCGCGAACGAAAAGATCAAGCTTGTGCCCGACGACAAGATACGACGGGTCGTGATGTGTTCGGGCAAGGTCTACTACGATCTTTATGACGAGCGCGAAAAACGCGGCATCGATGACATCTATTTGTTGCGCATCGAGCAGCTCTTTCCATTCCCGACCAAGGCGCTGGTGACCGAGCTGTCCCGCTTCAAGCAAGCGGAAATGGTGTGGTGCCAGGAAGAGCCGCGCAACATGGGCGCCTGGTTCTTCGTGGACGTGTTCCTGCAATGGATTCTCAACCAGATCGGCGCCAAGCACCGCACGATGCGCTATGCGGGACGCCCGGCGTCGGCTTCGACCGCGGTCGGCCAGATGTCGAAACACCTGGCGCAGCTCAAGCAATTCCTCGACGAGGCGCTGGGGTAAATTCGATGGTCTGTCATGGCCGGGCTTGTCCTGGCCATCCCGACCGGGGACGCACGGCTGCGGCCCCCTAAGCGAGATGCCCGGCTCAAGGCCGGGCATGACAAATGAGAGGTAAGAGAGACGTCATGGCTGACATTCGCGTGCCCACCCTCGGCGAGTCCGTCACCGAAGCAACCGTCGGCAAGTGGTTCAAGCGTCCGGGCGATGCGGTGGCCGTGGACGAACCGCTGGTCGAACTGGAGACCGACAAGGTCACGCTGGAAGTGCCTGCGCCCGCCGCCGGCGTACTTTCCGAAATTGCGGTGAAAGACGGCGATACCGTCGCGGTCGGTGCGCTGCTCGGACAAATCAAGGAAGGCGTGGGTGCCGCGCCCAAGGCATCTCCAGCGCCACAAAAGCCGGCCGAGCAGCCAAAACCCGCGCCCGCCACTCCTGCAAGATCGACCGAGATGCCAATGCCGCCATCAGTCCGCAAGATGGCAGCGGAAAGCGGCGTCGACCATTCAAAAGTTGCCGGCAGCGGCATGCACGGGCAAGTCACCAAGGGCGATATGATTGCGGCTATCGAGCGCGCCGCGGCAACGCCGACACCGGTTGCTGCACCGGTGCAGATGCGCGCGCCATCGCCGGCCGATGACGCGGCGCGCGAAGAGCGCGTGCACATGACACGGCTGCGCCAGACTATCGCGCGCCGCCTGAAGGATGCGCAGAACACCGCCGCCATGCTCACGACCTTCAATGAGGTCGACATGAGCGCGGTGATGCAGATGCGCAACCAATACAAGGATCTGTTCGAGAAGAAGCACGGCGTGAAGCTGGGGTTCATGGGCTTCTTCGTGCGTGCCTGCATTCAGGCATTGAAGGAAATTCCCGCCGTCAATGCCGAGATCGACGGCACCGATATCGTTTACAAGAATTACTATCATATCGGCATTGCGGTCGGCACCGAGAAGGGCCTCGTGGTGCCGGTGGTGCGCGACGCTCAATTGATGTCGCTCGCTGACATCGAGAAGACCATCTCCGAGTTCGGCCGCCGTGCGCGCGATGGCGCGCTCAAGATCGAGGAGATGCAAGGCGGCACTTTCACCATCACCAATGGCGGCGTCTACGGTTCGCTGATGTCGACGCCGATCCTCAATGCGCCGCAGTCCGGCATTCTCGGCATGCACAAGATCCAGGAGCGGCCCGTTGTCATTGCCGGAAAGATCGAGGCGCGGCCGATGATGTACCTCGCGTTCTCCTACGACCATCGCATTGTCGATGGCCGGGAGGCGGTCACCTTCCTCGTGCGGGTGAAGGAAGGCCTGGAGGATCCGGCGCGCGTCGTGCTCGACCTATAAGTTTTCGCCGTCATGCCCGGCCTTGAGCCGGGCACCCACGTCTTACCTTGTGCAAAGACGTGGATGGCCGGGACGAGCCCGGCCATGACGACTGAGAGTCCGGAGTTTATTGATGGCCTACGATCTCATCGTCATCGGCACCGGCCCCGGCGGCTATGTTTGTGCCATCCGTGCGGCGCAGCTCGGCCTGAAGACCGCGGTGGTGGAAAAGAACGCCACCTTTGGTGGCACCTGCTTGAATATCGGCTGCATACCGTCGAAAGCGCTCCTGCACGCCTCCGAACTGTTCGAGGAAGCGGGCCATACTTTCAGCAAGATGGGCATCGGCGTTTCTGCGCCCAAACTCAACCTGAAGGCCATGATGGCGTTCAAGGACGAAGGCGTTGACGGCAACGTCAAGGGCGTCGAATTTCTGCTCAAGAAAAACAAGGTCGATACTTTTCACGGCGCCGGGCGGATTGCCGCGCCCGGCAAGGTCGAGGTGAAGGGCACTGATGGGAAATCGCAGACACTGGAAGCCAAATCCATTGTGATCGCTACCGGCTCGGATGTCGCGCGCCTGAAGGGGATCGAGATCGACGAGAAGCGCATCGTTTCATCCACGGGCGCCCTGTCGCTGTCCGAAGTCCCGAAACATTTGTTGGTGGTTGGGGCCGGGGTGATCGGCCTTGAATTGGGATCGGTCTGGCGCAGGCTTGGCGCACAGGTGACCGTTGTTGAATTTCTCGATGGCGTGCTGCCCGGCATGGATGGCGAGGTCCGCCGTCAGGCCCAGCGCCTGTTCGAAAAGCAGGGCATGACGTTCAAACTATCGTCGAAAGTGACGGCAGTCGATTCGACCGGCAAGCGACTGAAAGCGAGCATCGAGCCGGCCAAAGGTGGTGTGGCGGAGACGATCGAGGCCGATATCGTGCTCGTTGCGATCGGCCGTGTACCTTTCACCGAAGGGCTCGGCCTCAAGGAGATCGGCGTGAAGTTCGATGAGCGGGGCCGCGTTATTGTTGATCACTACTACGCAACCAGCGTTCCCGGCATCTGGGCCATTGGCGATGTTATCGCCGGCCCGATGTTGGCACACAAGGCCGAGGATGAAGGCGTGGCTGTCGCCGAAATTCTGGTGGGTGAGGCTGGCCACGTAAACTATGATGCAATTCCGAATGTTGTTTACACCTATCCGGAGATCGCGACCGTCGGGAAATCCGAGGACGATCTGAAGGCCGCAGGCGTCAACTACAATGTCGGCAAGTTTCCTTTCACCGCCAATGGCCGCGCCAAGGTGAACCTCACCACCGATGGTTTCGTGAAGATTCTTGCAGATGCTAAAACCGATCGCGTCCTCGGGATCCAGCTGATCTGTGCCGATGCGGGCAACATGATCGCGGAGGCTGCCATCGCCATGGAATTTGGCGCGTCCGCCGAAGACATTGCCCGCACGTGTCACGCGCACCCGACATTGTCCGAGGCGGTCAAGGAAGCAGCAATGGCGGTGGCTAAACGGGCAATACACATGTAGCATTGGTCATGGCCGGGCTCGTCCCGGCCATCTCGCTTAGGAGGGCGTAGTGCCTGACCAATCGAGATCACCGGGACTCGCGCTGCGCGCGGCCCAGTGATGACAGATTCCGGGAGGTCTATCATGGCCAAGGGCCACAAAGACAAAGTCGCCGTTATTACGGGTGGCGCCAATGGCATCGGGCAGGCCTTCGCAAAACGTCTGGCGGAGGATGGCGTCGATGTTGCGGTCGTCGACCTCGTCGATGGCGCCGCCACCGTGAAGCTGGTCGAGGCCGCCGGCCGGCAGGCGATCTACGTCAAGTGCGACGTTTCGTCGGAAGAATCCGTCGCCGCCATGGCCAAGCAGGTCAACGCAAAATTCAGTCACGTCGATATCGTCGTGAATTGCGCCGGCATCTTTCCGCAAAAGAATTTTCCGGAGATGACATTCGCCGACTGGCGCAAGGTGCTGTCGACCAATCTCGACAGTACGTTTCTTGTGAGCGCGGCCTTTGTGCCGGGCATGCGCGCGCGCAAATGGGGTCGCATCGTCAATATGGCATCAAGCACGCTCGGCTCGGTGGTCACCGGTTTTGCACACTATGTCGCGAGCAAAGGCGGCATCGTCGGCTTCACGCGCGCGCTCGCCAGCGATCTCGCTGGCGACGGCATCACCGTGAATGCGATTGCACCGGGGCTTACCCGCTCGCCGGGCACGCTGGTGCGCGCACCGCGTCCGGGCTTCAAGACGATGGACGACGAGTTCAACGCAGTCGCGCAGATGCAGGCGATCAAGCGTGTGGAGGTCCCGGACGATCTGGTCGGTGCCGTGTCGTTCCTCACCAGCGATGACTCTGCGTTTATTACGGGTCAGACGCTGAACGTGGATGGCGGACGCGTACGCACCTGACGTTGCCTCATGAATCCGGGGCTATTTCGCCTTATTTGCGGTCGCCGCGCGGCACTATTACCTATGGTCATATGAGCCACCAATTTCTTCGCCCCTTGTGGGTCATTCTCGCGCTGCTGTTTTTGATCGAAGCCTGGCTTTGGGATCATCTCGAGCCGGTCATCGCGCGCGTGGTGAATCTCGTTCCCTGGGGCCGGGTCAAGGTCAAATTGGCGGCCCTGATTGAGCGGCTGCCGCCTTACGCTGCGCTCGTGGTTTTTGTTGTGCCGCTCGTCGTTGTGTTGCTGCCGCTGAAATTCTTCGAGGTTTATGTCATTGCGACACAGGGGTGGCTCGGCGTCATCGCCGCGCTGCTGTTCGCAAAATTCCTCGGCGTCGGTGTGACCGCCTTCGTGTTTGATGTTACGCGCAGCAAGTTGCTGCAGATACCCTGGTTCCACCGCATGTACGACTGGTTCATCTGGTTGCGCGGGTGGTCGCACGAGATGACCGAGCCAATTCGGCAGCGGATCAGGCGATTGGCATGGCTGTTGAAGCCGCAGCGCGCCGGGCGCTTTCTGCGTCTCTTCATGCGGCTGCGCCGCCGGGCCTATCGTGGCGGTGAGCTCTAGCGGCTTCAGCCCAGATGCAGCGCGTGTGGCGCCCATAAGCCGAGGGCCATGAAGCCAAGTCCACTGAAACCAAGAAGACCGGACAACCATCCAAGCGCAGCGATGCCTGTGATCACCTCCGCAGAAGCCAGTACGATGCCGATCTGAAATGCGGCTGAGGCGAACTCATACTGGTGGTAACGCGCCAGCGCGAGCTCCCGTTTTTCCTCGGCTTCCTTCGCGCGCTCGGCCAGCTGTTTGCGACCCTCTTTGGTTTCCGGTTCGTCATTGTAACGCGCTGCGGTTTTCTTCCATCCGTCAATCGCCTTGAGCAATCGTGCCTTGGCGTCGGCGTCTGTTGTGCGGTCGGCCTCGATCTGAACCTGGTCGGCTGCCGTTGTGAGCACCGTCATACGGATGGTCTTGGCCTGGAAAAATGACCACAGATCGCTGGCCGCGACATTATAAGTGATGGCGGAGGTCTGTGAGCTCTTGCCTAATGTCTCAGAGAACGCAAGAAACAACGCCAGGACTGCGATCAGCAGTGCAATTTTCTTGTTGGAATGGGCCGCGTGTTCGGCGTGCTCGGCGTGTTCAAGATTTTCGTGTGCGCTCATCGCCCATTGCCCCCTAGGTCGCGTCCCGCTGCTATGACGCAACGATGATCGGAAAGACGGTTGAGTGCAAGAGGGTGGTCAAGCGCGCGGATGCGCGCTCGCATAAACTTCCAGCAATCGCTCGGAATCCACGGCCGTGTAGATTTGCGTGGTTGAAAGCGACGCGTGGCCCAGCAACTCTTGGATCGAGCGCAGGTCGCCGCCGCGCGCCAGTAGGTGGGTCGCGAAAGAATGGCGCAATGCATGCGGCGTTGCGGTGTCGGGCAGACCGAGCGCGCCGCGCAATCGCGCCATCGCGAGCTGCACGACGCGAGGCGAGAGGCTGCCTCCGCGCGCGCCAATGAACAATGGTCCGTCAGGCGGAAGCTTTGCCGGATAAAGCGCGATATAGTCGGCGATCAGTTTGGCGACCTGCGGAAGGAGCGGCACCATGCGTGACTTGTTGCCTTTGCCGAGCACAGTGAAGGCATCGGCGCTGGCGGCAAAGTCCTTGCGTTTCAAGCCGAGTGCTTCCGAAATGCGAAGTCCCGATCCATAAAGCAACGCAAGCACCGCTGCATCGCGCGCGATGATCCACGGCTCGCGTGTCTCACCTTCGCGCGTTGCGCTGTCGGTGATCTGCACGGCGGCGGAGGCGGCCAGCGGCTTGGGCAAGGTCCTTGGCAGTTTTGGCGTACTCACCGCTGTGAGGGCCGCGACTTTGCCTTTGCCGTTACGTTCCAGGAAACGCGCAAACGAGCGGCAGCCGGCGAGTGTACGCATCAAAGAGCGGTTGCCCGACCCGCCGCCGCGCCGAGCCGCCATGAAAGCGCGTACATCGGCCGGAACCAGCCTGGCCAGCTGTTTGAGGGTTGGCGCGCCACCGAGATGGTCTGCGAGAAAGCTGAGGAATTGCGATACGTCGCGGCGATAGGCATCAAGGGTTTTTGCCGACATGCGCCGCTCAGCGCCGAGGTAACCGAGCCAGCGGCTTATTTCGGCAGCAACATCGGGGCTAGCGACGACTTCGCTCATGGCCGGCAGAGTGGCACCGCTTTCTTCACCCTTCCTTAAGGGCGCGGAATCGGCGAGACCTAGCGCATGATCCCGAAAAGGAACCGGTTTTCGGACAAGATCATGCGCAAGCAAGTGAGCCCACAGTGAGCCTATGACTGCACGTGTTGTCGATGTTTTGGTGCCGGTGGCGCTGGATCAGACCTATTCCTACCGCGTGCCGGCCGGCCTCGATGTCGCGCCCGGCGACGTGGTGACTGTGCCGTTGGGCGCGCGTGGAGAAACCACCGGCGTGGTCTGGGCCGACAACCCAAACCCCAATCCGCGCCTGCACAACCGCATGAAGGACGTGGTCGGCAAGCACGACGTCCCGCCGCTAAAACCTGAGATCCGTCAGTTTGTCGACTGGGTGTCCGGCTATACGCTCGCCTCGCGCGGAATGGTGCTGCGCATGGCGCTCCGCATGGGCGAACATCTGGGCCCAGCGCGCGAGCGAGTCGGCGTCAGGCTCGCCGGAGCTCCGCCCGTGCGCATGACCGCCGCGCGTGCGCGTGCGCTTGAGTTGTTTGCCGATGGCCTTGTGCGCTCCAAGAGCGAGGCGGTTAAGGAAGCGGGTGTCAGCGCCGGCGTGATCGACGGACTGATCGATGAAGGCACGCTGGAAACAGTCGTGCTGCCGCCCGAACCGGTGGTGTCGCCGCCCGATCCAGACTTCCGCAAGCCGGAATTCTCATTGGCACAGCTTGCGGCTGCCGACACGTTGCGGACGACAGTCACGCAAGGCGGCTACACAGTTACTCTGCTTGATGGGGTCACTGGCTCCGGCAAAACGGAAGTCTACTTCGAGGCCGTTGCCGAAAATATCCGGCTGAAACGGCAGACCCTGATCCTGATGCCGGAAATTGCGCTCACGGCGCAATTTCTCGACCGTTTTTCCGGCCGTTTCGGCACCCGGCCGGCGGAGTGGCACTCCCAGCTTTCGCCGCGCAAACGCGCGCGCACGTGGGCGGCGATCGCGGCGAACGAGGTGCCCGTGATTGTCGGGGCGCGTTCCGCGCTGTTCCTGCCTTATGCCGACCTCGGTCTTGTCGTTGTCGATGAAGAGCATGATCCAGCCTACAAGCAGGAAGATGGCGCGCATTACCACGCACGCGACATGGCCGTGGTGCGCGCTTCGATCGCGAAAATTCCGGTGGTGCTCGCTTCTGCGACGCCTTCGGTCGAATCGGAAGTGAACGCACGACGCGGCCGCTACCGGCATGTGCATCTGCCGGAGCGCTTTGGTGGTGCGCATCTGCCGTCTATTGAGCCGATCGATATGCGCCGCGAGGGGCCGCCGCGGGGCCGTTTTATCTCGCCGCGGCTTGCCGAGGCTGTTGCCGTATCGCTCACGCGCGGCGAGCAGGCGCTGTTGTTTCTCAATCGCCGCGGCTATGCGCCGCTCACGCTGTGCAGGGCCTGCGGGTTCCGGCTGCAATGTCCGAATTGCGATGCCTGGCTGGTTGATCACCGGTTCAAGCGGCGGCTGGTCTGCCATCACTGCGGGTTCAACATGCCGCCGCCGGCGGAATGCCCGAATTGCCACGCAACCGAAAGCTTTGCGGCAGTCGGCCCCGGTGTGGAGCGCCTTGAACAGGAAGCCGCCGAATTGTTTCCGCAGGCGCGGACCCTGGTGCTGTCGAGCGATCTGGTGGAATCAGTTGAACGCCTGCGGCAAGAGCTCGATGACGTTGCGGCCGGGCGCTTCGATCTCATCATCGGCACGCAACTCGTCGCCAAGGGGCATCATTTTCCAAAACTGAATTTGGTCGGCATCGTCGATGCCGATCTCAGTTTGGGCAATGGCGACCCACGAGCGGCCGAACGCACATTCCAGCTGCTGCACCAGGTTGTCGGCCGCGCCGGCCGCGAGGAGGGGCGTGGCCTCGGCTACCTGCAGACGCATCAGCCTGAACACCCGGTAATACGGGCGCTGATCTCCGGCGATCGTGAGGCCTTCTATAGCAATGAAATCGAGCAACGTGAACGCACGGGCTATCCGCCGTTTGGGCGACTCGCGAGCCTCGTCGTGACCGCAAACGAGCGGCACGCCGCGGAAAGTTACGCCCGTACGCTCGCCGGCGCCGCGCCGAAGGACGAGCAAGTTCGCGTACTCGGACCCGCCGAAGCGCCGATTGCGGTGGTTCGTGGCCGCCATCGTTTCCGCGTGTTGGTAAAGGCGCCGCGCGCCTTCGATCTGTCCGTCTATTTACGCGAATGGCTTGGCCGCGCACCCAAACCGCGCGGCAACGTCCGTCTCGAGGTGGATGTGGATCCGCAGAGCTTCTACTGACGGCAAGCTAGCGCAGGGGGCCACTCGCTGCCTGGAGTAGTGCCATCAGTCCTTTCAAAAGCTCTGTCGGCGATGGCGGGCAACCGCGGATATGCAGATCGACCGGGATGACATCCTTTACGCCGCCTTCAACCGCGTAACTGCCGGCAAATATTCCGCCGTCAGCTGCGCAGGCACCCACGGCGATCACCCATTTCGGATCGGGCGTGGCGTCGTATGTGCGCTTGAGTGCCTCGCGCATGCTCTTCGTTACCGGGCCGGTGACCATGAGCAGGTCGGCATGTCGCGGCGACGCGACAAAGCGCAGGCCAAGACGCTCAAGGTCATAGAACGCATTGTTGAGCGCGTGGATTTCGAGCTCGCAGCCATTGCATGAGCCGGCGTCAACCTGGCGGATAGAGAGCGAGCGGCCGAGCTTGGCGCGCGCAAGGCGGTCAACTCGCTTCGCAAGCTCGGCGAGTCCGGCCTCGTCGGGTGCGGGTGCCGGCTCGGTGAGCGGCCCTTGCGTAAGATTTTCGATCAGCGTCTTGCGCATTTACAGGTCGTGTCCGGAATACGAGCAGTTGAACGATTTATTGCAGAGCGGGAAGTCGGCGACGATGTTGCCCTCGATTGCAGTTTCCAGCAGCGGCCACTGGAACCATGAGGCGTCGCGCAAATGACAGCGCGCCACGCGGCCTTTGCCGTCGAGCCGCAGCCACACCAGCACGTCGCCGCGAAATGCCTCAACTATGCTTAGACCTTCGCAAGCCTTGCCCTTGCCCAGCGGTGTTGTGAGTGCGCCCGTCGGCAGGGCGCCCAGAATCTGCTCGATCAGCGACAGGCACTGTTCGATCTCGCGAATACGAATCCAAACCCGTGCATTGACGTCGCCGGCATCGAGGACTGGCACATCGAAGGATAGTTTATCATAGGGCGGGTAGGCGAAGGCCCGCCGCGCATCGAAGGCTCGGCCCGAAGCGCGGCCGACAATGCCGCCGGCGCCGAATTGCCGGGCGTATTCCGGTTTCACAATGCCTGTGGTGACGGTGCGATCCTGCAACGACGCCGTATAGTCGTATAGTTCGATCAAACGCGGAAAGACGCGACGCGCTTCAGCGAGCAAAGCCTCGACCTGCACAATTCCCTCGGCCGTGATATCGCACGCGACACCGCCCGGCACGATGGCATCCATCATCAACCGGTGCCCGAACGAAGCCCCGGCCGCGCGCAACGTGCGCTCGCGCAGGATTCCGCATTGCGCATGCATGAGGGAAAAGGATGCGTCGTTGCAGATCGCGCCAACGTCGCCAAAATGATTGGCCAGCCGCTCCAGCTCCGCCATCAGCGCGCGCAGATAGATCGCGCGCGGCGGAGGCTTCACCTGCAGGGCCGCCTCCGCGGCCTGCGCGAAAGCGAATGCATAGGCGACAGTGCTGTCGCCGGACGTCCGCGAAGCGAGCTTGGCCGCCTCATCGAGCGTCGCCCCGTCCATTAAGGACTCGATGCCCTTGTGCGCCCAGCCGAGGCGCTGCTCGAGCCGCACCACATGCTCGCCATTGGCGGTGAAGCGGAAATGACCCGGCTCGATAATGCCTGCGTGGACCGGCCCGACCGCGATCTGATGCAGGCCGTCGCCCTCGACCGGCAGGAATACATACGGTTCAGGCTTCTTCGCCGGCCGGTTCTTGCCGAGCGGTTGCGTGACGCCCCAGAAGCCGAGGTCGAGCCACGTTCGCGTGTCGGGCGAGCCGATTGCCTGCAACCCGTACAGATCGTGGATCGCGCGTTCAAATCTGAGCGCGGGCGGATGGCGCACGGCAACGCTCGGATATTTTCCCGCCTTGCAGGTATAGCTCAGTACGACGATCTGGCCCGCCGTCTCATCCAGCAAGGCCATCTGCACCTGCGGGGCATCGCCCCACAGGCCGAGGAGCGTGCATTGACCGCCGGCGAGCGCCTCGATCGCCTGCTGCCAGCCCTCGTCGGCAACATCGGCGCGCGGCCAAGGTCGGTGCCCCTCGTGTGTCTTGCGGTGCGTGAACTTGCTGAGCAAGGCCATGGCGCTATCCCAATAACCTTGCGACATTTTCGAAACCGGTAACCAGCGCCGGCGGCATATAGATGCCGGCCGTGAACACCAGGGCCAGGTGCGCGAACATCGGCACATAGGATGCTTCTGCCGGCGCCGCCGGCCCGCGCGGCTCGCCGAAGGCAATGGTGTTAAGGCGCAGGAACAGGCCGCCGAGCGCAATCAGGATTGCCAGTACGAGCAACGTTGCCAGCCACGGCTCGCGCGCAAAAGTCGAGCTCACGACCAGGAATTCACTCATGAAGATGCCGAGCGGCGGCAGGCCCGCGATTGCCACCACGCCGAGCACAAGGCCCCAGCCGAGCACGGGATGCGTCACCGTCAGCCCGCCCATGTCGGCAATTTTCTGCGTGCCCTTGACCTGGGCAATATGGCCGACTGCAAAGAATATCGCCGACTTGGTCAGCGAATGCATGGTCATGTGCAACAGGCCAGCGAAGTTCGCGAGTGCACCACCCATGCCGAAAGCAAACACGATGATGCCCATATGCTCGATCGACGAGTAGGCGAACATGCGCTTGATGTCGCGGCGGCGGTACAGCATGAACGCTGCAAACAGCGCCGAGATGAGTCCCAGCGTCACCATCAGCGGCCCTGGCGCGATCGCCGCCGGATTGAGCGCGAGCAGCATCTTGAAGCGCAGCAATGCATAGAGCGCGACATTCAGGAGCAGGCCGGAGAGCACGGCAGAGATCGGCGTCGGGCCCTCGGCGTGGGCATCAGGCAGCCAGGCATGCAGGGGCGCAAGCCCCACCTTCGTGCCATAACCAAGCAGCAGGAACACGAAGGCGACGTTGAGCAGTGCAGGGTCGAATTGTGACGCGCGGGTAACCAAAATGGTCCACACCATGGCATCGAGGCCTTCGCCGATGACTGGCCGGGCCGCCATATAGACCAGGATGGTGCCGAACAGCGCGAGCGCGATGCCCACGCTGCCAAGAATGAAATATTTCCACGCCGCTTCCAGCGCCTCGTGCGTGCGGTAGATGCCGACCATCAGTACGGTGGTCAACGTGGCAAGCTCGATGGCGACCCACATCAGGCCGATATTGTTGGCCACCAGCGCCAAATTCATGCCGAACATCATGATCTGGTACATGGCATGATAGAAACGCACGAAAGTCGGAGTCAGTCGGCCGACATCGATCTCGTGACCGATGTAGCTCGCGCTGAAAACGCTGGTGGTGAAGGCGACGAACGTAGTGAGTACGATGAAGACTTTGTTGAGGTCGTCCACCAGCAGATAGGGGCCGGTAACGGGTTGGATCAGGAATAGCGAGCAGGCGGTGAGAAACGTCGCCAGCGCCGCCACAACATTGATCCTTGCGGTCATCCGGTAGCCGGGAAGGATCGCCAGCAGCGCTGCAGACGCCACCGGGATCAGCAAGACGCCCGTGAGCGCATCGATCATTGCCGTTCTCCACGGAAACGATCGAGCGCCCGCATGTCCACGGTGTCAAAACGCTCGCGGATGCGGAACAGGAAAATGCCGATGACGATGAAGGCAATCAGCACAGAGAAAGCAACGCTGATTTCCACCACCAGCGGCATGCCCTTGGCGCCGGTCGCGGCGAGTACCAGGCCATTTTCCAGCGACATGAAGCCGACGACCTGACTGACTGCGTTACGCCGTGTGACCATCACCAGGAGGCCGATCAAGACGACCGACAGTGCAAAGGCGAGATCCTCGCGCGCCAGCGGATCGGCGCCCGGCGTCACGCGCAGCATGATAACCATCGACAATGCCACGAGCCCGATGCCGGCGAGCATGGTCAAGCCGACGCCCACCACGGTCTCTATTTCGCGATGAATGCCGAGACGCACGATGATCCGGTGCAGCGCGACCGGAATGATGATCGCCTTGAAGCCGAGCGCGATGGCGGCGGTGAGGTAAAGGTGTGGCGCATGCTGGATGAAGGCCTGCCAGGCCACCGACAGTGCAAGGACCGCCGCGTGGAGCGCGTAGATATTGAGCAGCGCATAGAGGCGGTCCTGATACAGCATCAGGAAGCTCACCAGCACCAGCGATCCGGCGAGGAGATGCGCGATGTCGAATTCAATTCCGTGCATCAGAAGCTCCTCGATACGAACCGCAGGAGCGTCGCCAGCAACGCCAGCATCAAGGCCGCGCCGAGAAACTCGGGCACCCGGAAAACGCGCATTTTTGCGATCGATGTTTCGAACACGGCGAGCAGGAGACCGCCCACGGTGAGCTTGCCGATATAGGCGGCGGCGCCAATGAGCAGTTCGCGCGGCGCCGCATCCGGCGAAGCTGTGCCCCAAGGCGCGAACAGGCATCCGATCAGCGAGACATACAGCAGCAGTTTCAGGAACGCCGACAGTTCGATTAATGCCAGGTGCCGCCCGGAATATTCCAGCACCATGGCCTCATGCACCATGGTCAGTTCCAGATGCGTGGCTGGATTGTCGACCGGAATGCGGGCGTTTTCGGAAATCGCCACCATGATCAACGCGATTAAACCGAGCCCCAGCGACACGCGTAAGCCGACTTCCGGCGAGCCCATGAACGCGGCCATGGTCGACAATTGCGTCGATCCCGCGATCAGGGCGAGCGTAAAAACGATCATCAGCATCGCCGGCTCGGCCAGCGAGGCGATCATCACTTCGCGGCTTGAACCGATGCCGCCGAACGATGTGCCGACATCCAGCCCGGCGAGCGCGATGAAAAATCGCGCGCTACCAAGCAGCGCGATGATGGCGATCAGGTCGGCCGACCAGGAAAACATCAGGCCGCTGCGGAACGTCGGTATCAGCGATGCGGCGACCCAGGTGCCTGCAAACACAATGTAGGGAATGACACGGAAGAGCCAGGATGCATTGTGCGCCAGCACGACCTCCTTGCGCAGAAGGCGCGCGAGATCACGATAGGGCTGCAGCAAAGGCGGTCCTTGCCGCCTGAGCAGCCGGGCCTTCACCTTGCGTACAAATCCGGTGAGCAGCGGGGACAGAAGGAGCACCAGCAACATCTCGGTCCCCTGCAAGACGAGATCGTGGATCATGGCGATATCGCCAGCACGAGGAGCAGGATGACCAACGCTGCGAAGACGAGGCTCAGATAGCGGCGGATGGTGAGGAATTGCAGGACATTGAGACGTTCCGCAGTGTACGCGACGAGATCGGAAATCGGTGCATAGAGCAACTCCCAGATCGGGTCGTGGATTTTGACCGTCAGGCGCGCCGGCGCAGTGGATCCCGGCGGCGGCATCTCGCCGATCTCGCGCGCGCGAAATACGGTGCTGCCGAAGACACGCCGGATCGGCTGGGCGAAACTCGACGCGGTGTATTGTGTCGATGTCCGTGGGTCCGGATAGCCGCAATCCCAGGCCGGCCCCCGGCGTAATTTGTCCGATGCCAGTCGATGGATCGCGAACGCGGCGAGCGAGCCCGACAGGACGACGAAGATGAAAACCAGCAAGCCGTTATAGGAGCTGCGGCTTTCCGCAATCGGCACGATTGAAAGCCATTGAACGCCAGCCTGATGTGGCATGCTGACACCGAGAAGCGCTTGCATCACCGGCTTCAAGGCATCGATGAAGAACCCCGGCACAATGCCAGCGATCAGGCAGAGCGCCGCGAGGGCATACATCGCCGCCAGTGAACTGCTGTCGGTTTCCTGCGCGAGGCTGGCGGCCTTTGCGCGCGCACGGCCCAGGAATGTGATTCCGAAAGCGCGCACGAAGCAGGCAGCCGCGAGCGCGGCCGACAGCGCCAATAGCGCACCGACCGTCGGCACCAGCAATTTCAAGCCCCACGACGGCAATTGCGGACTGAGCAGTATGGCCTGGAAGGTGAGCCATTCGGATACGAACCCGTTGAGCGGCGGCAACGCGGAAATCGCCACGCTGCCAACGAGAAACACGAAGGCCGTTTGCGGCATGCGGTGGATCAGCCCGCCGAGACGCTCCATGTCGCGCTCACCGGTGGCGTTGAGCACGGCGCCGGTTCCAAAAAACAACAGGCTCTTGAACAGCGAATGATTGAAAACGTGAAATAGTCCGGCGGTGAGCGCCAACGCCGAAGCGAGCGCAAGCCCTTCGGCTTTGAACGCCAGCGCAAGTCCGAGCGCGGCAAAGATAATGCCGATGTTTTCAATGGTGCTGTAAGCGAGGACGCGTTTGAGATCGCTCTGCATCAAGGCGTAAAGCACGCCCATCACGGCGGTAATGCCCCCAACAGTGAGGACCACGATGCTCCACCACCAATCTGGCTCGCCGATGAGATCGAAGACGATACGGATGAACCCGTAGACGGCGACCTTGGTCATCACGCCGCTCATGAGTGCGGAGACATGGCTGGGCGCGGCCGGATGCGCGAGCGGCAACCAGGCATGCAGCGGGACGACACCGGCCTTCGAGCCGGCGCCGACAAGCGCGAGGATCAGCACGAGGGCAGCCAGTCGGGAATTCGGATGCGAGGCACGGATCGCATCGAAGACGTAGTTTCCGTCGCTGCCCGCAAGCAGGCCGAATGCAAGCAGCAGCGCCAGCGTGCCAAAGCTTGCCATCAACAGATAGATGTAGCCCGCCCGTACGTTTTCGCGGTCCTCATGGTGGGAGATCACCAGCGCCCAGGACGTGAGCGACATGAACTCCCATGCGACCAGAAAACTGAATGCGTCGTCGGACAGCACGACCAGATTCATTCCGGCAAGATATGCAGGATAGAACGGCAGAATTCGCTCGGGTGTTTCTTCATGGCGGCCGTAGCCGAGCCCGAACAGGCTTGCAGCTGCGCCGCCGAGATTGACGACGATCATGAAAAAAGAGGTGAGCGCGTCGATTCGGAAATGTGCGCCGAGCCAGGGCAGGCCGAGCGGCAAGACCACGGTGGACAGAGCCGGTGCGGATAGACTGATGGCCCCCATCACCCCCAGCGCCAGGGTGGCGATCAGGCTCGCGCCATAGATGACGTTACTGGCGCGCGGCGAAGCAGATGCAATGATTGCGATCGGCGCCAGTGCCAGGAGTGCCGCCACACCATAAAGGGCGTACACGACTGTCATGGCGGTGCGCTCTTCAAACGCACGCCGCGGCCGCCGCCACTACTGCTGGCGCCTTCGCCGATCAGCTCGATCCCCCCTGCGGCAAGGGCATCGACCAGCTTCATCAATGAGTCGACATTGCCGCGAACCACGCCGTCCGACGCTTCCATGCGCTGGATGGTGGGCAGTGACAGCCTGCATCGCTGCGCCATTTCGCGTTGGTCGATGCCCAGGAGCGCCCGGGCGGCTCGCAACTGCCCCGAAGTGATCATGCGAATCGAACGGCTCTAGTAGCCTAAAACGTTATATGTAATGTTTTATATAGCTATTATGATGTGTCAAGCATCATAATTGGCAAATTACGGGCCGCGACTTATTCCGGCATCTCGTCATGACGCACGTTTGGCTGCAGCAGCACGCAGGCCGCGGCGGCGAAAATCATGGCGAATCCGATGATGTCGGGCAGCGTCAACCGTTCGCCGAGCACGATGGTGGATGCTGTTACGCCGATGACCGGCACCAGCAGCGAACCGAGCGACGCCGTGACGGTGGGCAGGCGTCCGACGATCGACCACCACAGGAAGTGCGCCAGCCCCACACCGAACAGCCCGACGAAGAGCACCGCCAGGATGGTCTCATTCCGGAGTGGCCAGAGATGCGGATGGCCTTCGAACACGATCGTACCGGCGGTGATGAAAACCAGGCCGAACAACAATTGCCAGGCCGCATTCGCCAGCGGTTCCATCGTGACCTTGGCCCACTTGATATAGACGGTCGCGATTGTCCAGCTCAGCGCGCAGCCGAGCGAATAGAAGACGAATGGCGGAAATCCCGTGGCGAACAGGGGCCACAAAAGGACCGTCACTCCGAAAACGCACAGTGCAAACGCGAACCAGCCGATCGCATTGAGCCGTTCTCCGAGCACGAAGCGGCTCAGGACTGTGGTCCAGATCGGCATCGAATAAGTGATGATGATAGCGCGCGACGTCGCGCCGCTCAGCTGGGCGAAGCCGGAGAGGATCTGAAATCCCGCGACATTGAAGAAACCGGCGACCATCACATGGATGTATTCGCCGCGCGGCACCCTCATGTTGTGACCGGTAAAAATCGCGGCCCCGAACAGGGTGGCCGCACCGATCGCAGAGCCAGCGACACGCAGGCTCCAGGGACTGACTTCCCGCAACGCATAGGCCGCGGCAATCCAGTTCAGGCCCCAGGCAAAGGCAAGCAATACCACCAGCAGCTTGGCCGTGGCGGCGGCGTCGCCTTGCGATGTCGGCTTCGGCATGACCCTGAGGACCCGGCGGGATCGAACGGTTCGTCTGCTTGCGGTGGCGTCCGCTATAGCGGTCGCCACCTCGCATGGCGAGGTATCCCTGCGATGCAAATCGGCGGTAAGTGCATCCACCCGCCCTGCGGCGAACCGGCCCGCGTGTTGCACCGACATCCTCGCTGTGTTAGCTAGCCCTCGATTTCAGGGGGTTTCCGCAGGCTTCTGCGACGTCCCCAGAGATCGGAATTCCCTCTTGGATTCCAATAGTTTACGCCGCCTCCCGCGACGGCGTCCGGCCTGTGAATGAAGTCATAGCAACGAGCGTCCCAGTGGCAGGCGAAGGCACGATCATCTCCGGTATGGCTGGCCGATACGCCGGCGCGCTTTTCGAGCTTGCCCTCGACAACAAGGCCGTCGACGCCGTCAAGAAAGACCTCGAACAGTTCGACGCGCTGGTTGACGGCAGTGCCGATCTCAACCGGTTGATCCGCAGCCCGGCCTTCGGTGCCGATGAGCAGCTCAAGGCGCTTTCCGCGATCCTCGCCAAGGCGGGCATCACCGGGCTGGCTGCAAATTTTCTCCGGGTCATCACAACCAACCGGCGGCTGTTTGCGGCGCGCGACATGATCCGCGCCTACCGTGCGCTGGTCGCGCGTCACAAGGGCGAGGTCACCGCGCAGGTGACGGTCGCCGAGAAGCTCAACGACAAAAATCTCGACGCGCTCAAGAGCGCGCTCAAGTCGGTCACCGGTGGCAAGGACATCGACCTCGACGTCAAGATCGAGCCGTCCATCATCGGCGGGCTGATCGTCAAGGTCGGCAGCCGCATGGTCGACAGTTCACTCCGCACCAAACTCAATTCGATCAAGCTTGCGATGAAAGAGGCCCGCTGATGGATATCCGCGCCGCAGAAATTTCCGCCATCCTGAAAGAGCAGATCAAGAACTTCGGCCAGGAAGCCGAAGTCTCGGAGGTCGGCCAGGTGCTCTCCGTCGGCGACGGTATCGCCCGCGTCTATGGCCTCGACAATGTGCAGGCCGGCGAAATGGTCGAGTTCGAGAACGGCACGCGCGGCATGGCGCTCAACCTCGAGACGGACAATGTCGGCATCGTGATCTTCGGCGCTGACCGCGAGATCAAGGAAGGCCAGACCGTCAAGCGCACCGGCGCCATCGTCGACGTTCCCGTCGGCAAGGGCCTGCTCGGCCGTGTCGTCGACGCGCTCGGAAATCCGATCGACGGCAAAGGTCCGATCAAGGCCGACAAACGCGCACGTGTCGACGTGAAAGCGCCCGGCATCATCCCACGAAAATCCGTGCACGAGCCGATGGCAACCGGCCTGAAGGCAATTGACTCGCTGATTCCGATCGGCCGCGGCCAACGCGAGCTGATCATCGGCGATCGTCAGACCGGCAAGACGGCAATCGCACTCGACACCATTCTCAACCAGAAGCCGCTGAACGCGCAGTCGGACGAGAAGATCAAGCTCTATTGTGTGTACGTTGCCGTCGGGCAGAAGCGCTCCACCGTTGCGCAATTCGTCAAGGTGCTCGAGGAGCAAGGCGCGCTCGACTATTCGATCATCGTCGCCGCCACCGCGTCCGACCCGGCGCCGATGCAGTTCCTGGCGCCGTTTGCCGGCTGCACGATGGGTGAATATTTCCGCGACAACGGCATGCACGCCGTCATCATCTATGACGATCTATCCAAGCAGGCGGTTGCCTATCGCCAGATGTCGCTGCTGCTGCGCCGTCCGCCAGGCCGCGAAGCCTATCCGGGCGACGTGTTTTATCTGCATTCGCGCCTGCTCGAGCGCGCCGCCAAAATGAATGACGAGAACAAGGCCGGCTCGCTGACCGCCTTGCCGGTGATCGAGACGCAGGCCAATGACGTGTCAGCGTACATCCCGACCAACGTGATTTCGATCACCGACGGCCAGATCTTCCTGGAAACCGACCTGTTCTATCAGGGCATTCGCCCGGCGGTGAACGTCGGCCTCTCGGTGTCGCGGGTCGGCTCGGCCGCCCAGACCAAGGCCATGAAGAAGGTCGCCGGACGCATCAAGGGCGAGCTGGCGCAATACCGTGAAATGGCGGCCTTTGCGCAGTTCGGATCCGACCTCGACGCCACCACCCAGCGCATGCTCGCGCGCGGCTCACGATTGACCGAGTTGTTGAAGCAGCCGCAGTTCTCACCGCTCAAGATGGAAGAGCAGGTCTGCGTGATCTATGCCGGCGTCAACGGCTATCTCGATAAATTCGAGGTGGCGCGTGTGCGGGCCTTCGAGCAGGGCCTGCTCACTTTGATGCGCACCAAGCACGCCGATCTCCTCGACAGCATTCGCAAGAGTGGCGACCTGTCGGATGCCGATGCGGCCAAGCTCAAGGGCGTGGTTGAAGGCTACGCCAAGACTTTCACTTAAGCTGTCATGGCCGGGCTTGTCCCGGCCATCCCAATAAGTTGGGCACAGTGCCCTCCCAAGCGAGATGCCCGGCACAAGGCCGGGCATGACAAAGAAGAGAGACGAGTAAGACGGTTAAAAGCGACTGAGAAGATATGGCCAGCCTCAAGGACATGCGCGTTCGCATCGCCGCGACCAAGGCGACGCAGAAAATCACCAAGGCCATGCAGATGGTCGCGGCGTCAAAGCTGCGCCGTGCGCAGAGTGCCGCCGAGGCCGCGCGTCCTTATGCCGAGCGTATGGGCAAGGTCCTGGGCTCGATCGCGGCGGCGGTCGCCGGCAGTGATTCCGCGCCGCGGCTGCTCGCTGGCACGGGTGCCGATAGAGTGCATCTGCTGGTGGTTTGCACAGCGGAACGTGGCCTGTGCGGACCCTTTAATTCGTCGATCGTGCGGCTGGCGCGCGAGAGGGCCAACGCCCTGATGAATGCGGGCAAAGAGGTCAAGATTCTCTGCGTCGGGCGCAAAGGGCAGGATCAACTGCGGCGCGTCTACGGCAAGCAGATCATCGAGACGATTGAACTGCGCGGCGTGCGTACCATCGGCTTCGAGCAGGCCGACATGATCGCCAAAAAAATCGTGGCGCTGTTCGACGAAGGCGCGTTCGATGTCTGCACGCTGTTCTTCTCGCGTTTTAGATCGGTGATCGCGCAAGTTCCGACCGCGCAGCAGATCATTCCGCCGGTGTTCGAAAAGGCCGCCGAGACAGGCCCTGCTGCTGCCTATGAATATGAGCCGGAAGAGGAAGAGATCCTCGCCGAGCTGCTGCCGCGCAATCTGTCCGTGCAGGTGTTCCGCGCGCTCCTGGAAAATGCTGCCTCCGAGCAGGGCGCCCGCATGAGCGCCATGGACAATGCCACCCGCAACGCGGGCGAAATGATCCGCAAGCAGACACTCACCTATAACCGCACCCGTCAGGCGATGATCACCAAGGAACTGATCGAGATCATCTCCGGCGCCGAAGCGCTTTAATTCTGTAACGAGGACGACATGGCTACACCCAACGCAGTCGGAAAAATCACGCAAGTCATCGGCGCAGTCGTCGACGTGCAGTTCGAAACGCACCTGCCGGCGATCCTGAACGCGCTTGAGACGACGAATGGCGGCAACCGCCTGGTGCTGGAAGTTGCCCAGCATCTCGGAGAATCGACGGTGCGCACCATCGCGATGGACTCGTCCGAAGGCCTGGTGCGCGGCCAGGACGTCACCGACACCGGCCAGCCGATTGAAGTGCCGGTCGGCCCGGAATTGCTGGGTCGGATCATCAACGTAATCGGCGATCCGGTTGATGAAGCGGGCCCGGTCAAGGCCAAAAGCAAACGCGCGATCCACCAGGAAGCGCCGACCTACACCGACCAATCCACCGAGGCGCAGATTCTGATCACCGGCATCAAGGTCGTCGATCTGCTCGCGCCTTACGCAAAGGGCGGCAAGATCGGGCTGTTCGGCGGCGCCGGAGTCGGCAAGACCGTGCTGATCATGGAGCTGATCAATAACGTCGCGAAGGCGCACGGCGGCTATTCGGTGTTCGCCGGCGTTGGCGAGCGCACGCGCGAAGGCAACGACCTCTATCACGAGATGATCGAATCGGGCGTCAACAAGGATCCCAAGAAGGGCTCGGTCGACGGTTCGAAATGCGCGCTTGTGTACGGCCAGATGAACGAACCGCCGGGCGCGCGCGCCCGCGTCGGCCTCTCCGGTCTCACGGTCGCCGAATATTTCCGCGACCAGGGCCAGGACGTTCTCTTTTTCGTCGACAACATCTTCCGCTTTACGCAGGCGGGCTCGGAAGTGTCGGCGCTGCTCGGCCGTATTCCTTCAGCAGTGGGTTATCAGCCAACTCTTGCAACCGACATGGGCGCGCTGCAGGAGCGCATCACCACCACCACCAAGGGTTCGATCACCTCGGTGCAGGCGATCTACGTGCCCGCCGACGACTTGACCGATCCGGCGCCGGCGACGTCGTTCGCGCATCTTGACGCGACCACGGTGCTGTCGCGCGATATTGCCGCCAAGGGCATCTATCCGGCGGTGGATCCGCTCGACTCCACCTCGCGCATGCTGTCGCCGCTGATCGTGGGCGAAGAACATTACGCGGTGGCCCGGCAGGTCCAGCAGATCCTGCAACGCTATAAGGCGCTGCAAGACATCATTGCCATCCTTGGCATGGACGAATTGTCGGAAGACGACAAAACGGCCGTGGCGCGCGCCCGCAAAATCGAGCGCTTCCTGTCGCAGCCCTTCCATGTGGCCGAAGTGTTCACCGGTTCGCCCGGCAAACTCGTCGACCTTGCCGACACCATTAAGGGCTTCAAAGGCCTGTGCGAAGGCAAGTATGACAACCTGCCGGAAGCAGCCTTTTACATGGTCGGCACCATCGAAGAGGCAGTCGAGAAGGGCAAGAAGCTCGCGGCGGAAGCGGCGTAGCGGCAATGCTGGGACAATCCAACCTGATTACATTCTTGTTGGTCGGGCTGGTGATTGGCGGTTTAGCTGGATATCTGACGCGCCCCGAATCGACCGAGATCAAATTGGGTCCGCTGAGTTTCGAAGTGCGCAGTGATGAGGTGGCCCGCGGTGGCGGGCCGCTGACCAGCAGCCAGGTGCAGCACATTGCGATCATGATGGCGATCGGCGGGGTTATCGGGCTGGGCGTGGGTTTTGCAGCCGGCAAGCGCAAAGGTTGAGTGAACGATGGCTAATTTCCATTTCGAGCTGGTTTCGCCGCAAAAGCTGCTGTTTTCCGGCGAAGTTGAACAGGTCGATGTTCCTGGTGCAGAGGGCGAATTCGGCGTGCTCGCGGACCACGCGCCGATGGTCACGACGCTGCGTCCCGGTATCCTGACTGTCTATGGCACCAGCGGCGCGCAGAAAATTGTCGTGCTGGGCGGTTTCGCGGAAGTATCAGCGGCTGGCCTGACTGTTCTGGCGGATGTTGCCGAAGCCGTCGAGGATTTCGATCGCGCCACGATCGCGACGCGCATTGGCGAATTGGAAAGCCAGATTGCGAAGTCGGAACCGGGGTCGGCACTCGACAAGCTGATCACGCGGCTCGACCACTTCAAGGACGTCGATCGTCACCTGACCGGCACGGCGATGCACTAGCGCGTGCCCATTAATCCCGAAATGGGCCGATGTCTGCTCTACCCCCGAAAGCCGTGCCAATTGCGGACGTCGTGCTATTTGGCAGGCGGCTCCACTGTCGCTCCGGCGTGAATATCGAGCAGCGTTTGCACTAGGTCTTTTTTTCGTGCGCGGGCGAAGCCGCATTCGGTTGCAATCCCAAAGCGAGGAACGAATTTTGTTGCCAATGAGATGCGCTGTTTTGCGCCCTCAACCCCGTCCGCCGCGTGGATCAAGCCCAGATAGATTTCCGTTGTCGGCGCTAACTTAAAATCGCGCATCGGTGCGAAGAAGTCATCTGTCGCGCGCGGGGCCGGCACGGGCAAATGAATATAAGCAATCTTATGTTTGACGCTTCGTGCAATCGCATTCGCGACATCGACCAGATGGCGCGCCGTCACCGGATCGAAGAAGTGCTTACCGCCGAAGTCGCCGTAGCAAAGATGAAAGCCGAGTTCGACATCGTCGGGCACCGCCACACAGATGCGAGCAAAGCGGTTGGTAATCTCCTCCTGAGACGCATTAACGAGCGGAAACTGATCCTGCGGCTGTCCGTCCCACAAAATCATATCGTGGCAAACATCCCACTGGATGCACAAATCCTCGTGCGGAATATGCCGGCAAATGACTTCGATTTCGCGCGCCATTGCCTTTTCATAGGCTTTCTCAATTGCCGAGACGTCGCGCGCTGTACAGAATGCGTAAATGACACTCATCGGCGTCGGCAGGCAGACCTGAAAGCGCGTTCGTGGCGCAATATCTCCACGCGCCCGGGCAGCGGTAAAGTCGAGATAGGACCCGCGAGCTTCACGCGCATATCCCAATTCTCCGAAGCTCACATCATTTGCCGCGACCCCTTCGGCGAGGCAAAGAAGCGGAAAACCTGATGTTTTGCGCACTGCGCCACTTGGATCGGGACGTAGATAGGGGCTGGAGCGCAATAGTGGGTATTGGAAACTGACCCAGAGCCGGCGCGGGCCCGGCTCACCGTCCGGAATGCGTCGCAACCGTCGGCCGAGAAGGGGTCCTACGGTACTAAACACCTCCTCCACAGTATCCAGCCCGATGCTGCCGACAAGATGCACATGAGTGGGCGTGTAATTGTTCATAGCTTCCGCCTTTTCTACGTATGGCCCAAAAAGGACTACACGGAAATATCGATAAACGTAAATGGAGCGCATGGCCGCTTTGGGTCATTAGCGGACATCCAGCGATGCTCAGGCCATGTCCGCTTTTGCTGAGAAAGCGGACATTCGCGTTTATGAGGTCCCGCGCTAGTACAGCCGCATGTCAGCGGGCGAAGCGTTCGAATTCGCGGACGACGCGCAGGTAGATGTCTCGTTTGAACGGGATTACCAGGTCCGACAATTCCTGCATGGCCACCCAGCGCCATTCGACGAATTCAGGCTTGTGACCACCACCGGGCTGCGCGATATCGATTTCGCCGTCATTGCCGGTAAAGCGTAGCGCGTACCATTTTTGCTTCTGGCCACGGTATTTGCCGCCCCAGGCTTCTTTCACGACCGCACTCGGTAAATCGTAGGCCAGCCATTCGGCGACTTCGCCGAGCTTTTGCACTGAGCGGATACTGGTTTCTTCGTACAGTTCACGCAGCGCCGCCTTGTACGGGTCTTCGTTCTCATCGATGCCGCCTTGCGGCATTTGCCAGACATGCGTGGGATCGACATGTTCAGGACCGTCGGTGCGTCGGCCAACAAATACGAGCCCGGCTTGGTTAAGCACCATGATGCCGGCGCACGGACGATAAGGCAGAGACTCTTGAGGGGGCATTTTCCAACCGTCAATTCGGGCGCGTATTCCCGCGCTTTCGAATGACGTTACGACGACTTGGCCTTGATCGCCACCATGGTGATCGGCTCGAGCAGGAAGCCGCGCGATTCCGCCTTCTTCGCCCATTCCGCAATGCGCGCAATGGTGGCTGGCTGAGCCGTCGCAAACCCGACCGCGGTTCCGGTGTCACGCGCTCGCATCTCGAGCCGCGCCAGCGCGCGGTCGATTTCGACCGGTGTCGGGACGACATCGAGGACAATATCGGCTTTGGCAAAAGGCAGGTTGTGGCTGCCGGCAAGCTGGCCCGCAATGCTGCGTGACGATGAGCCGTCATCGACGAAAATGAGTCCACGCTTGGCGGTGTCCTGCAATACCGGCGCGAGTGCAGGTTCGGACGCGGTGAAACGCGCGCCCATGTAACTCATGACGCCGACGTAACCCTGGAAGCGGCTCATCAACCAGTGCAAGCGGTCGATATTCTGTTCCGATGACAGCGAGGTCAGCAATGTTTGCGGGCCAGGGTCATTATCCGGATAGTCGAATGGCTCCATCGGAACCTGCAACAAAACTTCGTGCTCGTCGATGCGGGCGTGCTCGGCGAGTTTCTCGAGGTCGGCGCCATAAGGCGCCAAAGCGAAAGTCACCGTTGCCGGAAGTTTTGCGAATGCGTCGGCAGTGCCGGAGGCGCTGATCCCTAACCCGCCGACGACGATGGCAATAACAGGCGTGTCTTTCTTGTTTGGCGGGATCTGGCGTGGATGCGCGTAACGTGCCGAGGGGCGCGTGCCGTCAGGTCCAATTTTCGGAATCGAGCCATGGCGCGTGGTCTCAAGCAGCTTGGGATCGAGCAACTTGCCGGGTCCAGGCGTATTGCCCGGAATGGTCACTTGTTGCCTCGCGCCGCTCGAACCGTCGATGATCGTGACCGTTCGCGATCCGGGCGGTGGCGAAGGGGCTGCTACGATGGACTCGGGCGCGGCGGTGGAAGGACCGTCGTGACGTGCGTGCTCCTTGCCGTCTTTGTCATTGTCGCGTGCGGTTTGCTTTGCCGCGGTCTGTTGGGTTGCGACAACCGCCACCGGCTCGCCGCCCAGCGGATCCTTGACGAAAACCGCCCATCCGACGACCACCAGGCCGGACAGTCCCAGCACGCCAGCCAGCCATTGCGGGGCGGTTCCAGGGATATTCGGCAGGTGCCTGCTTTTGATCTGGCCGAGGGGCTTGTTCAGATCGTCCGGTGCCACAGCGCGGGATCCTCGCGAATCATCGGCGGAGTCTAGCACGCGACGTTTGCGCGCTGGGATCGCGCCATACCGTCGTGGAAACGCAGTATCTGTTGCATTGGCGCCTGAAAAAGATCGGGGCGGCCCTTCGGCCGCCCCACACGATCGTTTCGTATCCTGCCGCCGCTTAGTTCGGGACCGGCGCCTTGGAGTTCGGCGGGAACGCCGAATTCACCTGGGTTCCGCGCAAGAGATCGAGCGCCATGTTAAGCGCCTTGTCGTTCTTGGACTCCGGCGGGATGTAGGATTGCGAGCCGGTTTGCTCTTTGCCTTCATCGCCCTTGAGGTGGCCGCGCAACGAGGCCTCGCCCTTGGTGTCGGTCTTTGCCTTGAGATCTTCCGGCACGTCCTGGAGAACCTCGATGTCAGGCGAAATGCCTTTTGCCTGGATCGAGCGGCCCGAGGGCGTGAAATAGCGGGCCGTCGTCAGACGCAGCGCGCCATTGCCGGAGCCGAGCGGAATGATGGTTTGCACCGAGCCTTTACCGAACGAACGGGTGCCGATGACGGTTGCCCGTTTGTGATCCTGCAATGCGCCGGCGACGATCTCCGATGCCGAGGCCGAACCACCATTGATCAGGACAATGAGCGGCTTGTTTTTCGTCAGGTCGCCCGGGCGTGCATTGAACCGCTGGGTTTCTTCTGCATTGCGCCCGCGGGTGGATACGATCTCGCCCTTTTGCAGGAAGGCATCCGACACCGAGATTGCCTGATCGAGCAGGCCGCCCGGATTGTTGCGCAGGTCGAGAACATAACCCTTGAGCTTGTCGTCGGAAATCTTCGCGCTGATGTCGGTGATCGCCTTCTTCAGCCCTTCGGTGGTTTGCTCATTGAATTGCGTGAGCCGGATATAGCCCACATCGTCGCCTTCGGACTGCGAACGCACCGAGCGCACCCGGATGACGTCGCGCGTGATCGAAACTTCGACCGGCTTGTCTTGGCCCTTGCGCATGATGGTGAGCTTGATCTTGGTGTTCACCGGCCCGCGCATTTTTTCGACGGCCTGGTTGAGCGTCAGGCCCTGCACCTGCTCGTCGTCGAGCTTGGTGATGATGTCGTTCGCCATGACGCCGGCTTTGGCGGCAGGCGTATCATCAATCGGCGCCACGACCTTGATCAGGCCGTCTTCCATGGTGACTTCGATGCCAAGCCCGCCGAATTCACCGCGGGTCTGCACCTGCATGTCGCGGAAGCTTTTGGCATCCATGTAACTTGAATGCGGATCAAGCCCGGCCAGCATGCCGTTGATCGCAGTCTCGATCAGCTTGCTGTCATCCGGCTTCTCGACGTAATCGGCGCGCACGCGCTCGAATACATCACCGAACAGATTGAGCTGCCGGTACGTATCCGCCGCTGCTGCCTTGGCCGTCGCGCCGAAAAGTACGATGCGTGGCTGAACCGCGAGCAGCGTCATTGCTGCCCCCACCGCCGCGCCGAGAAGAATAAATGAGGTCTTGCGCATCATCCGCGAACCTTTTCGCCTTCGCCAGCCGCCCACCATGGGCCTGGATCGACGGGAACCCCGTCCTTACGAAATTCAACGTAGAGTACCGGTTGGCTGGAACCTGTCGCTAGGATAGCGGCGATATGGGAGCCATTTCCCATCACTGCAACGGGTTCCCCGGTCAGCACGAACTGCCCGAGATCAACTGATATCCGATCCATCCCAGCGAGCAAGACATGATAGCCGCCGCCGACATTAAGGATCAAGAGTTGCCCATAGGACCGGAATGGACCGGCATAGACCACCCAGCCATCGGCCGGCGCTGTTACTTGCGCCCCGGCGCGAGTTGCGATGGAAACGCCCTTTTCGGCCCCGCCATTGGCGTCCGGGGTGCCAAATTCCTTCAACTTGACGCCATTAACCGGAATAGGAACTTGTCCGCGCAAAGAGGCGAAAGCCACGGCCGGGGCCAGGCGCCCCGGATCGCGGAATGCCGATAGCGCGGGACGGCTATCCGAGCGAGCGGCTTCACGCGCTTCGCGCGTCGCCGGGTCGAGGCCTTGTTCGAGTTTGGCGATCAAATCTTTGAGATTGTCGACCTGGTGCCCGAGATTCCCCGCGCGGGCCCGTTCCGTCTCGAGTGCTTTCTCGTGCTCGCCCAGTTGCTTCTGACGTTCTCCCACCAGCGCGGTCATGCGAGTCTGCTCGCCGTCAAGCGAGGCCAATTCGACCTTCAGCTGATCACGCTCCGCATCAATTTTTTTGCGCAACGCGACCAGCGCCGAAAGATCGCTGACGAGCGCTTCGACTTCATGTTTCATTTCAGGCAGCACGGCACCGAGCACCATTGCTGTCCGTATTGACTGCAATGCATCTTCGGGGTTTGAGATCAGAGCGGCGGGCGGGCGGCGTCCGATGCGCTGCAACGCTGCAAGGACCTCGCCGATCACTGCGCGGCGACCATCGAGCGACTTGCGAATGTTGCGCTCATTGTCATCAAGCGGCTTGAGCCTTTCTTGCGTGGCAGCGATTTTCGATTCAACACCACGCAAGCGCGCGGCGGTGTCGATCAGATCCTGGTTGAGCTTGCGCCGGTCGGCGCCGATCTGCTCGATTTCCCGTTTCAGCGCCGCTTCGGCTTCTGCCGATTTGCGTTGTTCATCGCGCGCGGATTTGAGTTCTTCATCGCGCTGCTTGAGGGCGTCAAGTTTTTCCGCGTTGCTATTCTGCGCAAGCAAGACGGGACGCTGCTGCGCCCCCGCGGTCGCGATCAAGGCGATCGGCAATAACAGACCGAGCCCCGCGACAAGCGCGGTGCGCAGATCGAATTGGCCGAATCCCCCGGGGCAAATCATCGATGTCACGATACGCCGGCAACTGCGAACGACAAGCTAATCATCGGTAACCTATTGACGTGGATTGCGACCAAATCTGGGTATGACGTGGCCAGCCCTCAATTTAGGCCCGATGGTAAGGGTGGCCCGTAAGGATGGTCGTGGCGCGGTAAAGCTGTTCCAGCAACATGACGCGCACCAGCTGATGCGGCCAGGTCGCCGTCCCGAAAGACAGGCGCAGGTCGGCTTTTTCGCAGATACTTGGCGCCAGCCCGTCGGCACCGCCGATCATGAAAACAATCGCAGGTCGGCCATTGGCCCGCCACGTTGCAAGGTGCGCCGCGAGCCCCGCGCTATCGACATTTTGCCCGCGCGGGTCGAGGAGCACGACCGCGGCCTCTTTCGGGATGACATTGGCCAGAGCGATCGACTCCTCAAGCATGCGCTTGGCGGGATCGTCGGCCCGGCTTTCCCGGATTTCGATGATGTCAACGTCGCGCAGGCCGAGTTGACGGCCTGTCTGCACCGCGCGCTTGCGGTAGCGCTCGGACAGTTCGGTTTCCGGACCCTTTTTCAGGCGTCCGACAGCGGCAACGACGATGCGCATCGCGCCGCCAGACTATCAGCTTGACCGCCGCACGTCCTTGCCGGTCGCCGACCACATCTTCTCCAGATTATAGAAGGTGCGGACCTCCGGCCGGAAGACATGAACAATGACGTCGCCGGCATCGATGAGCACCCAATCGCCCTGCCGCATTCCCTCAACGCGGATGTGCACGGCGCCAGCGTCCTTGAGGTCCTTGACCACGTGTTCGGCAACGGCGCTGACATGACGCTGCGAGCGGCCGCTGGTCACGACCATGTAGTCGGCGATTGACGATTTTCCGGAGAGATCGATGGCGACGCTGTCCTCGGCTTTCATGTCATCAAGACGCGCAAGGACGGTGCGGAGCGTCTCCTTGGCAGTCGGGTGCCGGGAGACGGGTTCGGGCTTACGACGCGAAGCCCGAGAGAGTGCATGAGTATTCAGAGGCGCTGATCCTTTCCGTGGGTTGCACTCACCCCGGCTCAAACCGGGGGTCTTTATAAATGATAGTTATCTCGACCTTTTCTTTCCAGCCCGACGTCCGCGGCGCTTGCCAACCGAACGCCTGGTCTTGGTGCCCCGACGCCTGGGGCTTTTGGCAGCAGTTTTGCGTTTTGCGGCCGTTTTTCCACGTTTCCCAGCCCCAGTTTTCGTGTGTTTGGGCTTCTTGGTGCCCTTTGAACTCTTTGAACTCTTGCGACGGGTTCGGCCGGGCATTGCATCGCCGGTGCGTAGCGCACGCAATGCCGTCGAGGACAGAGGCGATTTGAGGCCGTGCAGGTAGGCCCAGACGGGGGGCTTGCGGTCGGGCAGTGCGGCGGCGTCGTGTTCCGGAATTCGCACGCGGGCAAGGACATTGCCCGCCGGGCTGGCAGCGGCATAAAGGCTTGGGCCCAGGCGGTCGATCACGACGATAGGCACCAGCTTCGCTATTTTGTCCCACTTCTGCCAGCGGTGGAAACTCCGCAAATTGTCTGCGCCCATGATCCAGACGAATCGGACCCTCGGGCATCGGGCCAGCAACCAGGATATCGTATCGTAAGTGTATCTCGTCTTAATGACAGCTTCGATACCGGTAATGTCGATGCGCGGATGACTGGTGAGCGCGCGCGCCGCAGCGATTCGCTTGGCGAGTGGCGCGAGGCCGCGCGTATTTTTGAGCGGGTTGCCGGGCGTGACCAGCCACCAGACACGATCGAGCTTGAGACGCTTGAGCGCGAGTAGCGCGGCCGCAAGGTGCGCCTGATGCGGCGGATCGAATGTACCACCGAACAGGCCGATCCTCATGCCGGGCGCATGGGGGGGTAATTGGCGCTCGGCGTTCGCGGTTTTTTTGGATTTCACGGCCGGGTCTGACCGCTACCGTGGATACGATATTTGAACGTCGTGAGCTGATCGACTCCGACCGGTCCGCGCGCATGCAGCCGACCGGTGGCGATCCCGATCTCCGCGCCGAAGCCAAATTCGCCGCCGTCGGCAAATTGTGTCGACGCATTGTGCAACACGATGGCCGAGTCGACCTCGCGCAGGAACTTTGCGGCGGCTGTCTGGTCGTCGGTGACGATCGCGTCGGTGTGATGCGATCCGTAATGCTCGATATGCTCGATCGCTGCGGAAAGACCATCCACCACCTTGGCGGTGATGATGGCATCGAGATATTCGGTGCCCCAGTCCTCCTCGGTTGCCGGTTTCACCCGCTTGTCAGCTGCCTGGGTTGCCTGGTCGCCGCGAACCTCGCAGCCGGCGTCGATCAGCATGTCGATCAGCGGCTTGAGATGGGTGGATGCAACCGGGCGATCCACCAATAGCGTCTCCGCCGCACCGCAGACTCCGGTCCGCCGCATTTTGGCGTTGAGGACAATTTTTTTGGCCATATCGAGTGCGGCCGCCTCGTGAACAAAGACGTGGCAGACTCCTTCGAGGTGCGCGAATACCGGTACCCGCGCCTCGGCCTGCACGCGCGCGACCAGACCTTTACCGCCACGCGGCACGATTACGTCGAGATTGCCATCGAGCCCCGCCAGCATCAGGCCAACGGCCGAACGGTCGCGGGTCGGGACAAGCTGAATGGAAGCCTCGGGCAGGTTGGCGGCGCGCAAGCCTTCGGTCAGTGCCGCAAGAATGGCACGGCTTGACCGCATGCTGTCGGATCCGCCGCGCAGGATCGCAGCGTTGCCGGCTTTCAGGCACAGCGCACCGGCATCGGCGGTTACGTTTGGCCGGCTCTCGTAGATAATGCCCACCACGCCGAGGGGCACGCGAACGCGCTCGATGCGCATGCCATTGGGCCGGGTCCAGGATTCGGTAACGGCGCCGACGGGGTCCTTGAGCGCGCGGACGATATCGATGCCCTCTGCGATCGCATCCACGCGCTTGGCGTCCAGGGAAAGCCGGTCGAGAAACGCCCCCGCCATGCCGGCGGCGCGCGCTTCCGCGACATCCTCGGCATTCGCGGCCAAAATTGAAGCCGTCTGCGCACGGACGGCGGTGGCCATCAGCTGCAAAGCCCGGTTTTTCTGCTCGGCAGAAGCCAGCGCGAGGATCCGCGCCGCCGCCCGTGCGTGGCGTCCGATCTCGTTCATGGCGGCGGCGATATCGCCGGAGCCCTCGATGCTTTTGAGCGGCGCGGTCATTTCGGCAGAAAACTCTTGAAAACCCTTGAAACCCCTTGAAACCCCTCGGAAACCCTTGCCCGAGCGCACTTTCCTACCATGCCGGGGCTCGCCCGGCGAGATCAGGCCTGACTGCGCTTCAGCCGCGGAGGCCTGGGGATAACGTGGATAACGCAACGGGGAATGCAACGCATTAATTGACCTACACATTGGTACGGCAGGGTGGCGAGGTTGCAGGAGGTGGGCATGGCGTACGGTTCAGACCGTCTTCCCAGTCGTTTTCCGGTCGGCACTAAGTTCGTGATCGAGGGAAAACGCGGACGGGAAGGTCAGGTGCAAGTGTTCAGCCGTTATCTGGAATTCCCGGACGGGACGTTCTTCCCGCTGCCGGTCCGGCCCGCCAAACGCAAATCGGCGCCAGCAGGACGACGCGCCCGGCGATCGCGCTCGCGCGGCCACTGACCCAGCAGTCGGCCAGAGACCTAGCTCCTGTGGGAGTTCCCGGACGGGTTGGGTCGGCTTATGGGCCAGGCCCCTGGCCAGGCTCGGCCTCAGAGCCCCTCGCGAAGCTTTGCCTGTCGGCCATTGGCCTAGTCGGGCAACCCATTGAAGGAGAGAAACGCAAAAACCCCAGCCTCCGGTGGGCTGGGGTTGACGGGCGATCGGTCAATCGCCTTTTGCAGTTTAGCTCGTTTGCTCTTCGTCACATGAGTCGCGTCGTGCCGGGACAACGTCTGGACCGACTCGCGGTTCCCGATCGTCCTATTCCCCACCCAGAACCAGATCGTCCCGGTGGATCATTTCCGTTCGACCGGTGTAACCGAGGATCAGCAGAACGTCAGCGGACGACCGCCCCTTGATCTTCTCGGCATCCTCGGCGTCATAGGCGACAAGCCCGCGGCCGACTTCATGCCCATCCGGTCCGCGCACGACGACTGCGTCGCCGCGCCCGAACGCACCCTCGATCTTGATCACGCCGGCCGGCAACAGGCTTTTGCCGGAATGAAGGGCGCGCACCGCACCGGCATCAATGACCAGAGCGCCGCGCGGCTCGAGCGAGCCCGCGATCCATTTCTTGCGCGACGTCACTGGATTGGCCGGAGTGAGGAACCATGTGCACGCCGCCCCCTTGCCAATCGCTTGCAGTGGATTTTGCACGTGACCCGATGCGATCACCATGTGCGTGCCGGCCGTGGTGGTGATCTTGCCGGCCTCGATCTTGGTCAGCATGCCGCCGCGCGCGGTCGCCGATTCAGAAACACCCGCCATCGCTTCAATTTCAGGCGTGATGCGCGCAACGACGGGAACCAGCTTGGCGCCGGATCCCGCGCCGGGAGGTTTGTCGTAGAGGCCGTCGACGTCCGAGAGCAGGACAAGCAAATCCGCGCTCATCATCGTCGCGACGCGGGCGGCAAGCCTGTCATTGTCGCCGTAGCGGATTTCGGTGGTGGCGACCGTGTCGTTTTCATTAATCACCGGCACGCTGCGCCATTCGAGAAGTTTGGCGATCGTGGAGCGCGCATTGAGATAACGACGTCGCTCTTCGGTATCGCCCAATGTCACCAACACCTGACCGGCGGTGAGGCCGTGGCTGCCGAGCGCTTCAGACCACGCGCGTGCCAGGGCGATCTGCCCGACTGCGGCAGCAGCCTGGCTATCCTCAAGCTTGAGTGCGCCGGCAGGCAACTTGAGCACTGCGCGGCCAAGTGCAATGGCGCCGGACGACACGACCAGCAAGTCGCATTTGTCTTTGTGCAAGGCGGCGATATCGGCGGCGAGGCCCGCGAGCCAGTCGCGCTTGAGTCCGCCGGCGGATGCATCCACCAGCAGCGATGAGCCGACTTTCACGACAATTCGGCGAAAGTCCTTGAGCGACGGCGTTTTCGACATGGTCCCGGCGATATGATTGCGATACCGCCGGCTGTCTAGCATGCCGTTCTCGGGTTCGTCATCGCCGCTCGTGCGCGCGGCAAAGCCTCGATATTTGGCGTTCGACGCTCTAGTGTCGGCATAGGCTGTTCGACATAAGCTCGTCACTCGCCGGGGCAAAGCGATGCGGCTTGCGGTCTATGGCGCGGTGCTGGTGATCACCCTCGGCAGTGTCCTGCTTGGGCTCGATTGGCTGTCGGCGCCGATGTCGCCGATGGCTGACACGGAAGCCGGGCTGCATGCGCCACCCGCGGTCCGGCCACCGCCGGCACCAGTGGCCGTCACGCCGGTTGCGCCCAATGCGCCGATCGGCGCACCGATCGTGCCACCGAGCCTCACCGCGCCGGCAGCGCCGAACGCGCCCGCGGCGGCAGCCGCGCAAGCTCCGTCCGTGCCGCCGATCGCAGCGCCAGAACCGCAGGTGCAATGTAACGTGGATGCCTGCACGGCCGCATACCGGTCGTTCCGTGCGTCCGATTGCACATATATGCCAAGCGCCGGGCAGCGCAGGCTTTGCACGAAATAACCCGCCGGATAGTTCCAACAGGCTGCAGAAACTTGCGCGGAACCGGCGTGGCTGCGCGGGCGTTGCGTCTCGACACGGGCCACGTTCACCGCGGATCCAACCATGCAGTTCCTTGTCTATCTCACCGTCTTGATGGTTTCGATCAGCACCGTGCTGCTGGAAGTGCATTGGCTGACCTCGCCGGCACCGCAGCCCAAGCCTGGAGTGCAGACGGCGAATGTGCCCCCGCCGCTGCGGAAAATCGAAGGCCCAACCGCAGCGCTCAGCCCGGTCTACCCGAAGCCGGCGGAAACAACGCCCGCGGCCCCGGCCAACGCGCCGGAAATGCAACCGCAGCAATCAAACATGGCAGCTGCTCCAGCCGCGGGTGCGACGAATCCTGAGCCGCAAAAGCCGGCGGCAGAGACGACAAGTGTTGCTACGCGCGCGGATGACAACAAGGAGATCGCGACCGCCACGACATTCATGAACCGCGGCGACATTTCGCAAGGCACCGAAAATGGCGCCAACAAAGGCACCGACAACCGGCAGGGTTTCTCTGTCATACCGGCGCAAGCCACAACGTTGAACAATCGCTGCGACGTGCAGGCCTGCTCGAGTTCATATCAGTCCTTCCGGGCTTCCGATTGCACCTACCAGCCTTTCGAGGGCCCGCGGCGCGTCTGCGAAAAACCGCCGGTGCAGCGCACCGCGCGCGACCAGACGGAGCGGCCGGAACGGCGCCAATGGAGCAGGGATGTGATGCCGCGCGACAGCGAGCGTACGGTCGGACGGCGCGTTTATGACGACCCCGATGAAAGCGACGTGGACGATGATGACGACGGCTCGGATCGCATCCGCATATTTCGTACGCGCGGGCCACGCTGGTAGCGCGCGGCCCCGCCGGTTCGATCGCTAATACACCACCACCGAGCGGATCGATTTGCCTTCGTGCATGAGGTCGAAGGCGTCGTTGATCTTGTCGAGCGGCATGGTGTGGGTGATCAGGTCGTCAATATTGATCTTGCCGTCCATGTACCAGTCCACGATTTTGGGCACATCGGTACGGCCACGGGCGCCGCCGAAGGCCGTGCCTTTCCACACCCGGCCGGTAACGAGCTGGAACGGCCGCGTTGCAATTTCCTGGCCGGCGCCGGCGACACCGATGATGATGCTCTCGCCCCAGCCGCGATGGCAGCATTCCAACGCCTGGCGCATCACGTTCACATTGCCAATGCATTCGAACGAGAAATCCGCGCCGCCACCGGTAAGGTCGACGATCGCCTGCACGACCTTGTCTTTGCCGACTTCGTCCGGATTGATGAAATGCGTCATGCCAAATTTTTCGGCGATGGCGCGGCGCGCCGGGTTAAGGTCGATGCCGATGATCTTGTCGGCACCGGCGATGCGCGCGCCCTGAATGACATTGAGCCCGATGCCGCCGAGACCGAAGACGGCGACATTCGCGCCCGGCCAGACTTTCGCGGTGTTGATGACAGCGCCGACGCCGGTGGTGACGCCGCAGCCGATGTAACAGATCTTGTCGAACGGGGCGTCCTCGCGGACCTTCGCGAGCGCAATTTCCGGGAGTACCGTGAAATTCGCGAAGGTCGAACAGCCCATGTAGTGGAAGACCGGGTCGCCGTCGCAACGAAAGCGGCTGGTCCCGTCCGGCATCACGCCCTTGCCCTGCGTGGCACGAATCGCCGTGCAGAGATTCGAGCGGCGCGACAGACAGGTTTTGCACTGCCGGCATTCCGGCGTGTAGAGCGGAATGACATGGTCGCCAACTTTCAGCGTCGTCACGCCGGCACCGACCTCGCGCACGATGCCGGCGCCTTCATGGCCGAGGATTGCCGGAAACAGTCCCTCCGGATCGGCGCCCGACAGCGTGTAGGCATCGGTGTGGCAAATGCCGGTCGCCTTGATTTCAACCATGACCTCGCCGGCCTTCGGTCCTTCGATCTCGATGGTCTCGATGGTCAGAGGCTCGCCGGCTTTCCAGGCGACTGCGGCGCGGGTTTGCATGGATTTATCTCCTCAGGACGAAATGAAAATCGCCATAGCACCAATGGCTTTCTTTTCCTCGTTGCGCAGGACGTGAAGTTGTCCGCGGAATGTCTTGATCTCGCCGCTGCTGCACAGCACAGGAGCATCGAAGAATGAACCTTCACCGTTTGCGCTGCCCGTGCTCATTGCGTGACCAAATCCTGCCCAATGCGCATTTCGAAAAGTTTCCGGAACGACAAGATCGAGTTTCCTGCCGACCGCATCGTTGACCGCGTAGCCGAACAAATCGGCTGCGCCGACGTTCCATAGCTGTATGACGCCGTTCGCATCGGCGACAATGATCGCGTGCTTATCCATTCTTGACCCACTACGGCTGCCAGGCCGTTTCTACGGGCTGACCCACGTCAGCCTCTTCGCGGGCGGCGATAATGATTTTCCAAAGAGCACGCAATGCTTCGGGCACACCCTGACGCGATTGTGATGACAGAGTGAGTGGCGTTTTCTTTGTGGCCTTTTTCAGTTTCGTAACCTGTTCTGCGATTGCCTCGGGTGTCAGCGCATCGATTTTGGTCAATGCGACGATCTCGGGTTTGTCGATCAATCCCTGTCCATAAGCTTTCAATTCTGCACGAACAGTTTTGTAGGCTTCGCCGGCATCTTCGACGGTGCCGTCGATCAGGTGCAGCAGCACGCGGCAGCGTTCAGTGTGGCCAAGAAAGCGGTCGCCGAGACCAACGCCCTCATGCGCGCCTTCGATCAGGCCCGGCAGGTCGGCCAATACAAATTCCCGTTCGTCCACGCGCACGACGCCGAGCTGCGGATGCAGCGTGGTGAAGGGGTAGTCGGCAATCTTCGGCTTGGCAGCGCTCACCGTCGCAAGGAATGTGGACTTGCCGGCGTTGGGCAATCCGATCAGCCCCGCATCCGCGATCAACTTCAGACGCAGCCGGATGGTGCGCTCTTCGCCCGGCTGACCGGGATTGGCGTGGCGTGGCGCACGATTGGTGGAGGACTTGAAGTGCGCATTGCCGAAACCGCCATTGCCGCCCTTGGAAATCGTGATGCGTTCACCGACTTTGGCAAGATCGGCGATCAACGTTTCTCCGTCTTCCTCGTAGATCTGCGTACCGATCGGCACCTTCAGGACGACGTCCTTGCCGTTGGCGCCGGCGCAGTCCTGGCCCATTCCGTTGCCGCCGCGCTGCGCCTTGAAATGCTGCTGGTAGCGGTAATCGATCAAAGTGTTGAGGCCCGTTACGGCTTCGACCACAACGGCGCCGCCGTTTCCGCCATCGCCCCCGTTTGGACCGCCGAACTCGATGAATTTCTCGCGCCGGAACGACACGCAGCCGTTCCCGCCCGCGCCGGACGCAATATAGACCTTGGCTTCATCGAGGAATTTCATGGCGTCTGGGTATATCGCATCGCGAGCCCCAACGCGAAAGAGCGCCGGCCATGATTCTTTGGCTATTTCAAGCGCTTCGCGGCCGGCAGGATCTTATGGCTTGGGTCGTACGGCTGAATGGCGGGGCTGATTGGGTGCCAGGGGCCCCATGCGCGGATTGGGAGAGCAAAGCGCGTTGCCGCCCGTGCCGCGTATTTCAATCAGGCACATTGCAAAACTGCGCATCGAGCAGTTCTCAATGTAGTCATTGCCGCCGCTGAAGCGGGCGCACCAGGGGCCGTCACTATATCCGTTGGCTTGGCTGCTGTTCGCGTTGAGAGCGAACCCTATTGCGCACAATCCGAGCAAGGCAACTCTGTGCATGTCTTTCTCCAAATTGTTTTCGGTTGAAGGTCCTGGCTCAATCAAGGAAAGGCCCCGGCGGGAAAAGATGGTGACAGATTCCCGCCGGGGCCTCGACTTCGTGCTGCTCGATGGGGGGCTGGACAATCTTACGGCACGAAGCTTCGCTGAATTCGGAACACGCCGGACAGCACGTTTTGATCGCGTGCACTGAAGAGTCCGGCTGGAACAGTCCCGTTGGCAGATACGGTCACCGGGCCTTCAAATGCAGAATTGATGTGGTTGTAGAGAATGTCCAATCCCAATTCCAAACCCGCGGCCGGAGTCCAGATGGTGCGGCTGCCGATCTGCCAGAAGCTGAAATCGGGATTGCAATTGGCGGGCGTAAATCCGCCGGCGCTCGTGAACGCACCAGCGCCGCCTGGCGCCAGGCCCGCACAGATCTCCGCGGTGGCATTTTGATTGTAGGAGATGTTCTCGTAGCCACCGTAGAGCGACGTCCGCCATGCCGGATTCCAGTTGTGCTCGACGCCGGCAGTGACGCTCCAGGCGGTCGTCAATTCCAGATCGCTCCCGACACCGGCGTAAACGGCATCGGTGACGAAACCCATGCCGATGCTGTCGCCTCGGACAACGTTAAAAGTACTTTGTCCCTGTCCGGCATAGGCCGAAGCGCCTCTTGAATAGACGGCCTGGATCCCGAGCGTATCGCCGCGCGCCGTCGGCAAGTTGAGGACTGTCCCGATCGTTGCCGCGTAGCCCAGTTTGTCATCCGGGTGTCCGAGAGCCTGCAGGCCGCCGGCACCGCCGCCGATGGCCAACGCCGACCCGCCATTCGCTGCCGAAGTACCGGAGGAGTAGTAGGTGGCCCCGACGTCGGACAAGGCAACCGAGGCCTGTACCGCGCCCCAAGCCCGATCGAGCCGGACGTTTCCGACAAGGTTTGGCAGGGTCTGTCCGGCCTGCGACGTGGATGTGCCGGTGCCAAGATTGTTGACGGTATTCAGGTTCAGGAAGCCGCTTGTCCCGATCGTGTTTACGACCGGCTTGCTTCGGGACGTGTGCTCTTCGGCTGACACCGTCGCTGAGAGACCGTCCTTGAGATCGGCGGTGTACGCGAACAAGTTGATCCCGGTGCCGCCGGAATCGCTGCCGATGATATTCGTCTGATACGAATGCAGGCTGAAACTGTAGATGTCGAAGAACGACACGGCACGGCCGGCGGTCAGGCCGCCAAATTGCAGAAACGCGCGGTCGATATAGGCTTGCGCACCGCTTCCGGCGTTGACGTTATCGCCCGTCGTCCATTGGATTCCCGTGCGGGCATAGCTGCGCACAATGCCGTAGTCGGTCTGCGCGCGCGTGTCCAACGTCCACAAGGAACGTGAACGCTGCACGAACGAACTCGACTCACGATTGTTGATGTTATCGCGATTGTTCACCGACCCAGGCCCAACCGCCGCCGTCAGTGTGCCACCTGCATTGACGTCGGCTTCAGCACGCAGATAGCCGCCGACCTTGAGGCAGATGTCGGTGCCGGGAATGTAATAGAAGCCGGCGCCATAGAGCGAGCACACTTTCACGTATTGGATCGGCTTGGCCTTCAATGGCAAGTCTGCCGCCTGGGCGGTTGCGACTGTCAAAAGACCGGCTGCTCCTGCAAGCAGGACGTTTTGAATTCTCCCCATCGTCATTCTCCCGTGTGTTGAGGAGTCGTCCCGCAGCACCACGCTGCGTCAGGACTGTCGCCTCCATCATCCTCTCCTCGCGACATCTGTCCCGAAGATTGATGCGAACGTGACAGCTCGCAGGAGCAGATTCGAATCACCAAGATTCGTTCTGACTCACGAATTTTCTGACGGAGTGTTGCGACAGAAGTGAAATAAATCCGGGAATAAATTTTCGAATTTTAAAACAGATTGTCGCGCACTGTTTTGCAAGACGGCGCGCGTGCGCTTCAATCACGTACTCTCAACAAACAAATGATATTCGAAAAAATTCCATCTTTGTTTGCATTTCTGGCGAGTGTGTCGCGCATGAAGTGCGCTGTTTTGTTTTGCAGATTCATGCAAACATTGCGCAGAAAAATGAAAATTAAAAATATTCCCGGAGCACATAGCGGCGCCAATTCGCGCAAATCGAAACATGCGCCGAAGTATTGATACCGGCGCAAACGATTCGACCTCCGCTCATCGGCGACGGTCTCGCACAAAGTTGAGTTTCGATACAGAGAGATATGCCGGGAGACAAGATTTTATGTCACCCCAGCGAGGCCGGACAGTAGTTGTTCAGCGGTCTTTCTTGATAGTCTGCATCAGCCGGCGGCGGGCCCGGGCGAGCCGTGACATCACGGTCCCGATCGGCACTTCAGTCGCCTCGGCGATCTCGCGATAATCGAGACCCTCGACGTCGCGCAGCACAAGCGTCTCGCGGAAAGGAGACGGCAGCGCCTCAATCGCGGCGCGGAGCTGCTCGGCATCGACTTTTGCAATCAGCACTGCTTCCGGCGTTTCGCCGTTCGAGTCGCCTGGCTTGGCTTGCTCGAGCTCGACCGCCTCGAGATCTTCGACCGTGAATACGGTGGCCGGGCGATTCTTGCGGAGCCATGAATAGGCCGTGTTGCGCACGATGCTCAGCAGCCACGAGCGCGGATTGCCGCCGGCATATTCGCGAATGGCACGGAAGGCACGCAACGACGCATCCTGCACCACGTCCTCGGCATCGGTGCGGTTGCCCGTCAGCCAGTGCGCCAGCCGATAGGCCTCATCGATATGCGGCAACACAACGCTCCTGAAGCGCGCGTTATCGTCGAGCCCGCTCGTCGGATCATGGGCGTCAGACGCAACCAAGCGCATCGCTGGCCTTTCGGATTGAGCGGGCCGGGTCCTGGCCTGCAGAGAGATAATTGACATAGCGCCGGTCCCGGTCCGCTACAATTCAGTTTGGCTGGTGCGGAATAACTGAGCGAAATCCTCCAGTTCTTTCGCTTCGAGATCCGAGATTGCCCAGTAGCTCGTGCCTTTTTCGACCCAATGCACGATGTTGTAGCCGTTGACGGCGCGCGGCGTGCGCTCCAGCTCGAACCGGCTTTCGGCGGGCACCGCGGTGAGGCTGATGAGGTGCTTGGCACGGCGATAAACCAACGTCGAAACAGGCGCGTGGCCAACCACTTCAATGCGGCCGCCAATCAGGGTGAAGTCCTCCTTGGTCAGGTCGACGACCCGGGGTGAGTTCGTAATTCGGCCGTTGAACCATGGCTTTACGGTATGGCGGTCGGACGAGACGACATCGACCGGCTCCGGCGCCATCAGCGCACGGATGTGATCGGAGACCAGCGCGTCTGCGACCATGGTCGGTTGCTGTTGCGACTCCACGACGAGCCAGGTTGATGTGCTGGTGACCATGGCCGTGACCAGGATCGAGGCTGCGAGTGCGCGCCACGATGTCGATGGACGCGCTTGGCCTTGCCGCAGGCTGCCGACTGACGCCTCAATGCGCCCGCGTAGCCCGGGCGGCGTCGTTTCGCGAGGGAGGCGGTCGTGAATCAGCTGTTGGAGCGCCTTGACGCGTTCGGCCTCTGCGGCGAGCGCCGGCTCCTTGTCCATCTGCTGCGTGATGCCCAATGCGTTGGCGGGATCAAGCTCACCGTCAAGGTAAGCATGGACCAGCAGCACGGAGTCATCGTCGGGCTTTGAAGAGGTCATGGTCGATTTTCCAATAGTGGCCGCCCGGCCTGGTATTTCAGCGCTTCGCGGTCCGACACGGGCCGCACCGGTATTTTTACCAACTCCTGCAATAAGTTAGGTCACACTATAGACTATAGGCAGAGTGAACCCAGCAATAAGACTCAGGCACCGTTCAATTCATTCCCGGTGGCGGCACATTTTTATTCCGTAGAAACAGGGCAGGCCTTGGCCTGCCCTGTTTGTGCAGCTCAGTAGTTACGGAGCATTTCATTGTAGCCGATGCTTCCGCCGCCGGTGGCTTGGGGAGCGTCCGCATTGCCGACAGACCCGAAACCCGGGACCGACGCGAATGCGTGCGTCCCGTTCTGGTTGACGGCGCTTTTCTCGTGATGCGTGGCCGTCGCGGCCTTTGAGTATGGCAGAACATTGCCGGTGCCATTGTCCGGATCGAACGACTGTGCAAATGCCGGGGTTGCAACGGCCGTCAGCACGGCGAGTGTGGTCAGAAACTTTTTCACGTCTTTTCTCCTCAGTTCAAAATCGTCAGGGGTTAGTGGAAACATCCGGCGTCATCGTGTGGCGGCGAATGGCGCGGCCGTGGTGGCCACGCACGGAAGACCGGAAAATTGATGAAAAATTCCTTTGCGGACGAAACTAACGCCGCGATTTCGATAACGTTTTTATGAAACAAGATTGAGCGGGCCGAGCGGGAATAAATTTTGTTTACGCCGCGACTTGAGGCCAAGACACACTGCACATTTTAAATGGTCGAGTGCGGTGTTGACATTTCCGTGATGTCGACGCGTGCGGGAATAAATCGTCGTGCTGCCCAGTCTTGTCTCCGTAAGCGTCACATTCGACATGGGAGACACGACAATGGCAGACCGCGATGACGGAATGAATCGCCGAAAGGTACTTGAATGCATGACCTGGGCGGGAACCGGCGTGCTCTGGACCGTCGCTGGCGGAGTGCCAACGTCGCTCGGCATCATAGATGAAGCGGTGGCTGCGACGCAGAAAGGGTTTACCTTCCTGCAGATCAGCGACAGCCACATGGGCTTCGACAAGCCAGCCAACCCCAACGCCAAGGGTACGCTCGAGGAATGCATTGCGCGTGTGCGCGCGCTGCCAGCCAAGCCCTCCTTCATGATTCATACCGGCGACATTTCGCATCTGTCGAAGCCTTCTGAATTCGATGACGCGGACCGGATCATTTCTCAGGCCGGCCTCGACGTGCATTACGTGCCCGGTGAACATGACCTGCTCGATGAAGATCAGGGCAAGCTCTATCTCGACCGCTACGGACGCGGCACCAAGGGTGCCGGCTGGTACAGCTTCGATGCCGATGGCGTGCATTTTATCGGCCTCGTCAACGTCGTCGATCTCAAGGCCGGCGGCCTCGGCAATCTGGGCAGCGAGCAGCTCGCGTGGCTTGAAAATGACGTCAAAGGCCGCTCGGCATCGCAGCCGATCGTCGTGTTTGCGCATATTCCGCTGTGGACCGTCTATCCGGACTGGGGCTGGGGCACGCAGGACGGTGCGCAGGCTCTGGGCTACCTGAAAAAATTCGGCTCGGTCACCGTGCTCAACGGCCACATTCACCAGGTCATGCAGAAGATCGAGGGCAACGTCGCGTTTCACACGGCGCGCTCCACGGCATTCCCGCAGCCGGCGCCCGGTACCGCGCCGTCGCCAGGCCCGATGAAAGTGGCCGACGACAAGCTGCGCACCATGCTCGGCATCGCGAGCGTTACGTTCAAGCAAAACGAGCAGCGGCTCGCCATCATCGACACGGCGCTGCAAAGCTAAATCCAAAAAGGCTGATTACAAAATGACCAAATCGAAATCACTGATAATGAGCGTCATCGCCGGTATTGCGGCCGGGTTCATTCTGGCCGCAACACCGGCCTCAGCCGAAGACGTTGCCGTCAAGATCGGAAACTTCACGTTTGGACCGCAGGAAGTGAAGGTCAAAGCGGGAACGACCGTCACCTGGACCAATGAAGACGATATCCCGCACACGGTTGTGTCGCCGAATGCCTTCCGGTCCAAGGTGATGGATACCGATGGGACCTATTCCTTCACGTTCACGACGCCGGGGACCTACAAATACTTTTGCTCCCTGCATCCGCACATGACGGGGACAATCGTCGTGGAGGCGCAAACTGGGAGCGCTGCGCCGCCGTAATCCGGTTAGCGCGCGTGCAGGAAGTGCGTGGTGCCGTCCTGCTTGATGCGTTCGAGCAGGTCGACTTCCCAGGAGAGGTAAGCATTCATCGCCGCTTCCGTGTCGTTCGACCGCTCATAGGGTTTGAGCCAAACGTCGACCGCATCGTCGGCCATTTGCACGCTGGTTGAGAGCGGAAATCCTGCGGCGGTCCAGGCGGCGTTGCCGCCCTTGAGCCATCGCACCGGGACGTTTGTCAGCGCGCGCGCTTCCGCGACGGCGAGGCCCGCCAATACGCCATCCTCTGACGTGAGCACCAGCGTGCCGCGCAACTCAATCTTCTTCAGCGCGCGATCGAGCCGCCCACGGATTGCGAACCATGCGCCGGGAATGTGGCCGCGGCGGTAATGCGGGCTGGTCGAAAGATCGACAACTGTCACGTCGTCAATCTCGAGAACTTTGCCGGGATCGATTGCGGCATCGGCGGGGGCTGTGCCCAGCACGATCGGCTTGGCCGGACCTTTTTCATCACCGATTTCCGGCAGGACGTAGACATCCTTCCAACCCATCTGCTTGAGCCAAGATGCCGTCATGAGCGCCCGTGCTTCGCGGTCGTCGATCAATACAATGCGGGCGCCCAGCGTGCCGGCATAAATGTCGGTCGCCTGCACCAATTGCCCGCCCGGGGCCGAGATCGCACCCGGGACATGCCCCGCTGCGAATTCCGCCGGGTCGCGCACATCGAATATGTAGGTCGTGCGCGTCGTGTCCTTCCGCCACGTTTCAACCTGGGCGCGGCCGATCCGCTCGACGCCGAATTTGCGCGCAACCGTTTCCGCGGCCGATTTAGCCCAGGCGGCGCCGGCATCGGAAAAACCCGGCGCGCGGTCAGATTTGCCGCTGTCGCAGGTAAGTCCCGCCAGATGCCAGCCCATCGTTCCGTTGCGCAACGCCACCACCTTGTTCGGCACCCCGGCATTGATCAGTGATTGCGCACCAATGATGCTTCGGGTGCGGCCGGCGCAATTGACGACGATGGTCGTGTCGGGCGAGGGCACGATGTCACGCACGCGCAGTACCAGTTCCGCGCCCGGAACATTGATGCCGGTCGGGATCGAGACGCGCGAATATTCGTCGAAGGGCCGGCTATCGAGAACTTTGAGGTTGGTGCCGTCGCGCAACATGGCGGCGAGTTCGCTCGCGCTCACGCTTGGCGTGCCGCTGTCGTGTTCGACGAACTCGCCGAAGGCCTTGCTCGGCACGTGCACGCCCGAAAACAGCACGAGACCGGCCCCGGTCCAGGCGGCATTGCCGCCATCCAGATAAGAAAGGTCGGTGTAACCGGCGTTCGCCAGGATTGTGGCCGCGCGCTCGACCAGGCCGTCATTGTCATCAATCAGCACAATGCGCGTGGTGAGGCGAGGGACGAGCCGCGCCAACCGCAATTCGAGCCGGCTCAGCGGTACCGAGCGCGCCCACAGCAGGTGATTTTGCGAGTAGGTCAGCTCCTCGCGCACGTCGATCAGCGCCAGTTCCGTGCCGTCGCCCAACATGGCCTTGACGGCAATGGCGCTGACAGGCTTTGCAATCATTGTCTTCGACATGGCCTCTCCGTTGTCATGCGCGGGCAAAGCCGTCCGAAGGACGGCGTGCCTTCGCACGCCTATGACCCGCGCATCCCGCTTAGGCGGACACTGTGCCTTCCTAAGCGAGATGGCCGGGACAAGCCCGGCCATGACACTGAATGTATTGCATTGGAGCTACGTCGCCTGCTGTGCTGTCATCTGCTCGACTTCACCGGTCTTCAGGTCGATCCGGATGCGATTGATCTTGTCGAGATTGGTGCCGGTGACACGGATGAAACGGGCGTAGTCGGGGTAATCGATCGAATGGATGGTACCGTCCTGGTAGATGCCGGCCTTGCCCGGCGTTAGCCGGTATTTCTTCACGGGGTTGAGCTTGGCGTGCTTGGGATCGTGTCCGTCATCCTCGCGCGCCCATTCGATCATGTCGGTGTGCTTCGTCGCCTGGCCGTAAATCGCCCATGAGGCACCGTGGTCGTGCGGCGGTGAGACGCGTGCCTTGTCGTTGATATGGGCGAGCACCTGGAAGCCAAGCTTCGGGTCTTCATAGAGGATCTTCAGCCCGCGCGGCTGGTCGTCGCCGCAATAGGCGCTGATGAATTCGGGGTTGGCGAGCAGCCGCTCGAGATCGGCGCGCACTTGTTCGCGGCCGGCAGGGCCGGGATCGCGCGCAAGTGTCGTGCGACAATCGGCAATGAATTTTTCAAGGGTGTAGGCCATGGCGTCCTCCCGACAATCAGCCGCGGACATTTTTGCGCAAAGACGCGCCGAACGCCAGCGGCCTAGGGCGCGTCTTTAATACGTTCCGCAACCAGCGACGCCATGATTTCCGCGTCGTCGCCGTTGCCGCGAAGGCCTGCAACCACGCCGATCTGGTCGACCGCCGGCCGGTTCTGGCTGACTTTCCATTTGCCTTCGATCCGTGCAATCGGGATTTCGATCCCGACGATGCCCTTCAACTGTGCTGCGACGAATGGCTCGGGAGCGTCCGAAACATACCATGGTGCGGGGCGAGAACCTTCTTTATGCGACGTCAGATCGTTGACCTGACGTCGAAGCCAGGCTGCATCGTCGAGCACCTGCGGCCGGCCCCAAGTGTGCACGGTAATGTAATTCCACGTCGGCACGACTTTTCCATGCTCGCGTTTTGTCGGGTAGAGGGACGGGCTGATGTACTGTTGCGGTCCCTGGAACACGACAAGGCATTCGGCGACAGCAGCCAATTCACCGCACTGCGGATTGGCACGCGCAAGATGGCCCCTCAGCGTCCCATGTTCCGAACCGTCGGCGTCGACGAGAAACGGAATATGGTTGGCCTGCAACCCGCCCGGTCCTGCTGTCACCAGCAGGCCGAGTGAGTGTGCGTGGATCAGCGCGTGCTGAACCTCGAGCCGGTCTTCGCGAAAGTGCGGCGGCTGATACATGGCAATGACTCCGCGTCCGTGAGCGTTGCGCTCACATCACCTTCTTCATGCGGCCCCAGGTCTTGAGCGCCGACCAGATGCTCCGCTCGAGCCGAAAGCGATCGATCGGCGCCGATGACTTGATCGAGTTGATGCGGTAGAGGCCGACGCCGGTCCACTGGAAGCCGCACTTCTCCAGCACCCGGCGCGATGCCGGGTTGGTGACGCGCGCTCCGGCCTGCAACGACTCGTGCGTGAGGTCGGTGAAGGCATAGTCGATCACTGCGTGCAGCGCCTCGGTTGCGTAGCCTTTGTTCCAGTAGGGCACGCCGAGCCAGTAACCGAGCTCGGGCGTATCGTCGTAGTGGAACATGATCCCGCAGACGCCGATGACGGTCTTGTCACGCAGCGTGATCAGGAACGCGGCTTCGCCGTCCTTGTTTGCCCCGCCAATGAATTTTTCGGCATCCGCTTCTTTGTAGGGATGCGGAATACGCGCGGTGTTTTCCGCGATGCGGCGGTCGTTGGCGAGCGCTGCTACCGCTTTAGCGTCCTCGAGGCGTGCTGCGCGCAACGTCAGCCGCTTGGTCTCGAGGACGGGGATACTGGCTTCGCGGAATCGTCCGGTTGGTATTTCTTCCAGCAGTGTCATGGCACGGGCTCCAGGTTAAAAAGCGAAGAGGGGGAGCCGGTCACCCGTCTCCCCCTCTCAGAGCCCTACGAGGCCCCGCCGGATCGACTGGATGACCGGCGGACCTCGATTTTGTCCACCGTTTTACTCGGCCGCAGCCTCCGTCATCGGTACAACGGACACGTAGGTGCGGCCTTTAGCTTTCGTTGCGAACTGAACCTTTCCATCGACGAGCGCGAACAGCGTGTGATCTTTGCCGGTACCGACATTGCGGCCGGCGTGCCATTTGGTGCCGCGCTGGCGCGCAAGGATATTGCCGGCGAGCACGATCTCGCCGCCGGTCGACTTCAAGCCGAGCCGCCGGCCCGCGGAGTCGCGGCCGTTTCGTGAAGATCCGCCTGCTTTCTTATGCGCCATAGTGGTCTCTCGAATTCTTTTACTGTGTACACCGATTCCGTGACGGAATCATCTCACTTCTTCTTGCTCTTTGTAGCCGGCTTGGCGGGCTTTTTTGCGGCCGCTTTTGCCGGCTTTTTAGCCCTGGTCTTGGCGATTTTGGCCTCCGCTGCCGGAGCAGCTTCGGCTTCCGCCTTGGGCTTCGGCTCGCGCTTGGGCCGGGGGGCTGCCGTTTTGGACGGCTTGGCGCCGCCGGTGAGGATTTCGGTGATCCGTATCACCGAAAACTCGTGGCGGTAGCCGCGCTTGCGCCGCGAATTCTTGCGGCGGCGCTTCTTGAAAGCGATGACCTTGTCGCCGCGCGTGTGCTGGAGCACTTCGCCTGCAACAGTCGCGCCTGCGACGGTCGGCATGCCGAGTTGCGGCGTGTCACCGCCAACCACCAGCACTTCGCCGAACTCGACGATCTCGCCGGGCTGGCCGTTCACCCGGTCGATCCGGATGACGTCCTCGGCGGCAACCCGGTATTGCTTGCCGCCGGTTTTAATGACTGCGAACATCGTTCTTCCCTTGTGTTCGTCCCCGGTGCTCGGACTATTCCGGACCGGCTTCTTTCAGTCGGTTTGTTTTGTGTTTTTAAGGGCTTAGAAAGCCCTCGAAAAAGCACGCGGACCCAAAGGTCCGCGCGCCATGCTTATGGCGGGGAATAGTGCGGCCTGTCAAGAAAACCCGGCAGCCCCACGGCCGTCCGCCGGACCGGAGAAATAGCGTTAACGCCGGACGGTCAGCTTTCGCTTTTGGCGGGCGCGGAGTCCGACCAGGTGCCGGTTTCGCCGTCGCTGCCGGACTGCACCAGCCGGTAGCCGACGCCCAGTTCGGTCACCAGGATTTTTGGAGAATCCGGGTGCGGCTCGATCTTCTGGCGCAGCTTGCGCACGAAGATACGCAGGTAGTGGGTGTCATGCACATGGATCGAGCCCCAGACTTCCTTCAGCAAATGCTGGTGGGTGACCACGTTGCCGGCGTGCTGCGCCAGAACCTGCAACAACCGGTATTCCTTCGGCGTCAGGGTAAGGCGCTTGTCGTTGAGCAGCACAGCACGCGCGGCCAGATCGATGGTGAGCGGCCCGGCCTTGACGGTAGGTTCGCCTGAGACAGCGCGCATTTGCCGGCGTAGCGCCACCCGCACCCGCGCCAGCAATTCCGCCATTCCGAATGGCTTGACCACATAGTCGTCTGCGCCGAGCTCCAGCAAGCGCACCTTCTCCGCTTCGCTTGAACGCACCGACAGCACGATGATCGGCACGCTCGACCACGTACGGATTCGCTCGACCACGTCGGAGCCGTCCATGTCGGGCAGGCCGAGATCCACGATCATCAGATCGATCGGACGCAATGTTGCTGACCGGAGCGCTTCCGCTCCCGTTCCGGCTTCGTGGACGACGAAGCCGTTGAGCTCGAAGCCGGTGCGCAGGAATCGGCGGATCTGGATTTCGTCGTCGACGACGAGAACGATGGGGGAAGGTTCACTCATCGGCATCGCCTTCAAGTTGCGGGACGGCAGCTTGCGTCACCGGCAGTTCGATCGACACCGTCGTGCCAAGGCTCGGGCCTTCGCTGACGGCGCTCACCTTTCCGTCGTTCGCAGCGATGAATGCATTGGCGATCCACAGGCCAAGCCCGGAGCCGCTGGTGGTCGCGGCATGACGTTCGCCGCGCGCGAAGCGGTCCCAGATTTTCGATTTTTCCGCGGTGGTCAATCCGGCGCCCTGGTCGGTGACACTGATGATGAGCCGGCCGTCGTGCGTGCGCGCATCAACCGCGATCTGCGTGCCGGGTGCGGAATATTTCACCGCATTGTCGAATATCTGGATCAGGGCCTGCTGCACCAGCACCGGATCAACATGAATCAGTGGCAGGTCGGGCGGCAAATCGACCGCGAGCCGGCGATCCGCGAGGCGATGGCGGCAGCGCTCCGTAGCCGAGTTGATAATATCGGTCGGGTCCGCCCATTCGGCATGCGGCTTGACGCCATCGCTGCTGATGCGGGTCGCATCAAGCAGGTTCTGGATGTCGTTGTTCAGCCGCTCCGCTTCATCGCGCACGTCATTCACGAGTGCGGTGAGCTTCTTTTCCTTTTGCAGCGCCGGCGCCGCGCTCAACACTGTCGCCGCGCCGAGGATGGACGCAAGCGGCGTGCGCAATTCATGGCTGACCGATCCGATCAGGGCCTCGCGCAATTGATCGGTCTGCGAGCGCATGCGCGCTTCGTTGATGGCGTGGGCAACGCCGAGCCGCTCGAGCGTGGCGGTTGCGTCGGCCAGTACCGCATCGACGCGAATGCGCAGTTCGTCGGAGCGCTCTTTCGATTCGAGGCCAAGATTAATGGCGATGACGCCGAACTCGGGCGCCTTCGGCGACACCGCGCGCACGAGCCAGGTCTCACCGCCCTCGGCTGTTACCATTGCGCCGGCTGCTGTGTCGCGGTAACCGGATGCGACCTCCACCACCTCGGTAAGGACACGGTCGGGCACCGTCACGCCGGCGCGCCGCCCGCTGCTGTTTGACGCCTCGCGCGCGCTCGGGAACAACACGACGTTGCGTTGCATGATGCTCGCAAGATGATCCTCGATAGCGGCATGAATGTCGGAAACATCGAACGCCACTGCGAGCCTTCGCGAGAAGGCGTAGAGATCGCGCAGGTCGATCTCGCGCTGGCGCGCCATCTCCAGTTGCCATTTCAGGCGCGTGGCAAGCTGGCTCACGGCCACCGCCACGAAGATGAACAGGATCAGGTCGATGACCTCTTGCGGGTCCTTGATGCGGAAGCTGTAGAGCGGCTCATAGAAGAAGAACGCTGATGCGAGCACGCCGCAAATGGCGGCCACCACCGCGGAAACGACGCCCCAGCGCGTCGCCGCGATCACCACCGGGACCAGGAAAACCACGGAACCGTGGGCAAGCCCGACTTCCCAGACCAGGGCGAACAGCACGGCGGTCAGGATTGCGACCAGCCCGAGCGTCATGAAGACGCCGGGGAATTCCCTGCGGATGCGGTCGAATTTGAGCGCGTTCTGCATCGCTTTGCGGGTCGCGGCCTAGTCCATTGAAGATAGTGCAATATACGCCGAGCGACCCTTGTCTGTCTTGGCGCGCTTGGTTACACATCGGCCGTCCATTCGGGGCTTTTCAGGCCCGTTTCGGGCTCCGGAGAGGTGGCTGAGTGGTTGAAAGCACCGCACTCGAAATGCGGCATACTCGCAAGGGTATCGGGGGTTCGAATCCCTCCCTCTCCGCCAAATCAAACTGAAAAGAATCTTGTTCTCCAGTTCTGCATTGCCGATCCTTGGCTCAGCCCCAGCGAGGGCTTTTCGAGCCGCTGCGCGAAGTGTCCTTCAGTCGCTATTGAGGCGGCGTTGGCCACCTGACGCGCTCTCATCGTGATGTCCGCTGTTACATGCAAAGCAGATATTCGCCGGCGTGATCTCATCAATCGCTTTGTGTAATCAGCCAACCGCAACGGCAGTCTCAAGAAATTCTGCATAAAAAATGAAGGTCGCCTCAGGCGAACCTGCATGTATTTCAAACCGTCAGCTGGTACCCCCGCGATCAATAGTGAACAGCGAATGCCTTTTCATTCGCGCACGCCGTGAAAATTTAACGAAGCGTCCAGCGCAGCGGCGGCGCTGGCAATGTGTCGCCCCGGTCCCCGCATCGGCGACGTCCTCATCCATTCGCAGGCTTGCGGTGCCTGCCATGAATAAAAGGTGTTTTATGACTCCCCTCACGAAGACTTTCCGCCTGAGCTTGATGCTGATGGCGGGATTCCTGATGCTCACCGTCACAGACAGCGCCCTTGCCAAAAAATGGGGCGATTCCGGCAGTCATTCCGGGATGAAGTCCAGCAATTCGGAGCACAAGGACAAAGACAAAGATAAGCACAAGGACAAGGACACGCATCACAAGGACAAAGACAAAGATAAGACCAAGGATGCGAACAAGGACAAGGACAAGGACAAGGATAAAGATAAAGACGCGAACAAAGATAAGGTCCCGGTCATCGTCAACGGTGGCTTCGTTCGCGACAAGCTTCCCAACGGCACCGAATACTATCGCCGAGCCACCAAGGATGAACTGGACAGGGCTGCAAAGGCCAATGGTGGCGCGACGACCACGACCAGCAATGGCGGCGGCACCGCTGGCGGCACCACGACCACGGGCACCGGCGGCACCACGACCAGTGGCAACACGCCTCCGCCCGCTGCTCCGGTCGGTGATAATGGACCCGTCGTTCGCGACCATCGTCCGGGTGGCAATGCAGCCTATCCGGCCCCGGGAACGATCATTCGTGACCATCGCAACGGTGCCGACGGAAAACCCGTTGTCGTTGTGAGTTCGGGCCCGACAGGCACGGTCACTCGAACCGCGACTGACGCCGATCTGGAGAAAGCCGGCCTTAAGCCAAAGCCGGCACCGACTTCTACGACGGTTCCGATCGGTATGGGTGGCGGCGGCCGCTAACCGTCAGGATTGATAATTTCAAATGGGCGGCGGGGAAACCCGCCGCCCGATCAGTCGCGGACCCTGTTGGTTCGGCAGACGAACAAACAGAGTGACCTCATGAGCATCTCCAAACGCGCCGCCGCATTGACCGGATTCATCGCAACTCTTGTCACGGCTCTCGTTCTGCTTGCCGCAACGGACGGCGCCAGTGCGAGGAACCAGACTCGCGCGAGCGTAAGTTCGACTCACAGTCAGAACACCATTCATTCGATTGTCGCGAAAAACGATCACGGCCATCGACACCACAGACGTGAGCTCAGATTAAGCCGGCTGGTTGAGCGTCCGGTGTATTGCGACTGCAGTTATGAATCCTGTCCCGAGTGGATCATTGTCCAGTGCGTCGGGTATCAGCGGCGGCATGCTGACGTCAGGCGCGCACAGCCGGCCCCCCGCTGCATCTGCTCGAGTTCCGATCTGATGGATCCGTACTACGATTGAACGCGATGGCCAGCTGCGCCGCTATTCCGGCTTGAAGCCGCGAAATGCCCACCCCGCCATCAACCCGAACAACAGCAGGGCAATCGGCGGCCCGAGCAAGAGGACAGGGATTGCGATAAATTCGGCGGGCGCGTGAAATCCACCCTGAATTCCGTAGAGGATCAAATACACGATCCAGCCCATGATCCAGGCCGCGGATGCCAATAGCCAGACGCGTAACAATCCCCGGCGCCAGTTTATCGGCGCCGTTGTGCGCGCGGCCTCATTCAAGTCCCGGACATGAACTCCAAAGCGGGGCATGGCATCTGCTCCTACCTGTCGACGTTACGGCCAGCCAACATAGGTCCGGACATACGGTTCCATCGAATGTGGACGAGATCAAGACTGGGCGGCGAAGCTTGCGTAAAATATGCACTTCTGGCCCGTTACTTGCGGGGCGCAGCCGCGTCTCGTGACAAAAAAGAAGCGGCGGCCTTTTGAGCCGCCGCAGTGTTTTCCAGCAGCTGCGAGTCTACTGGAAAAGCTTCATCGAATTGACCAAAGTCTGCAGCACGCCAAGAACGAGCGGGATGCCGACGAAGCCCCATGCCAGCAGGAGCTGGAGCGGGGTGGTGCCTTGCTTTGCTGTTGTCATGTTTGATCCTTCTTTTTACGCCCGAGCGCCGGCGGCGCCGCGCAAGTCGGCTTCGCTCTTCTTCATGTGGAAGCGGGCGTCGACCGCCTTGACGAGGAAGTTGCAGATGAATCCGATCACCAGCAGCCCGGCCATGATGTACATGGTCGTGTTGTAGGCCTGCGCCTTCGGCACGCCATGCGTGACGTTGTACTCGCGGATGTAGTTCACGAGCACAGGGCCGAAGATTCCCGCCATCGACCACGCCGTCAGCAGCAGGCCATGAATGGCGCCGACGTAACGCGTGCCATACATGTCCTTGAGATAGGCCGGCACGGTGGAGAAACCGCCGCCGTACATGCTGATGATGATCAGGAACGCGCACACGAAGCCGGTCACACTACCGACGGAGCCCGTGTATGGCACGAGGCAGTAGAGGATGAAGCCGAGCACCATGAACACGAAGTAGGTATTCCGCCTGCCGATATAGTCCGACGTGGACGCCCAGAAGAAGCGGCCGCCCATGTTGAACAGACTCATCAGGCCGACGAAGCCAGCCGCCGTCACCGGCGTGATGCGGCCGGGGAACATTTCCTGGCTCATCGCCGAGGCCTGGCCGAGCACGCCGATACCCGCAGTCACGTTCAGGCACAGTACCCACCAGATCAGCCAGAATTGCGGCGTCTTCAGTGCGTCATAGACGAACACGTCGCTGTTGCTGATCAGCTTCTTGGTTTGTACCGGCGGTGTGTAGCCTTCCGGCTTCCAGTCCGGCGCCGGCACGCGAACGATGATCGCGCCGACCATCATGAAGAAGAAATAAATAGCACCCAGCACGATGAATGTCGGAGCAACGCCGACATGATGCTGCGTCCTGAAGATGCTCATCAGCCAGACCGAGAGCGGCGATGCGATGAACGCTCCACCGCCGAAGCCCATGATGGCCATTCCCGTTGCCATGCCCGGACGATCGGGAAACCATTTAATCAAGGTCGACACCGGCGAGATGTAGCCGATGCCGAGCGCGATGCCGCCGAGCACGCCATAGCCGAGATAGACGAGCCATAAATTGTGGATGGAAACGCCGAAAGCCGAGATGAAAAATCCGCCGGCCCAGCACAAGGCCGCGGTGAACATTGCGCGCCGCGGGCCGCCTTCCTCGACCCAGCGGCCGAACACAGCCGACGAGACGCCGAGAAAGAAAATAGCGATGGAGAATATCCAGCCCAGCTCGGTCAATTTCCAGTCGTTCGGCGCCGACTGCGTGATGCCGAGAAGTTTCGTCATTGGCAGATTGAACACGCTGAATGCGTAGGCCTGCCCGATGCACAGATGCACGCACAGTGCCGCCGGCGGCACCATCCATCGGCTGTATCCCGGCTTCGCGACCGTTTTTTCGCGGTCGAGGAATGACAGTATTGCCATTGTTCGCTTGCTCCCCTTGGACTCTTGTTTTCTTTTGCGCCGTCGGCGCTTGCGCCCTGCCAAGAGAAAATGCGCGCGCCTTTGCATCAAGCAGGCGAACGCAATCGTTCCATTGCGAACTGCAATCGTGGTTCGGGAAAGATGGGCAGTTGGAGAGGGAACTAGGCTGCGGGCAGCAATCCGTGCGGGGCGCGGGCGCGGGCTTCCTCGATCAACGAGGCAACAGCGGGCTGGACCGGGTAGCGGTCAGAAACGACAAGGCCGATGGTGTGAGAAACTTCCGGCTCGACAATCGGAATTGCCCGCAAAGTATCGCTCAATTCGACGGTTTCGAGTGCTGAATTGGGAACGATGCTGGCCCAGCGGCCGGCGTGAACATGGGCAATCAGCGCGCTCAGGGAATCTGTTTCCATCAGAGGCGTTAACTCGACGCCGATGCGGCGGAGAATGCTGTCGACGATGCGCCGGCTCTGCATATCGCGGGCAAGGAGGCATAGCGGCGCCTCGCCCGCCTGCGACCACGTGACGCGATCAGCGTCTCCGAGCGGCCCCCCCGCCGTCGTGAGCAACAGATATTCCTCGCGGTAAATCGGAATGGCACTCACGTCGCCGATCGGCTCGTTGCTCAAATAAGTGACGCCGGCTTCAATTTCACGTTGCCGCAGCATGTCCAGAAGGACGCCGGACGTGCGGCCGAGCACGGTAAAACGCACGTTCGGATGGCGGACCTGCAGCGGAACCGTGATCCTGGCCACGAGCGCCATCGCAGACGGGATCGCGGCAATCCGCAAATGCACTTCTGAGCCATCTTTCAATCCGAGAAGGTCCTGTCGCATGGCGCGCGCATCGCCCACCAGCCGGTGTGCCCACATCAGCACGCGTTCACCCTCAGGCGTGAAACCTTGAAAGCGCGAGGCGCGCTTTACCAGCGGCGTGTTGAGCATCTGCTCGAGACTCTGGATGCCAAGCGACAATGTTGGCTGGGCGACACCGCAACTTTCCGCGGCGCGACCGAAATGTTGTTCGCGCGCAAGCGCAATCATGAATTCCAGTTTCTCAAGCATTGTGATTTCTCATGTTGCGATTACCGAAGCCGGCTGTGGCGATCCTAGTCTTACGGAACTCCGAGCGCAAAGGTGTCAAGTTAGGGGCGGTTTGCAGCACGTTTCCGACGCTGTGAGCCTCTTGATTTGCTAATGCAATGCTTCGATTTAAAAAAATTATCGAGACGGGTGTCACAGCCAGCAATGCGGCAGATAACCCGCCTGCGCAAGCGACGCGCATCGACGAAAGTGGCATTGACGAAAAACCCGATCACGCGCGGCAATGCTTTCTCGGAAAATATTTTCGACACCCTGTTCTGTTTTTTCGGGTGTCGATGAACCAGCCGAATGACAAGGTGCAAGTTCGCACAAAATGATCGAGACAATTAAATTTCGATCAAAGGGAGGAAATGAAAATGTCACGACATAAAAATCCGGGGACGGTATCGCGCCGGACCTTGTTGCAGGCCGGCGCCGGCCTTGCCGGCGGCGCTCTGCTGCCGTCCGCATTCAGCACTGCCGCTTATGCGGTCGGTGATTTCCCGCCAATCGGCACCTGGCCGGAAGGCTCCAAGGGCGACACGGTCAATATCGCCGCCGCAGTGCCGCGCACCGGCACATACGCAGTGCAGGGCGAGGATGAACTTAAGGGCTGGGAGCTCGCGGTTGAGCACATCAATAGCGGCGATCCGCTGCTCAAGAAGATCGCGCCGAAAGTCACAAAGGGCCTGCTCGGCAAGAAAGTAAATCTGCTGTCCGCCGACTCGGCCGCCAAGCCGAACCAGGCGGTGCAGGAGATCCAGACCTTCATCAACCAGAACAAGATCATCCTGATGACCGGCTCGACCTCCTCTGCGGTCGCGGTTGCGCTCAACAAGTTCGCGCAGCGCGAACACGTCCTTTACGTCACCGGCATCTCGGGTTCGAACGATACCACCGGTAAGGACTGCGTGCGCTACGGCTTCCGCCAGAACTTCTACGGCGAGACCGCGGCAAACGCGATCGGCCCTGTGCTGGTGAAGGCTTACGGAAAGAACAAGAAGGCGGCTTTCATGACGCCCGACTACACCTACGGCCACACTGTGACGAAGTCGGTGAACGAGTACCTGACCAAGAACGGCGGCTGGACGCAGGTGACCAACCAGGTCTCGCCGCTCGGCACGCAGGACTTCAGCCAGTACATTACCAACATCGCCAACTCCGGCGCCGACGTCATCATCAACGTCAACTGGGGCCGCGACGCGGTGCTGTCGGTGCAGCAGTGCAAGCAGTTCGGCGTGACGCCGAAGATGCAGATGGTGATCCCCTATCAGATCCCGTTCCTCGCCAAGGAAGCGGGTCCGGAGCTGATGGAAAACGTCTACGCGGCCACCGACTTCTGGTGGACGCTGCAAGACAAGTATCCGCTGGCCAAGATGTTCGTCGAGGCCTTCGAGAAGAAGTACGGCTACAAGCCGGAGTGGGGCGCGAACAACGCCTACATGTCGTTCGCCATCTGGGCGCGCATGGTGTCGCAAGCCGGCTCGTTCTATCCGCCGGAGGTCATCAAGCAGTACGAGAAGGGCGAGAAGTTCGACTCGACCGTCGGCGAGGTCTATTTCCGCAAGGAAGACCATCAGCTCGTCCGCCCGGTGATAATCGTCAAGGGCAAGGCACCCAAGGCGATGAAGAACAAGGAGGACTACTGGGAAGTCCTCGAGGTCGTGCCGGGCGCACCCTTGATGCAGAAGCCGGACGCGTTCGGCTGCAATCTGGGTGACTACACCTGACCGAACAGCGCTCTCTCCGTAGTCGAGATGGAGAGGGCGCTTCCCGCTTTCGTCATGGCCGGGCTTGTCCGGGCCATCCACGTCTTCTTGCTGTAGGGGTGGTTAGACGTGGATGCCCGGCACAAGGCCTGTGCTCGGGCCGGCCGAAGGCCGGACCCGAGTGCCGGGCATGACGGCGGTGGTTTGACATTTCAATGCGGCCAAGGGCGACAACGTGATCAACTGGGCCAATTTCATCTCGCAATGTTTCAACGGGCTGGTGCTCGGCGCTTTGCTCGCGCTGATTTCGTCGGGCCTGACCATCATCTACGGCACGCTCGGCGTTCTGAACCTTGCGCACGGCGCGATGTTCATGCTCGGCGGTTACGCCGGATGGGTGGGCTACACCTATACCGGATCGTTCATCGTCGCGGTGATCGTCGGCTCCTTGTTCGTCGCGATTGTCGGCATCCTGATGGAACGGATCATCATTCGTCACTTCTATGCCCGTCCGCATGAGGACCAGCTGCTGGTCACCTTCGGGCTCGGCATAGTCTTCGTCGAGGCGGTACGTTTTTTCTTCGGCAGCCTGTCGAAAGCGGTGCCGCCGCCGCCGCTGCTCGTCGGCATCACGCCACTCGGCTTCATGTTCTATCCGACTTACCGCCTCGCGCTGCTTGGCATCGTCGCGGTTGCGCTGCTCACGCTTTACATCGTGCTCTATCGCACGCGTATCGGCATGATCGTGCGCGCCGGCATCGAGGATTCCATCATGGTCGATTCCCTTGGAATCGACGTCTACAAGGTGTTCATGCTGGTGTTCGGTATCGGAGCCATGGCAGCGGGCTTCGCCGGCATTGTCAACGCGCCAGTGGTGTCGATCGCGCCCGACGTCGGCGAGGCGATCCTGGTGCAGACGTTCGTCGTTGTGGTGATCGGCGGCGTGGGATCGTTCCCCGGCGCCATCATCGGCGGCCTCATCGCCGGCGAGATCATCAGCATCACCTCGATGTTCAATCCCGGCTATGCCTACATCATGCTTTTCGTAGCGATGACGCTCGTACTGGTGCTGCGGCCGTACGGTCTGCTCGGCACGGCCGGCCGAGAATGAGTACGGCCCTCTGATGCTCAGGCAACGTCCCTTCCTCGTCGAGGCCCTGACCGCCGCCGCGCTGATCGCCGCGCCGTTCGTACTGCCGTACCTCGGATTCACGCCGACCACGATCAACCGTATCCTGGTCTGGGGCGTATTCGGGCTCGGCTTCGACATCCTGTTCGGCTTCACCGGGCTGCTCTCGTTCGGCCAGTCCGCGTTCTTCGGCACCGGCGGCATGGTCGCGGCCTACATCCTGACGGTTGTGAACTTCCCCTACGTGATGCCGTCGTTGCTCGCCGGCACGATCGTTTCGGCCGTCATCGGCTATCTGGTCGGACTGATCGCGCTGCGGCGCACGGGCATCTACTTCGCCATGATCACCGTGGCGATCGCGGAGGTGTTCTACTTCGTCGAGTTCAATCCGCTCTCGGCCTATACGGGCGGCGAGAACGGCCTTCCGGGTGTGCCGTCGCCGTCGCTGTATCTCGGCTTTACGACGATCCGCTTCAACACCGACTGGATGCTCTATGTATTCCTCGCGTTCTGGTATTTCGTCGGTACAGTGATCGCCGTGCGCATCGTGCGTTCCCCGGTTGGGGCCGTGCTGCGCGCGATCCGCGACAATCCGCTGCGCGCCGCCGCCGTCGGGCACAATGTTCACAGCTACAAACTGACCGCCTTTGTCATTGCCGCCGCTTACGCCGGGTTTGCCGGCGGACTGCTCGGGCTGATGCAGGGCTTCATGCCGCCGGACGCCTTCACGTTCGACACATCCGGACAGCTTGTCATGCTGACTGCGATCGGCGGGGCCGGCACGCTGTTTGGGCCCCTGGTGGGAGCCACCGTCTGGCTTTTTCTCCACGACTTCCTGCAAACCACGCTCAACCTTGGCGCCTCATGGAAGCTGGTCCTCGGCCTCGTATTCGTGCTGCTCATCTGCTTCCTGCGCCGCGGTCTGATCGGCGGCATCGAGGATCTCTATAACTATGTTGCGGACCGAGGCGCGAAAAAGGCCGAGCCGCCGGCCGACGCGCCCATTGCCGGCCTCACCGCCGAGGAACAGCAGAAAGCCGCGGAAGCCAACCTTGCGCGCGAGCCGGCGGTCGCTGCCATGCCGGCGCGTCACCGCGAAACCGACCGCAAGACCGGCGCGATCTTGCACGCCCGCGGCCTGACCAAGCGTTACGGCGGCCTCGTCGCCAACAGCGACATCGACTTCACCGTAAATCACGGCGAAGTGCGCGGCATCATTGGGCCGAATGGTGCCGGCAAGACCACGTTCTTCAAGATGCTGACCTGCGAAATCCCACCGACCTCCGGGTCGATCGTATTCGAGGGCCGCGACATCACCAACATGAGCGTGACCGACGTGTGTCAGCTCGGGCTGACCAAAAGCTACCAGATCAACCAGTTGTTCAATCGGCTGACCGTGCGCGAAAACCTTACGATCGCTGCGCTCGCCGAATTGCGCGGCAAGTTCAGGCTCGATTTGTTCAAGCGGCCCGACCGTATTCCGGGCCTGACCGACCAGGTCGGGCACACGCTGCAGCTCGTTAACCTCGGCGGGCGCGCGGACGCGCCGGTGTCGGCGCTCGCCTATGGCGAAAAGCGGCGGCTGGAAATTGGCCTCGCGCTGGCGACGTCTCCCAGTCTCCTTCTGCTTGATGAGCCGCTTGCCGGCATGAGCCCGCGCGAGCGCATCGAAACGGTGGCGCTGCTGAAATCGATCGGCCGGGGCCGCACCATGATCATCATCGATCACGATATGGATTCGCTGTTCGAGCTGGTCGAGCGCGTCACGGTACTGCAAGAGGGCCGGGTGCTGGTCGAAGGCACGCCGGACCAAATCAAGGGCAACGCGAAAGTGCAGGAAGCCTATCTTGGCGGTGTGCACGGCGTGTTGGCGGCTGAATGAGCCTTCTCGAGGTCAAAGGACTGAACAGCTATTACGGGGATTCGCACATCCTCTTCGACGTCTCGCTGCGCGTGGAGCGCAACGAGGTGGTGGGCTTGCTCGGGCGCAACGGCGCCGGCAAGAGCACGACATTGAAGAGCTTGATGGGCGTGGTGACGCCGCGCGCGGGTTCGGTGATGCTCGATGGCGCGGAAATTGCCGGCAAGAAGAGCCATACGATCGCGCAGGCCGGCATGCAGCTGGTGCACGAGGACCGCCGCATTTTCGGCAGCCTCGACGTCGAGGAAAACCTCGTTCTTGCCGGGTTGACCGCGGCGAAGCGCTGGCCGCTGGAGCGCATCTACGACATGTTTCCGCGACTCAAGGAACGCCGCGGCAGCCGCGGTACCGATCTGTCGGGCGGTGAGCAACAAATGCTGGCAATCGCGCGCGCGCTGGTGCGCGATCCAAAAATAATTCTATTGGACGAGCCGTTCGAGGGCCTGGCGCCGGTGATCGTGCGCGACCTGATGAAGGCGTGCCGCAATCTCGCCGCAGCGGGTCAGACCATCGTGCTGGTCGAGCAAAATCTCGCCGCCACGTTGGCGCTGGCGCAACGCGTCTACATCATCAACAACGGCCATATCGCGCACGAAGGGCCGGCGCAGGAAATCAAGATGCAGCCGGAAATCCTGCAGCGCCATCTCGGGGTCTGACCGCAGGATACGGGACGTCTACTCCTTCACTGCGCCAGTCATCGCTGACACATAGTGCTCGACAAAGAAGGCGTAGAGGATGACGAGCGGCAGCGAGCCGATCATCGCGCCCGCCATCAGCGAACCCCAGCGATAGATATCGCCATCGACCAGCGCGGTCACGATCGCGACCGGTACGGTCTTGTATTGCGTCGAGGAAATGAAGGTGAGGGCGTAGATGAATTCGTTCCAGCACAGCGTGAAACAGAAGATAAAAGCCGAGATCAGGCCCGGAATCGACAACGGCAATACAATGCGCACCAGGATCTGCCATCGGCTGGCGCCATCGATCAGCGCGCATTCCTCAAGCTCGAAGGGGATGGTCTTGAAATAGCCCATCAGCAGCCACGTCGAAAACGGGATGAGAATGGTCGGGTAGGTGAGGATCAGGGCGAACGGCGTGTCGAACAGCCCGTACTGGAAGACAACTGTCGAAAGCGGAATAAACAGGATCGACGGCGGCACCAGATAAGCGAGAAAGATCGCGCCACCAACCCACTGCGCACCTTTGTAACGCAGCCGCACGATCGCATAAGCGGCGAGCACGCTGGCGATGATCGACAACGCGGTCGCGCAGACGGCAACCAGCATCGTGTTCCACAACCAGGTCGGATAATCGGTCTCGAACAGCAGCTTGTAGATATGCTTGATCGTCGGGTTCCATGTCCAGAACGGGCTGAACGTTTCGAGATCGAGCAATTGCTCATCCGGTTTGATCGAGGTCAGCGCCATCCAGTAAAACGGAAACAACAGCACGAACAGAATGATCGACAACGGCAGATACAGAGTAATGAGCCGGCGCGGCAGCGAATGCAGATAGCTCATGCCCTCGGTTGCGTCGGCAAGCGGCGCTGAGCCGGTCAGCACGTCGCGCGGCCTGGCAGCCTTGCCGGCGAGAGCGTCAGTCATTGCTCTCTCCCTGCTGCCATTTTCTTCGCTGCAAGCCGAACCACGAGACCAGGATGGCAGCGAGCAGGAACGGGATCATTGCCGTGGAAATTGCGGCGCCTTCGCCGAGTTGGCCGCCAAGGATCGCCCGCTGGTAGGAGAGCGTCGCCATCAGGTGTGTGGCGTTGACCGGGCCACCGCGCGTCATCACCCAGATCAGCTGGAAATCGGTAAATGTGAACAGCACCGAAAAGGTCATCACGACAGCGATGATCGGGGTGAGCAGCGGATAGGTAATGAAGCGGAATCGCTGCCATGACGTTGCACCGTCGATGGTTGCCGCTTCGTATAGAGAGGGCGACACCGTTTGGAGGCCAGCGAGCAGGGTGATCGCGACGAAAGGTACGCCGCGCCAGATATTGGCGAAGATCACCGACCAGCGCGCGTTCCAGATGTCGCCGAGGAAGTCGATGTTGACTGTGATCAGGCCCATTTTCTTGAGCGACCACGAGATGATCGAGAATTGCGGATCGAACAGCCACCAGAATGCGATGGCCGACAGCACTGTCGGTACGATGAACGGGACCAGTACAAGTGCGCGAAGGATAGCCTTGAACGGCAGATTTTCATTGAGCAGCAGCGCGAGATACAGCCCGACCGCGAATTTTATCGTACTGGCGACGGTGGTGTAGAGCAGCGTGTTGAACACCGAGAGCCAGAACGTCGAGTCGTCCCACAGCCATTCGTAGTTCTCGAGTCCGACAAAGACTCCGGAGCGCCCGATGCGGGCATCGGTGAAGGACAGCCAGACGCCGAGGCCGAGCGGATAAGCAAGAAAGAGAATCAGAAAGGCCGCAGCCGGCAGCATGAACCACAGGCTCAACCACTCGCGGTTGGTCTTGAGGCGTTCCCATGCCGACACCTCACGCATGACGCGTTTGCTTGTCGTCGATTTCAGCGCCAGGTCGGCCATTTCGTAGCCCGTTAATCGAAGTCTCTCGATCGTCATGCCCGCGCTCGTCGCGGGCATCCACGTCTTTCTTACAGTCAGAAACGAAATAAGACGTGGATGGCCGGGACAAGCCCGGCCATGACGTTCGAGCGGTTGTCTTACCTATAGATCCGCTTCAATTGACGTTCGGCGATCGCGATCGAACCCTTCACATCTTCGCGGCCGGTGCAGTAGTTGGCGAACATGTCGAGCACCACGAAATCGGCAATCGCAGTCGCCGCCTTCTCGCCGACCGAGCCGAGGCCACCCGCGGTCAAGGTCCGCTTCGCCGCCTGGCCGAAAACCGTATTCTTCGGGTCGGCGGTCCAGATCGGGTTCTTGTCGTAGGCGTTGAGGCAGTGCGTCAGATAGCCCTGTGCCGACTGGATCCACGGGTTAAAGTTGTCCGCTTCCAGCATGAACGCCATCAGCGCCTTACAGGCCTGCGGATACTTGGTGTAGGTCATCGCCATGGCCGGATACATCAGATGCAGTTCGGTCGGCTTGCCGATTGGGCCGACCGGCCAATAAGAGTGGTTCATGTCTTCGGCGATCTGTTTCTTGGTGGCGTCCTTTTTGGCCGCGACATAGATCGAGATGCCGTTGTCGGTCCAGTTGATCTCGCCGGCGAGGAAGGCCTTGTTGTTCGAGGCATCGTTCCAGGACGCGACACCGGGGATCATCTCCGCATAGAGCGCCTTGGCGTATTCGAGGGCCTTGGCGGTTTCCGGCGAGTTGATGATCACCTTGTCACTTTTGTCGACGGTATTGCCGCCTTGTGACCACAGGCACCAGTGCACCCAGCCGTTGCCGTCACCCGAAGCGTGACCGAGCGCGAAGCCGCCCGGTGTGTTGTTCTTCTTCATCGCCTTGGCGTATTCGAGGAAGGCGTCGCTGGATTCCGGGAACTTCGAGAAGCCCGCCTTGTTCGAAGCCTCGATGCGGTAGTTGAGCATGTTGCCGGAATAGCAAATCGGGATCGCGATCCACTTGTTGCCGCTCTTGCCATAGGTGATCGCGCTCGGCACCCAGCCGCCGTACTTCTTGCCGAGATAATCGGCGACGTCAGTGACGTCGAGGCACTTTTGCGGAAACAAATGTGGGAGCGAGTACAGCCCCCAGAACAGGTCCGGGCCAGTGCCGGTATTGGCCGCGACTGAAGCTTTCGGCTGCACGTCTTCGTATGACTCGCGCGCAATATCGACCTTCACGCCCGTCGCTTTGGTGAAAGCCTCGATCAGCTTGACGAAGGCGTCGTCTTCCGACTGAACGAAATATTTCCAGCGCAGCATCGAAAGCTTCGCATCCTTTTCCGGTTTCCAGGATGCGTTCTGTGCCCAGGCCTTCGCCCAATCGAGCAAGGCCGGGCCAGTGAGAGCGCTTGCGGCGCCCAGGGCCGTGCCGCCCTTCACCAGAGCACGGCGTGTGAATATCGTCATGGTCGTTCCTCCGTTGTGAAATTTTATGAGTTAAGTCGTTGTCCGGATGCTTCGTCGAAAAGATGGACGAGCTGCGGATCGGGTTTGAGCCGGATCTTGTCGCCCGGCTTGAATTGGTGTCGTTCGCGGAATACCGCGATGACATCTTCGCCGCCAAGTTTGGCGACGACCTGAAGTTCGGAACCGGTCGGCTCGATGACCTGCACCTCCGCCTCGGCGCCGTCGTCGGCGAGCGAGAAATGCTCCGGCCGCACGCCGTACACCGCGGGTTGGCCATCGCTGGCGGCACCGCCCTCCGGCAGCGAGAACCTGACGCCCGCCGGGCCTTCGAAACTGGCGCTGCCATTGTTGCGGATACGGCCCTTGATCATGTTCATCGCCGGTGAGCCGATGAAGCCAGCGACGAAGATGTTGTTTGGCCGGTCGTAAAGCTCAAGCGGCGCGCCGATTTGCTCCACCAACCCGTCATGCATGACGACGATCTTGTCGGCCATGGTCATGGCTTCAATCTGGTCGTGCGTGACGTAGACCGTGGTGGTCTTGAGGCGCTGGTGCAATTCCTTGATCTCCGTGCGCATCTGCACGCGCAGTTTGGCGTCGAGGTTCGACAGCGGCTCGTCGAACAGGAAGACCTGCGGATCGCGCACGATGGCGCGACCCATTGCGACGCGTTGACGCTGTCCGCCTGACAACTGGCGCGGAAAGCGCTCGAGCAGTTGCGACAGGCCGAGAATGTCGGCGGCGCCGCGCACGCGCTCTTCGATTTCGCTCTTCGGCGCACCGCGCAACTTCATGGAAAACGCCATGTTGGCCGCGACGGTCATGTGCGGGTAGAGCGCATAATTCTGGAAGACCATCGCCACGTCGCGTTCTTTCGGCGGCAGGTTATTGACCACGCGATCGCCGATGCGGATTTCACCGGCGGTGATGTTTTCGAGGCCGGCAATCATGCGCAGCAAGGTCGACTTGCCGCATCCGGACGGCCCGACCAGCACGACGAACTCGCCGTCGCGGATCGAAATATTGACGCCATGGATGACGTTGGTCGCGCCAAAGGCTTTCCGCACGTCGCGGATCTCAACCGAAGCCATTCAGTCCTCCCAAGGGCGCCGCAGCGCCCTTCGCGCATTTTCTTCGGCCACTTCGCCGTATTGGTCGGTGTCAGCCCCCGGACACCCGCGCACGTCAAATCATCGGGCTTTCGCCTGTCGAAAAGCAAGCCCGACTTTGGAGTTGGAAGCAGCCCAATAATGGTGGGCCGGCAGGGGGTTAGAGCGCCAGGCCGCCATCGACGAGGTGCGGCTGACCGGTGATGTAGCTCGATTCATCGGAGGCCAGAAACAGCGCGAGCGCGGCGACCTCCTGTGCCGTTCCCAGCCGCGCCATCGGCTGGCGGGCAATAAAGTTCCCGCGCACGTCCTTGAGCGGCCGGCCGGTCTCCTTGGCGACCGCCACCACGCGGTCCTCGAAGGACGGAGACACAATGGTGCCGGGACAGATGGCGTTGCAGCGGATGCCCTGGGTGATGAAATCGGCGGCGACCGCCTTGGTGAGGCCGATGACGGCGGCCTTGGTCGCGCCGTAGGCGTAGCGTTTCGGCAGACCTTTGATCGAGGAGACGCCCGACGACATGTTGATGATCGAGCCACCGCCATTCTTCAGCATGGCCGGCAGGAAGGCTTTAATCGTCCGGTGCATGGATTTGACGTTCAGGTCGAAGGAAAAATCCCAGTCCTTGTCCGAGCAGTCGAGCACTGTGCCCTGGTGCACATAACCCGCTACGTTCGCGAGCACGTCGAGCGCGCCAAATTCCTTTGTGATTGTCTTCGCGAAAGTCTCAACAGCTTTCGTCGAGAGAACATCGAGTTTGGCGCACTTCGTGGCCTTCAGCCCCTTGAGCTTGTCGACAGCCACATCGGTGGCGATGACCGTCGCGCCATCGCCGATGAACGCCTCGGCGATGGCGCGGCCAATGCCCTGGCCGGCGGCCGTCACCAGCGCGATCTTTCCTTTAAGTCTGTTGCTCACGGCATCATCTTTCAGTGGTTATCGCGCGGCGTGCTTTTCTGCGCGACCCGTTGATATTTCACCGCCGGCTTGAGCACCATGCCGGCGGCCAGTTGATCAACGATACCGCGCTGGATTTCCTGCCACGGGGTCTGGCTCTCTGGGTAGTGGTAGCCACCGTTCTTGAGCAAGGCGGCGCGCCGGCGGGCCATTTCCGCTTTCGAGATCAGGATGTCGGCAGTGCCCTTGCCGAGGTCGATGCGCACGCGATCGCCGGTCTTGAGCAGTGCAATTCCGCCATTGGCCGCCGCCTCGGGCGACGCATTGAGGATCGAGGGCGAACCGGATGTGCCGGACTGCCGCCCGTCGCCGATGCAGGGCAACGAGGTAATACCCTTTTTGATCAGCGCGGCCGGTGGCTGCATGTTCACCACTTCGGCTGAGCCAGGATAACCGATCGCGCCGGCGCCACGCATGAACAGCAAAGTGTGCTCGTCGATCTTCAACGACGGATCATCGATGCGATGGTGATAGTCCTCCGGCCCTTCGAACACCACGGCGCGGCCTTCGAAGGCGTTCTTGTCCTTCGTGTTGGAGAGGAAGCGCGCGCGGAAGTCGTCGGAAATCACGCTGGTCTTCATGATCGCGGAATCGAACAGATTTCCCTTGAAAACCTTGAAGCCCGCCTGTTTTTTCATTGGCGCGCCGTAAGGCTTGATGACATCGGCGTCGGTGCCCTTCGCAAGTCTGACGTTCTCGCCCATTGTTTTGCCGTTGATCGTCAGCGCGTCGGCGTGGATGCGCTTTGCTTTAAGGAGTTCGTGCATCACCGCCGGCAAACCGCCGGCGCGGTAATATTCTTCCCCGAGATATTTCCCGGCCGGTTGCATGTTGACCAGAAGCGGCACGTCGTAGCCGATCTTCTCCCAGTCCTCGATTGACAGTTTCACGCCGACATGCCGGGCAATCGCATTGATATGGATCGGAGCGTTGGTGGAGCCGCCGATCGCCGAGTTGGCGACGATGGTGTTTTCAAAAGCCTTGCGCGTGAGAATGTCGGAAGGCTTCAGATCCTGCCTGACGATTTCGACCGCGCGCACGCCGGTATCGTAGGCAATCTGCCCACGCTCGCGGTACGGCGCCGGGATGGCAGCGCAACCGGGCAACGACATGCCCAGTGCTTCGGCCAATGCATTCATGGTCGAGGCCGTCCCCATGGTGTTGCAATGGCCGATCGACGGTGCCGATGCTGACGCAATTTCCAGGAACTCCCGATTGTCGATGCGGCCGGCAGCGAGGTCTTCACGTGCCTTCCAGACGACGGTACCGGAACCCGCGCGTTCGCCTTTCCACCAGCCGTTGAGCATCGGCCCACCGGAAAGAACGATCGCGGGGATGTTCACCGTTGCCGCCGCCATCAGGCACGCCGGCGTGGTCTTGTCGCAGCCGGTCATGAGCACGACGCCGTCGAGCGGATAGCCGTAAAGCACCTCGACGAGACTGAGATAAGCGAGATTGCGGTCGAGCGCGGCAGTCGGACGCTTGCCGGTCTCCTGAATTGGATGACATGGGAACTCGAAGGCGATGCCGCCGGCGGACCGAATACCCTCACGCACGCGCTTGGCGAGCTCAATGTGGTGGCGATTGCAGGGAGAAAGGTCCGAGCCGGTCTGTGCGATGCCGACGATCGGTTTGCCGGACCGCAACTCGGCAGGCGTAAGGCCGAAATTGAGGTAGCGCTCGAGATAGAGCGCGGTCATGCCCGGATTTTCAGGATTGTCGAACCAGAGCTGCGATCGCAGCCGGCGAGCGGATTTTCGGGCAGTTTTTCCCATGTCTTTTCCAATTGCGAATTTCAACGGCGTATAGATGATCGCAGGAAGCCGTCATCCGCAAGTAGCTTCGCACGGCCCGCGCTCATCTTCGATGGTGCCGAGACCCATCTAGCCGAATTACGCAATCGTGTTAATTTCGCGTGCCCACTCGCTCCTTAAACTTCCGTCGCAGCCCGCGAGATACATTTTATGCCAGATAATTCGGAAGGTCTCGCAGCTCCGCCAAGCGGGGATCAGCATGAATTTGCTCGCTTGCTCCGAGAGGTCGATCTATTCGCCGGTCTTGAGCGAGTCACGCTGGCCAAGCTTGCAGCACATTTGGAGCCTCAGTCTTACGCAGCACCTTCGATCATTTTTCGTCAAGGTGACGCAGGTGACGCGCTTTATGTTGTGGCCAGCGGAACCGTAGGTGTCTACGCAACCGACAAGACCGGTACGGCAGAAACTCTGGTCAGGCTTCTCAGCGTGGGCGAGCCGTTTGGCGAGATGGCTTTGCTCAGCAGTATTCCGAGAACCGCTACAATAAAGGTGGAGACCGATTGTGAGGTTTTGCGCTTGAATCGGAGTGCGTTTGTCGAGCTCGTGCGTGAGCAGCCAAGCGTTGCGCTGGCAATCGCCGCGACGCTCAGCAGACGCCTTGCCGACATGTTGAATCGCCCCACCGGCGCAGTTCCAGCCGCTATTGCGAAGCGAAAACGGACACCGGACGCCGCCGACCGAATCTCCGGTCCAGTAAATGCTACCGAGACCGGAGTTTCTGCCGCAATCCGATGGCTGCGATTGTCCGTTGGGCGCGTGGGAATCGCAATTGGAGCCGCCATTGTAATCTTCGCGCTTGGTTGGATTGTTTCACCGCCGCGCGGGTTAAATCTAACAGCGTGGCATAGCCTTGTTGCTTTGCTCGCGATATTGCCTGCGCTCGTGCTGGATGCGATTCTCGAAGGCGCGCTCGGACTGTTGCTCGCCTGCGCATGGGTATTGACCGGTTCGGCGAGCGCTACCGACGCTCTCTCAGGTTTTGCCAGCCCGAGCTGGGTGCTCGTCGTCTCAGTGTTGATCATCGGTGCGGCGATTTCGCAAACCGGCATTCTCTATCGGTTGTCGCTCGAGACCATCACGCGCATGCGAGGCGGATTTGCCGGCGAGGCAACGGCCTTGGCGTGTGCGGGACAGCTGCTGGGCCCCGCCGTGCCGAATGCAACAAGCCGCATCATCATCATTGCCCCGATGCTGCGCGAATTGGTCGAGGCCTTGGGCTATCCACCAAAATCAAAAGGGGCGGTGGGCCTTTCCATGGCGGTACTGATCGGGTTCGGTCAGCTCGCCGCTACGACATTGACGAGTGGCACGACGTCGGTCCTGGTTGCCGCGATTCTTCCGGCGCAGGTGCGCGGTGACATCAATTGGATTACATGGACGATCTACGGAGCATCGTTCAACATCATCTTGTTCGCAGGCCTTCTCGGAACGACCCTGTGGTACTACCGGCCCGCCGCGGAGACGCGCCAGCCATCGAGTGAACGCGCGAAATCGCTCGCGTTGCAACGCGCCCTGCTCGGGCCGATGTCGCGCGATGAAAAAATTGCACTGGGGGTAGGGATCGCGCTGCTGGCCGGATTTATCACGCAGCCGTTGCACCATGTCGATCCGGGTTGGGTAGCCGCGCTGGCGGTGGGCGTGCTGTCGGCCGCTCGCGTTGTTACGGTCAGCACATTGCGCGCCGTCAATTGGAATTTCGCGTTGCTGTTTGGAGCCCTTATAAGCCTCGCCACGGTATTCAGTCACACCGGGCTCGATCATTGGGTCGCGGACAGCGTTGCCGGCATAATGGGCGATTTGTCCTCTTCACGAGTCACTTTTGTCGTCGCATTGGCCCTATTCTGTTTTGCCATAAGCTTTATTGTGCGTTGGCAGGCCGCCGCTCCGCTCGTCACCATTGCGCTCGCGCCGGTAGCGAGCGCGGCCGGCATTCATCCGTATATCGTCGGATTGATTTCAGTCGTCGCCTGCAACCCGTTCTTCCTACCGTATCAAAGCACGACCTACCTTGCGCTTACCGCCGGTACCGGCGGAATGCTGTACACCCATGCCCAGGCCTTACCGACGGCCATCGCCTATGCTTTTTGGACCGTCATTGCGGCTGCGCTCAGTGTCCCGGTGTGGCGACTCTTAGGTCTAATGTAGATGACAAGAGGAGCGCTACTTGGAGTCCAGAACGAAGACGCCATTCCAATCCGCAGGCGGCGGTTCCTTTTCGAACATCCGAATGCGTTCGTCATAAAGATTGAACAGGTAGTCCAGACCGAAGCCATTCGAGATCTTGCGGCATCGCACAATTGTATTTGCAGCGCCTGAAAAATCACGTTGTCGGAACTGCGCGAGCATCGCGCTGACATCTTTGTGCAATTGGCCAAAGCGATCGCTGCCGGCCACATCCGCGCGGCCGAGAACCGTGTAAACGGATTCCGGCTCGGTTTTGCCCTTCACGGTGATGCAGTCGAGTTCCAGCACCGCAAATTTGTCGCGAAGGCTCGTCGCTGTTTTCGAGCCGACAATGATGGGGACGCCATAGTTCTTCGATTGCCCTTCCAGCCGGGACGCAAGATTGACCGGATCTCCCAGCACCGAATAGTTGAAGCGCAAATCGGAGCCCATGTTCCCGACGACGCATTTCCCCGTGTTGATACCGACGCCGACATTGAGCGGAATAAAGCGCTGGCCGGTTTCCTTTGCCTGCTGCTCGCGTTGCTGGTTGAGCGTCTCGACGCGCTGGAGCATTTCAAGCGCCGCCTCGCAGGCGTTGACTTCGTGCTGGGCGTCGTTCAGCGGCGCATTCCAGAACGCCATGATCGCGTCGCCCATGTATTTGTCGATCGTGCCGTTATGCTCAATGATGGCGTTGGTCAGCGGCGTCAGAAAGCTGTTCATCAGCGAGGTCAGACCCTGCGGGTCGTTCTTGTAGAGTTCGGAGATCGTGGTGAAGCCGCGCACGTCGCTGAATAAAATGCTCATCTCGCGCTCTTCGCCGCCGAGCACGAGCTTTTCCGGTGAATTTGCCAGCTGCTCGACAAGGTCAGGCGACAGATATTGACCAAAGGCAGAGCGGATGCGCCGGCGTTGCGCCTGCTCGCTGATATAGTTGCTAAAGACCAGCGTGAGATAGACGAACGCACTCGACAACAGCGGGTAGGTGAAATCAAACAGCAAGCGGTCTTGCACGTAGAAATACCACGAGGCGCCCGCCGTCAGCGCCATGATCGCCGCGCCGAACATCAGCAGGTAGACCGGACTCAAAATCGGCGTCAGCCAGATGATGGCGACGCCGAGCAGGAGAGCCGCGCACAGTTCGACACCGACAGCATAATTGGGCGCCGACAACACCGATTGCGTCAGTACGCTTTCGAGCACCTGGGCATGCACTTCAACGCCCGGCATGACCGGATCGATTGGCGTTGTTTTGGAATCGAGCAGACCGACGGCCGAGGTTCCGATCAGTACAAGGCGACGATTGACGCGCTCCGCCGGAACCTTTCCCTCAAGGACGTCCGCGGCGGACACATAACGCGCCAGATCGTGCGGCGCGAAGTGAATCCAGAGCTGGCCGTTGCGGTCGGTCGGAATTACGAAGCCTGGCACGGCCGCGCTTTGCACGCCGGCCTTATCGGAGCGGATCAGGACCGTACTGCTCCCGCTCACCACGCGCAACATTTCGAGCGTGAGCGACGGCATGATCGTGCCCTGCGCCTGCATCACAATCGGCACGCGCCGCACGATGCCATCGCGCTCGGCGCGAATGGTGAACAGGCCGCGCCCGCTGCCTGACTGCTCGAGGATCGGTATATTGCGGAGCAGGCCGGGGAAGTTCAGCAGAAAAGGCCGTGCATCGCCGCCCATGGTCGCAATGCCGACCGCCGGTTTGGCGCCCTCGGGCTGCGCGACCGCAAAGGGGAGGCCTGACTCCCCGAGCACGACATGCGAATTGCGCAATGCTTCGGCGAAAACAGCATCATTGCTCGGCAACGCGCGTAGTTTCGATTTCGTCGCATCATCGAGATCGCGAAAGACGTCGGCGGCGACGCCGGGCGACATTCTGTCCGGTTCGGCGAAGACGATATCAAAGGCGATCACGAGGGCGCCCATTTGCGTCAGGCGATTGATGAGATCCGCGATGCGCGTTCGCGGCCAGGGCCATTGACCGACCGTCCGCAGACTCTTCTCGTCGATATCGACGATGACGACGGGTCGTTCCGATGCTTCACGCGGTTGCAGCACCTGGAACAGGTCAAAGACGCGAACACGAAGTTCCTGGAGCGGCAGTGGATCGACGACACGCAGTACGGCAAGCGCGACGAGCAATATGAGCGCCAGGACACGCGCGAGCCCAAATTTCCGCGCATTGCGCGAAAGCCATGTCATCGGTGATCGCCCATCTGCGAGCGAAGCGGCGAGCTCGTCATTTTTCCCGGAACGCCCGCATGAATTGATCTTGCAAGGGCTTGGTCAGATAGGACATGACCGACCGCTCGCCGGTCTGGACAAAGGCTTCGACCGGCATGCCGGGAATGAGCTTAACATCGCCGAGCCGGGCGATTTCGCTCTTCGTCATGGCGATGCGGGTGGTGTAGTAGCTTTGGCCCGTGCGTTGGTCCGTCGTGGTGTCGGCGGAAACGCGGGTAATGGTGCCGTTGATTTCCGGCGTCGTCCGCAGGTTGAAGGCCGAAAATCGCAACACGGCCGACTGGCCGATCTGTATTTGGTCGATGTCGTGCGGGCTGACTTTCGCCTCGACCAGCAAATTGTCGGTATCGGGAACGATCAACATGATCGTATCGCCGGCCGGGATAACGCCACCCACCGTATGCACCTTCGACTCCAGCACCGTGCCATCCTGCGGCGCGCGGAGGTCGATGCGCTTGAGCTGGTCTTCGGCCGCCACCTTGCGCTCGACGAATTCGCCGAACTTGGCGTCGACCTCGCGCATGTCCTTGGCGACCTCGCTGCTCAGGTCTTGATCGATCTGGATGACCTGGAGCTCGGTCTCGGTCACTTTGCCCTTGGCTTGGGCGACGGAAGCGACCAGTTGCCCGCGTTCGCCCTCCAGCCGCGCACCGTCGCGCTCAAGCGCGGTCAGCCGGGTGATCTGCACGAGATTGTTTTTCCATAGCTCGCGCACACCCTCGAGCTCCTTACCGATCAGCGCGATCTCGCGCGCTTTGGCATCCTGCTGGGCCGTAAGGCCTTTGATTTCGTCCTGCAGCTGCGTAATCCGCTGTTTTAGCTGCGCTTTTTGGCCCAGGCGGGCCGAGCGGCGAAGCTCGAACAGTTTGCGTTCATTGGCCACCGCAACGGCGACCGACGGCTCGCCGGCGCGGGCAAGCAATTCCTTGGGGAATGTAACGGTCTCTGCGCCGTCACGTTCGGCCTCAAGCCGCGCCTTGCGTGCGCCCAGCTCATCGAGGCCTTTGGTCACAATGGCGAGATTGGCGCGTGTGACCGTGTCGTCGAGCTGCACGAGGACGTCGCCTGCCTTGACTCGATCGCCATCCTGCACATTGAGCTTGCCGACGACGCCGCCGGTCGGGTGCTGAATTTTCTTCACGTTGGAGTCAACGACGATGGAGCCTTGCGCGATGAGCGCGCCGGCAATTTGCGTGGTCGACGCCCAGCCGCCGACGCCGCCGGCGAGCAACAGTACAATGAGGCCGCCAGCGAGCAGGTGGCGATGGATGGAGTCGCGCGAACTCCCCGACGGGGCGGCGGGCCGCAACCGCTCGACCCATTCGACGAAGCGCTCACTTAGGTTTGAAACGTGCGGCATTTTCATGCGCCGGCACTCCCGCTTTCGGGGACGACCTTAAGCGGCCGCGGGATGGCGAGGGGGCGTTGCAGAACCTTCGACAAGACTTCGTCTTTCGGTCCGATGGCCTGCACTCTGCCCTGACTCATCATCAAAAGGCGATCGACGCCCGCAATTGCGCTCGGGCGATGCGCGACGACAACGATGATGCCTTTGCGTTCACGCACGCCGAGAATTGCGCGCGTCAATGCTTCTTCGCCCTCCGAGTCCAAATTCGAATTGGGCTCGTCAAGCACGACCAGGAAAGGGTCGCGATAGACGGCGCGCGCAAGCGCTATACGTTGCGCCTGGCCGGCCGAAAGAGCAGAGCCCTGCTCACCGATTTGCGTATCATAGCCCGATGGCAGCCGAACGATCAGGTCATGCACGCCAACCGCCTTGGCGGCAGCGATCACAGCTTCGTTGTCGGGTTCGGGTTCAAAGCGAGCGATGTTCTGCGCCACTGTTCCCGCCAGCAGCTCCACATCTTGCGGCAAGTAGCCGATATGGCGCCCGAGTGCATCCGGCGCCCATTGGTCGAGCGCGGCGCCGTCAAGACGCACCTTTCCACGCACCGGCTGCCAGACACCGACGAGCAGCCGCGCGAGCGACGATTTGCCGGAGCCACTGGGGCCGATGACGCCGAGTCCCTGTCCGGCCTCCAGCTCGAATGCGATATCCTGTGCGACAATTTTCGGAACGCCCGGCGGTGAAGCGCTGACACTTTCGACCGTGAGCCGGTGGACCGGCGGTTGGAGCTGCATCGGCACGGCTGTCGCGGGCAACACTTGCAGCAGATTGTTCAGCCGGTGCCAGCTCTGCCGTGCGGCAACGAATCCCTTCCAGTTACCGATGGCCAGATCGACCGGTGCCAGCGCGCGCGCGCTGAGGATCGATCCCGCAATGATGATGCCTGCGCTGGCTTCCTGGTTGATGACAAGGTAGGCGCCGACGGCGAGAACAACGGACTGCAACATCATCCGCAGAACTTTGGAGACTGCCCCGAGGCCGCCGCCGAGATCGCTCGCTTCTTGCTGGCTGCGCATGTATTGCCGGTTGGCATCGGACCAGCGCGCCGCGATGCGGCCGGCCATCCCCATGGAGATGAGTGCCTCGGCATTGCGCCGGCTGGATTCCGCGAGACCATTGCGCGCGATTGCGGCCTCTGTCGCCGCTTTCGTCGGCGCGCGCATCAGAATTTCGGTGACCAAAGTCAGCGCAATCAGAATGATTGCGCCGCCCAGTGCGGTGAAACCAATGAGCGGATGGAAGGCAAAACAGATTGCCAGATACAGCGGTATCCAGGGCAGATCGAACAATGCGATGGGGCCGAGGCCGGAAAGATATGACCGGAGAGCGTCGAGATCACGCAGCGGCTGTGTGCCCTCGCTGCGCGCACCGACCCTCAAGGGGGCCCGCATCAGCGTGTCGTACACGCGCCCGCTGAGCGTTTCGTCAAGCTCGCCGCCGATCCGGACAAGGATCCGTCCGCGGATCGCGTCGAGGATTCCGAGAGCGGTGAACAGTCCGCCGGCCAGAACCAGCAAGCCAACGAGCGTCGGCATGCTCCGGCTTGGCAACACGCGATCGTAAATCTCCAGCATGAACATCGCGCCGGTGAGCATCAGGATATTGCTCATCCCGCTGATCAAGGCGGTGCCGTAGAAAGCGCCCCGGCATGCGGCGAGCGCTTCCGCAAGTTCCGAGCGAGCCGGACGATTTCGATCCAATTGCTGCATCGACCAGATACCTGACGACAATCAATGGCTGCAAAGCTGGCTGCAGGCCCGCACTGTTGCCGATAATTCAGCCCCCTGATTGTTAATTATGCCACAGAGGGCGAAATTTGTCGCCAAGGCGCAATGACGGCGTTAACGATGATTCCGCATCTGCCGCGCCGATTTTCAGCACTGGCTCCATCAAGTGTGATGGAGAATATCCGAGCCGGTCAGATTGACGTTCGCGCCAGTGAGATGGATTTCCATGTCGACGTGGCCGGGATTTGCGGTTGAATTCACGTAAACAATGGTCTGCGAACCATCTTTGAACCAGCTGATGCTGTTTGCGGCCACCTGTTCAGCGGCCGTGGCGAGTTGATGCAGGTTTGTCGTGCCGGCAATCGTCGTGAAATCGAGGTGGTCCGTTCCCGGCGTGAAATCCTGAATGGTGTCAAAGGCTGCCGGCGTGGAGTCGGCGATGGTCTTGAACACGAAAGTATCGCTGCCGGGGCCGCCATTCATGATCTGGGAGCCGGTGTTTCCGATCAGGACGTCGTTGCCAGAACCACCATTCATTGTGACGGCGGTGTTGGGCTTGGCAATGAGGATGTCGTCGCCCGCGGTGCCATCCATGGGGCCGCTGGTATCCTGCGTGATCGCCACCTGGGCGGTCGTGGTCAAAGAACCACCAGTGGCGGTGTAGTTGAACGAGCCTCCGCTCGGAGCTGAATCGTTGAATGTAACGACGCCACTACCGAGCGCTGCAGACCCACCCGAGCCGCCTGTAACGCTGGTAACGCTGAGCGGATTGTCGAGGTCCTGGTCGTTGGCAAGCAGCGCCCAAGTAGGAATTTGGAACGGAGTTCCGGTTCCAAAATTCGTGATGACATTGTCGGCAGACGCGAAGGGCAGATCGTCAATTGCAGTGACATGGATCGTCTCTGTCGCGACGTTGCTATCAGCCAGTCCGTCGTTCACCGTCACCGTCAGGGTGCGGTCGGTCGTGTCCGGATTGTCGCTGGTATTGCTGAATATGATGTGGCTCAGCGCCGTCTGGTAATCGGCCAGGCTCGCTGTACCGGTCAATGTGAGCACGCCGGTTGTTGCATCGTAGGCTGAGGCGTGAATCGTGCCAGGCAGATTTCCGGTCACCGACAGCAGGTCATTAGCCTGGTGGTTCGTCAGGTGGAGCGTTGCCGATTGTATCGTTGCATTGTGGTCTGCGTCAGTAATCTGCGGCGGCAGGATGCCGACCACGCTGTTCTCGGCGTAATTTATTGTCTCCGTCGAGCCGGCCGGCGTCGCGTATGACAGTTTAACGTTGTCGACATAAACAAGGTCACCGTCGTCGACATTGTCACCGACCGAGAATTGTACTGCCAAACTGCTAATCGTGACAGGCGACGAGACGTCGAAGCTGAAATGTAGATATGAGCCATCGACGAAGCTGCCATTCCCGGTTGCGCCGATGTTGCCGATTGAAATGAATGCACCGCCATTGATCGAAACCAGGACGTCAAATTTGTCGTCTGTCTGTCCGCTCGGAATGTCACGGCGATAATCGAACTCGACCTTCGCAGTTGTGCCTGCATTAACGAGATTGAAGGTGCGCGTAAGTGTGTCGGGAACGTCCGACTCGGCATCGAGGTCCGTCAACCGGATCTGGAAATCTCCGCCCCCAATGGCCGGATCATGAACGAGCTGGAACTCGCCGTTAAACGGACTGCCGTTCACAGC
>Ga0265325_10000044_pt1 | contig 89107 bp, 86 predicted proteins | sample 41420metaG_FD_202090 | JGI IMG/M metagenome (GOLD analysis project Ga0265325, IMG submission 202090) | Rhizosphere microbial communities from Carex aquatilis grown in University of Washington, Seatle, WA, United States - 4-14-20 metaG | ecosystem: Host-associated > Plants > Roots > Rhizosphere...
GCGCCCGCGCGATAAAGCGACGACGCGCCATTGCTGATGAGCTCGCCATCCTTGATCATGTCGAACCAGGCGGCGATCACGTCGGTCAATGGCGGCAGCGCCGTGCTCGACACCAGCTCGAGCCGCGCGGAAAGCTCCCAGGCCGCGGCCAGCAGCAGAAGCGGCAGATAGCGGATCAACGATTGCTTCATCGTTTGGTGTCCACGCGTTTCACGTCCGCTTGCCTTGCGCCTTGATCGCTTCGTCCTTCACCAGATTCCAGATTTCATCGACTTTCTCGACGAAAAACTTGTTCTTGAAAATGTCCGGATCGTTCTTGTCGAACTTCGTGTCGACGATGGTTTTGATGCGGCCTGGCCGCGCCGACATCACCGCCACCCGATCGGCGAGATAGACCGCTTCCTGCACATCGTGCGTGACGAAAATGACGGTCTTCGGTGTGCGCTGCCAGATGCGCAACAGTTCAATCTGCATTAGACCGCGCGTTTGCGCATCGAGCGCGCCGAACGGTTCGTCCATCAACAGGATCTTCGGGTCGAATGCGAGGGTCCGCGCGATCGCGGTGCGCTGCTTCATGCCGCCGGACAATTGCGACGGGTAGCTGTCTTCGAAACCGTGCAGCCCGACGAGCTCGATGAAATCCATGGCGCGTTTTTCGCGCTCGTCTTTCGGCATGCCCTGCCGTTCGAGGCCATAGAGGATATTGCCGCGCACGGTTTTCCACGGAAACAGCGCAAAATGCTGGAACACGATGCCGCGGTCGGGGCCCGGCCCAACGACCTTCTTGCCGTCGACGAGGATTGTGCCGGTTTCAACCGGCAGGAAGCCGCCGATCAGATAGAGCAGGGTGGATTTGCCGCAGCCGGACGGGCCGAGCAACGCGACAAATTCGCGGTTGGCGACCTCGAGTGAAACCTGGTCGAGCGCCAGCACCTCGCGGCCGCGTGGCGGGCGGTAGAGGTGGTTCACGCGGTCGACGACGATTTGCGCGCTTGCGGTCATCGCAACATGCGTGCCCAATGGCCGCCGTCTGTCAAGTTCTGCCGCGCACTGGCTCGGTACAGTTCTTGTCCTATAATGCGGGACATCAATCCATCAGCGTTTTCAGGGGAAATCTCAGTGGCCAATACGCTTGTCGAAGCCCGCCGCGAGCTCGCACTCGCCAACCGCATCGTCGCCAACGAGGGCATCATTGATGCCTTCGGGCATGTCAGCATGCGGCATCCGGATCATCCGAATCGCTATCTGCTGTCGCGCTCGCGCGCGCCTGAACTGGTGACGCCTGACGACTTCATCGAATACGACATCGAATCGCAACCGCTGCGCGATCCAGGCGTCGGGCAATATTCCGAACGCGTCATCCATGGTGAAATCTACAAGGCGCGGCCCGAGGTGAATTCGGTCTGCCATCACCATTGTCCGGCTTTCATGCCGCTGCTCGCCACTGGTACCGACTATGTGCCGATCTTTCACCTCGGCGCCGTCGGCGGCATTCGTCCGCCATTCTGGGATCAACGTGACGAATTCGGCGACACCAACATGTTGGTGATCAAGCCGGAGGAGGGCGCCTCGCTCGCACGCGCGCTCGGCAAGCACTGGATGGTGCTGATGATGCGCCACGGTGTCACGGTCGCTGGCACCAGCGTGCGCGATTGTGTGTTCCGGTCAGTGTTTTCGGCGCGCAATGCCGAATATCAGGTGCGTTCAATGTCGGTCGGCTCCAACATTGCGTCACTGTCGCCGGGTGAGACGCACCTGGCCGGCCAGATCAGCGGCAAGACCACGGGACTTACGCGTTCCTGGGAATATTGGTCGATGCGAGTGGCCAATAAAGGTGGCGCCGCCGGGTCTGCCACAGCCACCGCCAAACCGAGCGGCAAGTCTGCGGCGAAGAAGACCAAGCCCGCGCGCACCAAGGCCAATGTAAAGCGAGCGGTCCGGAAACGCCGGCGCTGATAATATGGGCTTCCCCGTGGACAGATCCCGGTGTTGAATGCCGCCCACCAAGGGGACGACAACAAATAAAGAAAGTCATCAAGGGAGGAACCGCATGAAAACCTTCAAGATTATTGTCGGTGCGATCGGTCTGGCTGTGCCGCTGGCGCTGAGCGCCGGCTCGGCTTCGGCCGAAGACACGCTCAAGGTTGCAATCGGACAGATCAACAATTGGGAGAATCAGGCGCCGACGCTCGGACAGGACGCCGGCATCTTCAAGAAACACGGTTTGGTGCTGGAGAACACCGGGACCGCGGGCGCAGGCGAAACCATGCAGCCAGTCATTTCGGGCAGCGCCGATATTGGCGCTGGTGTCGGCGTTGCCGGTGTGATGCGTGCATTTTCCAAGGGTGCGCCCGTACGCATTCTCGCACCGGCCTTTACCGGCACCGGCGACCTGTACTGGTACGTCAAGGCGGATTCGAAAATCAAAAGCCTGAAGGACACCACGGCCGAAAACACCATCGCCTATTCAACCAACGGGTCGAGCTCGAACAACATTGTCGTTGCCTTCGTCAATGAGCTCGGTGCCAAGGCCAAGCCCACCGCGACGGGCGGCCCTCCAGCAACGTTGACCGCGGTAATGTCGGGCCAGGTCGATATCGGCTGGGCAGCTCCGCCGTTCGGCTTGCAGGAAATCAAGGACGGCAAAATTCGCATCGTTGCAAAGGGCAGCGACGTGCCGTCATTGCGCGGTCAAACCGTGCGCGTGCTGATCGTCAATGCCAATGCGCTCAAGACAAAGCACGACGCGATCATGCGGTTCATGGATGCTTATCGTGAATCAGTCGACTGGATGTATTCCGATCCCAAGGCGGTCGAAATGTACGCGGCCAAGATCAACCGGCCAGTCGACATGCTCAAGGAATCAATGGCCAAGTTCCAGCCGAAGGAAGCGCTGCAAACCGACAAAATGGCTGATCTCGATGGCGCCGTTCGCGACGCCGTCGCGTTGAAGTTTCTGGAAACACCGCTGACCAAGGAGCAACTCGCCGAACTGATCCAGATTCCGCCACGCAAGAAATAAAACCCCGAACCTGCGCTGAATCGAAAACGGGCCGCTGTACGACAGCGGCCCGTTTGTTTGTCAGTTGATGTTTGCGAGACGGCTTACTTTTTCTTCGCGGCTTTCATCTTTTTGCCGCCGCCTTTCTTGGCCTTCGCTTCTTTGCAAGCACCGGCTTTCGCGGCCGTCGCACCATCCTTCGCCGCGTAGCAGGAGTTGATGTAGGTGAACTTCAGGCCGCCCTTGGTCGCGCAAACCGGGCCCGGAGCGTTCGCCCAGCATGCCGCCGGTTGCGGAGCCGGCGCGGCCGCCGCCTTCTTCTTCTTGGCAGCCTCGCTGGGTACGGCTGAGCCGATAATGAATGCGATAGCAGCAGCCCCAACAAGTGCAGTGTACGCGATGTTTCTGATTGTCATGTCATTCCTCCCGACAATTTGACGGAACATAGTAGGAGGTGACACGCGACAATTACAAGAATTTTACGGATTCCTGCGTCGCAAATCTGAACGCGCGTTCATGCGACCGTGCGTCTTAAGTCCGGTCTTTGGCCGCGGTGCTGATCGCACCGAGCATGGCCGCGCGCCCGGAAGTCAACGTTTTACGCACCTTTTCATGCTTGCCGAGGGCGCCCATCTCGCGCTGGCGCTGGACGGTTGAATCCACCATCAGGGGTTCGAGGCCCAGTTCGCGCAAGGTCGCGGCGGATTCCTCCATTTCGGCCGCCCGGCGCTCCCCATGGCTGGCCATCCGCTCGAGGTTGTAGTCAGCAATTTTCGTCCAATCGAGCGTCGGGTAGTTATTTTTCAGGGACGCCGTGACCTCCTCCAGCACGCCGGCGCGTTCGGCAGCGAGGAAGCATTCGAGCGTCAGCGCTTCGATCCCCTTGATCATCACGCTGCGGATCATCTTGATCGCGGCCGCGGAGCCGGTTTCGTCGCTGACAACGGTCAATTGCATGCCAAGTTCGCGCAGGAGCGGCGAAATTTCCTCGGCCTGACCGCCGGAGAGCAGCAAAGGTGTCCGGTGGCGGGCCGGGTGGATGGGCGCGATTACAGCCACATCGACATAACGCGCCCGCTCGGCGAGCAATTTTGCGGTTTCCTGTTTGCGTCCGGGCGAGACCGAATTGATGTCCAGATAATAAGGATTGCCAGCCAGATGTGGCGCCACAGAACGCGCTGCCTCCAGGCTGGATGCGGCGGTCACCGCCGAGATGACCAGGTCGGTTTCGCGCACCGCATCCGCGGCCGATGTGGCGATCCGCACGCCGATGGCATCGCCGGCCGTCTTGAGGCGCGCGCCGGCGGACTCCGGAAACAGGATATCCCAGGCAGCAATGCGCTCGATGCCTTCGTCGCGCAGACCGGAGGCAATCGCCTGGCCGGCTTCCCCGAAGCCGATGAAGGAAATGCGCGGGGTGTTGCGACGGGTCATGGCAGATCTGCCATCAGGATTCGGGAACGCCGGGGACCGGCGGTGTTCCCTTGGTGTGAAATGATTTTATCGTTTGCAGGCCCCAGGCCTGGCCCTTTTTGCGTTCGGCCTCCGTCCAGACGATTGGTTTCCAGTCCGGTGCCAGAACAAGCCGAGCGCCGGCACAAGCGACTTCGACGCGATTGCCGCCCGGCTCGTAGACGTACAGGAAGAAGGTCTGCTGGATTGCGTGCTTGTGCGGCCCAGTCTCGATGTAGACACCGTTCTCCAGGAAAATATCAGCGGCGCGCAGGATGTCCTCACGCGCATCGAGCGCGTAGGTCACATGGTGGAACCGGCCCTTGGTGCCGGTGTGGTCGCGCGTATAGGCAAAATCGTAGCTCTTGTTGGTGGCCGTCATCCACATTCCGGCTTCGGTGCCATCGTCGAGAACGATCTGTTCGGTGAGCCTGAAGCCGAGATACTTCTCGAAGAACTCGCGGTTGGCCTTGATGTCGGTGGCGAGCCCATTGAAATGATCGATGCGCCGGACATTGCAGCCGCGGGCCGGGTAACGCTCGGCCTGGTTCTTCAGGGCCGGTTTCTTGTCGGGCGGCGGATCGTACCATTCGGTCTCGTAGTAGAGCTCGATGGTGTGCCCGTCGGGGTCCTTGCAGACGAAAGTCTTGCCGTGGCCGAGATCGCCGTCGCTCCAGCCGACATCAAAACCTGAGCCCTTCAGCGCGGCCGCGCGCCGGTCCAGCGCCTGCGGCGTGCGCGTGCGGAACGCGACATGCGCCATGCCAGAGGTTTTCGAGGCGGTGAGCTTAAGCGAGTACCGTTCATAGTCATCCCAGCCGCGCAAATAGACGCTGTCACCCTTCTCGCCGCTCTGGGTCATGCCCATGACGTCGATGAAGAATTTGCGGCTTTCCTCGAATTTTGGCGTCAGTAGTTCGAGATGGCCGAGATGGGCAATATCGTAAATCGGTTCGGCGGGCATGGTCCGTTTCTTCTATGTCGTTGGTGGATTAATTGTGCCGAAGCGCGCGCGTGAAAGCCAGCACCAGATTATTGGCCGGCATTGGCGCGATTTCGGCAAGTGAGAGGCCGGCTTTATCCGCGAGGGCGGAGAGATCGCGGATATCCCGGACGCCCCATTCGGGGTTCTCAGCCCGCAAGGTGGCGTCGAAGTCTGCATTGCTTGGTGCAGTGTGCTCGCCGTTTCGCATGAACGGCCCATACAGGAACAGCCGACCGTCCGCACGCAACAACCGTCCGGCACCCGAAAACAGATTTTGCGACACCTGCCATGGGGAAATGTGCAGCACATTGATGCACACCATGGCCGCGAGTGGCGGGCTCGATTTTTCGCCGGCCTGCCAGGTCCATGCGGCATCGGTGAGGTCGATGCGCTGCGGTGATTGCAGGTTGGCGAGGCCTTCGTGCCGCCGCCAGGCCTCGATGCTGCCGAGGTGAGATGGAAAAATATCACTCGGCCACCAGGTCAGTTGTGGGGTGCGCCGCGCAAAGGTGACGGCATGTTGTCCGGTGCCGCTGCCGATTTCGAGGACATCGCCCGACTGTGCGCACAAAAACGCGGCAATCGCGGACCAGATCGCCTCGTGATTGCGGTGAAAGGCCGGCGCGTCCAGACGTCCGTCGGGCGCGGGTGGGGTTCCTGTCTTTGCGAAATCGACGACGAATTTAACCATGGGTGCGAAGCCCGGCGCATCGGGAATGCAACTAGACATGGCGGATTGCCGGGGTCAAAGGTGCTTTTGACGCGGATTGCGGGGTGAAAAGCGGACTTTGCCGCCGCCTTCGTTGTTTTTATGGGTGCGATCAGGCAAAATTGTCCACCTGCGGCCAAGCCGTGATCGGTTCGACGCCCATGCGCAATGGACCGGCAGAATAATGACTCTGGGAGGATCACATGCGGAAACTTAATCCGACACTGGCCGCGCTCGCGGCGATCGCGATGGCGCTGCCCGGTACGGCCAGCGCGCAACAGAAAATCGTCATCGGCATACCGACGTCGCCGCCCAATATCGTTCACATGCCGGTCATCGTTGCGAAGGAACTCGGTCTTTACAAAAAGGCGGGCCTCGACGTTGACATTGTCTCGCTTGGCGACGGTGTGAAGGTTTATCGCGCGCTGCTCGCGGGCAATATCGACTTCGGCCTGACGCCGGGTGCGCCGACCATCATCGGCCGCTCCAATGGCGCTGAAGTGAAGGCGCTCTCGGCCAACCTGCCGAAATTCGAAGCCTCGATGATCGTGCGCGCCAACATCAAGACCATGGAAGATCTCAAGGGCAAGCGCATCGGTATCCAGGAGCCGGGCGGCTTCGCCGATCTCCTCAGCCGTGCCGTTCTGCGTGCAGCGAAAATCGATCCCAAAGAGGTCAACTTTGTCAGCATCGCGAGTGAAGACGTGCCGGCATTGGTCGCCGACCAGGTCGATACCGCAATCCTGCACGTGGAGCAGGAAATGCTGGCGAAGAGCAAAGTACCGGACTTGCACGCTATCGGTCGCATGTGGGAACTGCAGCCGAAAACGCTCTACACATTCCTCTCGGCAACCGAGAAGACGCTCAAGGACAAGACTGCGGCTGTACAGGCCGTCGTGACCGCCAATATCGAGGCCACCCGCATCATGTACACCGACAAGGCCAAGATCATGCCGATCCTGGTCAAGCAGACCGGGTACCCGGAAAAGATTCTGTCGGAGAGCTTCGACTTCCTCGTGCAGCAGTGCATCTGGGATGCCAACAGCGGGCTAAGCCCCGAGCGCATCAACTTCACGGCTGAATTGATGGCCAAGGTCGGGAATATCAAAGAGGGCAAGACGCCCAAATACGAGGAGATCGTCGACACGACGTTCGCGAAAAAAGCGATTGAGCAGGTCGGCGAGTGGAAAGGCCCGGTTTGCCCCACCGCCGCCTTTTAGTCCTGTTTGAACGTTGAGGCGGGCGCCGCCTTGCACGGTGGCGCCTGCCGCACTAAAGAGCCGGCAAGGCCGCGAAGGAAAGACCACGATGAGTGTTGCCCACCAGGTTCACACCGGCGCCGTTGCTGACGGCACACGGCCGTCCCCGGCTGTGGTCAAGGCACCTTGGTGGGACCGGCCGGCGCTGTTTCGTTACGGCTTCGTTGCAGTCATCCTGATCGTCTGGCAAATCGTCGGGCCCTTCATCAACCCGATTTTCTTTACTTATCCCACCAAGATTGCGGAAGCGTTCTACACGACGACCGTGTCCGGTGAGTTACCCTATTTCCTCGGGCAAAGCCTGGAGGTCATGGTCTACGGGCTGACCATCGCTGTCATGGTCGGTATTCCGCTTGGAATCGGGATGGCACGCATACGCTGGCTCGACTGGGCGCTCGATCTGCCGATCAACGCTCTTTACGCAATGCCGCTGGTGGCGGTGGTGCCGCTGCTGGTGCTCTGGTTTGGAATTTATCTGAAGGCCAAGATCATCGTCGTGTTCTTGTTCGCCGTCTTCCCGGTCTTGATCAACACCTATCAGGGCGTGCGCGAGTGTGACAAGAACATGCTCGAAGTGGCGCGTTCCTTCCGTTCGAGCGAATGGCGGGTGTGGCGCGATGTGCTGCTGCCGTTTGCAGTGCCCTACATCATCGCAGGCGTGCGCCTCGCCATCGGCCGCGGGCTCATTGGCATGATCATTGCCGAATTCTACACGACCATCTCGGGCCTGGGCTTCATGATCACGCGCTACGCAAACGTGTTCGAAATGGACAAGACCTTCGTGCCCGTGATCGTGCTGATGGTGCTCGGTGTTTCTCTGACGTCAATGCTGAAATGGGTCGGACGCCGCGTCGCGCCCTGGAGCGCCGCCAACCGTTGAGCTGTCACGTGCTGTATTGTTTTTGTCATCCTGCTGCGTAACATTCCACGCGCCGGCTTTTTCTGACATCGCAGCGGAGGCGCGTCATGATTATCGGCCTTTCGATTCAAAATTTTACGCTGCTACATGTCGCAATTACGCTGATTGCGATCGCGAGCGGCCTCATTGTTCTGTTCGGGATGCTCGGCGCACACAGGCTGCCGGGCTGGACGGCCCTGTTTCTGGTGACCACCATTCTCACCAGCGTGACCGGCTTTATGTTTCCAATTCACGGATTTACGCCGGCTTTGGGTGTCGGGGTCATTTCGATGGTTATTCTGGCGATCGCCTTGCTTGCCCTCTATAGCAAGCACCTTGCGGGGCCCTGGCGCTGGATCTATGTCGCCACCGCTGTCACCGCGCTCTGGTTCAACGTGTTTGTGCTGATCGTGCAGTCGTTCCAGAAACTCTCAACCTTGCAAGCGCTGGCGCCGACGCAGTCCGAGCCGCCTTTCCTGGTCGCACAAGGCGTGGCACTGGCCGTCTTCCTGGTGCTCGGCATCCTGGCGGCGGCAAGATTTCGTCCGGCCGGGATTTCGGTGTAGCCCCGCAGGCCAATGCCGCGGGCTGCAAAACGACCCCCCAAAAAAGGAAGAAGCCACCGTCGCCGGCGGCTTCAACCAATTTGACCGATTTAAGCGACGATTATTTAAGCTGGTTCGAGATGTAGTCGAACTTGGCGTTCAGGCTCGAGCCGATCGCATTCACAGCCGCGATGATCACGACCGAAATACCAGCAGCGATGAGACCATATTCGATCGCGGTCGCGCCGGACTCGTCCTTCAGAAACGCAAAAACCTTAGACATCACGCATCCTCCATGTGGCTAAACTAAATCTGCAGACGCCATCCAGATGGATGACGGCAGCAACGTACCGTCGGCCCGTTAAAAAGAAATTTCGGCGGTTCCCGCAAAGTCTCGGCGGAATTGCTTCAATTTTTATGAATCTGTCCGGCAGCGCTGGCGCTGCAATCCGGACGGTGAGCGCATCAGGCCCACAAATACGGGCACTTTTTATCGGGTTTGCGCCGTCTTCTGAGTGGAAGCCCGCTACCGCGCGATACGGAAACGTCAGGTTATTAACGCGCCGTTATCCAATCCTGTAAGAGTTCCCGAGGTTCCGTGGAACGTCGCGGTTCAGACATCCTCCGGGCGGTCTACGTAGATCAATCCGGCTTTCGCAAGCGGCTCGCGCATATTGTACATGTCGAGGCCGAGCGTGCCGGCGGCAAGCTTCTTGCGCTTGCCGTCTTCATCGTCGAAACGCTTTTGCGCCTTGGCCGCGACTTCGACTGCGAGCTTCTTTGGCACGATGCAGACCCCGTCGTCGTCGGCGACCACCACGTCGCCCGGTTCGACGTTAACGCCGGCGCACACCACCGGAACGTTGACCGCGCCGAGCGTGGCTTTGACCGTGCCCTTGGCCGAGATCGCCCGCGACCACACCGGGAATCCCATCTCGTGCAGCGCCTTCACGTCGCGGCAGCCGGCGTCGATGATCAGACCCTTGACGCCGCGCGCATGCAGCGAAGTCGCCAGCAATTCACCGAACATGCCGTCGGTGTTGTCCGTGGTGCAGCCGAGCACCACGATGTCGCCCTTCTGGCATTGCTCGACCGCGACATGGATCATCCAATTGTCGCCCGGCTGCGCCAGAATGGTGACCGCGGGTCCGGCAATCTGCGCGCCGGCCCAGATAGGCCGCATATAGGGCTTCATCAGGCCGGACCGTCCGAGCGCTTCGTGCACGGTGGAGACGCCGAGCGCCTGCATGGTACCGGTGGCATTGCTGTCGGCGCGTTTGATGTTGCGGACGACGACGGGCTTCATTTCAGGATCTCCTCGACGGTCGGGAAGAGGCGCTGGTAGGCCTCGCCATAGGTCATCGGCACGCCGGTGTTGCGGCTGCCTTGAATACCGCGGTTGAGCGCGACCCGATCGTAATAGGCCCAAAGATGCTTTTGCGCGGCGAGAATCTGGAAAGCCTTGTATTTGGTCTCCCACACCTCGTCGATTTTCAAAATGAGATTGGGTTTGTAGTTGCACATTTCCGGCTGGTGCGGCTCAAACAGAAATACCGGCGGCGCCGAATATTTGTACTTGGCACCGGGTTTGTGACCCATCGCCTGCGCGACCACGCGGGTCTCCTGCGCGAAATGGGCGGCGTTCGGGTGATCGAAATTGTACGGATCCTCGAGCGCGTGCGTGAGCACGAAAGATGGATTGAGCTCGCGATAGATATCGACCATGCGGTCAAAATGCTGTTCGTTGAGCTTGAGCGGATAGTCGCCGCAATCGAAGAACTCGATCTCGGCGCCGAGCAGGGCGGCGGCGCGTTCGGCCTCGTCCTTGCGGCCGGCTTTCACCTTCTCAAGCGTCGCACCGGGTTCCTTCCAGGCAAACTGGCTTTCGCCGCGTTCGCCATAGGACATGCAGACGATTTTCATCTTGTAGCCGCGCTTTGCGTGCAGCGCGATGGCGCCGCCGGCGCGCCAGACGAAATCGCCCGGATGGGCTGTGATGACGAGCCCGGTCTTCTGATCTGGCATAACAACTCCCTTTCCCGTGCCGTCAGGTTAAACTAGGTAGGATACCCGGCGGTCAAGCGCCCGCCGCAAAGGCCTCTCACAATGGCAAATACCGGCGTGCCATCGCTGCGCATCGCGATCGGCGATGACCTGCGTTACAGGAGAGAACAATGAAGAAAACCTACACCGGCGGCTGCCAATGTGGCGCCGTCCGCTACGAGGTCTCCGCCGACATCAGCGAAGTTATCTCGTGCAACTGCTCGCGCTGCCGCAAGCTCGGATCATTACTTGCGGCTGCTTCGGCATCGGACTTCAAGCTGGTCGCCGGCGACGGTGCGATGACGGACTTTCAGTTCAACAAGCATGCGATTCATCATCCGTTCTGTGCGACCTGCGGCATCCAGTCTTACGCTTATGGCAAGGGGCCGGGTGGCAAGGACATGGTCATGATCAACGCGCGTTGCCTCGATGGCATCGACGTGGATCAGTTCAAGGTGATGAAATTCGACGGCGCCAGCATGTAGCGGCGCAAGAGGAGCCCCCCAAAAAGCCATAACGGGCGGACCGTCGTCCACCCGTTACAAGCTCTCGGATCCATTTCCGGCGCGAGCGTGAGCTCAACGCTGGTACCAGTTACTGAGAGCCAGGACCGGCAACCATGGACCACAAGTGCTGCAAGCAGCGCCCACGTCCCACGCCCGTTCGGCCATGGCGGCCAACCGTGTCCGGCAGAGCCGAAGATGGATGACCTAGGTGAAAGCCTACGCCCGCCGTACCCCGAGGCAAGCCCGGCAAAAACGCTGTTGATAAATGTGGGGATGAAATACGACGTTCATTTTTTGAAAAAATTCCCAACGGTCCCGATGTCGCAACAGGCGAGCGAGCCTCTGGCCGTGCAAATTATGACGACACGGGCTATGCATATAGACCGTTTTGTCCGAACGCGTGGGGTCGCAGATGAAGACAATTTCCGCTCGCGAGCGCCTTGCAGCAGCGCTCGCCCGCATCGAGGACCCGAAGGGCGAGGGTGCGCGTGCCTGTCTGACACTTTATCGCGAGCAGGCAACGGCGGCAGCCGATGCAGCCGATGCGCGCGCCAAGGCCGGCATTTCGCTCGGGGCCCTCGACGGCACAATCATGACCATCAAGGATCTGTTCGATGTCGCGGGCGAAGTCACGCGCGCGGGATCCAAGGCGCTGGCTGACGAAGCCAAACCGGCCACGGTTGACGCGCCGGTCGTACGGCGGTTGCGCGCGGCCGGCGCGGTGATCGTCGCCAAGACCAATATGAGCGAATTTGCCTACTCCGGTATTGGCGCCAATCCGCATTTCGGCACGCCCGGAAATCCGGCCGACCGCATGCGCGTCCCCGGCGGCTCCTCGTCGGGCGCAGCCGTGGCTGCCGCCGACGGCATGTGCGAGGTCGCAATCGGTACCGACACCGGCGGCTCGTGCCGCATACCAGGCGCTCTCTGCGGAATCGTCGGCTACAAGCCGAGCCGGCAGCGCATTCCAACCGACGGCGCTTTTCCGTTGTCCTACAGCATCGATTCAATAGGACCGATTGCGCGCTCGGTCGAAGCCTGCGCCAGGGCCGACTCGGTGATGGCTGGCGAAACCTTTCTGCCGCTCGAGCCGGCACCGCTCGCAGGCCTGCGCATCGGTGTCGCGCAGGGCGCGCCGCTGGAGAATCTCGACGACACGGTCGCCAAACGTTTTGCCGACGCGACCGGTCGCCTGAAACAGGCCGGTGCCCGGTTTTCGGAGGAGACCCTGTCACTGCTCGGCGACATGGTGCAGGTCAACAGCAAAGGCGGCGTGCAGCCCGCCGAAGCCTTCACCGTGCATCGCGAACTTCTGTCGCGGCGCGCCGACGCCATCGACCCCAACGTGCGGGCGCGTCTCGAGCGCGCCCGCAATATCAGCGCGGCCGACTACATCGAGATGGTGCGACAACGCGCTGGCCTGATCCGCGCCATGGACGTGCGGCTCGCCGACCTCGACATGCTGGTCATGCCGACGACACCGATTGTTGCGCCGACCATGCAGGAGGTTGCGCCACCGGATGAGTTCGCCCGTAAGAACGCGATGTTGTTGCGCAATACGGTCATCGCGAATTTCTTCGATCTCTGCGCTATTTCGGTCCCCATGCCACGCGACGGGGGATTGCCGACCGGGCTCATGCTGGTCGCACGCAATGGGCAGGACCAACGCTTATTCCGCATTGCAGCAGCGGTCGAGCGGCTATTTACCGCTTAGCGACGGCTTGTTTAGCGAAGCGAAAATCCGGCATCATGCCGCCAATGGCCAACGAGCCGACAGGGAGGATACCATGACCCGCAAACCGCATTCCGACCGCGTGCGTGTGACGCGCCGCACCGTGGCCGCTGGCCTGGGCGCCAGCGTTGTCGCCGGAGTGAGCCCGTTCAACATTGTGCGTGCGCAGGGCGCTGCCCTGAAAGTCGGCGTGTTATTGCCGCGTTCGGGCGTACAGGCCGGCATCGGCCAGGATTGCCAGCGCGGCGTCGATATCACGCCTGCCATCCTCAAGGATCTTGGTTTGCCGCCGTTGCAGATCATGAACGGTGATACGGAAACCAGCGTCGATGTCGCGCGCTCGCGCGCAGAGAAAATGATCAGCGACGGCGCGCAGCTGCTGGTCGGCGCCTTCGATTCGGGTCAGAGCACCGCGATCGCTCAAGTTGCGGAGCAAAAGGGGATTCCATTCGTCATCAATATTGCCGCCGCGCCGCAGATCACGGAGCAGGGCTACAAGTATGTGTTCCGCAATTTTCCAACGGCTGGAATGATTCTCGGCGACGCCTTCGCAAACCAGAAGGAAATTTTCGCGGCGACAGGCGCTGCGCCGAAAACCGCGGTCTTTATGCATATCAATGACACGTTCGGGACTGCGATGAAGGGTGGCATCGGCGCGGTAATGCCGAAATTCGATCTGCCCTACAAGCTTGTCGAAACCATCGCTTACGATCCCGCCGCGCGCGATCTGTCGGTCGAGGTGTCCAAGGCCAAGGCCACCGGAGCCGACGCGCTATTGATGGTCAGCCGGCTCAACGATGCGATCTTGTTGACGCGCGAGCTCGTCAAGCAGCGTTGGTCGCCAATGGCCATCCTGAGCATGGGTCCGGGATGGTATGAGGATCAATATCTGAAAACGCTCGGCAAGCTGTCTGATGGACCGCTGAGTTTCGTGCCGTGGTATGATCCCAACAAGCCACTGAGCAAGAAGCTGGACGAAGCCCTCGCCAAGGCCCATCCCGGCGTCAACCTCAATACCAACCAGGTCTACACGTTTGAGGCCTTGCTTATTGCCGCCGATGCGTTCAAGCGCGCCGGCTCAAGCGATCCGCAGGCCCTGGCTGACGCCATCCGCAAATCGAACATCACAAACAATGTCAGCCCCGGTCCCGGCATCCAGTTCAATGAAAAGGGCCAGAACGACAAGTTGAAGAATTCCGCGATCCAGAATCGCGGCGGCAAGCTTGTCACCGTAGCGCCGAAAGTGGCGGCCAACGCCAAGGTCGAATGGCCGCTCAAGCCGTATGACAAGCGCGGGTGACGGTGTCGGCCGATATCTTTCTTAATGTCGCCGTCGGCGGGGTATTAACCGGCCTTGTCTATGGCCTGATGGCGCTCGGCTTGTCCGTTATTTTCGGCGTGGTGCGCGTGGTCAATTTCGCCCACGGCGAGATGATGACGATCGCGATGTATCTTGCGGTGACGCTATTTACCGCGTTCCATCTCGATCCGCTGGTGATGATGGTCCCGATAGCGGCGGTGTTGTTTGTCTTCGGATATGCACTGCAGGCCGGCCTGATCAATGCCTTCATAACCCGGCCCGAGCACAGCCAGTTCCTGTTGCTGATCGCGCTGGCAATCATCATCGTGAATGTTCTGCTAATCGTGTTCGGGCCCGACGCGCAGAACGTCCAGACCTCCTACGCCTATGACAGCTATCAGGTCGGTGGGCTGATTATCGACGCCGCCAAGCTCTATGCCGGGATCGCCGCGATCGTTGTCGCGACCGTGTTATTCGGCTTCTTTCGGTACACTTTGCTCGGCACCGCGATCCGCGCTTGCGCCGACAATTATACCGGCGCGCTGGTTGTCGGGCTCGACGTCAAGCATCTTTATGCGCTGACATTCGGCCTGGGTGCCGCCTGCGTCGGCGCTGCCGGCTGCATGCTGCTGCTGATCTTCGATGTCACGCCCGCGGTCGGGCCGGCCTATACATTGCTGGCATTTGTCATCGTCATTACGGGCGGTCTGGGTTCAATGCCGGGGGCATTGATTGGCGGCGTGCTGATTGGCCTGACCGAAGCATTGGCCGGCCTGCTGTTCTCGCCATCGGCCAAAAGCATGTTCGCCTTTGCCATTCTCGTATTGGTGCTGCTGCTCAGGCCGCAAGGCATCATGGGCAAGAGGACGGCATGATCGCGCGATTGGTGGACGGCGTGCCGCGCCGCGTCTTTCTGGCGCTGTTTGTGATACTGGCAGCGCTCGTGGCCGCCCCGCTTGTTGCCGGCGATTACCTGCTCACCGTGCTCATCTTGATTTTGTACTTCGCCTATGTCGGCCAGGCCTGGAACATCATGATGGGGTTTGCCGGCCAGCTCTCGCTTGGGCATGCGCTCTACGTTGGCCTTGGGGCCTATATTGCAGCGGCGCTCTACGTTTATTTTGGGTTGGGCCCCTGGATCGGGCTTGTCATCGCGGCGCCCATTGCCGCACTGGCGGGCGCGTTCATCGGATTTCTGGCGTTCCGCTTCCGCGTCGCCGGCGTCTACTTCGCCATTCTCACGATCGCTGTTGCAGAATTCGCCCGGCTCGGCTTCGACCATCTCGGCTGGACCCGCGGCTCGGCCGGATTATTTTTGCCGGTCGCGCAATATACGCACAATGACATCTGGCAACTGCGTGGCCATCCGGTGATGTTCTATTATATCCTGCTGGCAGCGACCGTCCTCGCCTTTATCGGCTGCCGCGCGCTCCTGCAGAGTCGCATTGGCTATTTCTGGCTGGCGATCCGTGAGGACGAGGAAGCCGCGCGCGCCGTCGGCGTGGATACCTTCCACTACAAGATGGTTGCAGTCGCGCTCTCCGCCGCCATGACGTCATTCGCGGGAGTGATCTATGCGTTTTATTACAACAACCTGTTCCCGGAGCAGGTGTTTCACGTCTCCCGCTCGATCGAGATCATTCTTGCGCCGTTTGTCGGCGGCATCGGTACTCTGTTCGGGCCAATCGTCGGCGCCTTTTTGCTGACAGGTCTTGCAGAAACGCTCACGGCCGCGCTCGCGGCACTCGGCGTCGATGTGCCGGGCGCCAAGCAGATCTTCTATGGAATCTGCCTGCTTCTGGTGATCACCGCGCTGCCGGATGGCGTGTGGCCGTGGCTTCGCAAGCACGTCGGGATGACGGAGCGTGACCCATGAGCGTGCTCCTGTCGGTGGACAACGTCAGCAAGCGGTTTCGCGGTCTGGTCGCCGTCGATCGCCTCAGCTTCGAGATCGAACGTGGCGGAATTTTTGCGGTCATAGGACCGAACGGTGCCGGCAAGACCACGCTCTTCAATATGGTTGCCGGAGCTTTCGCGCCCGACAGCGGCGCCATTGTCTTTGATGGCGAGCGGATTGACGGAGTTGCGTCAGACAAAATTTGCCGGCGCGGCATCGGTCGCACCTTTCAGATCGTTCGGCCGTTTCCCGCGTTATCCGTTGAGGATAACGTCATCGTCGGCGCACTGCTGCATCGCCAGCATGTCGTTGCGGCGCGCGCACACGCACACGAGGTGCTGCGCCGGCTCGATCTTTTTGACAAGCGCGCCCGGCGCGCATCATCCCTGACGCTGCCCGACCGCAAACGGCTGGAAGTGGCGCGCGCGCTCGCCACCGATCCGAAATTATTATTGCTCGACGAGGTGATGGCGGGTCTGCGCCCGACCGAGACCGATCGCATTGTGGCAATCCTGAAGGAACTCAACCGCGACACTGGCCTCACTATTCTGCTGATCGAGCACGTGATGCGCGCCGTCATGGCGCTCGCCGGGCGCGTTTTGGTGATGCATCACGGCGCGGCGATTGCGCAGGGCGCGCCGGGCGAGGTGGTCCGTGATCGCGCAGTGATCGATAGCTACCTCGGCGCGGAGGCCATCAGCGCATGATGTTGAAGGTTGACGGCCTCGATGTGTTTTACGGCGATGCGCGTGCGCTCGACGGCGTATCAATCGAGATTGAAGAAGGCTCGATTGTGGCCATTGTCGGCGCCAATGGCGCCGGCAAGACGTCACTGATCCGCACGATTGCCGGCATGCACAAGCCGGCGCGCGGTCACGTCTTTTTCCGCGGCCTGGATATTGCGGGGTGGCCAAGCCACAAGGTCTGCGACCTCGGCATCGGTCAGGTTGCCGAAGGCCGCCAGGTGTTTCCTTCGCTCTCGGTCGCTGAAAATCTGGCGACGGGCGCCATGTTGCCGCGGGCGCGCGGCGCCCGTGAGCAAAACCTGCAAAAGGTCTACGCGCTTTTTCCGGTTCTGGCCGAGCGCCGGCAGCAGGCGGCAGGAACGTTGTCAGGCGGCGAACAGCAGATGCTCGCCATCGGTCGATGTCTCATGGGCGATCCGGAATTGGTACTGTTCGACGAGCCCTCGCTCGGGCTGGCGCCGGCCATCGTGCAAAGCGTGCTCCGCTGCGTGCGCGATCTCAACCGCGACGGACTGACATGCGTGCTGGTCGAGCAGAATGTCGCTGTGTCGCTCAAGCTCGCGAGCCACGCCTATGTGCTCGAGAACGGCCGCATTACCCTTTCGGGTTCCGGCGACACGCTGCTCGGCGATGATCGCGTGCGGCAGGCCTATCTCGGGCTTTAGCGCTATTTCAGCGGCTGACCGATATTAACGGTCAGTTTGCCGACGCCTTCGACCTCGCATTCGAGCTTGTCGCCGGCGACGGTTGCCGCAACGCCCGAGGGCGTACCGGTCATGATGATGTCGCCCGGCTCAAGCGCAACCATTTCCGAAAGATTGGAGATGATTTCGGGCACATTCCAGATCAGCTGATTGAGATCGCCGTCTTGCCGAATCTTGCCGTTGCACTTCAGCGTGATCTTGCCTTTTGCCGGGTGACCGATCTTGCTGGCCGGAACCAATTCGCCACACGGCGCCGAATGATCGAACGCCTTGCCGACTTCCCATGGCCGCTTCAGATCGCGCGAAGCGATCTGCAAGTCACGACGCGTGAGATCGATACCGACGGCATAGCCAAAAATGCAATCATTGGCCTTGGCGACCGGAATGTTTCGGCCGCCGCTTTTCAGCGCGACCACCAGCTCGACCTCGTGGTGCATATCCTTCGTCAGCGACGGATAGGGCACGGTGCCGCCGTCCGGCACGATCGCATCGGCAGGCTTGGCGAAATAGAAGGGCGGCAACCGTTCATCCTGCCCCATCTCGCGAATGTGCTCGATGTAGTTGCGGCCGACGCACCAGATCCGGCGAACCGGAAAAACCTTGTCGGAGCCTGCCACCGCGATGGCGGCTTGTGGGGCGGGCGGGATGACGTAGCGGCTGTCGGTCATGATATTTTGGCCGTTCGATATCGGTGTGGATGGAGGATGGTCCGGTCACGCGACGAGCTGGCCGGGTGAAAGTCGGCTGTGCGTATCAGGTGTAATGCGCCGCCGTCAACCGCGTGCGCCTTATGAGTTGGCGACTGCCGCGACCGGGCTGCGGGTTTCCTGCTCCTTGAGCTGCAGGCGATAGAACGACGCATACCGGCCGCCCTTGCGCAACAATTCATCGTGGCGGCCGGATTCGACCGCGCAGCCGTCTTCGACAACGTAGATGCGATCGGCGTGTGAGATGGTATGCAGCCGATGCGCGATCGCAAGGGTCGTGCGTCCCCGGCAGAGATGCTCCATGGCCTCCCGCACCTGTAATTCCGACTCGGAGTCGAGGGCTGCTGTGGCTTCGTCGAGCAATATGATCGGCGCGTTCTTGATAAGAGCGCGGGCGATTGCGACCCGTTGGCGCTGTCCACCGGACAACTGCAAGCCGTGCTCTCCAACCGGTGATTCGTAACCGCGCGGAAACGACATAATGAAGTCGTGGGCATAGGCGGCTTTGGCGGCGGCAATAATTTCATCCTCACTGGCGCCGGGCTTTCCGAACTCAATGTTCTCGCGAATTGTCCCACGGAACAGGAACACGTCCTGTCCGACATAGGCGATGTGCTCACGCAGTGATCGGCGCGACGTTTGCGCAATATCCTGCTCATCGATGATGATGCTGCCGCGCTCGGCTTCGTAGAACCGCATCAACAGATTGAATACGGTCGACTTGCCGCCGCCGGAAGGCCCGACGAGCGCGGTCATTTTGCCCGGCTCGGCCACGAATGACATCCCGTGGAGGACTGCCTCTTCGGTGCGGTACGCGAAGTACACATCTTTGAATTCCAGGCGAGCCGTCTTGATCTGCAGGCCTGGCTTGCTGTCGTCCGACGGTTCACTTGGCGGACTATCGATGATCTCAAACAGGATGCGGACGCCGACCAGCGCGCTGTTGAGCTCGATATTGAGACGGGCGAGTCGCTTGGCGGGCTCGTAGGCCAGCAAAAAGGCAGTAATGAAGGAGAAGAACTGACCGGGTGTCGCGCCTGTCTCGATCACACGATACCCGCCGTAAGTGATGGCGATGGCGATGGCGCAGCCGCCGAGTGTTTCCATCAAAGGACTGGCGCGGTTGGATACACGCGCCATCTTGTTGGCTTCATGCTCGACCGCGGCGACGTTCCGATCAAAACGCTCACGCATGATGTCTTCGAGCGTAAACGCCTTCACGATCCGGATGCCCTGCAACGTTTCCTGCAACGTCTCGATGATACGCGTGCTGCCATGAAACTGTGTGCGGGCGATCGTGTAGATTCGACGTATCAGCTTGCGCAAGATGAAAAAGGCAGGCGGCGCGACGACGAAGCTGAAAAAAGACATCAGCGGGTCCTGCACGACCATCACGATGATCAGACCGATCAATGACAGCAAGTCGCGCCCGACCGATGTGATGAGCAGATTAATGACCTGGGTGGCCGATGCCGCGCCGGTTGAAAGGCGCGCGATAAATTCGGTCGAGTGCCGGTCCGAGAAGAAGCTGAGGCCCTCGTTGAGCAACTTGGCAAAAACCGCGCGCTGATTGTCGGCGACAATGCGGTTGCCAATGCGGGAAAGCATGACGCTGTGGCCGTAGGTCGCAACGCCTTTTGCAGCGAACAGTGCCGCAGTTATGAAGCCGAGCGTAATGATGCCCGGTAAATTACGATTCACGTAGGCCTGGTTGATGACGTCGCCGATCAGGTAGGCGCTGAAAGCCGTGCATCCGGCGGCAACCGCCATCATGAGGAATGCGAGAATGTATTTGCGCCAATGCGTCAGCCCCTGTTCGGTGAGCAATCGCCGGATCAGGGCAAAGGCGCTGTAGCGCTCGTCGTCAGCCACTTGCAAACTATGGTCGTTCATCTGCCCTCTGTTGGGCTGAAATAGGAATGTCGGGCAGGAGTGCCGTTTCCTTGCCCGCGCCAACAGAAATTTTCAAGCCAAAAACAGCCTAGGCCGCAAAAACGCGTCGATTTCGCCCTTTGTCAGGCTACGGCGCTCTTGCGTCGGCTTGCCAACTGTTTTTCCCACGCAAGCGCGTGCGAGACGATGGTGTCGAGATTCTGGTACCGCGGGCGCCAGGGCAACGTTGCATGAATTCGATCGACGTTGGCGACCAGCGCCGGCGCGTCACCGGGACGGCGCCCGGAAATCTCGACCGGAAAATCGCGGCCGCTGGCACGGCGCACGGCGTTGATAACTTCAAGCACCGATGAGCCGCGTCCATAGCCGCAATTGAATGTCGCGTTTGCGCCCCCGCTGCGCAGGTGAGCAAGCGCAACCGAATGTGCCTGCACCAGGTCGCTGACATGGATGTAATCGCGGATGCAGGTGCCGTCAGGCGTCGGGTAGTCGGTCCCGAACACGCTCATTTTCTGGCGCTTGCCGACTGCCGTCTCGCAAGCGATTTTGATCAGGTGAGTCGCGGCCGGGGTCGCCTGTCCGGTACGCAATTTGGGGTCGGCACCGGCGACATTGAAATAGCGCAGGATCACGAAGCGCAGGCCGTGTGCGTTGGCGGCGTCGTGGATCATGATTTCGGACATCAGTTTTGACGTGCCGTAGGGCGAAATTGGCGCGGTCGGCGCGTTCTCGCGTACCGGGGTGTCGCTCGTTTCGCCGTATACCGCAGCCGTTGACGAGAAGATGACATGCTGCACGCCGGCCTTTGTTGCGACGTCCAGGAGCGCGCAGGTATTCATGGTATTGTTGCTATAATAGCCAAGCGGATCGGCGACCGATTCCGGCACCACAATCGATGCCGCGAAGTGGATAATGGCGGTGATGTTGTGGCGGGCGATGATTTCGCCAACCAGTGTTCGATCACCGGTGCTGCCGGCGATGAATGGAACGGCTGGCGGTATCAGGTAGCGAAACCCGGTCGACAGGTTATCGAGCACGACGACGGGTTCACCGGCATCGGTCAGCTCGTGCACCATATGGCTGCCGATGTACCCGGCGCCGCCTGTGACCAGGATCGTCATTCCCAATGCCCCTCGTGGCTCGGCAAATGTGCCGAATGTTCGTAAAAAAACCACACCCTGATCGCGGGGCGCGGTGGCATGCTTATGGCGGGCATGCTTAATGACCGGTATATGGGTGCCGCAAGCGAGTCATGGCCAACATTCTTTTTATCAAAACTTCGTCGCTTGGCGATGTAATTCATCACATGCCGGCTCTGGTCGACGCCCGAAAGGCACGGCCCGATGCGACATTTGCTTGGCTTGTGGAGGAGGCATTTGCACCGCTGGTGCGGCTGCATCCGCAGGTGGGCGAGGTTATTCCAGTCGCGTGGCGACGGTGGCGCAAATCGCTGTATGCGCCCGAAACCATATTGGAAATAAAGAAGAGCCTTGGGGTCATACGTTCGCGCGATTATGACGAAATTGTCGACAGCCAGGGACTATTGCGCTCTGGCGTCATCGCACGCATGGCGCACGGCCGACGGCATGGTTACGGCGCGTCAAGCATCCGCGAGCCGCTGGCGTCTTTTTTCTACGATGTTCGCCATCGCGTCAGCCGCGAACTCCACGCCGTCGAGCGCAACCGGATTTTGAGCGGGCTATCGCTTGGTTACGCGCCCCAGGGAGCTCCGGAGTTCGGTCTTGATCGCGAACAATTTGCGAGTGACGCTTCGCGATATGCGGTGCTCCTGCACGCAACCGCGCGCCCGGAAAAGCAGTGGCCGGAAGCGCATTGGATCGCACTTGGCAAGGCACTGGGGACGACACTTGGCCGGGATACGAAACTTGTACTGCCCTGGGGCAGCGAGCCTGAGCGGGCCCGCAGCGAGCGCATCGCCGCTGCCGTGCCGGGAGCGAGCATTCCCGCGCGGGCACCACTTGATCAGGTGGCGAAGCTGATCGCGGGCGCGCAATATGTCGTCGGCGTTGATACCGGGCTTATGCATTTGGCCGCGGCGTTTGGAGTCCCGCTCGTTGCGATCTTTACGGGGAGCAATCCCGGCCTGACCGGACCCGTTGGCAACGGCCGGCTCGCCGTACTTGGTGCAGCGAGTGCGCCGCCGACGGTCGACGTGGTCGTCGATGCGGTCGCAAAAATCAGCCGCCCAATTTAATTGTCAGGCCGCGCCTACGCGCAGCAGGTCGTGGACGTGCACAACGCCAACCGGTTTGCCGGCTTCAACCGCAAACAGCGCGGTGACCTTCATCGAATTGAGGATGTCGAGCGTCTCGCTGAGCAGCTGGTCGGGCCGCACCGTCTTCGGCCCGCGCGTCATGACATCGTCGACACGGGCATCAAGCAAATTATTGCGCATATGGCGCCGCAAGTCGCCGTCCGTGATGATCCCAACCAGCAGTCCGCGTCCATCGGTAATGCCGACGCATCCGAACCCTCTGGCTGTCATTTCGAGTATCGCTTCGGACATAGGTGTACCAAGCGGGGCGAGCGGCATCATCGGTCCGGTGTGCATGACATCGCGAACGGTCTTGAGCAACGTTCCGAGTTTGCCGCCAGGATGCAGGAGGCCAAAATCGACCGCTGTAAAACCGTGGCTTTCAAGCAGCGCGATCGCCAACGCATCGCCGAGGGCAAGCTGCATCAGCGACGACGTCGTCGGTGCAAGATTGTGCGGGCAGGCCTCGCGCGCTTGCGGCAACGTCAAAACAATATCCGATAGTTTGGCGAGCGCGCTATCCGGAATTGCAGTCATTGCGATCAGCTTGATGCCGTAACGGCGCGAATAATCGGTGATATTTTTCAGTTCGGCCGTTTCGCCAGACCACGAAAGCGCAAGGATGACATCATCATTCGCGATCATGCCAAGGTCGCCGTGACTGGCTTCGCTCGGATGTACGAAAAACGCCGGCGTGCCCGTCGAGGCAAAGGTTGATGCAATCTTGCGCGCGACATGGCCCGATTTGCCCATGCCGGTCACGATCACACGGCCTTTGGCGGCACGGATCAGCTCGATCGCTGTGGAAAACGCGGTGCCAAGACCGTCCTTCAACGCAGCTGCGAGCGCGTCGACGCCGCTGCCTTCCGCCTCCAGCGTGCGCAAGGCCGACGCGATCGCGGCCTGCGCGCGATCGCTGGTCATCGGGACTGGTTTCGGTCTGGCCATGGCCGTTTTGATAGCACGGAAAGGGCTTCGCGTCAGGCTAGCCACGTCAAATTCGTTAACGCGCTCGGGCAATTTGGCTGTGTCGGCCGGTTATTATCGGCCATTTCTTGGTTCCGCCAGCACGCGCCTGACGGCCGTAAGCACCATTGCAACGCTTACGTCGTCGGTGCGGCGATGGCGCACCGCGTCATTGCCCTCGGTGCGTGCGCGTTCCCGTGCACTGTCGTCGCCTGGCGGTTCAAGGATCGCGGCGACGGGATTGAGCGGCTTCCAGTGCCAGGGGCTGGTCGGCCCGAAAATAGCGACTGTTGGCGTACCAAGTGCAGCGGACACATGCATCAAACCGGAATCGTTGGTCACTGAAACATCGGCGGCGGCGAGTGCAAAAATTGCGTTGCGCAGATCGTCGCTCGTAAGATCGCGAACATGGTCACCGCCTGTTGCCGCGATTTGCGCAGCCAACGGCGTTTCATTTGGACCGCCGACGACCCAGACGGACGCGCCGTCTTTGGTGAGTGCACGCGCCAGTTCCGCATAGTGGCCGGCCGGCCATGCTTTCCCAGTGCCGACTGCGCCGGGCGCAACCGCAATGATGGGGCGAGCGTCGTCGGCGAGCCCTCGTTGTTTGCGCCATGATTCCAATTCCTGTGGCGGTACTTTCAGTTCCGGCAGGGGCCACTCGCCGGGGAGCGGCGAGTTTTTCGGCAGTGCCAGTGCGCCCATCCGGTCGATCATGCGCGGCAAATTGCGTTCGCCGAACCGCACGTCATTCAGGAGACCGAACCGAAACTCGCCGGCAAAACCTGTGCGCACCGGAATTGCCGCAATCCAGGGTGCGAGCGCCGCCTTCCATTTGCGTGACATCACCAGCGCTTGCCCATAGCCGCCTTGGCGCAGCAGGTCCGCGAGTTTCTGCTGGAGCGTGAGACCCAGCCGACCGCGCGGCAAATCCGCAATGATGGCGCGCCGGACACCTGGCATGTAGTCGGCGAGCGGCGCGCAAAGCGTACTGCTGACGATATCAACCGGCCGATCGGGTGCCTGAGCACGCAAGAGTCTCACGACGGAATGGCAACGGACGAAATCCCCGATCCAGACATAGGGGACGATCAGGACCGGTCTACCCGCGTAGGTTGAATCACTGTTCATTATTTGTGGCCGCCCCGTCTGTCTGCCACCATTTTGGCCCTGTCGGACAGCGGTTAGCCTGCGTGACAGCGGACTGTCCAGCCGCAATTTTTACCGTGTCCTGCGCCAAATGCAGACCAATGGCGGCCTGTCGTTGCGCCTTTGGCCGGTCTGGGGCAAAGGTTGGCTCAAGCCAGAGGCGCGAGGGGCAGGGATGTTCTTGGTCACCGGCGGGGCCGGTTTTATCGGGTCAAACGTTGTCGCCAGCCTCAATGAGGCCGGGACGACGGACATTGCGGTGAGTGATCTGCTTGGCCAAGGCGACGCCAAGTGGCGCAATCTTTCCAAGCATCAGATTGCCGACCTGCTCCCGCCCGCCGAACTGATGCGATGGCTTGAGGGTCGTACGCTCGATGCCGTCATCCACATGGGCGCGATTTCGGACACCACCGCCACCGATGGCGACCTTGTGATGGAAAACAATTTTCGGCTGTCGATGCGCCTGCTTGACTGGTGCAGCTCTACGCGCACGCCCTTCATCTATGCCTCGTCGGCTGCGACCTACGGCGATGGCACGCAGGGCTTTGACGACGACTGGTCGCTCGAGTCTCTCCGCAAGCTGAAGCCAATGAATCTTTATGGCTGGAGCAAGCATTTGTTCGACCTCGCGTTGGTCGAGCGCCACATGAAAAAAGATAAAATGCCCCCGCATTGGGCTGGTCTGAAATTCTTTAACGTGTACGGCCCGAACGAGTATCATAAAGGGCATATGGCGAGCGTGCTGGCCAAGGTTTTCGACAGCGCCAAGGCGGGCGAGCCGGTGAAGCTGTTCAAATCCAATCGTGAGGGCGTTGCCGACGGAGATCAGCGACGCGACTTCATCTACGTGGATGATGCCGTGTCCGTGTTGCGCTGGCTTCTGGATGCGTCCAGCGTCAATGGTATCTTCAATGTCGGGACCGGCAAGGCGGAGAGCTTCCGTGATATGATCGGTGCAATGTTCAAGGCGCTTCGCCAGCCCGCAAATATCGAATATATCGACATGCCCGATGCTATCCGCGGTCAGTATCAGTATTTCACCCAGGCGCGGATCGAGAATTTGCGGCGCGCCGGTTACAATGGCGGGTTCACGCCGCTCGAGGCTGCCGTCGGTCAATATGTGAGCGGCTATCTCGACCGCGACGACCGGTATCGGTAGCGCCATGTACGATTTCGACAAGCATTTGGCCGCACTTTCCGAGCAGACCGTGCTCTGCATTGGCGACCTGATGCTGGATGAATTCGTTTACGGCGACGTCACGCGCATCTCGCCGGAAGCGCCGACGCCGGTCATTGCCGTGAAGCGTACGGAACTGATGATTGGCGGCGCCGGAAATGTTGCGCGCAACCTGGTGGCACTGGGGGCTCGCTGCATCTTCATCGGCGTGGTCGGCGATGATGAGGCCGGAGGTTCATTGACCAAGGCACTCAGCACCCATCCATCAATAGAATTTCATCTGGTTGTCGACGGAACGCGGCAAACCACGCGCAAGGTTCGCTTTGTTTCGGAGCATCATTCGACCCATCTGTTGCGAGCCGATTGGGAAATGGCGTCAGCCATTGATGCCGGCAGCGAAGATGCGCTGATCGGACACGTCGTCAAGGCGCTGCCGCGCGTCGGTGCAGTTGTTCTGTCCGACTATGCCAAGGGCGCCCTCACGCCGCGGGTGACACGCGCGGTGATTGCTGCCGCCGACGAGCGCGGCAAGCCGGTCGTGGTGGATCCGAAAGGGCGGGACTACAGCATTTATCGTGGTGCCACCCTTGTCACCCCCAATCGGCAGGAGCTCGCCGATGCCACGCACAGTCAGGCGCAAACCGAAGAAGAAATCGCCGAGGCCGCAGCACGGCTGCGCAATGAGTTGGGTGCACGAGCTGTACTGGTGACGCGGAGCGAAGCGGGCATGACGCTGGCGGCCGAGGGCGCTCCGGTTCATGTCCCGGCCTATCCCGTGCGCGTGCGCGATGTGTCCGGCGCCGGTGATACGGTCGTGGCTGTGCTGTCCGCCATGCTGGCGATCGGTGCAGACTTTGAATCCGCGATGCGCGCTGCAAATGCCGCTGCGGCCGTCGTGGTCGGAAAACGCGGTACCGCAACGGCGTCGGTTGCCGAGCTACGCGCGCGCATCTTGCCGTCGTCAACGTTGGCGCCGCAGGAAAAGATTGTTTTTGATTGGGCCCTGCTTGACGACCATTTGGTGGAGTGGCGCAAGCAAGGTCTGCGGGTGGGCTTTACCAATGGCTGTTTTGACCTGTTGCACCCGGGTCACGTCAAACTGCTGGCTGGCGCGCGTGCAGCCTGCGACCGGCTGGTGGTCGGCCTGAATGGTGATGCGTCGGTGACGCGCCTGAAAGGGGCCGGCCGGCCGGTGCAACCGGTGCAAGCACGTGCCGAAGTGCTGGCTGCGCTCGAGGCAGTCGACCTTGTTGCAGTGTTCGACGAGGACACGCCGGAAAAGCTGATCGCCCGCGTGAAGCCGATGGTGCTCGTCAAAGGCGCCGACTACACGCATGAACAGGTGGTCGGCCGTGAAATAGTCGAGGCGCTCGGCGGCGAGGTCGTCTTGATCGATCTTGTTCCTGGCCACTCAACCAGCTCCATGGTCGAGCGGACGCGCGAACCGAAGGCGCGGTCGTCCCGTTGAAAGGTTCGCCGGTGGTGCGTGTTTCATCCGATCACGAGATGCGGTTGGTTGCCGCGTTCTTCGGCAAGATCGCTGGCTATTTTGTCGAAGTCGGTGCCAACGATCCGCACGAACGTTCGCAAACCTGGCACCTTGAGCAGGCCGGCTGGAGCGGGGTCCTCATCGAGCCGCAGCCCGACCTTGCGGACGAACTTCGTGCCAGGCGAAAGGCCAAGGTTTTTGCCGTCGCATGTTCGTCGCCCGACAACGCGGGGCGAACGTTGCCGCTGCATGTGGCCGGACCGCTATCCTCTCTCAATCGCCAGCGCATGGCCCCTGGAAGCGCGCCGGCGGGTGTCATCAACGTTCCGGTGCGAACGCTCGACACTGTCCTTGAAGAGGCGGGCGCCCCGGCGGCTTTCGATTTCCTGTCAATTGATGTGGAAGGGCACGAAATTGAGGTTTTGCGGGGCTTCGATATCGCGCGCTGGCGGCCCCGGCTGATCTTGCTTGAAGATCACGTTGCAGATCTTTCGAAGCATCGGTACCTCAAGAACGCAGGCTATCGGATCATCCGGCGCTTCGAAAACAACGGCTGGTACGTGCCGGACGAATCCGCCGTCGCCTGCCGGTGGCCGGAACGGTGGGAAATCTTTCGCAAATACTATCTGGGTCTGCCGTTCAGGATGGCGCGTAACTTGTCCCGGCGCATTCGCAAGCCGCTCACGAATTAGTGGCGCGCTTGATTGGCTTGCTGGCGGGCGGCTGCCAGGCCTGTGTTTCTTCGTATCGCTTCGCGTAGCGATAAAACGTGCCTTCGAAATTTCCAAACGCAATTACGAAGCCGGCCCAGCCGTCAATAAAACCTAGTTTGAAGATGTAGTGCTTGATGAAAGACCACAGGCCGTGACCGAATGCGCTCGCCATCGACACGCGCTTGCCCGCAAGCTTCGGGGCACCGAGCGTGGAATAGCGGTTCATCTTGTTGATGACCTCTTCCAGGCTCCGGAAGGGGAATTGCCAGACTGCATTCTGCAAGGTGCCAACGGATCGGCCGCCAAGAATTTCAAATCCCTCGTGGACCGGTTCGAGCGTGTAGCGGATGCTGCCTTTGCGGAAGAGTTGGGGCTGGCGGAAATTCGGATACCAGCCCGAGCCGCGGATCCAGCGGCCCATCATGTAACTGCGCCGCGGCACCATGTAGATTTCGTGGGGCGGCGTACCGGCAAGCAATGCCAGGATTTCATCGCGCACCGCTTCAGTGCAGCGCTCGTCGGCGTCAAGGCTGAAGATCCAGTCGAAATTACAGGCCTCGATCGCGCGATTGCGCAGGTCGCCGAAGCCCTTGAACTGGACGTCGACAACGCGCGCACCGAGTGCGCGCGCAATTTGCGGCGTTCGGTCGACGCTGAACGAATCGACCACGACGACTTCGTCGGCCCACAGCACACTGGATACGGCCGCTTCGATCTTTTCCGCCTCGTTATAGGTCAAAATATAAGCTGATATTTTCTGCATGCCGGTGGACGCCCATTGGGACTTCAGGAATTGCAGGCAAGTTATCATTATGATGTGTGCGGACCCTAGGGGTTTGTCGGCACGTTCGACATCGGCTAAAGCCTCTGTGAGAGGACGCCCGTGGCCGAGCTGATCTCCGTCATCGTTACGACCTTCAACCGCGAAGATGCGCTCGACGCGGTCTTGCGATCGCTTGCGGGGCAGATCGACGCCGATTTTGAGGTCGTCGTGGCCGATGATGGGTCGGGGCCCGGGACAGCTGAAATAGTCAGCCGCTGGAAGGCGAAGATCGGCCGCCGCCTGGAGCACGTCTGGCACCCCGACCGCGGTTTTCGGGCCGCCGAAATTCGCAACCGCGCGATATTGGCGGCGCGTGGCACGTATTGTGTATTTCTGGATGGCGATTGCATCGTGCGCCCTGACTTTGTCGGGACTCATCGCCGATTGGCCGAGCCTGGCTGGTTTGTCACGGGCAACCGCGTGCTCCTCTCGCCGGATCTTACGATCAAGGTGCTGCGCGAAAACCAGACCCCGGAAAACTGGAGCGCGGTGCGTTGGCTCGGAGAACGCTGGCGCGGTGGTGTCAATCGCTTGTCGGCACTCTTTCACGTGCCGCTGGGATTTTTGCGCCGAATTCGCCAGCGGGCCTGGCAGGGCGCCCGCTCATGCAACCTCGCGATCTGGCGGTCCGACCTCGACCGTGTTGACGGGTTTGATGCCGACTACAGCGGTTGGGGCAAGGAAGATTCCGATATTATCGTTCGCCTGTTGCGTGCGGGCGTTCGTCGCAAGGATGGGACATTTGCGACCGGCGTGATTCATCTTTGGCATGCAGAGGCCGACCGCTCGCAGCTGGTCGGAAATGAGGTCAAGCTCGGCCAGGTGATCGCCGGCGATCGCGTTCGCGCGCGCCGGGGCCTGTCCGTCCTGGAAGATGTACCCAAACCTACTGTGGCTGCGAGCTGACGATGGCCGGGCCTGCGACCGCAACCAGCGCCATCCAAGCAAGGCTTGAACACCTCGCTGACGGGTTTGTCGCGGCCGCTGCGGTAGCGCTTCCCTGGTCGACCTCCGCGACCGCAATTTTCCTTGCGCTGTGGCTGCTCGCCCTTATTCCAACTCTTCATTGGATCGATATACGGCGTGAGCTCGCGACACCGGCCGGTGGACTGCCGGTCTTGCTCGTTGTTTTCGGTATTGCCGGAACGTTGTGGGCTGACGTGACGTTGCTGGAGCGTTGGAAAGGCCTCGATTCATTTCTGAAGCTGCTGGTCATACCGCTCCTGTTCGTCCAGTTTCGCCGGTCGAGCCATGCTCACTGGGTTTTCGCAGGTTATCTTCTTTCGTGCACCGCATTGCTGATTGTGACCGCGGCTGCCATCGCAATTCCGTCGCTCGGAGCCAGGTTGCTGCATTTCGACAATGTGCTGGTGAAAAATGCCGCGACTCAAAGCGGCGAATTTGTCACCTGCATTTTTGGATTGCTGTATCTCGCAAACGACGCCCTGACGCGCAGGCGCTGGTTTTGGCTGCTTGGTCTTGCGGCGATCATCATCGCCATGCTCGTTGATATTGTCTTTGCATCGACAGGTCGTACCGCATTGGTCATCATGCCAGTGCTGCTGGCCGCGTTTGCGATCAAGCACCTGAAAACCAAAAGCATCGGTCTTGCGTTTGGTGGCGCCATTCTGATTGGTCTGGTTGCCTGGACATCATCACAGTATCTGCGCGATCGCACCGAAGCGATCTGGACGGAAATGCAGAGGTATGAAGTCAGCAACGAGCGGACGTCGACCGGCGAGCGGATCGAATTCTGGAAGAAGTCAGTGGAATTTGTTCGTCAGTCGCCAATCGTCGGGCATGGCACCGGGTCAATCCACGCGCTGTTTGAAAAGGCTGCCGCCGGACAAGCTGGCGTGGCAGGCGTCGCCGCCGCAAATCCGCACAATCAGACCTTGGCGGTAGCAATTCAGATTGGCTTTGTCGGCGTAATTGTGTTGTGGGCGATGTGGATCGCTCATCTGTTGTTGTTCCGCGGAAACGGCCTGGCCGAATGGATTGGCCTTGTCATTGTCGCGCAAAACATCATTGGGTCGCTTTTCAATTCGCATTTGTTCGATTTCGTGCAGGGATGGGTTTACGTCATCGGCGTCGGGGTGGCGGGCGGGGCTGCGCTGGCGGCCACCCGTGACGGAGAAAGGCCGACTGTTTTGTGAGCGCCTCGGAATAAAAGATCGGGTGGTGTCCCCTGAACGGGTGAAGACGCAGCCATAATTTTGGCAAATAGTCGGACCCAACTTTCACGTTATTGCGTTGATTCTCCCCGTGTTTTTGCATTACTGTGTCCACAGTCTGCTGAGTGATTCGCGTGCGAGTTCGGCTCTGTGCGCGGGTTGGAATCACCGCAGGACGTCACCCCAGTCGCGTCATCGACAGCTTTTGGAGGCGATATGCCCGCGTTGAGACGTGGCAAAATTGCGCTTTCTGTTGCGTTGCTTGCGGGTGTCTTCGTTCTGGTGCTTTTGAATTTTGATCCGAAGGCGATTGAACTCGTCTTCTCGGGGGATGTTTTTCTGTCCGTGGTATTCGTCGTGATATTCTTGATTGGCGGCGTCATGCTCGCCTCCCTGCGCCTCAAGCTCATCACATCCGACCTCGGCTATCGATTGTCGTTCCGTGACGCGGCCGTGACATTGAGTGTTGGACAAATTGCAGGAAGTTTCTTTTTCCAGTTTGCCGGCCAGTTGATCGGCCGCGGCGCGGTTCTTTCCCGCAAAGGAATTTCGCCGGCGGCAACCGTTGTCATTTCCGGCTACGAGCGCGTCATCGCGTTGGGGACCTCGCTTTTGCTCGCTGGGGCCGGCGCGCTTTATCTCTTCGGCACCCTCAGCATCAATATGCAGACGGGCGGGCTGTCGTTCGTGAAGCTGACCTTGGGCCTTGCGGTGGCGTTCATTGCCGGAGCCGTGCTGGCATGGGGCAGGGCGCTCGTTAATGTCATCCGCAATCTATCGGCGGAATTGCTATTCGGCCTTCTGCGGAGTTTTTTGATCTCTCTGGCGATCCAGGTGACGACCTTGGCCGCCTATGTCGCGCTTGAGCGCGCACTGGCCCCACATATCGGGATCGTCTCGCTGGCGGCGGCCTCGTGCATCGTGATGCTGGCCGCAAGCCTTCCGGTCAGCTTTGGCGGATGGGGCTTGCGTGAATTGAGTGCCGTCGTCGCATTGCAGGCGATCGGGCTGTCGGCCGCCTCAGCGCTTTTGACGGCCTTGCTGATCGGTTTTCTTTCATTGGCAGTCATTGCCGGGACGGCCGTCTTCATCATGCTAGGCCGCGACGCACCCGCCGTGGCTCAGCCGGCTCAGCAGCCTTTGTCTGCAACGCCAGCGCCCGACTACACGGCGGCGCTCGACTGGTCGCTTCCGCTCATCGCGGCGACTGCGGTCTTTTTCCAGATTTACATTCCGACGGGTGGAGGCCCAATCAGTGTCAATCTTGCCGACCCCGTCGTCATGATCGCTGCGGTTCTCTTTGGGCTACGCTATTTCGGCAAGGCGTGGCCGGATTGGCCGATCGCGCATACGAGTGCCTATGTTGCGGCCGCAACGGCAGTCATCTTTGCATCGGCCATGAATGGGTGGATGTCGTTTGGCTGGACCGACTGGGCCTTCATCAACAAGGGCTTGGGCTGGCTCATTTTGCTCTGCTACGGCGCGACCGGCGCACTCATCATTCTGCGCGGGAAAGTTGGCGGGTTCGAGCTCTTGTTGCGGACATTCGTTGCAACGGGTGTTTCGATCGCATGCATCGACATCGGCGCAAATTTGCTGTCCCGATCGGGAGTCAGTGCGCTGCAAGGTTTCGCGGACGCCCGGATTTCCGGTTTTTCCCAGAACCCAAATTCGTTTGCTTTTGTGCTTATGCTGGTAATGGCTGCGGTCATCGTCTTGCGGCTACGGCCAGCTTTGCAAATAAGCCTGCTGAGCATTGCAATGTTTGGGCTTTGGCTCGCCGGCTCGCGCGCCGGGCTCGTTGCGACGCCACTCGTCATCGGCATGGCGCTGGTCTTTGGCGCTCCGCTTCGACCGCTGCTCACCGCTGTCGCCGTCACAATGATCGCCGTCACTATCACCACAGGCATTGGTCTCGCCGGTTCCGGCAGCGCTGTTTTAATCGCTAATGATGCGCGATCGACGCGCGAGCACCTGGACACAATTTGGCAGGGCATCGACCTTTTTCTGGCGCATCCGATCATCGGTGCCGGATTGGGCGCCTATATGGAGGATCAAATTCGGACAACGGGGGTTCCGCTTGTCATCCATTCGACGCCGATTTGGCTGTTGGCCGAAACCGGTCTCGTCGGATTTACCGTTTTTATGGCATCAGCATACCATCTTTTTGCCGGCGCCCTTCCGCGCCGCAAAGAACCGGCGGGGCTGTTGCTTCTCCTGATCCTGGGCTGCCTGGCCGTTATGTCATCGGTGCATGAGCTGATGTACCAGCGCGCATTCTGGATATTGCTCGGCGCGGTCGTCGCGATTCCGGCCAATACGTTCTGGCAGGCGGATGAGGGGCGGCGCCTCGGTCCTTGATCGACTTTTCCTGAAACAGTTCGGTTTTGGATTTCCACCGTGCGCTTAAGGCATGGTCGTAAGGAATTATGTCGTTTCTGTCCCAATTGTCCTCGCTCGAATTGACAAGGGTGTTCTGGTCATCGCAGAACACGCAAATTCGGAGCGACGGCTCCAGCGTACTTGCGATTTGCAGGTGCAAGCCCTCTGTTGCGCGGTCATCGACAACTGAACGTCTCAAGGCAAAAATGGCTATTTGATGCGTGTGACGAAAAGCTCTGCGCCGTGGAATTTTGACAGGGCTTCAACGGGAAGCATATATATGGTGCTCGTTGTTAATCATTGGACGCGCAACTAGTGGAAAGTTCTGCACGGATACAAAGCAACATTTCTGCAACCGCTCACGCTCGCACGTGCCTCGTTTGCCAAAGCAATATCAGGCGGCTCGTCGATTTCGGTCCTCAGCCTCCAAGCAATCGATTCGAATTCATCGATTCGCAGGAATCGGACAGACATCCCCTGTTGATCGGGCAATGTGAAGGGTGCGGTCTTGTACAACTGATCTCACCGATGGCGCCCGATATGGTGAAGCCTCGGTTTGAGTGGCTTGCCTACAATGAGCCGGAAAATCATCTCGATGCGGTCGTCGAAAATATGTGCCGCCAGTCGGACATTGATATCGACAGCCGAATTGTCGGACTGACGTACAAGGACGACACGTCACTCGCCCGTTTCAATAAAGCGGGTTACAAAACTATCTATCGATATGACCCGGCTCTGGATTTCGGGGTGGAAGACCGGTGTGCGGGTTTGGAGACCATTCAGGGCGTTCTGGCGGCCGCTGCTACTTCGCAACTCGCTGCAAAGCACGGTCTTGCAGACCTCCTACTTGCGCGACACGTTCTTGAGCATGCGCACGATCCTGTCGCCTTCCTGTCGACGATTAGCAATTTAATTGCACCGGGAGGCTATTTGCTCCTTGAGGTTCCCGACTGCACAAAGTTTGTAGGCGCCTGCGACTACAGCTTTGTTTGGGAGGAACACATCACCTATTTTTCGCGGGAGACGCTCGCTGCGTTGATTGCGCGAGCAGGTCTCACCTTGTGCGAGATACTCACCCACTCATACCGGTATGAAGACGCGCTGATCGCGATCGTCTGGAATAAGCCTTCGAATGGCGCCAAACGGAACGAGTCTCAGGACATACTAAGATTATTGCGCGCTGGTGAGGTCTTTTCGCAACGCCACGCGGAAGTCAGGACGCAGATCCAGAGACGGTTGCGCGCCTGGCGGCGGGACGGTAAGCGCATCGCCATTTTCGGCGCAGGCCATCTGGCGGCAAAATTTATCAACTTCTATTCAATTGGCGAATTCATAGAATGCGTCATCGACGACCACGAACATAAGCGCGAAATGTTGATGCCGGGTTCGCGAGTGCCAATTCGTGGCGCTGCCGCGCTAAAGGACATCGATATATGCCTGCTTTCACTTAGCCCGGAAAGCGAGGAAAAGGTAATGGCAAAACGTCACGAGTTCCGTGAAGATGGGGGTCGATTTACGTCGATTTTCGCGCTCAACGCACTTTCAGTCTATAGCGGCACGACTTAATGCATTTGCAGAGACTAAATGATGAAGTGTTTGTCGCCTCAGGGCCAATTGTGCGGCTCGGCAGCGAAGAAATTGATTTTCTGAAGAGACAAGCATGGTTGAGCCCGCGCAGGCGTGCAAGAATTTGTGCGCACAACGATGACGATGCGATACACGAAATGATCATTGCGATTTCGTCGTCAAGCTACATCCGTCCGCACAGGCATCTAGGAAAATCTGAATCATTCCATGTTGTGGATGGATCCGTCGACATCGTCATGTTTGATGACGATGGTTCCATCACTGATGTGGTTGAGCTCGGCGATAGAAATTCAGGTCGAAATTTTTACTACCGTCTTTCAGAAAGCAGATTTCACATGCCGCTGAGCCGGGCGGATATGTTGGTTATCCATGAGGTCACCAACGGTCCTTTCGACCGCGACCGAACAGTATTTGCACCGTTCGCACCAGCCGAAGATCAAGTTGACCAAGTGAAAAAATATATGAGCGAAATTGCAGCTTCGATTGCGCGATACTCTGGCTCTCGGAAAAAGTTGCCGTAATCTCAATGAGCGACCAGGGCAGCTTTTTGGTGGTTGGTGGTGACAGCCTCGTTGGTGGCGAAACGGTACTTGCGCTTTCCCGCCGAGGTCATCGGGTGTTCTCAACCACGCGCCGCCGGAATACGGTCAATCACCAACGGGTTTTTCTTGATTTTGAAAGCGAAGAGTTGTTTCGCGCGCCCGATGGCGTTGAATACGCGTTTGTCATAGCTGCCGCGACCAACTACGACCGTTGCGAAAGCGATCCGCGGGCGCGCGTTATAAATGTCGAGTTGATACCACGCCTCGTTGCAAGCTTGATCGAGCAGGGCGTGTTCGTATCCGTCATATCCAGTAATTCGGTTTTCGGCGGCGAACGCCCATGGCCCCACGAAGACGATCCACATTTCCCGGGTATCGCCTACGCCCGTCAAAAGTCAGAGGCGGAGCGGGCCGTTCACGCCGCTGCCGAACGGCTCAAAGCACCTGACCGCACGAACGTAGTGCGCTTGACCAAGATCTTAAATCCGGATGTGTCGCCGCTCCCGGCCTGGCTCTCAGCGTGGAACGAGAAAAAATCTATAGCGCCGTTCTCCGATCTTATATTCGCTCCGATGTCTGCCAAGTTTGCCGGAGAGTCACTTTCGATAATTGGCGAAAAGCGCATTCCTGGCAATTTGCACCTGTCGGGAGCCGCAAATGTCACATATGTCGATCTTGCGTATGCTTTGGCCGAAAGGCTAAATATAGCGACGACGCAGATCGAACCTACGACGGCTCTCGCGAGAGGAATCAAGATTCCTTTTAAGCCGACGTATAGCGGTCTGGGGATGGCCCGAACAACAAAGCTGAGCGGAATCGAGCCACAAGGGCTCGATGGTCTCGTCGATCATCTTTGTGAGCAAATCAACGTCAGGATCAAAGACCGATGACGCCAGCGGTTTCCCACCGGACGACGTGCCGACTTTGTGGCGCCGATGATGTTCGACTCGTTCTCAAATTGGAACCGATCCCGCTGTCAGAGAAATACACGGCGGATCGGCAGGCGGCGAAGACTCAGCAGCGCTTTCCGGTCGACGTGTACATGTGTGCTTACTGCGGGCATGTGCAGCATCTTGATGTTATCAATTCCGCGGAGCTATGGGATTCCTATACTTATTATTCGGGCCAGGCCAAGGGGATGCCGGAGCACTTCTCCCATATCGCCGCAAAGATTATAGACGCGTATCGGCCGCCAGCCGGGTCACTCGTTGTCGATGTGGGCAGCAATGACGGTTCGTTGCTCAAGCCATTCAAGCTGGCTGGACACCGGGTACTGGGTATCGATCCGGCCAAGAGCGTGGCAGCCCGTGCGGTGGAGGCGGGAATTCCGACAATCGCGGATTTTATGACTCCTGATCTCGCTCGTAAGATCAGAGCGGAGCATGGGCCGGCGCACATCGTCTGTGCGTTCAATGTATTTGCCCATGCCGACGATCTTTCGGCGATGGCCGAAAGCATTCGGACGATGCTGGCACCAGATGGTCTCTTCTTCTTTGAGGCGCAATACCTCCTCGATATCATCGATGGCGTGCTCATCGCGACTATTTTCCACGAGCATATGAGTCATCACTCTCTGAGACCAATGGTTCAGTTTCTGGATAGGCATGGGTTGGAATTGATTGCAGTGGAGAGGGCACCCATTCAGCATGGATCGATTATCGGTACCGTCCAACACAAAGGCGCCAAACGGCCAATAGGGGATTCCGTTCGGCGATTACTAAATCTGGAAACGGAGCGCCGGTTGGGTGAGTTGGAAACATTGCAGCAATTTGCCGGGCGGGTGAATCAACTGAGAGAGAAGACGGTCGGGCTGGTCGATAAATGGAAGAGAGAGGGAGCGAAGATTGCGGGATACGGCGCGGCGCGAAGCGGACCCACGCTTATTGCTCAGCTCGGTCTCGCAAATTCGATTGAATACATTCTCGACGACCACCCCCAAAAGGTTGGCAAATACTCGTCCGGAGATGGCATTCCCATTGTGCCGACCTCGGAATTATACGACCGGCACCCGGATTATGCAGTCATCCTGGCATGGGTGCATGCGCAACAGATCATTGACGGCAATCAAAAGTACCTCGAGAACGGCGGACACTTCGTTGTTCTTTGCCCCGAAACGCGGGTCATTGGAAAACAAGGCTCTTATGCGATTTGAGCGGTAATAGTGGCTTCTCGGGAGTCACTCAAACATATCGGCATGAACGAATATTCTGCTGACAAGCCCAAAGTCCGGTTCCTGACATGCCTTTGGGGCCGGGAGCATCGCGCGCGCTGGCTTGCACTGTCGCTGCCGTCATTGCTGGCCTCTGGCAATTTGCCGGCGTTGTCAGATTCTACAAATCTTGAGGTTGTGATTCTCACGGAGAGCAAAAGTGTCCGCCCGATCCGTGGGCACCCTGCCTTCCATCGACTGCAGAAGATCTGCCAGGTCCGTTTTATTGCGATCGATGACTTGGTTGTCGGAACGACCTACGGCGTAACGCTGACTTTAGCCTATGCACGCGGCATCATCGATGCGGGTCTGGAACAGACCAACACGACATTCGTGTTTATGAATTCCGACTTCATCGTAGCAAATGGGTCCCTAGCAACGCTCGCTAGCAAGATTAATGCAGGACACCGATGCGTCGTAGCGCCATCTTTGCGGGCCGCAGCCGAGCGGTTACTGCCGCAGTTACGTAAGGCTGTAAAGCACAATGAGCTCTCTTTAAAGCCACGCGTACTTGTTGGCATGGCGCTCGCCAATCTTCATCCGACAACCATTGGCAAGATTGTAAATCAGAACGCCATACACTGCACATCCTTCAACCAATCCTATTGGAGTCTTGACCGATCCACCTTGTTGGGCCGCTACCATCTTCTGTTCATGCTTTGTGTTCGGCCGGAGCGCCCTCTAGGCCCGGTAAATTCATATTGCGATTACGGATTTATTCCAGAGCTTGTGCCCTGCAGCCCGATGGTACCACTGACGGATTCAGATGAATTTTTCATGCTAGAGCTCGGCCCGGAAAACCAGGAAGCGAATCTGCTGCGGCCTGGACCGGCGAGACTCGAGCATATGGCCCGAGGCCTGCGTCTGTGGACGACAAAAGAGCACCGGCGGTCTGCGGAATTTGATTTCATTTTTCACAGCGGGCCGATTCCGAAAAAATTGGGCCGTGTCTCTAAAAGCGCCGAGTCATATATTGCCAGTTTGCATGCGCGAATGGGAGAACGGCCGGTCACGCACGTCAATCATTACTATTGGGTTCGTGGTCTCCAGCACTGGATGCGAGCCAAGGCCACTGGTCCAGCCGTCCAATTTCCGCCTGAGCTATCCGGCGGTCGGCTTGAAAAATGGCTCAAGCGATACGTCTCCGTTGTCGCGTGGATCCGAGGTACGCCTTCGAACATGCCGTTCCGTGCATATGACTGGAACGAATATCAGCTCGTCCGGGAATGGCTATCGTCCTTGGGGGAGGTACCGGAGAAGTCGGTCCTTTTTATTTGCGCTGAGGATAGCCGGCTTCGTGGCTGGCTTGCGGCCAGTCCGCAAATCGAGGTTCGAACTGTTTTGAATGACCACTTCGTGGCTCCGAATAGTAACAAACATTACCGATATATTCTATTGCACGCCGATGCGAACTGGCTGTGGAAGCCCGATCGGCTGTTGAAAACGCTGCTAGCTCACCTCACGCGCGATGGGGAAATTGCAATTTTCATTGGTGGAATACGGCGGAGCACGGCTGCATCCAACATTAGCTCGCACATAAAAAGTTTCATTTTCCAGTCTATGTGGCGTCATGGCTTTGAACTGAGTTGGGACGTGCGGGCAGTTCACGGCTATCTCCAGCGGTTTCTGGGTGCCCTATTATTTCGAATGACCGACGAAAGTTTCGATGACTTCTTCGAATCTAGACCGCGATGGGCGCCTCTCGGTATAGTTGCATCAGCGGTTCTAGCGGCGACGATTGCGATCTTGAATGCGTGTTCTGTCGACCGGCTGGCGTGTCGTGTATTCCGCTACCGCAGTGCGGCGCTTCTGCGTTGCCGGCGCCTCGATGAAACAGGGGAGGACTACAATTGCGAAGAACGACCGGCGACATGAATCAGAAAACGCGTGAGCCGCAATACCAGGAATGTCTGGATGCCGCAGATCAACGTGGGTTCGAATCGCTCGGACTACGCAGCAGTCAGAGCTGGCACGACGATCCAAAACATCTGCTGTTTCGACTTGCAAGGTACAAATTCGTCGCCAAGATGTTTGCAGGCCGCGAGCGCGTTCTTGAGATCGGCTGCGGTGATGCGTTCGGAACGCGGGTCGTGCAGGCGGAGGTCAAGGCGCTGACAGCAGTTGATTTCGATCCTGTCTTTATTGAGGATGTCCGCAAGCGAATGCTGCCCCGATGGCAGTTCGAGGTCTTTGTGCACGACCTCCTGGATGGACCCGTGCCCGGAAAGTTCGATAGTCTATATGCGCTCGATGTACTCGAGCATATTGAGCCGAAATCAGAGCACGCTTTCTTGAGCAATAGCTTTGCCTCTTTGGCAGAGCACGGTGCGGCGATCATTGGAATGCCGTCTTTGGAAAGCCAAGCTTATGCGTCGCCGACGTCGAAAGCAGGCCATGTAAATTGCAAGAGCATGCCTGAGCTGCGTGAATTGATGCTTTCGTACTTTCATAACGTGTTCATGTTCAGCATGAATGACGAGATGGTCCATACGGGTCACCACAAAATGGCCCACTACATCTGGGCCGTAGGCGCGGGAGTGAAGTGATAGGACGGTCTCGGTTGCAAGATCGAGGGAAATTTACAGTGCTTGGAGTGCAGAACGGTTTGTCTTGCCGCTATCAAGCTTTAATTCCAATTCTTCCCGAATAGTCGATCCGATTGAGCAACATCCGGACGCCGTGACCATTGAAGTAATCATCGGCTGCTTTTCTGGCGCCCCCAAAATGACCGTAGTCGTCCATGATAAGGACCCCGCCGGAAACCAAGGCCGGAAATAAATGCTCGAGAACATGTTTTGTGGATGCATGCCAGTCGGTGTCCAGTCGCAGCAGCGCAATTTTGTGTGGCGACCGTTCAGGGATTGTGCGTTCTACCATCCCTTTGACGAAATGGATGAGACGCTCTGGATAGCCGAGTTCCAGCACATTTGAACGCACGTCGTCCAGACTTGCATATGCCCAATTACTTGCTTCCGGTCCGCGTGACTCAAGTATCCAGCCGTCGTGTCCTCTGTTTCCCCATATGTCGATGTCCAAAATCGGGTCCGGCTTTGGCAGGCCTTCGAACGTATCGAACAAAAATATCTCACGCGCGACACTGTTCAGTGACAGGAGTGTGCCGACAGCAATCATAATGCTTCCGCCGCGCCAAACGCCACACTCGACAATCGATCCTTCGACCTTGGCTTCTTCGATATAGCGAACGGCCGTGTGCATAGCGAACATACGTTCAACCGAAGTCATCGTGTAAGCCCGAGCTCGCTCCATAATGGGAATGAATTTTGGTTCTTGCTCAATCCAATGAGATCGCGCTTCCATTTCGGATGCATCGGCCTGGAAGTCGTGGTCTGTTTGTGAAGCTTCTTCGCCTTTCGGCCCGCGCGTGGGCGCTGGCGCGGTCTGTAAACCCAGGGCAACTTCGACAACATGGAGGCGTCGCTGCAGATCAATGCGAGAAGGGTCCTTGTCCAAATAATATTTCAATATCTTACGCTCGGCTGCAAACGTTTCGAGATGTTTGCGCTGCCAATCGGCTTGTAATTCCTCGAGTTTTTCAGTGTTTGTCATTCGGTCGCCTGCGAGTACTCTTAGACCTCTACGCTTTACCGAAAATTCTCCTGAACGCACGAGACAATTTTCGAATGAATGCGCCGGGTGTGCGCCGTATCGCGGCGCGAAAAAAACCAAAGGAAAAGCGGTAAAGTTGTTTGGTCGATATAGCGGAAGAAGCACCAGCCACAGCATTTGGGTCGGTTAGTGTGATCTGGCCGACAGACGTGCTGAGTTCCATCGGTGTGCAAAAGTCGTCAGCTTTCTTTTTTCGAAAGATGACAAGGATTGAAATGTCCGGTGCCTGAAACGTAGCGAGCTCGGTGTTTGCCGCCGATTCAAGGGTTGCGGACAGGCGTGGAAAGTATGGCCGGTAGTCGCGAACGATTGAATATAGCTCTTTTCCCCGGTTTGGACCCTGGTACTCAAAGCAAACGAGTTCGTAGTCATTGTACCCCGCAATGTCGAAAAACACGCGCGGTGTGTAGGCAAAGAAACCATGATCGACGTACCCTACGCAGGGTACGTTATGCGCCATGTAGCCACCGGGCTTTGCAGCATCGTGAATGACCCGGAAGGCGTTGAGTTGATTGAGTACATGCTCGGTCGTGCCGAAATTAATGACAGTATCGAAAGTGCCTCGCAGGCGTTCTTCAAGCACACCGCGATTGAAATCGAAAATTTGCGTTTTGTACCCATTGGCAATGTCGAACGACAGGTATGTTAAGCCCGCCCGCTCCAGCAGTTCGCCTACGAAACTTTCATTGGCTACGCCGTCCGGTCCATATTTCGAACCTCGCGCCAGGCGTTCGATGAAGTCAGGGTTGGGGTCAGCGCCAATCGCGCCGTATTGCGACAAAAATTGGCGCAGTCCCCCCGACGTTGCTGAGTATAAGTTGGACGAGCCAATATCAAGAACGCTCGCACCCGGGGATAAAAGCCCCAGCGCGTGAAGTCGTTCAAGAGCTTGTAAGGATATTCCCATTGCCGCCCCCAACGACATGGAGCTTATTCTGCGGTTGGCCTCGATTCCGAGACGTACAATCTGGCTTTTGTGTCCAGGAACCCGCCGATCGATTTTATAAACCGCGTTTAGGTTCTGAGATAGTAGCTTGTACGATCAGCTGGTGGTGGCATTTTAATGCATTGTGTTTTCGTCCATTTGTTTTGCCGCGTGCGCTGAACACCTGCAGAAAAGCGTGCGCAGTTTCTCAAACATGTTTGGAAAAACTCATTGCGGCATGTTCATTTTGCTATACGCAGCTGCCACAGTGCTGACATCGCCACTGGCGCGAATGTGGCCCTGATCAAGCAAAATTGCGCGATTACACCACTGCTCCAGCAGTGGGATCGAATGCGAGGCGAGCACCATTATGTTTGAGCTTCGCACGAAACCCTCCATGCGTCGCTGCGCTTTTTCGAGGAAACTGGCGTCGCCTGCGCTGAGCCACTCGTCCATCAGCAGGATCTCCGGTGATATACAGGTGGCGATGGCAAAAGATAGTCGAATAGTCATCCCCGCCGAGTAGGTTCGCACAGGCAAGTCAAGATAAGGCCCTAACTCAGTGAATTCGGCGATCTGCGTAACGTGGTCTTTCATTTCCGCCGGCCGCATATTCATGAACATCCCGCGCAACATGATGTTCTCGTAGCCGGTCGCATCCGGATTAAATCCGACATAAACGTCGAGCAGGCTGGAAATAAGTCCCGACGATTGGACGGAACCGGCAGTAGGCTCAAAGACGCCAGCAAGGACCTTGAGCAGCGTTGTCTTGCCAGCACCATTTGCACCCATAATGGCGAGGCGGTCGCCGCTCTTGATGTCAAGGGCGATGTCATTTAGTGCACGCACGCTGACTCGGTCGGAATTGTCACGCGAAAGGTTGCGTTGCTTTCGTGCTGCGGCGTTGAGTAGCGCACGTTTCAGCGATGGATTTCCGCCATAGTAAACCGGAAAATCCACGCAGACGTTTTGCAAATGCAGGTGTGCCATCTTAGTTGGCCCAATACGAAATACGGGCGCGCCAACGCGCAAAGAACAGAAATGAAAACACGCTGCCAAGGATGGTTGTGATCAACAGGACAGGCCACGAATAGGGTGAGGGCGTGGCCCCGAGTAGCGGTGAACGGACTACATCCAGAGCCGCAAACAGCGGATTGAAATCGGCGACCCACCGTTCGACGCCGAGTGCCTGTGGGTGCCAGAACACGGGAGTCGCAAAGAACGCAACTGTCACAAAGCTGTTTACAATAGGCGGGATGTCACGAAAGCGGGCGCTCGCCATACCGAGCAAAATGCTCAGCCAGACACCGTTAAGGGCAATGATGGCGAGTGCAGGGACTATCCAGACAACCCTCCATGTGATGGGGACTGCAAAGATAACAATTATAAACGGAATCACGACAAAACTGTGCGCGAATACAACCATGTTTCGAAATACAGAGTGAAATGCGTGCAGTGAAAATGGCAGGCGTACCTGACGAACGATGTGCTGCACGCTAATAAATGTACTGCACCCCTCGTTGATCAAGCTGGCCAATAGCGACCAGATCACGAGTCCGGTCGCAAGGTACGGCAGATAGTCCGAAGCCGGTACACGCAGAATGCGCGGATAAATACTTCCAATGGCGGCGACCATCACCAGTGTGCTGATCGTGAGCCAGAACGGGCCCAGGATCGAGCCGCGGTAGCGCATTTTAATATCCTGAATTGCAAGAGCGACCCACATCCAGTTTCGTCGCAATCCTTCACGAAGGTCGACGACCGCAAGCCGAATCTGCGTTCCGGATGTAGTATGCATGCGAGGTGCGCCTTTTAGCGCGGCAGGTTCTGAAAACTACGCGGCATTCTCGCCATGATCTCCACTGGGAAAAAGTGTATCGGAAGGATATGTCGCTCAAGCTATGCACCGTTGGCAAGTCATCAACAGCCGTGCCTTCGGATATTCGGATGGATCGATACTTCAGTGGGTCTTCCGCCACTTTGTGGAGCAATACCGGGCGAAACCGGTCCTGATAAGGCCAGCGATAGAGGTCGGCCGGTATTGCAAGGCCAACCAGGAAATCGCCAAGAATCGGCCAATCGGACCACCGATGCCGGCTGCAAGCGTCATGATTGCTCGGCTAATTGCTCGACGGTCTAGCTTGGTCAGCAATGCTAGGTCCATCGGTCGGGCGATAGCGGCAATCCGTCCGACCGCGAACCGCCAGCGGCGTTCAAATACATAGAGATACCAGGACGGAAAATCCGGATCGGCTCGCATTCGTGCAACAACCAACGAAGGCATGCTGGTGCTGTCCGAAAAACTTGCTGCTTGTAAACGAGAAAGCCCCTTGGCACTGACGCGCCAGATAAGCCCCAATTGGGGCACGAAGCAGAATCCGTGCCTCAGTGCAAGCTTTCGAAAGAGATAACCATCGCCGAACGCGCCGAGTGTCGGGTCAAAGCCGCCGATCTCCGACACGACATCGCGCCTTACGAGCGCCGTGCCCGATAAGATCCAATTGTCAATTCGATGCAGGAGTTCGACTACTTCGGAAGGTTCGAAAAAAGCCCGCGTGTAACTCGGACGGACAGGTGGCCGATAGCCCGTTCGTCCAGTTTCCATGTCGACAACGGCAGCTTCGCAGCAAGCGAACGCAGCCCGCGGATGCGAGTTGAGCGCGCCTAGCATAGCCGCAAAAAGACCAGGACGTGTAAGATCATCGGCCGCACCGAAATTCACGTATTTTCCGCGAGCTTCCTGCAGGCCCCGGTTCAGGGCCTGAATTGCGCCCTGATTCTCCTCAAAACGGACGACGCGCAGGCGAGGGAATTCCTGAGATAAGCATTGCAGGACTTCAATGCTGTTGTCCGTGGAGCCATCATCGACGACGATAATTTCGTCAGCGGTTGGCTCCTGCTCGGCGATCGCGCGAATAGCTTCGCCGATTACCGAACCATGATTGAAGTTGGGAATCACTGCCGAAAGGCGCAGCGACCCGCTGTCCGTCATCATCGGACTTCCGCTTTGCTTGGCCCGCGCTCCGCACCAAATCGTCCGGAACAGAGCACCTTTGTATCGCTTGTCACCGACAAGCGGGCTCGGTTGGTTCGTTACCTAGCGCAATGTCACAAATTTGCAGTTGGTCTTGCGCGGGATCGCATAGTTATATAGTGCAAACTGGGGGTTGTAGACAAGAGTGGACTTCGCTCATTGAACAAATCCGGTGCTGCCATCCGAGCTGCGGCTCCAAAAGGAGCCCGCATCTCATTCGTCTCGGGCAACTTCAATATCGTACATCCGGGCCACCTGCGCATGCTGAAGCTCGCAGCGGATGCGTCCGATATTCTTGTGGTTGGGCTAACACCGGATTCGGCGCCGGGGGTTACCGTTCCAAGCGAGATGCGGTTGGACAGCGTCCGGGCCTTGTCAATTGTCGATCACGCGTTCGTTCTCGACACCAGTGTTTCGGAGTTCATCGCACAATTGTGCCCCGATATTGTAATCAAGGGCAAGGAATTCGAAAGCACATACAACCCCGAGGCTGAAGTCGTCGAAAGTTATGGCGGTAAACTCCTCTTCGCTTCGGGCGACGTACAGTTTGCTTCGCAAGATCTGCTTCGACATGAGCTTTCTCTAACGCTCCCGCTTCCCTTTTTGCGTGACGCTGAAGGTTTCCCGGAACGTCACGGTCTGACTAGGCGCGCTCTGCACAATCTTCTGGATAAAATGAAAGGGCTTCGTGTTGCGGTGGTCGGCGACATCATCGTCGACGAATACATACTCTGCGATCCGATGGGAATGAGTCAGGAGGATCCGACAGTCGTCGTATCCCCCATCGAATCGCAAACCTTTGTCGGTGGTGCGGGCATTGTCGCGGCCCAAGCACGCAGTTTAGGTGCAGAAGCTACGCTATTTACCGTTTTCGGTGAAGATGACACTGCAACTTACGCTCGCACCGCGCTGGAAAAACTGGATGTAAAAGTTTACGGCACCATTGACCAAACGCGGCCGACCACGCGGAAACAACGCTTTCGCGCGATGGGAAAAACGCTCTTGCGCGTCAATCATGTGCGTCAACACGAAATTAGCAAACAGCTCGCCGCGCAAATATTGCTGAGCGTTACCTCTATACTGCCGCGAATTGATCTTCTGATGTTCTCCGATTTCAACTATGGCTGCCTGCCGCAGAGCCTTGTGGAGTCGATTGCTGCGGCGGCCAACAAACAGGGCATATTGCTCACGGCCGACAGTCAAGCTTCTTCACAGATGGCCGACATTGCCCGCTTTAAGAATATGGTTCTCATTACGCCGACTGAACGAGAAGCAAGGCTAGCCGTTCGCGACACAGTGTCAGGGCTTGCGGTTCTAGCAACGAGGTTACGCGAAGCGGCCGCCGCCGAAAACGTCCTTGTTACGCTGGGTGAAGGCGGGATGATGGTTCACGGGCGCAACCGGCACGGCGAGTACACCACTGACCGTATCCCCGCGCTGAATATGACGCCGAAAGACGTCGCAGGCGCTGGAGATAGCGTTTTCACCGCGGCCTCCATGGCGTTGTGTTCCGGCGCGGATATTTGGCTCGGATCGTATCTAGCGAGCATCGTAGCCGCGCTTCAGATCGCCCGAATGGGCAATACGCCAATCAGCATAAGTGAAATACTGTCTGAGATTGGCCAGATCGATCATTCTTAAGGAGGATCGATTTTGCGTGCACTTCTCCTCGCTGCAGGACTGGGAATGCGATTGCGACCATTGACGCTGACAGTTCCGAAATGCCTTGTGCCGATTCAGGGGAGGCCGTTGCTCGACTACTGGCTGGAATCGTTGTTTAAGGCAGGGGTCGAACGTGTGCTGCTTAATACCCATTGGTTGCCCAATGCCGTGCGCGATCATGTTTCAAGGTCGCCATTTCACGACCGTATTGATCTTGTTTACGAGCCTGAACTCCTGGGCACGGCGGGTACGATTCTCGCGAACCGCAGGTGGTTCGGCGAGGGCCCCTTTTTGGTTGCGCATGCCGACAACCTCAGCGATTTTGACGTCGCTGATTTCATTGTTCGCCATCAGCAGCGGCCACGGTCGTGCGCCCTTACGATGTTGGCCTTCCGCACCGACACTCCGATGACCTGCGGTATTCTTGAAACCGGGACACAAAACATCGTCACGGGGTTTCATGAAAAAGTCGAAAATCCTCCTGGCGACCTCGCCAATGCGGCTGTCTATATTTGTGAGCCCGAAATCCCATTATTCATTGCCTCCCTCGGGAAGAGGAGTGTGGATTTCTCGACTGAAGTTATCCCCTCATTTTTAAATCGTATTTATGCAGTGCCAACGGAGGGATATCATAGGGACATTGGCACTACCGAAGCTTTGTCACGCGCGCAGGCGGAGTGGATGACAATGCCGCGAAGCAAACCGGCTTAATGCGTTGTAATTAAAAGACGATCGGGCTCCGAATGAAATTGTTCGTAACGGGCGCTTGCGGGTATAAAGGCACGGTATTGGTGCCAAAGCTTCTCGAGCGCGGGCACAATGTCGTTGCATTCGATATTCAGTGGTTCGGGAACAGGCTGAGGCCGCACCCAAACCTCAGTGTCGTTAAAGGGGATGTGCGCAATCCGGATGAATATGACTTGTCTGGTGTCGATGCGATCATCCACCTTTCTTCCATCGCCAATGACCCCGCTGGCGACTTGGATCCTAAACTCACCTGGGAGGTGAATTGTCTCGCGACGATGCAACTCGCTGACAAGGCGAAGCGCCATGGTGTCAAGAGGTTCGTCTTTGCGTCATCCGGAAGCGTTTATGGTCTCAAGAACGAACTTCACGTCACCGAGGATCTCGAGCTGCTGCCGATCAGCGAATACAACAAAACCAAAATGTGTGCCGAACGTATCCTCCTGTCATACGAAAACGACATGGTGGTGCAGATTGTCCGTCCAGCGACTGTGTGCGGTTTTTCGCCAACCATGCGCAACGATGTTTCCGTCAACATGCTGACCATGTTGGCTCTCATAAACCATCGCATCACCGTTTTTGGAGGCGATCAAATCCGGCCAAACATCCACATGGATGACATCACCGACCTGTATGTTTTCCTGCTGGACCACCCGGAGCATGCCGGAGTTTTCAATGCCGGCTTTGAAAACACTTCGATTATGGAAATAGCCAGGATGGCGGCCCGTCACGTCGATGCCGAGATTGTTGTCACGCCGTCCAATGACCCCCGTTCATATCGGGTCAATTCCGACCGGCTATTGGCCACTGGTTTCAAGCCAAAGAAATCTATCGAAGATGCGATCAAGGAACTTGTTGGACTCTATCGTCAAGGCGTTTGGACCGATGATCCGAGCTTCCATCGCATGTCATGGATGCAGAAAGAGGTGGTGTGATGCTGGATCCGTCGTCAAGGACGATCTCGATGCTGCCCAAAGCCGACGACATGCATTTCGAGAATTATCGTCGACGCCTCTTGGCGACCCTTGAGGCCTGCGACTGGCAGCCAGTCGCCGAGTTGGCCGACGAATTGCTGGACTGCGCCCGTACCGGACGTCAGGTGTTTCTGGCTGGGAATGGAGGAAGCGCAGCAAATGCTGTGCATCTCGCAAACGACTTCTTGTATGCCTGGTCAAAGCAACAAGGTCGCGGAATTCGTGTGAATGCATTGCCGGCCAATACGGCGGTCTTGAGCTGCCTGGCCAACGACGAAGGTTATGACGAGGTCTTTTCGGGGCAGTTAGCGGTGCACGCTCAGAAGGACGATGTGTTGCTGGTTTTCTCAAGCAGTGGAAATTCGCCCAATATTCTGCGAGCGCTTGAGGAGGCGCGATCCATAGGGATGAAAAGTTTCGCGGTGCTGGGATTCGACGGCGGGAAGGCTAAGGCCATGTGTGATGTCCCGCTCCACTTCGCTGTCGATGATACGCAGATTGCCGAAGACGTTCAGCTGATTCTGGGGCACATGATCGTGCAGCATCTTTATGCCCACCGAGACGTTTTGGGGCGACCTTAAACTATGGGGGATCCGAAGTTTCTGATTTTGGGTTCGAACTCCTTTTCGGGAGCCACGTTTACCGACTATCTAACCGAACATGGCTATGACGTTTGCGCGACCTCGCGTTCGAATGAGACTCATGAAGCGCTGCTGCCTTACAAATGGCAGAAGAGGCCGGGTAAAGTGCGGTTTCAGCGCATCGACATCAATCGCGATCTCGAAGCTCTCGGCGCGCTGCTGAAGCGCGAACGCTTCAGCCATGTTGTCAATTTTGGCGCGCAGTCGATGGTCGGACAAAGTTGGGATCACCCCGACGATTGGATGACAACGAATGTCGTGTCCACAGTGCGGCTCCATGTCCTGCTACGCGGTCTCGGTTTTCTGGATCGTTATGTGCACGTAACGACGCCAGAGGTGTATGGCTCTACCAACGGATGGGTACGCGAGGACGCACCGTTCAATCCGTCGACACCCTACGCGGTCTCGCGCGCTGCGGGTGACATGAGCCTGAAAACCTTTGTCGATACCTATCAGCTGCCGGCGGTATCAACCCGGGCAGCCAATGTGTATGGCCCGGGTCAACAGCTCTACCGGATCATTCCCCGCACAGTTGTCGCTGCAATCACGGGGCAAAAACTCATGCTTGATGGCGGTGGGACGTCGCAACGCGTCTTTATTCATATGCGCGACGTGTCCAACGCGACGTTGAAAATTGCATTGGGCGGCAGGCTGGGCGAAACCTATCATATATCGGGGCATGATCTTATTTCGATCCGTGGGCTCGTAGAAATAATTCTCGGCAAGCTCGGGAAAAGATTCGACGAGTGTGTCGAACTGGGCCCGGAACGTCGCGGCAAGGACGCCGCATACATGCTCGACAGTTCAAAGCTGCGTGCGGAACTCGGCTGGAAGGATGAAATATCATTGGATGCCGGCATCGATAGCGTCATTGCCTGGGCACGAAGCTTCAAGAAGGACCTGCCCGCCCTTCCAACCTCTTATATTCACAAACCATGAACCAGATTGGCGCAATGAACCGCTCGGCAAAGGGAGTTGATCTTGCCTTCCTGAAGCAAAAGGCGGCCGAACTGCGCGGTGAAGTCATCGGTATGAGCCATAAGGCCGGATCGGCCCATTTGGCATCCTGCCTGTCGTGCATCGATATTCTCACGGTCGCCTATTGGCACGTGCTCAATGTCGACCCACTCGCTCCAAAGAACGAAGCGCGGGACCGGTTCGTACTGTCCAAGGGTCACGCCGCAATGGCCATTTATGCGACACTTGCACATCGCGGGTTTTTTCCGCGCGATTTGTTAGCGACTTATACTGTCGACGGGGGCAAGCTTGCCGAGCATCCGCCGGCCAATCTGCTGCCTGGAATCGAGGCCGCAACCGGATCGCTCGGACACGGCCTTCCGATTGCCTGCGGGCACGCCCTCGCGGCCAAAGTCAAAAACGTACAGACAAGCTACCGCGTATTTGCGCTGCTATCAGATGGCGAATGCAATGAGGGCTCTGTCTGGGAATCCGCAATGTTCGCGGCGGCGCAAGGCCTCGAAAATCTTTGCGTCATTGTTGATTATAACAAATGGCAGGCCACGGCGCGTTCCAATGAAACGCTTCGTCTCGCGCCATTGCGCGAGAAATGGGAAAGTTTTGGATGGGATGCTCACGAAATTGACGGTCACGATGTTGGTGCACTCGCTGATGCACTTACCTTGGTTCCAAATCGCTCCGGTTGCCCCGTTGCTTTCATTGCTCACACCGTCAAAGGCAAAGGTGTCTCCTTCATGGAGGATGACAATAACTGGCATTACCGCGCCCCGACCGCTGAAGAAGTCGTTCTCGCGCGCAAAGAATTGGGCCTTTCATGAGAAACGCCTTCGCGGATGAGTTGTCCAAACTCGGAGATGAAGATCACCGCATCGTCATGCTGTCAGGTGACATCGGCAATCGCCTTTTCGATGCCTTCAAGGAACGGCATCAAAATCGGTTTTTTAATTGTGGTGTAGCTGAAGCAAACATGACGGGCCTTGCGGCCGGCCTCGCCATGAACGGATTGCGGCCGGTGACGTATACGATCACGCCTTTCGTCACAACCCGGTGTCTCGAGCAGATTCGGACCGACGTTTGCTATCACGAGTTGCCGGTCACGATTGTCGCGGTGGGTGCAGGGCTCGCATACGCCGGGCTTGGTCCCTCACATCACGCTTGCGAGGACATCGCTTTTCTGCGCGCGCTCCCGAACATGGTTGTCATCTGCCCAGGCGACGCATGGGAAGTGCGCGCTGCTCTTCGTGCGGTCATGAAGCAGGACAAACCCGCCTACATCCGCATGGGTAAGAAGGGCGAGCCGAAGGTCCACAAAGGTCCGATTGATGGTTTTGCAATCGGCAAGGCAATCCCGATAGTCGAAGGCAGCGAGATCTGCATGCTTTCGACCGGCAATATGCTCGCCGAAGCGATCAAGGCTGGAAAACTTCTGGAGGATGCGGGAAAATCCGTGCGGGTCGTGAGCTTCCACACCGTAAAACCGTTGGACGATGCTTGCCTGGCCGAGGCACTGCAGCGGTTCGAACTTGTGGTCACAATTGAAGAGCATAGCTTGATCGGCGGGTTCGGCTCAGCGGTCGTCGAATGGGCGGTCGACAATGGTTTTGATACACGCAAGCTGTTGAGAATTGGCACGCCCGATAAGTTCTTCAAGGAATCAGGCGAGCAGGAACATGCGCGTGAACAACTCGGAATATCCGCTCACCAAATCGCCGATCGGATCGCCCTCCACCTGTCCTAGTTGCGAAGTTCGCGTGCCATGAAAACTGAAGCTGCCCTTCTGGTCGAAACCGGCAAGCCACTCGTTGTGGAAAGCATTTCAATACCGCCGCTTCAATCCGGCCAGGTGCTGGTCGAGATAGCATTTTCCGGAGCCTGTGGAACGCAGCTCATGGAGATCGCGGGCGCCAAGGGTGAAGACAAGTGGTGTCCGCATTGCCTCGGGCATGAAGGTACCGGCACCGTCATCGATACAGGTTCTGAAGTCACAAAGGTAAAGCCGGGCGACAAAGTGGTGTTGTCCTGGATTCGCGGGACCGGCATGGAGGCAGGGGGCTCGGTCTATGATTGGAACGGAAAAAAGGTCAATTCCGGAGGTGTTACGACTTTCCAGCGTCATGCCGTGGTCAGCGAGAACCGCCTGACGATAGTGCCGGATGGATTGGCTCTCGATGTCGCGGTTTTGCTCGGATGCGCTGCGCCAACAGGCATGGGTGCGGTTCTTAATGTTTTGAATGTGAAGGCGGGAAATTCCGTCGTTGTTTATGGCAACGGCGGCATTGGATTGAACGCGATCATGGCCTCGGCACTGGTCGGCGGAGGTCCGGTCATTGGTGTCGATCTCAACCCGTCGCGCCGCGAGCTGGCTCGCGCCTTCGGCGCAACGCACGTCATTGATCCAGCAGCAGGCCAAACCCCCGCGCAGATCAAGGCGATCGCCCCTCAAGGGATTGATGTCGCGGTGGAGGCAACCGGAAATCCCGCGGTCATGGCTGAGGCAATTGCCATCACCCGCCCACGAGGTGGGCGCGCCGTTGTCATTGGCAATGCTCGCCACGATGCGGTCTTAACGGTCAATCCGTCAGTCTTCAACGAAGGCAAAAGCCTCCTGGGGACGTGGGGTGGAGACAGCATCCCTGATCGCGACTATGTGAATTACGGGCGCATACTTTCCAGTAATCGATTTCCAGTGAGACAGCTTTTATCTGCACCGTACCGCCTGGAAGATATCAACCAGGCGCTGGACGATCTCCGCACCGGCAAGATTGCCCGCCCGTTGATCGACATGTCGAAGGCCTGATGCCATGCGCATCGGGGTCGATTTCGACAATACGATCGTGGACTACGGGGGAGCATTTCATGCTGCCGCGATCGAGCGCGGATTGATCGGAGCCGAACTCCCGAAGGGCAAAAATTCTGTTCGAGATTTTCTCAACGCCTCCGGCCGCAAGGACGATTTCACGGCGCTGCAAGGCTATGTCTATGGCGCGCGCATGAATCTCGCGCGGCCCTATCCCGGCTTCCACGAATTCGTTGCCGCGGCGCGAAAGGCCCAACACCGCATCTTCATTGTCAGTCATAAGACGCGACTGCCTTTGCTCGGGCCGGAATACGACATGCATGCGGCGGCCCGCGAGTTCCTCGCGGAACGAAATCTTTTGTCGGACGACGCGGTCTCGCCGCAGCACGTCTTTTTCGAGGAGTCAAAAGAGGATAAAATAAGCCGCGCGGCTGCGCTGCACCTTGACGTTTTTATCGACGATCTTCCCGAGATTCTGATGATGCCGGGACTGCCGAAGAACTGCCGGCGCATTCTATTTGCGCCGGAGGGTTTGAACGCCAGCAGTGGTTTGGAGCAATGTCGGTCCTGGGCTGAGATCACGGGCCTGCTGTTCGGTGCGCACGAATGAGCGAGCTCGTCCCGCAAGAAGTGGCGGAAGAACTTGCCGGGCGGGTTGGGCTCGGAATGCCGCAAACCGTCGAACCTCTCGCCGGGGGGCGCAACAATCGGGTCTACCGCGTTGATCTCGCCGGCGGCAAAACCGCTTTGCTGAAGTGCTATCATACCGATCTGCGCGATCCACGCGATCGGCTGAATGCGGAATGGAATTTCCTGAACTATGCCGGTGCACGCGGCGTTCGCAACGTGCCGCAACCGTTAGCCAAGGACCCGGCCAGACACAGCGCTTTGTACAGCTTTGTCATCGGCGAACGGCCAAAAAGTATCAACGGCGATCTTGTTCGACAAGCTGCCGAGTTTGCCCTGGGGATCAACCAGGCGCCCGATGAGGCCGAACATCTTGCACCGGCATCTGAAGCCTGCTTCTCGCTTGGAAGTCATCTCGAGACGGTGGATCGCCGCATTGCGCGCCTCCAGGAACTCGATGCACGCGTGCCGTATGTGGGCGAAGTACGTGCTTTTGTCGAAAACCGGCTCATCGCTATGTGGGGAGACATAAAATCCCGGGTAATCCGCCAGGCAGAAAAGCGCGGCGTTGCCCTGACCAATACGATACGCGGGATTGTGTCGCCGTCAGATTTTGGCTTTCACAATGCGTTGGTTGATTCCAATGGGCGAGCAACGTTTATCGATTTCGAATATGCCGGACGTGACGATCCTGCCAAACTCATTTGTGACTTCTTCTGTCAGCCGGAATTTTCCATACCCCTCAGCCACTATTCAGATTTTACCGGACATCTGGCCAGCTTGCTTGGCCTGCGGGAAGAGGATCTCTGGCGGGCACAAGTCTTGCTCAATGCGTACCGGATAAAATGGGTATGCATCATGTTGAATGATTTCTCCCCGATGGACGCTCGCCGACGTGCGTTTGCATCAGTACACAACAGCGAGGCGCATGCAGCTCAGCAGCTGCGTAACGCAGAATGCTATTTTGATCTCATTTCATGGCCCGCAGGAGACGATTGATGGCCCATCGTGATTTTCTCAGTCTCATTCATAAGGCCACCAAGAGGGATTACCTTGCTCGCGTGACACATCGTGACAAGGCCGAAGTCGCCGAACTCGCGCTGCAGTGGGGCTACGATTACTGGGATGGAAGTCGGGAGACTGGATATGGCGGGTACCGCTATGACGGCCGCTGGCGAAAAGTAGCTGACGCCATGATTGCGACCTATGGCATTAAACCAGGGATGCGCATTTTGGATGTGGGCGCTGGAAAAGGTTTTCTATTACACGATTTTCTCGAGGCGGCTCCGGGGCTGGAAATATATGGCATCGACATATCCCGTTATGGAATCGAACACGCCATGGCGAGCGTGAAAGACAGAATTATCGAAGGTTCCGCAGCCAAACTCCCATTTGAAGACGGATATTTTGATCTCGTGATCTCGATCAATACGCTGCACAATCTCTATATCGATAAATTATTTTCTGCATTCAGGGAGATAGAGCGCGTCGGGCGCAGCCAAAAATATATTTGCGTCGAAACATATCGAAATGAGCGGGAAAAAGTGAACCTGATGTACTGGCAACTCACCTGTCGGGCTTTTCACACGCCCGATGAATGGAAATGGATATTTGGTGAAACGGGCTATACGGGAGATTATGAATTCATATGGTTCGAGTAGTTATTGACGATGCTCGATCAGTTGGAGCGATGGTGTTCGAAAGCGAGAATTTTTGAATTTCATCGTGCTTGCGCTGCATGAGCGTCTGCCCGGTTCGTCGCGCCCCCACCTGCGACCGGGGTTTCTGAACGGTGCATGATCAGCAGCAAATTGCTCGGCCATCCACCCAGGAAGACGTGCGAGACATTGCATTCAAAGGCGTCATTGAGCGCAGCGGCCCGGCGGAGCTCCGATGTGGTCATCAAGTTGAGATTGTCTTCGCTGGCGAAGAAGCCGCGGCCTGTCGCACGCATGAGCGCGCGAAAGATGGGCTTTGGAAGCCAATGGACCAGAGGCAGCAATGTGTGAAATTCCACGGGGAACCATCGATTTGGCGTGGTGATGAATACAGTTCTCCGCGCCACGCGGCAGCATTCGTGCAAAAAAGCGCATTGCTGGATGAATGATCCAACGTGCTCAATGACTGCGGAAGCGTGAACCACATCAAATGACCGGTCCCGGAAGGGAAGGCTGAGCCCATTGGCCCTCACGAAGCGCACCCCCGGATATTGGCTGCATAGGAACGATGCATCGTCGATCCCTGCGGCGGTGATCATGCTCTTGTGCGGATACCATGCTTCCAGATAGTTCGAAGCCTGGTAGGTACGATCTGACGTCACGCCGACATCCAGGATTGTTTCGCCGGGTAGCACGCGTGTGTCCGAGACGAAGCGATCGAACATCTTTTGTCGCTGATAGGCCGTAAGACGCGCCGGCAGGCCGTCCGCTGCTGCCAGGTTATATTGAGCATTGGGTGGCGGAGAATTCATTCTTGCTGCGGCTGTGACTTGTTCAGTATCCGGAGTGCGTCGCTGGATGCGCTCAATTTATCGGCCGGATCTTTTGTGCGCATGGGCGAACGTCCAGAGGATAAAGCCGACAACTCCGCAACCGGCGAGGAAGGCGATCAATTGCGCGACGTCAGATCGGTTCACGAATGCAACACCCGCGAGAACGACAAGTGCCACATTGGCCGCGAAAACATACGCCACAATCCGTCCAACAGAGAAGCCGCCATCGAGCGCGCGTTGATAGAAATGGCTGCGGTGCGCTTGCGTAACCGGCTCACCCCTGACAAACCGGCGACCTAAAGTGATGGTCGCATCTGCCAAATAATAGAGTGGCAGCAGAGCTGCCGACGCAAAGTGGCCGTTCCCTGCGAGCAGCGCGAGCAGCCAGCCCAACAACAGACCGATCGGCAGGCTGCCAACATCGCCGAGAAACATCTGTGCAACCGGACGATTGAACGGGGCGAAGCCGATAACCGCACCGCAAAGGGCGAGGGCAACCAGGCTTGCGGCGGGAGGAAGACCCCCCAGGAATCCAAACAAGGCCAGACCGGCCGTGACCGGGATGACTTCGGCGACCGTCATCCAATCGATGCCGTCCATGAAATTCACGACATTGACGAGCCAGACGCCGCCAACAAGCACAATTGCGCGATCCGCCCACCATGGGACCGCCGGGACAATGCGCATTTCGTCCGGAAATGTTGCGACAACTGCGGCGACCGCCGCCGTTTGCAGCACCAGGCGCGGAACGGCCTCCAGCGGGCGCACGTCATCAGTGGCGCCGACGAGGGCAAGCCCGATCGTTGACGCGAGGATGACCGCAAAACGCAGCGGTTCGTCGACCTGGTGCAGGAGCAAGAACTCCGCAGCCGCTGCCATAATGACCGTGGCGGTAATAACCGCGATACCGCCGCCTTGTGGGGTCGGTATTTTGTGCGATGAGCGCGCGTTTGGATTTGCCAGTGCGTAGCGCGCAAGTAGCGGCCGCAGCCATAACAGCAGGCCGAAGCTGATTGCGGCAGAAAGCAAGAACGCCACGCCAAATGCCAAAGTCACGCTATCCCCGCTCAATAGCTCAGGCCGTCTGGAGTTTCGGCGACAAAGCACCTTCCAGCAAGCGCGCATAGAGGGCGGCAATGTCGCCGGCAACACGTCGGCTCGAATATTCCGAAACCGCAATTTGCCGGCTCGCCGCACCGAAGCGGGCGCGCAAGTCAGGGGCGTTCATGAGGCGTTCAATGGCGTCTGCAAGCGCATCCGGATTGTCCCACGGAACGAGCACCGCATTGACGCCATCGCGAGCAATTTCACGGCAACCGGGAACGTCTGTGGCGATCAAGGGACGGCCGCAGGCGGCCGCTTCCAGAAGACTCTTTGGCAGACCTTCCCGCCGGGACGGAAGCACGGCGACGTGGGCCCGTGCCCAGACACTGCGTATATCCGGGACATGGCCGAGAAGTTGGACATTGGGTAGACGCCGCCAACTGGCCAGGAGATGGTCCGGAACAGACGCTGGATTGGATGGATCGGGCTCGCCCGCCAGCAGCGTGTTTACAGGAATACCGCGTTGCGCCAGCAATTCATGCGCACGCACCAATGTCCGCACGCCCTTGTCGTCGAGCAGGCGCCCGACATATCCGACTGTGAATGGACCTGCCGGCTCCGGCAAAGGAGTTAGCGCATCGACGTCGACACCGGAGCCGGCGATCAACGCGATCGATTGCTTCGGCACGCCGAGTCCCGCTACGACGGCATAGTCATCCGGATTTTGCACGAGAACGGTTGAATTCGGCCGTTTCAGAAGCCAACGGAGCAGGTGGCGGGCCATTGGTCGCATGACGCGAGCCTGGGCTGTATCGGACGTGAATGTGAAACCCAGTCCCGCGAGAGCATTGAGCCTGATGATCGGCAATCCCAATGCTGCTATCGATCCGATCAGCATCGGGACGACGGCAACATGATGCACAAGATCCGGCTGAACGCGTTTGTAGATTCGTCGGGTTTCCAGGACTGCCGCGATCAATCGAAAGGGATTCATATTGCCACGGCGCCAATGAATAGGATGCAGGAGGAAACCCTCCTTCTGGATCGGGTCGGCACATTCCCCGACGCGCGTCGCAACGTGCACCTCGTACCCGGCTTTTTGCGCCGCGCGCGCCATCGGAATCCGATGTGACATGAAATACCAGTCTTCCGAGACCAGATAGAGGATTTTTCGCGCCATCAGTTTGGATGCTCACGCGGCGATTTGATTCCAACGGCACACCAGAAAGGCGGTGAATCCGAAAACCGGATTTCCTCGAAGCCGGCGCGCAACAGCATCTGCTCTATCTCCGCATGGGTGAAACGCTTTTCCAGCCGTGTACAAAACCGGTCATAGGCGTCGGTGCGCATGACATAGAATGATTTGTCGGCATACCAGGACAGCGGCAAAGAATCGCGCGCCAACCCAAGGTACGACAGCAGGGCAGCCAGGCGCGCCAACGGCCAATAAATCAGCGCTGCGATTGTCTCGCTGATAATAATACGCACGCGATGCGGCAGGCGGGACACCGCAAGGCGGATGACGTTGCTCGGCACCCACAGCGCCCGGTACCATCCCGGTCGATTATCAAATGCGTAGTAAAGATAAATCAGGAATGGCGCGCCGGGCTTGAGCCTGGCTGCGATTGCATCAATCGCTCCCTGGGTGTCGGGCACGTGATGCAGCACCCCAAGCGAGAAAGCGAAATCAAGGGATCGTGCCGGCAGGGGAATATTTCCGACACTGCTCTCATGAAAGCTGACGTTATTCTGATTTTGCAGATTCTCGCGTGCGACGGCGATAGCATCTGGACTGACATCGATCAGATGCAGGTGGGCGACACGCGGCGCAACCATTGTCGCCCAGCGCCCTGTGCCGCAGCCGATGTCGGCGCCGACGCCTCCGCCGGGCGGCAGGAGGTGCCACGGAAAGATGTGAAAATAATTCTCGAATATTGTCGCGCGTTGCGCGCGGGCAAGGCTCGTCTCGCCCTGGCGGAATGTCGACCATTCCTTTCCAAAACCCCTGGCGACTTCAGCGTCGACATTCTTGTCCGAGCCAACGTCCATATCAGTCCTTTGCGGCGGCCGCCGAACGTCCATGCATACATAAGGCATGTTGCCGGGCGGCAACAAAAGCGGATTCCGCCGCCCAAGTATTGCATCCTTTCGGCTGCCCTTATGAACGGCGAACGGCAATGTCCGGAGACCCTTAATTCCGCTACGGTCATATAACTCATTGGATTGAAACACATTTTGACTGCGCCATTGGCAGTCCACGTGTTCATGGTTTGAACGTCAAGTCTTGACGTTCACGCGATGAACGGCGTACCAGTTGGCCGGCTGGCGGAGCCTCCCACATGCGTCGCGTTGGTGAAGAAAGTCCGGAAAGCTCTCGGATCATGCTCGGCCTGCTCGACGCGGTGGAGCAGGACCGCGCGCAATCGCAGCGCCTGCTCGCGTCCGAACTCGGGATCGCGCTTGGCCTCGTCAACGCCTACCTCAAGCGCTGCATCAAGAAAGGGCTCGTCAAGGTCCGCAGCGCGCCCACACGGCGTTACGCCTATTATCTGACCCCGCAAGGATTTGCCGAGAAGTCACGGTTGACCGTCGACTATCTGTCTTATTCCTTCGGGTTTTTTCGACAAGCCAAGACCGATTGCCTGGAATTGTTCAAGGCGGCGTCGGAGCGCGGCATCCACAAAGTCCTGCTCGTCGGCCAGACCGATCTTGCCGAAATCGCCGCGCTCTGTGCCATGGAGCGCGGAATTAATATTGCGGGCGTCGTGCAAAAGGGGGCGGAGAAGCCGGAATTCATCGGCTTGCCCGTATTTGAAAATTACGACGCTGTGTCCGTTCCATTCGACGCGGTCTTGATCGCCGATCTGCTCAAGCCGCGCGACGCTTGCGACGCCGCGGTCGCGCGCTTTGGCATCGAACGCGTCCTCGTGCCGGATCTGCTGCGGGTCCGCATGCGGCAAAAGCGTGGGTCGTCAAAATGAGATCCGGCCAGTCGCGATGGTACGTCGTGCAGACACAGGCGAACGCCGAGCACAAGGCCGTCGCACATCTGGGTCGACAGGGGTTTACAACTTACTTGCCCCGCTACCTCAAGCGTCGCCGGCATGCGCGCCGCGTCGATACGGTCGCGGCACCGCTGTTCCCCCGTTATCTCTTTGTCAAAATGGACACAGGCATCCAGCGCTGGCGCTCAATTTATTCGACAATCGGCGTGTCGCGTCTTGTCTGCAACGGCGACTGCCCCGTGCCGGTATCGGACGCAGTGATCAACGCGCTCCAGGGCCGCGAGAACACGTCCGGATACGTTGAGTTCGACGATCGTCCCAAATTCGGCGCCGGCGACAAGGTTCGTATCCTGGAAGGCGCATTTTACGATTGTCTTGGAATCTATGCCGGCATGCCCGACCGCGAGCGGGTCGAAATTCTCCTTGATCTGCTCGGCCGGAAGGTTCGCGTGCTGCTCGGTGCCGAGGCCATAGCTGCGGCATAAGACGCGCAGCGTTGCAGGATTTGTTCGCGGTCTGGGGTGATTCACCCGGACTGCGGTAGCGTGGGTCAATCGAAAGAAATCAAAAACATCATGCAGGACAAACAATATTCCCTGGACGGCAAGGCAATTCTGGTGACCGGAGGAACTGGCTCCTTCGGCCAGGCCTTCATCAAGCATGTGCTTACGCACCATCGCCCTTCGCGACTCGTTGTCTATTCGCGCGATGAGCTGAAGCAATTTGAGATGCAGCAAAAGGTTTCCGCCGGATTTCTGCGGTTTTTCATTGGCGATGTTCGTGACAGTGAGCGCTTGAACCGTGCCCTGACAGGCATCGATATCGTCGTGCATGCCGCGGCGCTCAAACAGGTTCCTGCTGCCGAATACAATCCGATCGAGTGCATTAAGACCAACGTTATCGGTGCCGAAAACATCATCAACGCATGCATCGACCGAAAAGTGGAGAGAGTAATCGCGCTCTCGACCGACAAGGCGGTTAATCCCGTCAATCTCTACGGCGCAACCAAGCTGTGCTCCGACAAGCTTTTCGTCGCAGGCAATCACCTTTCCGGGAAAGACGGGTGTCGTTTCTCGGTGGTGCGCTACGGCAATGTGATCGGATCGCGCGGTAGCGTCGTTCCGTTCTTCAAGGAGCGCGTCAAAGAGGGCAAGCTGCCCATTACCGATCCGCGCATGACGCGCTTCTGGATCAAAATCGAGGACGGCGCGCGTTTTGTCGATGAATGCCTGCAGGTGATGCGGGGCGGCGAAATATTCATTCCCAAGATTCCATCGATGCGCATCACGGACCTCGCAACCGCGATCGGTCCGAATTGCAAGCAGGAAACGGTCGGCATACGGCCGGGCGAGAAACTTCACGAATTGCTCGTCACCCGGGACGATGCGCGGCACACGCTGGAATTCAACGACTTCTATATCATCCAGCCCGACATTCACATGTGGGATTACGACGACTCAGCTGTGTACGGCAAAGAACGCGGCAAGCCGGTCGCGACCGATTTCGAATATGCGAGCGACAGCAACACGCAGTGGCTCGACTCGACGCAACTGAAATCCGTCATCGAGTAATTCGAATGCCGCCGTCATTTCTCGGCTATGGACGACAGAGCATCGATCAAACCGATATCGATGCCGTCGTTTCCGTGCTGCGCAGCGACTTCCTGACGCAAGGTCCGGCGGTTGAGCGCTTTGAAGCGGCCCTGGCCGAACGAGTCGGCGCCCGCCATGCGGTTGCAGTGAGCAGCGGTACAGCAGGGCTGCATATTGCCTGTCTGGCTGCAGGCCTCGGGCCGGGTGATCGCGGCCTCACGGCGGCGATTACTTTTGCGGCCTCGTCAAATTGTCTTCTTTATGCAGGCGCCGAGGCGGGGTTCACGGACATCGATCGCGAGGCGCTGGGAATGACACCGGCTGCGCTCGAAAAAGCGCTGGCCGCAGCGCCGGACACCAAGGCCGTCATTCCCGTTCACTTGGCCGGCCTGGCGCATGCACCGGCTGAGATCCGCGCGCTGGCGAAGGGACGTGTTGTCATCGAAGATGCTGCGCATGCTGTCGGCGGCAAATATCCTGACGGCAAGCTGGTTGGCTGCGGCGCTTATGCGGACATGAGCGTGTTTTCGTTCCACCCGGTGAAGACCATTACGACGGGTGAGGGCGGGGCGGTTGTCACGAATGATGACGCGCTCGCGCACCGGCTGCGGGCATTCCGTAGCCATGGCATCGAACGCGACCCGGCGCGTTTTTCCGGCCCGGACACGCGCGAAGACGGACACGTCAAGCCGTGGCTCTACGAGCAGCAGCTGCTCGGCTTCAACTATCGCATGACCGATATCCAGGCTGCGCTCGGCCTTTCGCAGCTCGGCAAGCTCGATCGCTTCCTGGAACGGCGGCGCGCCATCGCGCGCCGTTACGACGAGGCCTTCGGCAAGCTGCCGCATGTCCGGCTGCCGCAGGCCGCGCCGCCGGATCGCGCGCGCTCCGGCCATCATCTTTACGTTGCGCTGTTCGACTTTGCGGCCATGCGGACAACGCGGACTGCGTTCATGACGACTTTGCGCGGGCAGGGGATCGGCACGCAGGTCCACTACATCCCGGTCTATCGTCATCCGTATTACGCCAAACGCTACGGCCTTGCTCCCGCGGCATTTCCGGAGGCCGAAAGCTACTACAGTGGCTGCCTGTCGCTGCCCTTTTATCCTGCGCTCACCGATGATGACGTTGAGCGGGTCATTGCAACCGTGACGCAGGCCGTGACCGCAAGATGACAGCGCTCGCGCGCCTTGGTCTCGGTACGGTGCAATTCGGCCTCGATTACGGCGTTTCGAATCGCGGCGGCCGGCCGCCGGAGCGTGAAGCCGCGGCCATTCTGGCGCGTGCTGCGGTCGCAGGCGTCGGCTATATCGATACGGCCCCGGCCTATGGCGATGCTGAGACTCTGATCGGTCGTTATCTTCCGCCAGGCCATGGCCTTCAGATCATTACGAAAGCACCGGCGTTGCGGGATGCCTCGATCGATGCGCGCCACGGCCGACACGTTCTCGATAGTCTCGCAGCCTCGCTTGATCGTTTGAAAGTCAATGCCGTCCACGGCTATCTGGTGCACCAGAGCGATGATCTTGCCAGACCAGGCTGGCAGCATCTGGTGGACGCCATGCACGAAGCGCGCGCGCGCGGATGGACAAGCCGCATCGGCGCGTCGGTCTACAATTCCGATCAACTCGAGTTGGTGGAAAGCCGCTTTCAGCCGCAACTTGTTCAGCTGCCGCTCAATGTTCTTGATCGCCGGACGATCGTCTCGGGCATGCTGGCGCGTCTGAAAGCCGCGGGCGTCGAGATCCACGCGCGTTCGGTGTTCCTGCAAGGCTTGTTGCTGATGGAGCCCGACGAGTTACCGGAATTTTTTGCGCCGGTTCGTCCAATTTTTGCTGGCCTCCGCGAGAAATGGCAGCAGCGCGGCTTAACTCCGCTGGCGGGGTGCCTGGCCTGCGTTTTGCGGCAGCCCGAAATCGATGCCGTCATTGTCGGCGTCAATCACATGCGCGAGTTTTCCCAGATCGAAGCTGCGGTGGCGTCATTGACGAACGGCGATGTCGATATCGGCGTCGGTCAGTCGATGGACGCGGCCTTCCTTGATCCGAGCCGATGGCCGGATTTTGTGCATTGAGCGGTATGACTATGGATCTCGACAACATCAAGCGACATTGGACCGAATGGGCAAAGGCCGGTGTTGACCTGCGAGCGACGACTAAAACGGGCACTATAAAGAGCCTAGAAATCGCGGCGCTTGTTCGCGCCATCCGCAGGAGCGGGATGGAGAGCCGGCAGCGCACCGTATTGGAGGCGGGCTGCGGTAACGGACAGAACTGTGTCGCATTGGCCGCCGAGTTTGCCAATTTTAAATTTGTTGGTTTCGACTATGTCGACGCCATGGTCCAAAGCGCACGTCTTTTGGCTGAATCGAACGGCGTGACAGATCGATTGAACTTTGTTGTTGGTGACATGCTTAATCTCGCCAAGTGCAATCTCGCGGACAAGTATGACGTCGTGTTCACCGACCGGGCTGTTATCAACCTGAATACCGAAGAACTGCAATTGCAGGTTATTAGCGTCCTCGCTGCTCGCGTTGCTCCTGGCGGGTTGCTGCTGCTGCTCGAAAATTTCGTCGAGACTTACGAACGACAAAACGATTGCCGGGAACTATTGGGCTTGCAGCGTAGAACCCCTGCGGAATTCAATCGGTTTCTCGTAGGTGAACATGTCAAATCGCTTGTATGCGGCTTAGGCTTCGATCTTGTGACCATTGATGATTTCGGCAGTTTGCATGATCTCTTGCTGTATGTGCTGCTCCCCGCTGTCAATGAAGGGCAGATCAACTACGACGATCCAATAGTTGCTGCCGCGACCGAGCTATGTCTGCGGTTGGGTTCGGTGGAGGCCGATCTTTTTGGTCGCTTCGGGCAGAATCGACTCATGGTCTTCCAAAGTCCGATTCGTTAGACGGCCAGATGTCTGAAAAGCCGGGGCTGAACCAAGTTGAAAACGTCTTGTTCGATTTTGACGGAACGTTGGTCGATAGTAGGGAGGCAGTTCTACGAACGTTTTCCGAATTTGCCGCGACATTTGGGGTGAATGCGACCAAGCAGGTGATTGCTCGTTTCGATGGATTAACCACCTATGAGATCGTCGCGACGGCAAAAAGGGAATGGAATATTCGAGGTACCGTCGACGAGCTGACGGAGCAGTATTTTCGTCTGCTCGCAGCCACATACGAGCAAGTGGCTGAGCATCCTGGCGCGTTCACAGCGCTCAAGGCTCTTGAGACTCGCGGCCGCCGGTTGGGGTTAGTCACCTCGGCCCCACAGCAGCTGGTAGAGCCGGTGCTAGAACGATTGGGCTGGCCCCACCTATTCGGTTGCAAGATCTATGGAAAGCCCGGCATTTTCGGAAAACCTCATCCAGCACTCTATATGGCGGCGCTTTCCGCTCTTGGCGCAGACCCAGCAAATGTCATTGCTGTGGAGGATTCGGTCTCAGGTGTGCGTTCGGCAACAGCGGCCGGCATTCGCGTCGTCGCTGTCGCCAGTGCATTGATGCACATACGACTTAAAGAGGCTGGCGCAATTCTTGTCGTAGATAATCTAGAAGCACTGTTGCGTGTGTTGGAACGATGATTTCTCACCTTCAGTCTTCGTTTGCGATGAAATGCAAACGCGCTGACATCCGTTTGAGGTCCGACAGTATTGGATATGGTGTGTCTGAAGTAGATATGCATTGCGTCCAGGGAGTTTGGAAAAACTTACGTGACGAGGGCAAGTTACCGCAATTCGAAGGGACAATACTCAATGCCCTGGATTTCGTCGTGTCCGATGAAGGGGTCACAATCGAATGTGGATTGATGCTCTATCGATGCCTCGTGGCAAGGTCCTACCAAAACCTGCCGTCTATCAAGCCTGTCGCGGTATCAGGGTTTGTTGAAAAAAAACGGGCAACAGGCGATGGTGCCGTTCTGCTCGGGCGTCGTTCCGCGGGCTCCTCGACTCACTCAGGTTGGTATGAGACGCCTCCATCGGGGGGGCTTGAAGTCGCAGACGTAAATTCTGATGGGTCAATTGATATTACGAAAAGGTTGGCGATCGAGCTTTTTGAAGAAACTCGGATCGAACGAACCGCGGTGGAAAGTTGGAATATGTTCGGCGTCTATTATGATGATCCGACGGGCACTATCGATATCATCGTTCGCCTCGGCGTGAATGATTCTGCTCTGCGCGTCATTCCTACGAGTGAATACAGCGAGCTTAGGTGGGCGATGCCGTCAGAAATCCTGGCACTAACGGAACGTGCCGATGTTCGGGTAGTGGATGTGTCCCGTTGGATTCTGAATCAATGGTTGGACGAGCAAGCATGAGTTTATCTTATGTCGTCGCGACCATTAAGCCGTGGAATATTGCGGCGTTTCATCGCCGGTGTACAAAACTTGCTGGGCGATGGGAGTTAATCCAGTCGAAGGAAGCCTTGACGCTCGATCGGCTGAGGGAAATAAGGCCGAAGTACGTCTTCTTCCCACATTGGTCCTGGCGTGTGCCGGCCCAAATCCTGCAAGAGTTTGCCTGTATCTGCTTTCATGAGTCAGACGTTCCCTATGGCCGCGGCGGCTCACCGTTGCAGAACCTGATCATTCGTGGCCATACGACCACAACAATGACCGCACTGCGAATGGTCGAAGAGCTGGACGCCGGCCCGGTCTATCTGAAGCGTCCGCTGTCGCTCGAGGGACGCGCCGAGGAGATTTTCGAGCGGGCTGCTGACCTGATCTACGACATGATTGGTGAAATCATATCGCGCGACATCGCGCCCGTGTCGCAGCAAGGTGAGCCCGTCGTCTTCGAGCGCCGTGCGCCGCAGGAAAGCGTGCTTCCGCAGGACGGCTCACCATCCGCAATTTTCGATTTTATTCGCATGCTTGACGCACCGACTTATCCAAAGGCTTTCATCGACTGGGGAAAATGGCGGATCGAATTCGACCACGCGCGGGTCAACCCGGATGCCGTTGAAGCGCGTGTGGTCATTCGCAAGAAAGATCAGACATGAGCGAAACCGTTCTCGCTGTCGTTGCCCATCCGGACGACGAGGTGCTCGGTGCCGGGGGAACATTGGCGCGTCATGCTGCCAAGGGCGATGCAGTGCACATCGTCTTCCTTGCCGATGGCGTCGGTGCGCGCGGTGAGGACAAGGCAGCGGTCGAACGCCGCGTCAAGGCGGCGCGGCTTGCCGCCTCGGCCCTCGGCGCGCGCGAACCGGAATTCCTTGGTTTGCCGGACAATCGCCTGGACCGTCTCGAACTGCTCGATATTGTCCAGCCGATTGAAAATGCAATTCGGAAGATTGCACCGCACACGATTTACACCCACCACGCCGGCGATCTGAATATCGATCATGTGCTTTGCCATCGCGCGGTTCTGACCGCCTGCCGGCCTTTGCCCGGCGCGACCGTGCTGCGCATTTACGCCATGGAGGTGGCATCGAGCACCGAGTGGTCGGGCGATGCATTCACGCCCACACATTTCGTTGACATTGCAGACACCCTGCAGGCAAAACGCCACGCGCTTGAGGCGTATGCGGAGGAAATGCGTCCTTTCCCGCATGCCCGCTCGTATGAAGCGGTCGATGCGCTCGCGATCTGGCGTGGGGCAAGTGCCGGATTGCGCGCCGCCGAAGCCTTTGTGGTTGTGCGGGAGATCACGCGGTGAAGAATCTGACGGTCACGATTGGCGGCCGCGCAATCGGTGCAGGGCAACCTCCCTATGTCGTTGCCGAGCTGTCGGCCAATCACGGCGGCAGTCTTGCGCGCGCCATCGAAGTTCTGGAGGCAGCAAAGGCCGCGGGTGCCGATGCGATCAAGCTGCAGACCTACACGGCCGATACGATGACCATCGACCACGATGGGCCGGAATTTCGGATCAAGGGCGGCCTGTGGAATGGCCGCCAGCTTTATGAGCTGTACCAGGAGGCCTATACCCCGTGGGAATGGCACGCTGCGCTCTTTGCAAAGGGGCGTGAACTGGGCATTCCGGTTTTTTCAACACCGTTCGACGGCAGCGCGGTCGACTTTCTCGAGACGCTGAACCCGCCGGCCTACAAGGTCGCTTCCTTTGAATTGCTCGATATACCGCTCGTAAAACGGATCGCGTCGACCGGTCGACCGGTCATTATGTCCACTGGCATGGCGACTCCGGAAGAGATTGCGGAATCAGTCGAAGCCTTTCGATCGGCTGGCGGGCACGAACTCATTTTACTCCATTGTGTCAGCGGTTATCCCACACCGGTCGAGCAATCGAACCTGCGCCGGATTCCGCAGCTGGCCGGGCAATTCGGCTGCCCCATTGGGCTCTCCGATCACACGCTCGGTGTTGAAGTTGCAATCGCGTCGGTGGCGCTCGGTGCTTGCCTGATCGAGAAACATTTCACCTTGCGCCGCGCCGATGGCGGGCCGGATTCCGCGTTTTCGCTCGAACCCGATGAATTGCGTGCTCTTGTGCACGGTACGAGAGCGGCATTCGAGGCTCTCGGCACGGGAGAAACGGCCCGCTCGGAGGTGGAAAAAGCAAATCTTGTGTTCCGGCGATCGATCTACGTCGTGCGTGACATTGGCGCGGGCGAGCCTCTGACCGAAATGAATGTGCGCATCATCCGGCCGGGTTATGGCTTGGCGCCGCGCGAATTGCCGAAAGTTCTCGGACGCAAGGCCCGGCGGACACTGTCGCGCGGCACGGCGCTCACGTGGGATGTCATCGAATGAAGACCGTCGCGATTATTCAGGCCCGCATGGCCTCGACGCGGCTGCCCGGCAAAGTACTCGCCGATCTCGCCGGCAAGCCGGTGCTGGCCTGGGTGGTGCGTGCCGCGCACGCGGCATTGGGCGTCGATGATGTGTGGGTCGCAACGTCGACGGCAGCCGTAGATGATATTGTCGCCGCATGGTGCAAGGACAATAAAATTTCCGTGCACCGCGGCTCCGAAAGCGACGTGCTTGATCGTTATGCGGGCGCAGCAAAGGCAAGCGGCGCTCAGGTCGTCGTCCGGCTTACCGCAGATTGCCCGCTGCTCGATCCGGCCGTGATTGCCCAGACAATTCGCCTCCGCGCGATGACCGGCGCCGACTATGCATCCAATGTCGATCCGCCCACCTGGCCGGACGGCCTTGATTGCGAGGTGCTGACTGCAAACGCACTCTTTGCCGCCGCTGCTGAGGCGACACGGCCAAGCGATCGGGAACACGTGACCCCGTTTGTCCGCAACAACCGCGATCGATTTACGGCTGAAACGCTCATTGCGCCGTTGCCCGGGCTTGCCGCCGAGCGCTGGACCCTTGATGCGCCGGGAGACCTCGCATTGCTCTCTGCCTTGGCCGCGCAGCTTCCGGCTGATCGCGCGCCGTCCTATCTCGAAGTCCTTGCCGTGCTCGATCGCGCGCCTCAACTGCGTGATCTCAACAAAGATATGGGACGTAATACTGGGTTGGCGGCAAGCATTGCCGCGGAGAAAATTGCTGTCGATCGCCACTACGATCGCTCGCAACGGCTGATCGAGCGTGCTGAGCGTGTGATACCGATCGGCTCGCAGACGTTCTCCAAGAGCCGGTTGCAATTTCCACCAGCCGCCACGCCGCTCTTCCTGACCCATGGCGACCGTGGGCGGGTCTACGATGTCGACGGGAACGAATATGTCGACCTCGTGAATGCATTATTCCCGTTGATTCTTGGCTATCGCGACCCGGACGTCGATCTGGCGATCCGCCGCCAGCTGACCCGCGGCATCAGTTTCAGCCTGCCGACCACCCTGGAAACAGAGCTGGCTGAGCGCCTGGTGAAGCACGTTCCCTGCGCGGAGATGGTGCGCTTCGGAAAGAACGGAACGGACGCAACGTCCGCCGCCGTGCGCCTTGCGCGCGCCGCCACCAAGCGCGACCGGCTCATGTTGCTCGGATATCACGGCTGGCAGGACTGGTACATTGGCGCGACGACAAGGAACCTCGGTGTGCCGGCCGCCGTGTCAGCGCTCTCGCACCTTGCCCCTTACGGTGATCTTGAAGCGATCGAATCGCTCTTCAAAAAACACGTCGGTGAGTTCGCGGCCGTCATGCTGGAGCCGATGAACACGGCCGAGCCGCCGGCGGGCTATCTCAAGGGGTTGAAGGAACTCGTCCACCGGCACGGGGCGCTCCTCATCTTCGATGAAATCATCACGGGTTTTCGTTGGTCGATCGGCGGCGCACAGGCGCACTACGGGGTGACACCCGATCTCGCATGTTTCGGCAAGGCGATGGGCAATGGCATGCCGATCTCGGCGGTTGTCGGACCGGCCGACATCATGCGCCTGATGGAAGACATCTTCTATTCGGGCACATTTGGCGGCGAGACGTTGTCGCTCGCTGCCGCAATCGCGACCATCGACAAGATCGAGAAGGAAAAGGTCACCGAGCGCCTGTGGTCGACCGGCGCGGATCTCAAGGCGCAGGCACTGGCACGGATCGCAAAGGCGGGGCTATCCGAAGTAGTCGGGCTGGTCGGTGCCGCGCCATGGGCGATTCTCACCTTTAAAGATCAAGGCAAGGCCTCAAAGGAGGCGATCAAGACGCTATTCCTGCGCGAAATGATTGCCGCCGGCGTTCTCATAAACGCAAGCCACAATGTTTGCTTCGCCCATAGTCCGGCGGACATTGCCCGGGTGCTCGCAGCGTACGACCACGCCCTTGCCGTCCTGCGTGAGGCTCTCGACCGGGGCGATATCGAACGGCGGCTTGGCAATCAGGTCATTCGCCCGGTTTTCTCGGTTCGCGCGGCCTCGTAACAGAACCAAATCGAAATGTGCGGACTTGCCGGAGTGGTCGACTGGCGCGGACCGGATACCGCGCTCGTCGCCGCCATGACCGATGCACTCAAGCATCGTGGCCCCGATGCCGCCGGATTCTGGTCAGGCGGTCCGGCCGCGCTCGGGCACCGCCGCCTTTCGATCATCGACCTGTCACAGCGTGCTGACCAGCCAATGGCGGACGCGGCCGGCCGCTATCAATTGATCTTCAACGGCGAGATTTACAATTATCGCGCGCTGCGGCCCTTGCTTGAACAGCATGGATACAAATTCCGCACCGAGAGCGACACGGAAGTTCTGCTCTACGCATTCATGCAGTGGGGCACTGGCTGCCTTGAGCGACTCAACGGGATGTTCGCCTTTGCCATCTGGGATGCCGCCGAGCAGCGGCTGACGCTCGCCCGGGATCGCCTTGGTGAAAAGCCCCTCTATTTCCTGCGTCTCGACAGTGGCCTCGTGTTTGCATCCGAACTCAAGGCGCTGCGGCTACATCCGGCAATATCCCGCGACATCGACGCACGTGCGCTCGGGCAATATCTTTCGCTGAATTACACGCTCGGCAACAGATGCATGGTCCCCGGGGTCGAAAAGCTCGAGCCCGGCCATGTCCTGACATACGCGCGCAGTGAAGGCGTGCGGATCCGCGACTACTGGAACCTGGCGCAGGCGTTCCGGAACAAGCGCGCCTTCGGGCGTATCGACGACGCCGAAGAAGAACTTCGCCACAGTATTGACGAGGCCGTGTCGCTGCGGCTGGTGAGCGACGTCCCACTGGGAGCCTTCCTGAGCGGGGGGATCGATTCCGCGACCATCGTCAACGCGATGCGCGCCTCTCGCAGCGGCTCCGACGTCAAGACTTTCAGCATTGGATTCACCGAACGGTCTTATTCGGAGTTGCCCGAAGCGCGGCGGACGGCAGCCCATCTCGGCACCGACCATTATGACAAACTGGCGCACTGGGACCTGGTCGAGGCGCTTCCGCGCATTGCGCGCGCCGCCGATGAGCCGTTTGCCGACAACTCGATCATCCCGACCTATTTCCTGTCGCAGTTCGCGCGGCAAAACGTCACCGTGAGCCTGAGCGGGGATGGCGGGGACGAGATTTTCGGTGGCTACGAAACCTATCGGGCCAACCAGCTGCACACCGGCCTGAATGCTCTGTTTGGCCGCTTCGCCGGTCCGTTGCATGCCATCATGGGCCGCGGCGCAAGCCTGATCCCCGCCACGTTCAACAAAGTCGGTCTCGACGACAAGCTCCGGCGATTTGCTGCGGGACTGCCGTTGACGGCTGAGGACGCGCATTTTTCGTGGCGCACGATCTTTGACGAAGACGAGAAGAAATCCCTCCTGCATGCGGACGTCTATGCCGCCACCGGGGGTGAATCGGGTCTCGACGAATTCCGTCGCCACTTCGAGGCGGTCGACGGCTGTCACTACCTGGACCGCGCGATGTACGTCGATCTCAAGACATGGCTTCCGCACGATATCCTTCACAAGGTCGACCGCGCTTCAATGGCGCACTCGCTGGAGGTGCGCGCGCCGTTTCTCGACCACCATCTCGTGGAGTTTGCCGCCGCGCTTCCGGTGCCTCTCAAGGTGAGGGGCCGCGCGACAAAATACCTGCTGCGCCGCAGTCAGCGGCGGAATCTTCCTCGGAGCATTACCGATGGCCGCAAGCGGGGTTTCAATGCGCCGATGGCACACTGGCTGCTGGGCGATCTCAAGGACATGACGAAAGATGTGATCTTCGGGTCCGCGCTGAAAAAATACGTGCGGACGGATGCCGTCGAAGCCTTGTGGCAGCGGCACGAAGCGCGCCGCGCTGACAACAGCTACAAGCTGTTCGGCCTCCTGTCGCTGGGCCTCTGGCTCGAACAACCGGTCGTACCGGCGCAATGACAGCGGCGTCTCTAGCGTTCGGCAATGGGGTGAGCACCCGCCGGCGATGGGGCTTGTTGGCCGCCGCGCTATTCCTTGCGGCGTGCGCTTTGTGGACCGCGGGCAGCCTGCATTTCGGTTCTGGCTGGACAAAAACCGGATCGGCCTTCGGCGTCAATTCGATCCTGGGCTACAGTGAGACCGAACGCGCGAACATTGTGCACAAAGAGAATCGCTCATTTCTCCAGCAGATCGCGATGTTTTCCGGTTCGACCACGGATGTCGTGGACAAATTTTACGTCGTACGGCCCGCTTACGCTTATGCGGCTGCGTTCCTGGCGCCGCTGTTCGGACTAACGGGCGCCGCTTTGGCGATGAATCTGCTGGGTTGGGCAATCGCGGCTTTCTGTGCGTGGAGCCTGGCTGCGCGATTGTTCGGTGATCCGCTCGCCGGCCTCCTGGCCGTCGCATTCGTTGCGACCGGCATGGGCTTTGTCGTGCACATCACGGATTACAGCGCACACCTGCTGGCCTTCTCGACCTACTATCTCGGTGTCGTCATTCTTTATCACTCCGGCGTGTGGAAGGCTCCCGGCCGCAACCGGACGGTCCATCTCGCGATCGGAGCCTACATCGCGCTGTGTTGCCTGACCTACAACATGGGTCTTGCACTTCTATTCGCATATATCGTCATCGCATTTCGCCACAATCGATTGACTGATATCGTCCTGGCATCCGTCATTGCCTTGAGTGCGCAATATGTCTGGGTCGCCATCCTCAATCTTGGCTATGCGCTGAAGTCAGGCGATTGGGCCTGGTACAATCTGTATGGCAATGAAGGTGCCTATCTGAGCGAATCCATTCGCGAATGGCTGAGATTATGGTCGACTCCGGTCGACGGATTGCGCGCCACCATCCAGGTCATATTGGAATTTCTGTCATTTGAATTTCCGCTGACGGTGGCAGTGGGCCTTATTGCGGTCGTGGCGCTTTTTTGGCGCGACCGCCCACGGATGCTTCTCTTGTTTGTCCTGTTCGCGTTGCCCATCGCCGGTGCAATGGCTTACGCGCAGCGTGCAGGCGCCCGAGGTTACCTGGTCTTTGGCATCAGCTTGATCCTGTATGTGGCGCTTGGCGGATTGCTCGCGCAGGCCCTGCGTGGCGCGAGCCGAGGAGCGCGGTCAGCGGCAATCGTGGCGATCGTTGTTCTGATCGGCGGCCAGATCCTATGGTCAGGCGCGCAATTCACCGGCTATCTCGGACCGCTTCGCGCATACTATACGGGTCTCGATCATAACATCGCTGACTTCACCCAGCGCCCGATCGAAGTCATCAGTTTGACGAATGAAGAACCGCGGCCGGCATGGTTCGGCGGCGCAGCGCAGTTTGGCCAGCTTGGGATTTATGAAGCGGCCGGACCGGAGCAGACGCCATCAAGTTTTGCCCGTCGGGTTGCCGTTTCGCTGGCGTCGAGAGCGCTTATTAGCGGCTATGTGGTGCTTCTGATCGCGGCGGTGGGCGTGCTGTATGGCTGGCCGTTCTGGCGCGGGGCACTTGTGTCTACGGTTCTTTTCTACCTCGTGCCATCGGTAGTGATGGCAGCCACGGTCAAGGACACGATCCGGTTTGTCCCGATCGATTCCGCGGGTCCGGGCGCACACTGCGCAACGATGCATTACAGCGTTCGTTTGTCCGACGATTTCCGGCGGCGCCTGAACGAACTTGGGGCCGCGCCGATCCACCTTGAACTGTTTTTCCGTGTTCAGGGTGACACGCGCTTGCCCCAATTCAAGTTGGACGGCAAGGAACTTGCCATCAGTGCCGGCGCCAATGAAGGACAATGGCTGGTGACGGATATTGACTGGCGAACGAAAACGCTCGCGGCAACAGTGCTGGAGCTCGCCTACCGTTACGACGGCGATGTTTCTTACCTCGGCTGGCAGCGTAATGGATTGCCGGGCCGGACGCTGGGCTTCGAAAGCTGTGAAACAAAAGCGACGGCCGCGGTACTGCCGGCGCTCGAAGTGCGAACGGTCATCGATCGCGGCGTTCCAATCCTGATCGGTTTTTGAGGCGATCAATAAATGTCGATAAGTGCTTCAGATCCGACTGACCGACAGAAGTCCGAGTGGCACCAGCAATGGTCGATGTTCCGGGATGACGAAAGATTCCTCTTCGAGGACTGGATTGCGCCGGTCAAGATCGAGGAGTTCCGTGACAAGGACGTGCTGGAGTGCGGTTGTGGTGGGGGGCAGCACACGGCGTTTGTTGCGCCCATCGCTCGGACGATCACTGCCGTAGATCTGAATACTGTCGATATTGCGCGGCAGAGGAATGCAGCTTACGCCAACGTCCACTTCGTCGAGGCCGACCTCGGCACCATGAATCTCGGACGGCAGTTCGACATCGTCTTCAGCATCGGCGTGATCCACCACACCGATGATCCGGACCGCAGCTTCGATCGGATGTTTGCTCACTGCAAACCTGGCGGCCGCGTGATCATCTGGACCTACAGTGCCGAAGGAAATGCCCTGGTGCGGTTTCTGGTTGAGCCGGCAAGGAAGCTGGTCCTGCAGCATCTGCCGCGATCCTGGCTGGTATGGCTCGCACGGGCGCTGACGGCGTTGATGTACCCCATCGTGTACACGGTCTATCGCCTCAAGGCGTTGCGGTTTCTTCCTTACTACGAGTACTTCGTCAATTTCCGCCGCTTGAGCTACGCGCGCAATGTTCTCAACGTATTCGACAAGCTCAATGCGCCGCAGACGAAATTTACTACGCTTGCAAAGTGCCACGAATGGTTCAGTGAGAAACGCTTCGAAAAAGATACAATCCGTGTTTCGCGGTACGCCGGGGTCAGCTACACTTTGACCGGCGTAAAGCGGCAAGAATGATTTTGCTGTATTCATTGGGGAATGTCGGGGGCAAGCATGCTTGATACGCCAGCACCTGCGCCGGCTTCGCCGACGGCGCCCGCTCGAGGTCGGGATCGTTTTGATCGCGAGAAACTGGCAATTTCAATTGTGATCCCTGCCTACAATGAGCAGGGGGCGGTTGAACTCACTATTCGCGATGCACGCGCCGCGCTCGATAGCCTGAACGAGCCCTGGATTGGCGCGGATTCGGAAATCATCATTGTCAATGATGGCTCGCGTGACGAGACAGGTTCGGTCGCGGAACGCTGCGGTGCCGTTGTCATCACCCATCCCCACAATCTGGGTTATGGCGCCGCGATCAAGACGGGAATTCAGGCCGCCAAGAACGATACGATCGTCATCATGGACGCGGACGGAACCTACCCGATCGGGAATTTGCAGGAGCTGCTGGATGGCTACCGCAAAGGCTTCGACATGGTGATCGGCGCGCGGCAAGGGAAGCATTACCGCGAGTCCTTCAGCAAGTCGCTGCTTCGGCTCGTACTGACCTTCCTCGTGGAGTTCACGACCGGTCGCGATGTGCCCGATGTCAATTCCGGTTTTCGCGTCTTCAGCAAGGCAACCGTAACGCCCTATTTCCACAATTTGTGCGACACGTTCAGCTTCACCACGTCGTTGACGCTTGCATACATGATGACCCGGCGCTTTGTGAGTTACGTGCCTATTCCGTACGGCATGAGGGAGGGGACCTCAAAGGTGCGGCTAATGCGCGATTCCCTTCGCACGCTCGAGTACATTGTGCTCGCCGCCACTTACTACGATCCGCTCAAGCTGTTCGCGCTGCTCTCGGTTATCTGCATCATTCTGTCGTTTGCAGGTTTCGGCATTTCGTTCCTGTTCGGGATCAAGGGTGGCTATATCCTCGGTCTCGGCGGCCTGCTTGTGGCATTGATGATCTTTAGCACCGGGCTGCTGGCGAGCCTGCTCAAGCAGATCATGGACAAGGGGCGGGCCTAGGTGTCGCGAATGGATACCCGAATCCATGGGGCAACCCGTGGCTAAATACGACGCGCGGGAGATTCGTGCCCTTTATGATAAGGGCGAGAATATCACCCGATGGATTCAGGCCCGCGAAGGCGCGGACCGTAATTCCATTACGGCCATTCTCTATTCCTACGACATGCAGGCCGGCTCATATATCGACCAGCTGCAGGACCCATCAGCGCGTGCGCTCAAGGAGCGGCTCGGGCAAGATCTTGCCGCGCTTTTGGATGAGCTCGCGCCGGAGAGCATCCTTGAGGCGGGAACTGGTGAAGCGACATCGCTCGTCCCGGTCCTGCAACAGATGAAACGTCGTCCCGATCGCGTTCTCGGATTCGATATTTCATTGTCCAGGTTGCTGTACGCCCGGAAATATCTCGTCGAACACGGGCAGGGCGACGTCACGCTCTTTACCGGCGATCTTGACCGCATCCCGCTCGCGACGGGATCCGTCGACACCGTCGTGACAATCCACGCGGTCGAGCCCAATCATGGCCGCGAGGAAGCAATTCTATCCGAGCTGCTGCGCGTGGCGCGGCGCAACCTCGTCATGATCGAGCCCAGTTATGAGACAGCCTCTGTGGAGGCGAAGGCGCGAATGGACCGGCTCGGCTATGTGCGCGGGTTGCCGGACGTGCTGGTTCGCCTGGGGCATCCGGCGCGGCGTATCGAGGCCTGGCCGCATAATTCGAATCCGCTCAACCCAGCCGCTCTCATCGTGGTGGATAAGAAAGCGGCGGCCGGAAGAACCGCCCCGCGTTTTGTCTCGCCCGTTAGTGGCCGCGACCTCGTTGAGCGGGCCGACTCCTGGTTCTGCCCGGATGATGGCCACGCATTCCCGGTCATTGCCGGGATTCCTTGCCTGACGGTGGAAAGCGCCATTTTGGCGAGCAAGCTGGATCATTTCTGATCCCGCCGCATTGTCTGCAATCACGATCCGAATTAAGAAAATCCAACGGGAGAGCGAGCAATGAACCAAGCGCTGCAAAATTTTATTGGGGAGCCATTGCGTCTCCGCCGGTTTGATCTCGCCTGGTATCGCCTTTCTCAATTTATGCACGACCGCACCAATGGCGGCTACGATGCCGTCTACATGCAGCTTGCGCGCTTCCTGCGGCCGAAAGTGCGGCTGCCGGACCTGCCGAAACCGCAAGTGGACGAAGTTCGCGATGTTGTCGCCAATCTTCGTCGCGACGGATACATGATCCTTCCCGAACTTCTTCCTGCCCGCGATGTCGAAGAGATCAAGGCCTTCGCGTTTTCGACGCCGGGCGTCGGCGCGGACTTCAAAAAAAGAATCCCGATCTCTTCCGACAATATTCCCGAGGGCGAGGCGCGATTTTATTGGTGGATGGATGAACTTGCAGCTGTCCCCGCTGTACGCCGCCTGATTACCGACGGATTCTATTGTGCCATTGCGCAGGAATATCTCGGCTGCCGGCCTGTGCTTGCCCACATCAGTCTTTTCCTCGACCGGCCCTTCACCGGCAAGTACGAGCCTTACGCCTATCACTATGACAACGAGGGCCCGGGCTTTCTGAAATTCTTCTTCTTCCTGACGGACGTTGAGGTCGGAACGGGCGCTCACTACTTCATGGCCGGCTCTCAGGCCCACACAAAGCCGAAGCCGGTCGCGCGCGCGGCCCTCTACGAGGGCGAGCAACTATATGCGCAGTACGGGCGCGACAAGGAAGTCATCGTCCGCGGTCCGGCCGGCACGATTCTCGCCGAGGATACCTCCGGATTCCATCGCGGCAGCAAGCTCGAGCGCAGCTACCGGCTTTTGCTGCAGATTGAGTTTTCCGCAATTGAGGTGCCGACGGACCAGGAACTGTTCCGTAAACTCGAGCGCACGCCCGTTGCCGGCCTTCATCCCGGTATCGCGTCGATCGCTCGTAAGTTGTACGCGCCCGCCTGAATTCTGAAGACATGCAGCCGATTGTGCGGGACGTTCCCGCACCATGACGCGCGTCACGCACCTCCTTGCTCTCAAACCTGACAAATAGATGAAGCTGCGTTTCGCCTGGCACGTGGCGTCGGCTTTCGGCGTTTCAATTGTGCAGCAGCTGATCGGCCTGTTCCGGCAGGTTCTGATCGCGGCCTTTTTCGGCCTGTCGCGCGAGTTTGACGCCTATCTCGTCGTGTACGCGCTCGTCACGATGGTGGTCTTTAACTTGGCGGGCGTATTTGACACCGTTGCGGTCGCACGATTGGTGCAGATCCGCCAAGGGGACGGTGAGGAGACTTTCTGGCGCACAAGCAATCGTATTCTTTTGCAGAGCTGTGCGTTTGGCGTGTTGTTCGCCGCCGTAACGGTCCTGCTGCTCTGGGCCGCAATGCCGGTTTTGACCGCGGGATTTACGCCTGCCGAACGTGTCTTCGTTGGACACATCAGTTGGTATTTCATCCCCTGGATCGTCATCATTGTCCCGTATTACGCGCTATCCGCGCACCTCAAGGCTGTTTGGGATTTCTCCTGGGTCTTCGCGGCCGAGATCGTCGTGATGATCGTTTCCATCGCGATTCTCTGGGTCAATCACGCCACGGTCGCGGCGCTGCCGATCGCCTATGGCGGCGGTTACGCCGTCGCGGCATTGTTGCTGCTGGCGCGCCGCGGCGTCAGGCACATCCGTGCGACGGCCCGGATTCCTCACTTGATCAACAGCATGAGCAAACAATATCTGGCGACGCAGGTCGGCACCGCGAACGGCTTTGCGGACCGGTATTTCCAGTCCTTCCTGGCACCGGGCGGCATTTCTGCGCTCGGCTATGTGGGCCTGATCGTCAATAGCCTGTCGAGCCTGATGACATTTCGCGAAATCTATGTTGTTCCGCTTGCGGTCGAATCCGGCCGCGAACAAAGATTGGAGCGCATGTTGCAAGGGCTGGTGCTCATCAGCATTCCGTGCACGCTGTTCCTGGTGATCTACGCCGATCCCATTGTGAGCTTGCTGTTGCAACGGGGAAAGTTCACCGCGGAGGCTGCCGCGGTGACCGCCTCGGTTCTGCGGATTTTGGCGCTCTCACTGTTGATATCGACCGTGCTTGCCCCGCTAGAAAGGATGTTCCAGATCCTCGACCGCCTTTTGTTCACGCAATTCCGCTACTTGATCGCGCTGGCCGCGACGCTCGTATTTCAGTCCCTTTTCGTTTTTTATCTCGCCATGGACGTACAGGGTCTTGCCTGGGGCTCGGTCTGCAACAGCTTCGTCGTCCTATGCGCGGTCATCCTGATGGTGCGGCGATGCGGTATTGTTATTCGGTGGCGTGGTATTCTTGCCAATGCCGCATTTGCCGCTGTGACTGCCGCGGTGGCGCTGGCAATTTCGTGGCCGATCGCATCGCGTTTCACCGGGCTGGGTCAGCTGGTCATGGCGACCGTGTTATATGGCCTCGTCGTCGCCTCGAGTTATTTCATGGCGCGCGCGCGGCTGCGCATTATCGTCGGCTAGGCCGTCCGATGCCGGCCTTGATGGCGCGGGCGAGGGCAGTGGCGGGGCGACCAAGCAGGGCATAGCGCAAAGCTTTCGTGCGGTGCAGGAGCCATATTCCGAAAGGCCAGACGGATGGCTTTTCGACAGCCGAAGCCGGGCGCGCGGCCAGGAAAATACTTCCCTTTTCGCGGTGGCAGAAAATGGTTTCGAAACCGGTCAGCGCAAGCGCATATCGCATGGACGCCGCCGTCGGGAAGAAACTGTGCGCATAGGACGGAAGAGCGGGGTCGAGAGTCGCCATGAAATCCGCGAGGACGACGCAGAACACGCCGCCCGGCGCGAGCCGCTCTCGCACCATGCGCAGGAAACTCATTGGATCGGTAATGAAGTAAATCGCATGGGCAATGTGGATGACGTCATAATTGCTGCCGATCTCGATGTCCTCGAGCTGACCGATCCGGGTGCGAAGGCCGAGCTCACGGTGGAATGGCTCGGTGCTGGGATCGGCGTCGATTCCCTCTGCATCCCATCCGTGTTCTGCGAAAATACGAACGGTTTCCCCGAGGCCGCAGGCGATATCGAGAAAACGTCCGGCGCTTGCGTCTGCAAGCGGCGAGAACAGGCGATAGGAACGTTCGGCGCCAGCGCGGCTGATGAAGCGGCGATAGGCGACGGTCTCGGCATTGGCGCCAGCATCACCAGGCGTCCGATTGATGGCCCACATGCGGGCGAGGACGCGCAAGTCAGGCTGCTTCGATGGGTAGGCGTTGCCGCACGCGCGGCAAAGCCGCCAGTCGTAAGACGCAACTTCGCCGGCCTCCCTGCGCCATTGGTCAACCGCTGCGTCGCGACTATACGCAACGGGCCAGAACATCTTATGTGTGCAAATCGGACAGCTCATTGCAGGTCCGATGCAGGGCGTCGCCGATCGAGGAATCGGAACATCATCTCACGCAGCGGGCGAGGCAGTGCGGTGAGTGCCTGTGCCTGCCACCACCGCCATCGTTGCGTGGTTGTTCCGGCCGAAAGCGCAATGAATCGCTTCGCGGCCGTCTCGTCGCCCGCACGGACGCAGTCGAGCGCATGTGCAAGCGCAATACGATTGTAGAATTCGCGGGCCGAATGGCGGCGAGCCGGCGGCCACTCGCTATGGCGGGCCATGAGATCTTCGAGCGTCGTCATGCTGACGTCAGGTTCGGTCACGCATTTGGCCGTCAATGTATCCGTACCCCGGCGGTAGTAACATCCGACATAGTTACTGACGGCGACCGGCGCGGTGGCGGCAAGCTTCATCCATAGGGCGAGATCTTCGCCGCGCGAATGACCGGCCGGAAACCCTCCGGCTGCCAGAGCATGCGCACGATTGACCATGCAGGACGACGTAAAGAACGGCGGCGCGCCGGTGGCGCCTGCGGAGAAGTAGTCGTTGAGCAAAATATAATCGACTGGCGCGGGCCGCGCAGGCAAAGGATGATCGCTGAAAAACTCGATGAATCGATTGCCGAACAAGGCGGCCTGCGGAAAGCGGCGGCTCAGCTCCATGAGGTGCCGGAGATGGTCGGGCGCCCACAGGTCGTCGGCGTCGAGGAATGCGACAAAGGGTGCGTGCGCTTCCTTCATGCCACGATTGCGGGCCGCCGCCACGCCAGAATTATCTTGTTGAATCAATATGATGCGAGGGTCCTTGATACCGCGCACGCGGACTGGGCCATCATCGCGCGAGCCATCGTCGACGATCAGGATTTCCAGGTCGCTGAAGGTCTGCGCGAGGGCCGCCGCGACGGTGTCCTCGATGGTGCCGCCCTTGTTGAAGAGCGGGATCACCACGGATACGGCCGGCGAACTCACTGTGCAGCGCCCCGTGTCGCAGCCTTCTCACGCGCCGCATGATCGAGGATCGCCGCCAGCATGCGTTCGATATTGCCGCGCCGAAGCCCCGGTTCGCCAGGCAAGCCCGGCGGGCGCAACGCGAAATCGTAGCTGACGCTGAACACCTCGGCGACCGCCTGCACGACAGCATTGTCCGATGGCAACTGATCGGCGGCCTGGCGGATGCGCGATCTAAGTTCGTCCAGACCACATATGCCACCCAAATATCGCGCAACGAACGACGGCCCTAATGTCAGCGCTGGCCGCCCCAGCAGGAATGCTTCAAGTGTGGCAGTGCCAGTTATGGAAACAGTCAACGCCGCGCGCTCGATCAGTGTGCGGCTATCAGTGCGGTAGTGGGCGACGGCGACACCTGCGCGCTTGCGCAGGGACTGCACGAAGGATGGCGGCCGCGTCAGGATCGCTGACGGATGCTCCTTGACCAGGAGCAGATGGTCGTTGGGCATCGCAAAGCGGATGGCATCGATCGCGCGCAACTGGTCGACGAAATAGGGCGCTGGAGTATTGATGGATGACTCGGGTGTCACCTGGAGCGGGTAATAGATAAAATGTTTCGGCAGGTCTTCCAGTTGTGCGACGTCGAATTCCCTTTCGCCGCGCTTGCGATTGAGCCGCCACATCGTGTCGCGGAACCACGGAAGATTGTTCAGGATGCTCGTGCGCAGGTGTTCCACTTCGAACAAATCCGGGCGGGCGACGCTGCGGCGCACGAACTCGATCGTACGCGCGGGCAGCGATCTGCCCGAACTGCCGAGAATCTCGTCGTCGGCACTCGTGCGCGCAGGCCCGGTCGCTGGGACACCCTCGGAACGGAACCGCGCGACGAATTTGCGCGCCGCCTCGACGCTGGCCGGCGATGCGCTGGCAAATCGCGGCAGGCTTTCCTCCGCATCGGGAGAAAAAAAGGTGCCGCCAAGATTTCGGCCGAGAACGGGAATCATGACATCAATTCCCAGCTCGTCGGCAAGGTGAGGCAGCATGCGCCCCTCATATCCCTCGATCTGTGGAATCAAAATATGCGTCGGCTTGATCCGCTGAAGAAACTCTTTGTAGACGCGGTAGATTTCGGCAGCGCGGGCAAGCTGCTCCCACGCTGGACGATGTTTGAAGGCGTACTTTTCCGCTTCGATATTTGCGAAAATCCGTCCCGGATAGCGGCTCAATTCGCTTGCATCGCGCAGCGGTTGAATGTCGCGAACCAGGTGATCCTGCAATGACAGGATGTCATTGTCATCGACGACCTCGCGCATCAGCGCGCGGTGATGCGGATTGGGTAGAATGACGGCCCACTCGAGCTGCGGCGCTGTTTTTCGCGCGGCAGCAACCAGATGCCGAAATACAAACGGATAAGTGCCAAACCCGTGCAGAACGATCTTCATGATGCCAGAGCCGCGAAGGAGCGGAAATTCTCCTCTGCTAATTCACGGGCGCGTTGTACCAGCACGGAATCGGGAACGCGATCCTTTAATGAATTGACGGTTGACACGAGCTCCCCCGCCACAAATCCATCGACGCTATAGCACGGCATCGCGAAGGCGCGGCAGATTTCGGAAATCTTGTTGTCGTGAGCAATCCCTGCGAACGGCCGGCCGAGCATTGCGGCAAGCACAAGCGCATGAAATCGCATGCCGCAGATGACAGTAAGATCGCCGAGCTGCTGCGCAATCATCGTCGCGTCGGCGTCAAGTGTGCGCGTTTCAATCGGTTGCGCGCCGGACCCGAGTTCGGCATTCAGTTGCGCAAAGATTTCTTCATCGCCCGGGGCTGCGCCGCCCCGCTGGCAGACAAGGTAAACAATTGTATGTCCTGCTGCCTGCAAATGGCGGATTGCATCAACAAGCGCGGTCCGGGTGCGCGCGCCGGCGGAATCGCGGCAGACCGGCGGATATATGGTCAGGCCAATACGCGAACGCGGGGAATCAAGCCGAGGGACTGTTTTCACGGCGTCCCATGCGAAGACGAGGTCGCTGGTCAAGCGGGCTTTTGTGCCGCCGCACTGATTGAGCGCCGCTTCGTCGCGCACGAGGAAGAGTTCAGACATCCCGACAATCCTGTGCAACAGCCAACGGCCCGCGCCCGACTGAAGCTCGGCGACGCCCACGCCAAGCGCGACGATGCGCACACCCTGAAGGCGAGCGAGCACACAGATCATCCACTGCAGCACCAGTGGCGCCAGCGTTCCGCGTTCGTGGAACAGCGTTCCGCCTGCGAAAACGAGCCACTGACACCCTTGGAATGCGCGCGCGTAGGCGCGCAGATATCTTACGAGCCTTACAGGGCGGGACACCGTCTGGTCGGCCAGGATGGTTTCGCTGCCGGTGAATGTGATCCCCGGAGCCAGCGCGCTCAATCCTGTCGTGTCTCCATGATCACGTACGATGAACCGCGCCTGCGGAAGTATCGGACGAAGCGCGGCAGTTGTTACGGCGAGGAGCAAATCATCGCCAAGATTGCCGGCGCCGAAATAGCCGTAGAGAAAAACATTCCTTCGCGTGTCTGCTTCCATCGAGTCAGGCCCTTCGCTAAAGGTCTAACCGTGGTTCCCTTCAAGAGGCAAGCATGTTCACCGTTGTGAGAAGCGCGGACGCGCATGCCGACTTTGAAACCTGGCGCGCCGATCCTGCGTTCGCTCGTGTTGAGGCTCACCCCGTCTATGGGGCCTTCGGCCGCCATTACTATCCGGCCGTTTTTCAGGGGAGTCGCGTCGACGCAAGCTTTGCGGTCCTCGATGGCGGCGAACCGGTGGGGTTGATTCCCTGTAGCGCGGGGTCGGGCGAGCTGGACTATTTTGGCTTTCCGATTCGCTTCTTCCAACGTAGCGGCGGAGTAGACTGGCCGGCCAAAGTGCTTGAGTTGGCCTTTGATCATCTGGAGAAACTGGCCACCCAACACCGGACAACGCGCGTTACGATTGCCGATGATGCTGCTCTTGGTGTTCTTTCAGCGGTCGGCAAGCAATGTCTCAACCGGCGGGCGCGCGGTGCGTTGCGCCTTACCGGGCTGATCGAACTTGATCGCGACGAAGCCGGGATGAAGCGCAATGTGCGCAAAAGCTATCATTCGCTGATCAATTGGGGCGGACGAAACCTCCAAACGCGTATCGTCGGCGCCGGAGATCCCGATCGTGAAATGTTTGCTCGCTATCAGGAATTCCACCGCGCGGTGGCCGGACGAGTCACACGGCCCCAGGAGTCCTGGGATGTGATGTTCGACTGGATCGCCAAGGGGCGAGGTGAGCTGATCCTCGGATTCCTGCAGGACGGCGAGCTTGTCACGGGAACGCTCGTCGTTGATGGGACAACCACGAGCTTCTACGCGTCGGGGGTATACGATAGGGACAGATTTGAACTGCCGCTCGCGCATTGGCCCTTGTGGCAGGCAATCCTGCGGAGTGCGGAGCGCGGCATGCAAGTGTTCGATCTTGGCGACCTGCCACTTGCCGATGCGGCGACTTCGAAAGAGGTCGCAATCGGCTACTTCAAGCGCGGTTTTGCAAGCAATATCGCAACCTGGGTTGCCTGGAGCTGGAATCCGGCGGGCGAGGCGCACGCGCCATGAGCACGATCGAGGCCGCGCGGGACTGGTACGATCATTCGTACAGCCAATCAGGACTTTCCGCGCAGCGGCGTTATCCGAATGAAGAACTGCTGCGCTTTCTCGGGCGCCACTATTTTTCCGTGCCGCGCGCTCAGCGGAGCGCTATCCGGATGCTTGAGCTGGGATGCGGTTCTGGCGCAAATTTATGGATGATCGCCCGTGAGGGCTTCGATGCACACGGCATCGATCTATCGTCGGAAGCAATCCATCTTTGCCGCCAGATGCTGGAGAGCTGGGGCGTCAGCGCGACCTTGAATGCTGGAAGTATGACGGCGTGTCCCTACACGGCCGGCCATTTCGATGCTTTGCTCGACGTCTTCTCGTCCTATTGCCTCGATGAATCGGGGTTCACAAAATTTCTGGATGAAGTGTCGCGGCTCCTGCGCCCGGGCGGACGTTTCTTCTCCTATTCGCCATCCAAAGCATCCGACGCATTTCGCGACCCCGGCCCCTCGCGCCGGATTGATGCCAGCACCCTCGACGGCATTCACCGCGAAACATCGCCTTACTTTGGAAACAGCTATCCCTACCGCTTCATCTCAGGCCAGGAATATCAGGAGGCCCTGGGTGCGCGCGGCATACGCACCGTCTACAGCGAGAAGGTTGGACGCACCTACAATAATGGAAAAGAATATTTCGAATTCATCGTGATTGTCGGCGAGCGTGTCTAGATTTGCGCCGCCCGCCCAACCTCAAGAATTCCGACACGATCCGCCACGGCAACGCTTGCGGTCACGCGCGGGTCGCTTGCCCAACGTTGCCAGCATTGTCGCATGTCGTCCGAGAACGAGATGTCATCGAGGATGATGAGACCGCCCGTGGTAAGACGCGTGATCAGCAACTCAACCTGCGGTGTGACGAAATCGCTCGTGTGGATGGCGTCCACGAAGGCAATATCGATGGTCTCGCCTTGTTTGAGATGATCGGCGATTTTGTCTTCGAATGTGCCGAGAACAGGGATGGCGCGCGCGCTGAATTCGGCAAGGCGGGTGGCCGCGATCGTGTGCCAGCCTTCGTTCGGCTCAAAAGTGAGGAGCCGGCCCGACCCTGCCTGGTCCAGCCCCGCGGACCAGTACATCGCCGAGATGCCAAAGGCGGTGCCAAATTCGACGATCAGCGCCGGGCGGCGCGTGGCGGCCAGCCAGGCAAACAAGCAGCCGATCTCGGCCTGGGATCGAACCTGGTCCGGCGTGCGGCTGAGTGCGGCCTGCGCCCACGGAACATCCGGCTTGTGCTGATAGGTCGCGCGATATCCCTCCCACAGCGGCTGCGGCCCCAGCGCGTTGATCGAGCTGGCGATCTGTTCAATCTCGCGCATGCGGGCGAGCGGCGGCACGGTGAGGGAGCGCTCCGGCAGGTTTTGCCGGAGCCAACTGCCGGGCTCGTCCCGATGCCAGGCAAGCGGCAAAGCTCCGCGATAGATCCCCGCCGCGCGCGCCGCTTTTTGCAGCAGCGCTCGCGTCCGCAACGTCAGTTGTTCAAGTCCCATTACCGATCCAGCCCAGTCGTCCCAATCCTATTGAGCACAGCTGGAATTTACGGGAAAGGTACGCGCGTGAGTTCGTTGAAATAATGTGTGGCATTGCAGGTCTTATTGATCGCCGTCTGGCCGGCAACAGCGCCGCGCTGGAAGCATGCGCCAAGGCGATGACCGATGCCGTGGCCTATCGCGGGCCCGACGGCGCGGGCGTATGGAGCGATGCCGCAGCTGGCGTCGCCCTGGGCCATCGGCGTCTTTCCATTATCGACCTGACAGCGACCGGCGCCCAGCCAATGATGTCCGCGGATGGCCGTTGGGTGATGTCCTACAACGGCGAAGTCTACAATGCCCCTGCGATTGCCGCCTTGCCCGAATTGAAGGGAGTCTCGTTCCGCGGCACCTCCGACACCGAGGTGATCCTGGAGTCGATCGCGCGCCGCGGGCTTGATCGCACGCTCGATGACATCAACGGCATGTTTGCGATTGCGCTCTGGGATCGCGAGACGCGCACGCTCCATCTCATCCGCGATCGTCTCGGCATCAAGCCGCTTTTCTTTGCGGCAAGCGAACACGGAATCTGGTTCGGCTCCGAACTCAAGGCGCTCGCCGCCGCCGGTATCAAGCTGGATATTGATGCAGCATCGGTCGCGAGCTTCCTGCGGTTTGGCTATGTACCGACGCCGTTCTCGATTTTCACCGGCGTGCAAAAACTCAAGCCGGGCGAAGTCGTCTCGATCGATTCGCGCGGCGGAATGGCGCATCGGCAGTTCTGGTCGATTTCCGGCGTGGCGACGCGTGGATTGGCGGCGCCGTGGGCCGGCTCGGATGCCGATGCCGAAGCGGCGTTGAACGATCTTCTGTCCGACGCCGTGTCCGGGCAGATGATGTCGGACGTGCCGCTCGGGGCATTCCTGTCGGGCGGCATCGATTCATCGGCTGTTGTGGCCCTGATGGTCGCGGCCGGGAAGGGCCAGGTCCGGACATTCTCGATCGGCTTTCCGGATTTTGGCTACGACGAGTCCGCGCACGCCAAGGCGGTCGCGCAACATCTTGGCACCATTCACGAGGAGCTGACCGTCACGGCTGCGGATGCCTTGCGCGTCGTGCCGCAACTTGCGGACATTTACGATGAGCCGTTTGCCGACTCGTCGCAAATTCCGACTTACGCCATTTCTAAAATGACGCGCGCGCATGTCACCGTTGCCCTGTCCGGCGACGGCGGCGACGAGCTGTTCGGCGGCTACAACCGCTACAGCCTAGTGGAAGGCCCCTTGGCCCGTCTCACCGGACTGCCTTTGCCGCTGCGACAGGGGGCGGCGGCGTTGCTCAACGCCATCCCCCCTTCTGTGGCCAACGCCATGGCGCAGTTTGCTCCGCGGAAACTGCGTGCGGCGCAACCGGCGGATAAGCTCAAAAAGCTCGCTGAAGTCATGCTGCTGGACGGCGACGCGGTTTATCTGCGTCTGATCAGCCAATGCCCGGACCCCGCGGCATTGACGCATGGCCTGGCAGAACATCCGATCGCATTGCGCTGGGACGGCCATGCCGGGCGCGAACACGCGCTCGAACGCATGCAGCTGTTCGATACGGCCACTTATCTGCCCGATGACATCCTGCAGAAGGTCGATCGTGCGTCGATGGCGGTATCGCTCGAAGTGCGGCCGCCGTTGCTTGATCACCGTGTTGTCGAGTTCGCCTGGAGGCTGCCACGGCATCTTCGCGTGCGCGGGGGCGAGAGCAAGTGGCTGCTGCGTCGCGTGCTCGATCGATACGTGCCGCGTGAGCTTGTCGAGCGCCCAAAGATGGGGTTCGGCGTTCCGCTCGCTGACTGGCTGCGTGGTCCGTTGCGGGAATGGGCGGAAGATCTGCTCGATCCGCAAAGGCTCGGCGGCGGGTATCTGGACGTCGAAGCGGTGCGCCGGCTCTGGTCAGATCATGTCGACGGTGGCCGCAATTGGGCCTACGCGCTGTGGACCATCCTCATGTTCGAAGCGTGGCGCCACCGCTGGGCAGAAGGCCAGCCGCGCTTCCCCGGCGCCCGGATGGCCTAGCGATGGGACCGCGCGTTTTAATCGTGGCGCCGCGGCTCGATGCCGGTGGCGCGGAGATTCATTTGTCCCGCGTGCTGC
>Ga0265325_10000048_pt1 | contig 82899 bp, 83 predicted proteins | sample 41420metaG_FD_202090 | JGI IMG/M metagenome (GOLD analysis project Ga0265325, IMG submission 202090) | Rhizosphere microbial communities from Carex aquatilis grown in University of Washington, Seatle, WA, United States - 4-14-20 metaG | ecosystem: Host-associated > Plants > Roots > Rhizosphere...
CTGACTTCGCCCAATTGTCCTGCGGCCCAGGAATTGCCGATCATGGTGGAAAATGCCGTGTCGAGCGTTGCCGGGGTCAAGGAAACCAAGGTGGCGGTGGTATGGGACCCGCCCTGGGACCCGAGCCGGATGTCGGACGAGGCCCGACTCGTGCTGAATATGTGGTGAGCTGTAATTTAGGAATTAAGCACTAGATAGAGGCGACGACCAAGAGAACTGCCAAGAGGACCGCTATGGCCACTGCACGACCCAGACCCCAGGTGATGCGGCTTACCGATGCCGCGGCATTGCGCATCAAGGATGTGATGGCGCGGGCCGATAAACCGGTCGCCGGTGTGCGGGTCGGTGTCAAGAACGGCGGCTGCGCCGGCATGGAATACACCATGGAATACGCCGTCGATATCAAGCCGACCGATGAAGTGGTCGAGGACAAGGGCGTCAAGATTCTCGTCGATCCCAAAGCCGTTCTGTTCCTGCTCGGAACCGAGATGGACTACAAGACCGAAAAATTGTCGGCGCAATTCATCTTCAATAATCCGAACCAGACGAGCGCCTGTGGTTGCGGCGAGTCGGTGCAACTGACGCCGGCGAAAAGCGCCGAGTAGGGCTATCAGGCCGCTTCAGGCTACTTGCGACGCGGCGCCGGCCTCGGACACTTCCGGATCAGTTTCGCTGACCACGCGATTGCGGCCATTTCGTTTGGCGGCATAGAGGCATGCATCGGCGCGCTCGACGAGAGATTGCCCGCTGTCACCCTCGCGGAGCGTGGCGACGCCGGCCGAGATCGTGATGCGGCCAAGATGCTCGCCGGTGGAACGCTTCATCAGTTCCTTGGTCATCACGGCGCGGCGGATGTGTTCCGCAACCGTGATTGCCGCGCGCAACCCCGTGCTCGGCAGGATGATCGCAAATTCCTCTCCGCCGTAGCGCGCTGCTGTGTCCTTGCCTTTGACGTTGTGCTTCACCGACATTCCCACCAGGCGCAGCACCTGGTCGCCGGTCAGGTGGCCGAAATTGTCGTTGAATGTCTTGAAGTGATCGATGTCGGTCAGCAACAGCGAAAGCGGTTCGTTGGAGGTGACTGAGTTCGCAATTGCTTTTTCCAGCGTGCTGTCGAAGAATTTTCGGTTGGCGAGCTGTGTGAGCGGGTCAGTGAGGCTCTCGGTCCGCACGACCTCAAGGTTTTCCTGCAGCTCATTGATTTCCCGCTTGGAGGCGAGGAGGCGTTCTTCCAGCTGCTGGTTGGAGAGCTCCATCACCTTGGTGGTTTGCACCAGACTTTCGACAATCGCGCGCAGACCTTCGCGGTCTTTCGACAGGTCGAGTTGTTCGGTCGCGCCAGCGAGGCTCTCCGAGTAGCTGCTCGCCGAACCAACGGCGGCGTCGATCATGGCCATGACCTGATCGATCTCGCCCTTCACCTGGCTGCCGACTTCATCGATACGCTCGGTCAGCCGCGCCGGCGTCAGATGATCCTCATAGATGTTGGCCAGATCGGCTTCGGAAATCGTACCCTTGGCCTTGATGATCGCGTTGACCTGTTGGTTGAGCGCAGGGTGAAATCCGGTGGCGTAGGTGTACCAGATCTCGTAGTTGCGCGGGGTCGCAGATTGGCGCAGCGCCTTCATCTGCCCGAGAGCGATGTCCGCGAACGCAATTGTGCGTTCGTAGTCCTCGGCACGCCCGGTCATTGATAGGACCCCCAGTTGCAGGGCTGCGCCCGGCGGAGGACGGCACGTATGGCGTCACTCGCCGAAACGGTATTCGAGGGAGATGAATCAGGGGTAAATTTGGAACCCGGCCGCTGGCCGGGGTGTCGCGTTCAGGCTTTGACCGAAATAGGCCGCAACAGAAAGGCCGGCAAATGACCGCTTTCAGCATCCTCAACGGCCGCCGGCGGTTGATGGGTTGGCGGCTTGTGTGCCGGCGCCTGATGTGACGGCGCCGACGGCGCCTTGTGGGCCGCCTCTTTTTTTGGTCGCCGCCCACCCGACTGACGGCCCCGGTGCCGATCGCGCGGGCGTTCGGAGTGGGCCGGCCGCTCGCTCTCTTGTGCGGGACTTGCATCTTGCGCCGCAGCAGGTCCGGGCTCGCCCGTCATCCAGGGAATGGTCTCACCAATCAGCCGCTCGATCGCCCCGACCGCCTTGCCGTCGATGGGCGCGACGATGGTGATCGCCACGCCACTGCGGCCGGCGCGGCCGGTGCGGCCGATACGGTGAACGTAATCATCGGGATGATGCGGCACGTCGAAATTGAAGACGTGGCTCACCTCCGGAATATCGAGACCGCGCGCCGCGACGTCGGAAGCAACCAGTACTGTGACTTCGCCCTTGCGAAATTGTTCGAGCGCGGCTGTGCGTGCGGACTGGTCCATGTCGCCGTGAAGCGCGACCGCATTGAACTTGTGGCGCAGCAGCGAGCGGTGCAACTGTGCGACCTCGCGTTTGCGATTGCAAAACACAATGGCGTTCTTGTAACCGGCGGCCGATCGAATGAGGCGGCGCAGCGTCTCGCGCTTTTCGTGCGGGTCGCGGCCGGTCGAAACGAGCAATTGTGTGATGGTGGTTGCCGCTGTTGCCGGCTTTGAGACCTCAACGCGAACCGGATTGTGCAGGAACTTGTCGGCAATGCGCTGGATTTCCGGCGGCATGGTCGCCGTAAAGAACAAGGTCTGCCGGGTAAACGGCACCAGTTTGCCGATCCGCTCGATGTCGGGAATGAAACCCATGTCGAGCATGCGGTCGGCTTCGTCGATCACGAGCAACTCGACGCCGGAGAGCAGCAGTCGTCCGCGCTCGGAGTGGTCGAGCAGGCGGCCTGGTGTCGCGATCAGAACGTCGACGCCGCGGACAAGTTTTGCGTCCTGGTTGTCGAACGAAACGCCGCCGATAATGAGCGCGACATTGAGCTTGTGGTTCTTGCCGTATTTCTCGAAGTGATCGGCAACCTGCGCGGCGAGCTCACGCGTCGGCTCGAGGATGAGCGTGCGCGGCATCCGCGCACGCGCGCGGCCCTGTTCGAGCATTGTGAGCATCGGCAAAACGAAAGCAGCGGTCTTGCCGGTGCCCGTTTGCGCAATGCCCAGAACATCGCGACGTGCAAGCACGTGCGGAATGGCCTGGTCTTGGATGGGAGTGGGGGTTTTGTAGCCTGCCGTTTCGATGGCGGCGATAACTTTGGCGGATAAGCCGAGATGGGAAAAAGCCATATATCCTCAGAAGCCGCCCAGATCGCGCCGGACTAATAAAAACCAGTTGCTTTGCGCGGGGGACGGCCGAATCTTCATGTCTGACCGGTTATTTGGGAACATAGGGGGCAAAGGGCTAAAGTCAATGCTTCGCAAGGCGATAAGTCATATTAATTCTTAATGTTTTCATCATTGAAGCAGACTTGGAGCACATATGGCGCCCGTTTTACCGCTCGTTCTGATCCCCGGGCTGCTTTGCAGCGCCCGCCTCTACGCACCGCAGATTGCGGCGCTTTGGCCGCACGGCTCGATCACCGTTGCGGACCACCGGCGCGACAGTGAGATGGCTGCGATTGCGGCACGCATTCTTGCCGACGCGCCGCCGCGCTTCGCGCTCGCCGGTCTGTCGATGGGCGGGTATATCGCGTTCGCGATGTTGCGACAGGCACCCGATCGCATCGCCAAGCTCGCGCTCCTTGATACGTCGGCGCGGCCCGACACGGCCGAGCAATTGGTGGGACGTGAAAAATTTATCGGCATGGCCGAGGCTGGCAAGCTGAGCGACATCGTTGAAGCGCTCACCCCGCGCTTCCTGCATCGCAATCACCAGAACAATGACACGCTCAAGCGCGTGGTGCGTGACATGGCGGCCGATACCGGCCCGGAAGCATTCGTGCGTCAGCAAAGGGCGATCATGTCGCGGCCTGACTCGCGGCCGCTGCTTGCAGGCATCCACTGTCCAACTTTGGTTGTGGTCGGTGATGGAGACGAACTCACACCACCGGAACTCGCGAGAGAAATCTGCACCGGGATTTCCGGCGCGCGTCTCGTCGTGGTGCCTGAATGCGGGCATTTATCCACCATCGAAAGACCTGATGCAGTGAATTCGGCACTGGCTGAGTGGCTGTCCACCTGAACAGCCTGCGCCAACCTCGAAGCGACGGAGGAGTCATGACGGAGGTCCGGAATACAGCGGGCGTGATCGCGCCACCGCCGTTGGTTGCGCTAGGTGCGGTGATCCTTGGCGTTCTGCTCGACTGGTTGATGCCGGCCTATGTGTTGTCGGCGGTGCTGACCCGGAATGGGCGGATTGTTATCGGCGTGCTGCTGATCGCGGCGGGAGCGGCGCTGGCCGTAGCCGGGCGCGGGACCTTCGTGCGGTTAGGCACCCATGTAAACCCGTACAAACCGTCGAGCGCGCTGGTAACAACCGGCATCTTTGCCTACGTGCGAAACCCCATGTACGTCGGGCTGGCTGGTCTCGTCGCAGGGGTTGGCGTCGCGCTCGCGTCCGACTGGACGCTGGTGATGCTTGTGGCGGGGGCCCTGCTGATCCATTTCGGAGTTGTCAGACGCGAGGAACGCTACCTCGAGGCCAAATTTGGCGATGCCTACCGCCGCTATAGGGACGCCGTACCGCGCTATGGCCTGCCGTTCTGAACGAGGCGATTGTGCAAGCCTTTCCGGCCTTCGTCCCTTTGCCTCTGTCGCGCCGGATGCTTATAGGGAACCCTGAAGCAGGGTCGCCTGGACATACCTCATGCGGACGCAGGTCGGGATAATCGGGGCGGGGCCCGCGGGCTTGATGCTCGCGCGGCTGCTGCATATGCAGGGCATTGAATCGATCGTCATCGAAAACCGCAGCCGCGACTACATCGAAAACCGCATTCGTGCCGGCCTCATCGAGCATTGGGCGGCGGATCTTCTGGTCGATGTGGGTGCCGGTGCGCGGATGCAGCGTGAAAGCATGCTGCATTGGGGTATCAACATCGGGATCAATGGCGAGCTCCATCGCATCGATTTCAAGGCGCTCGTGAACAAGCGGGTGACGATCTACGGACAGCAGGAGGTTGTGAAGGACCTGGTTGCGCAGCGGCTCGCGGATAATGGTCCACTGTTGTTCGAGGTCGACGATGTCAGCGTTCATGAATTGACCGGCACCCGGCCGAAAATCCGCTTCACGCATGAGGGGCGGCCACACGAGATCGAGTGCGATTTTGTCGCCGGTTGCGACGGCTTCCACGGAATATGCCGGCCGAGCATTCCCGATGGCGTGCTGCGTACGTTCGAGCGTGATTACCCCTTCGGCTGGCTCGGGATCCTGTCCGAAAGTCCGCCACCTGACCACGAATTGGTCTACTCCAACACCGATCGCGGATTTGCGTTGTACACCATGCGTTCGCCGACGCTGGCGCGGCTCTATTTGCAATGCGACCACGACGAAGACATCAACAATTGGCCGGACACCCGTATTTGGGACGAGTTGCACAAGCGCCTCGGCGGTGCTCGCAAGCTCGTCGAAGGCAAGATGCTGCAAAAGGGCATCACGCCAATGCGCAGTTTCGTCGTCGAGCCCATGCAATATGGGCGGTTGTTCCTCGCAGGCGACAGTGCGCACATTGTACCGCCGACCGGCGCCAAGGGCATGAACCTGGCTTTTGCCGATGTCGTGCAGCTGTCGCGCGCGCTTGACGCATTTTACAAAAGCAAACGAAACGAGCTGCTGGAAAATTACTCTGCCAAGTGTCTGCGGCGGGTCTGGTATGCGCAACGGTTTTCATGGTGGATGACACAGATCATGCACCGCTTCCCCGGTGAATCGGCTTTCGATCACCGCCGCCAGCTCTCCGATCTCGATTACATTGCAAGTTCAAGTGCGGCCGCGACCTCGCTGGCCGAGCAATATGTCGGATTGCCGCTGGACTAGTCGTTGAGTACAGCGCCGAGGGGCCGACGCAAAAGCATAATTATGACGCCGGCGGCGGTTGAGAGCAGCGCGAGCATCAGGAAGAAATTGCCTTTGCCCATGCTCGACCAGAACGTGCCAAGATAACCGGCGAGAAACCCGCCGATGAAGCTGGTCGAAAGCCAGACTCCCATCATCATCGACAGCAGAGACGTCGGAGCCACTTTCGTGACCAGCGAGAGACTCGTTGGCGAGAGATAAATTTCGCCAAGGGTAATGACGACGAAATAGGCAAATAGCCAGAGCCAGTCTGCTTTCCCGTCACCGGCGCTCCAGGCCGCGGCCACCATGACGATATAAGCCAGTGCATTGAGCAGGCAGCCGATGGCGAGCTTTGCAATGGTCGAGTGTTCGCGATGGCCTTGCCGTCGCCAGAAGGCGACGATGAACGGCGTGAATGCAAAAATCATGAAGGGATTGAACGCCTGGAACCAGGTCACCGGAATTTCCCCGCCCAGAAAATGGCGGTCGGTATATTGATCGGCCCAAAGTGCAATGGTGTTTCCTTGCTGTTCGTAAGTGGCCCAGAAAAGACTCACAGGCGCGAACAGCAACATCAACGCGATGATTGATTGCCAGTCGCTGCGGTTGAGTGGCTGTCGTAACGGCGCCCGCTTCATGAGGGCGTCTGGGGGTAAATTCGGTGTCCCGCAAAGATAAATGATGAGGCTAAGCGTCATCCCGACCCCGGCCGCCGCAAAGCCATAGTGCCAGCCGAGTTCTTCGCCGAGCGTGCCGCAAACCAGCGGGGCCAGGAATGCGCCGAGATTGATGCCGACATAGAAAATCGAGAAGGCACGGTCGCGGCGCCGGTCGCCTGGCGGATAAAGCGATCCCACCTGGGTCGAGATGTTCGGCTTGAAGGCGCCATTGCCCAGAATCAGAAAGCCGAGTGCGAACAAAAACAGTTGCTCGAAGGCCATCATGAAATGTCCGATTGCCATCAGCGTGGCGCCCACGATGACAGTGCGGCGTTGCCCCAGCACGCGGTCGGCCAGCAGTCCGCCGAAGATCGGCGTCAGATAGACGAGCCCGGTGTAGAAACCATAGATCTGCGAGGCGAGGGGTTGCGTTGCCAGCGGCCCGAATACCGTTTCGAGCATCGCCTTGAATGAAGTGAGGCCGGCGACATGGCTCATCCTCTGGGGATCAAGCAGGTATTTGACCATGTAGAGGACGAGCAGCGCGCGCATCCCGTAGTAGGAAAAACGCTCCCACATTTCCGTTGCAAACAGGTAGGTGAGACCGCGCGGGTGCCCGAGGATGTCGGGCCTCCCGCCTTGGTTGTATTGAGGATTTGCGCTTGTTGCGCTCATGAAATCGGTGGGTTCGCTGATGGGCAAACAATAACACATCGATACAAAGACGTTTTCGAATTGCCGCGCCCGGTGTACGCTTTTTGGAAGCGTGGCCGAGGGGGACGGTGCGCAACAAGGGGGATGCAATGACAAGGGCTCATAAAACCATCATCTGCGCGCTGGCGGCGTCGTTCGCCGCTTTTTCCACGGCACCGGCGCGTGCCCAATCCGACTTTCCCAACCGCCCGATCCATTTCATCGTTGGATTTGCGGCCGGCGGCGGAAATGATTTGTTCGCTCGCTTGGTCGTAAACAAGTTCCAGGAGAATACCGGCGCCACAGCGGTGATCGACAACAGGGTCGGGGCAGGCGGACGCATCGCAGCCGAGTTCGCGGCGCGAGCGCCGGCCGACGGCTATACGGTGCTGGTCGGCGCCACCGGGCAGATGTCGATTGCCACCGCGATCTTTCCCGACCTCAGCTACAACGCCAGTACCAGTTTCATTCCGCTCAACATGATCGCCTCGTTCCCGCTGGTGCTGGTCGTGCCCGCGGAGCATCCGGTCAAGAACGTGAAGGAGCTTATTGCCTGGGCAAAGACCAATCCCGATAAATCAAACTACGGGACGTCGTCGCCGGCCTTCACCATCGCAAGCGAGCTGCTCAAGCTCAAAACGGGAATGCCCGCCGTCGCAATCCCGTACAAGAGCAGCAATGAGTCGAACCTGAGCGTCGTGGCCGGGCAGTGCCTGTTCACCATCTCCGATGGCCCGCCGGCCATTCCATTGGTCAAGGGCGGCAAGACCCGCGCTCTCGCGGTCACCGGCGCCGAGCGCTCGCCCGAACTCCCGGATGTCCCGAGCATGGCCGAGGCTGGCTTTCCCGAAGTCGACACCCAGCTCTGGAGCGGGTTCTTCGTGCCGGCAGGTACGCCTGCGCCAGTCGTCGCCAAGCTGACTGCGGAACTCGGAAAGGCGCTTGCCGATCCCAGCGTGCAGGAAGGTCTGAAGAAGATGGCCGTAACGCCAGGCGGGCCGACGGGCGATGCGTTCAAAAAGCGTATCGATGCCGACATCAAAAGCTTTGGCGAGGTCGTGAAAGCCGCCAAACTGACCTTTAAGTAGTCATCAACGTTATAATCATCGAACACCGCCACACGGTCGTGCATTCGACTAAAGGAATTGCCGCCGCGCCTGCCACTGCTATGGTTATCTGAAAGTGGGATAGTGGTAATATGCGCTTGCTGGCGATTTCTGCGGTCGTGGCGTCTTTGGTCGTGTCTCCTCACGCGAACGCCGGGCCGGTCGACGAATTGTTCCAGCAATTTGATCTGTTTGGAACGTGGGCTGCCGATTGCAGCAGACCGGCGACACCATCCAACCCGCGTGTCAGCATTTCAACGCCGAGCGCAGGGCTGGTGCTGGAAGATCACGACCTCGGGCCTGATTTCGCGGTTAACCGCTACAGCGTCCTATCGGCTGAACGGGTTTCAGCGAGCAGCATATCGGTTGATGTGATATTTCAGCCCGGCACCGAGGTCGAGGAACGGCAGAAACTCGTTTTCTCAGTGCGCGACAACACGCGCCGTACGATGTTCAACCAGGCCGATGGCGGAACGGTGCGCGTCAAAGACGGCATCGCACTCGCGCGCGGCAGCAGGACACCGTTGCTGCGGAAGTGCGAGGAAGGCGGGGTCAGCCACTGAGGATTGCGTGCGCAGCAGGCAATCAGACGTCCAGCAATTCCGCGCTGGCGAATTCGGCTTTTTCCTGAATGAATTCGAAGCGCGCTTCGGCCTTGGTGCCCATGAGCCGCTCAACCGACCTGGCAGTGGGTTTCATTTCTTTCTCCGCCAGGACGACGCGCAGCAATGTGCGCTTGCCGGGGTCCATGGTGGTTTCCTTAAGCTGCGCGGCCATCATCTCACCCAAGCCCTTGAAGCGGCTGACCTCGACCTTGGCGTTGGCGTGGAATTCCTTCTTGAGCAGCGCATCTTTGTGTTTGTCGTCGCGCGCGTAGACGATCTTGCCGCCGTGCTGCAAACGGAACAAAGGCGGCACTGCGAGGTAGAGCCGGCCACCCTCGATCAGTTTCTGCATCTGCCTGTAGAAAAAGGTGATCAGGAGCGAGGCGATATGTGCGCCGTCCACGTCGGCATCGGTCATGATGATGACCTTCTCGTAGCGCAGATCCTTCTCGTGATAATGCGTGCCGGTGCCGCAGCCGAGCGCCTGGATCAGGTCGGCAAGCTGGGCGTTCTGGGCCAGCTTGTCCTTGCCGGCTGACGCCACGTTCAGGATCTTGCCGCGCAATGGCAGTACGGCCTGGGTACGGCGATCACGCGCCTGTTTGGCGGACCCGCCGGCGCTGTCGCCCTCGACGATGAAGATCTCCGAACCTTCCGATGCGGATGACGTGCAGTCGGCGAGCTTGCCGGGGAGGCGCAATTTGCGCACCGCGGTCTTGCGCGCGATGTCTTTTTCCTGGCGGCGGCGGAGGCGTTCCTCGGCGCGCTCAACGACGAAATCGAGCAGTTTGTTGGCTTGCAGCGGGTTGCCCGCAAGCCAGTGATCGAATGGATCCTTGATCGCCTGCTCAACAATCCGCTGCGCTTCGGCAGTGGCCAGGCGGTCCTTGGTCTGGCCCTGGAATTCCGGTTCGCGCACGAACACAGACAACATGCAGCCGGCGCCGGTCATGATGTCGTCACTGGTTATGGGTGCAGAGCGTTTTTCCTGCCCGATGCGGGCAGCGTGATCCTTCAAACCGCGCAGCAGCGCGGACCGCAGGCCGGACTCATGCGTGCCGCCATCGGGCGTGGGGATGGTGTTGCAATAGGAGTTGAGAAAGCCATCGGTGTCGGCGGTCCAGGCAACGGCCCATTGCACCGCGCCGTGCGCGCCGACTTTTCCGTGCGTGCCGGAAAAGATATCCGGATGCACCAGCGTCGCGTCCTTGAGTTGATCGGAGAGATAATCCTTTAAACCTTGTTCGAAGTGGAAGGTCGCCTTTTCGGGCACGTCCTCGATGCCCTTGAGCAGGGCCTTGTCGCAGTGCCAGCGAATTTCCACGCCGCCGAACAGATAGGCCTTCGAGCGCGTCATCTTGAACACGCGATCGGCCTTGAAAGCGGCTTTCGGTCCGAAGATCTGCGGATCCGGCCTGAACCGGACCTTGGTGCCGCGCCGGTTCGGGGCGCGCCCGGCTTTTTCCAGCTTGCCTTTCGGCTTGCCGCGCTCGAACGCCATCCGGTAGAGCTGCTGTTCGCGCGCGACCTCGACTTCCATGCGTTCGGACAGCGCATTGGCAACCGAGACGCCGACGCCGTGCAGGCCACCCGACGTCTCGTAGACTTTCGAGTCGAATTTGCCGCCGGCGTGCAGCGTGCACATGATCACTTCCAGCGCCGACTTGCTCTTGAATTTCGGATGCGGATCGACCGGAATGCCGCGGCCGTTATCGGTGACCGAGACAAAGCCGTTGGCTTCCATCTCGACTTCAATCCAGTCCGCGTGACCGGCGAGCGCCTCGTCCATGGCGTTGTCGATGACTTCGGCAAACAGATGATGCAGCGCCTTTTCGTCGGTGCCCCCGATATACATGCCGGGGCGGCGGCGGACCGGCTCAAGACCCTCCAGCACCTCGATGTGCTTGGCGGTATAGCCGGCCTCGGCGCTCGACCCGCGCCCTGAAGGTTTTCCCCGTGCGCTGGTCTTGGCGCGCGCCGACGCCTTCGGCGCCTTGCGGGCGGAGGATTTGGAGTTCCGCGCCGAATCGAACAGGTCCGGCTGTTTCGCGGGTTTTTTCTTGGTCGCTGTCTTGGCCATCGAGCCCTTCAGATAGGAATACGGCGAATCAGTTGCCAGCCAATATGCCACGGTTGTGTGAATTTGACCGGCGCCAGCCTGCGCCCTGCCGCTTAAGAGAAAGTTTAAGGAGGCTGCACTTACAGGACTCTAACCGCCTCATCCAGCATCATTTTCCTTGCAACTTTGGCCAACTGCAGGACCCGTCGCCCACCATGATGGGCTCATCGCGGCGACGATTCGACTTGTCGCTTGAGGGTTTCGATCAAGGCGGTAAGGCCCGGATCAGCAGGACTGATGTGCGCCAGCCGCTCGGCATAGTCGAGTGCGGATTTCGCGTCGCCGCTGTCACGGCTGAAGGCAATCAGCGCCAACAAGGTGTCGCGATCATTCGGGTGGCGCGCGAGATTGCTTTTCAGAACGGTGATCGCATCTTGAGCCCGCCCGCCCGATTGCAAGGCAACCGCATACACATAGGCATATCGCGCGCGCTCGGGGTCGAGTTCGCTGGCTTTGCTCAGCTCGGCGAGTGCCTCGTCGTTGCGCTTCAGGCGCACAAGCGCCAGCCCGAGCGCGTGATGCAGGCCGGCGTCTCGTGGCGCCGCGACGATCGCGTCTTGTAGAATCTTTATGCTGTCGCTGTCGCGTCCGCGCTGCCGATACAAATCGGCAAGATTGATCGCCGCGGGCGCAAATTGCGGGCTCAGCCGCAGGGCTGCGGAGAATTCGGTTTCCGCCTCGGCGGCTCGTCCGCGATGCGCGTAGAACGACCCCAACGCGGTCCGGGCTTCGGGACGGTCGGCATTGAACCGCTGTGCGGCGACGAATTCGTCCGCGGCGCGGTCGAAAGGTTCCCGATCCGCGGGCGGCTGCCTCGTTGTCGGTACTGACGCGAGCAAAGATGCCGCCCGGATACGAACGCCGCGGACAGAGTCGGACAGGAGCGGCGAGACCAGGGGCCACAGGCTTTCTGGCTGGACGCCCTCCACCATGTCGAGGGCACCGAGGCGCACCATCGGGTCTGGATCGGAAAGGCTCTTTCTCGCCAGATCGAAATTGGCCGGCGAGATGTACGCGTTCAATTCGGCCAGAGCGCCGGCGCGCACATAAGCGGACGTGTTGCCGTCGGATACGACCGCGGCGAGCAACTTTTCCGCATCAGGCTGCTCCGTCCAGGCGGCGTGGAAGGCTCCGGCATAAGTCTGGGAACCTTTCCGGTTTGGCCCATGCCAGCGTTCGATGGCCGCAGCCGCCCATTGCGGTGACTGGTCGCGATGGCAATTGTTGCATGCGTTGGGCGTGCCGAGCTTTGCCGACACATCCGGCCGCGGGACGCGGAAACTGTGGTCGTGCCGGGGATCGACGATCATATAATTGCGCGCCTGCATATGGCACGACGTGCAGGGGAGGGGCGGTTTTACCTCTCCATGCTGGCGATGTGCGACGACGTCGAATTTGTCCGGTGCGTGGCATTGCACGCAGACCCCGTTTCCCGGCGCGCGCAGGGCCGCACTATGCGGCTCGTGGCAATCGCTGCAGGTGACGCCCTTTGCGAACATCTCGCTCTGCTTGAAGGGTTGATAGTTATAGGGCTCTTCAACGTCGCGGATCTGCCCATCGGCAAAAAACAGCCGCCGCTCGAACGGCGATACCCGATGCGTGTTGGACAGCCATCGGCCTGGCACCCAATCCTCGGAAAATGCGCCGCCCCGCGCGTGGCAGAAGCCGCAGGTCTCCACCTCGGTGCGCAGGAGTGCCGGTGCAATACTGCGCTGCGGTTTGCCGTTCTGCGGGTTCGGCGCCCAGGTGACGTTCGCGCGGTCATCGAAGCGAACGGAGAGGCCCTTGCTCCGGTCTTCGCGCTTGCCGAACGGCCACCAGCTTGCCTGGTTGCGCGCCCACGCAACATGGTCGGATCCAGTTCCGTGACAGGTTTCGCAGCCGACGCTGATCTCAGCCCATGTCGTCGCGAACTTGTCGGTCGCAGCATCGTAATTCTTGCGCACGCCGGTCGAATGGCATTCGGCGCACATGAAATTCCAGTTCTGGTTCAGTTTGGTCCAGTGTAGGACATCGTCGTGGCGGATATTTTCGTCCGGGTAGAGATGAAACCAGCGCTGGCCGCCCTGGTTCTTCGGCCGTGAATCCCAGGCGATCGATAGCGCCTGAATGCGTCCGTCGGGGAATTCGATCAGATATTGCTGCAATGGATCGAGGCCGAACGTATATTTGACCTCGAAGGTAGCGAGCTTTCCGTCAGGACCATCGGTCTCGACGAAATACTTTCCATCCTTGCGGAAGAAGCGCGACGTTACACCGTAATACTCGAACGTCACACCGGAGAAATCGCCCAGCACCGATTTGTCGGTGGCATGGTCCATCGCCTTTTTGTGCTGTGATGTTTGCCACAGTCTGGCTTCGGCCTGGTGGCAACCGGCGCAGGTCTCGCTGCCGGCATAAGCCGCCGCTGCAGCCGGCGTGCCGGAGCTTCCTGCAACGAGCGTCGACAACGTGCCGCTGCCGGCAATCAGCCACGCCACCGTGCCTGCCGCGAGTACGATTATGATTGCGGCTGCGATCCACCGGTGTCGCTTGCGTGCGGGTGGCCCGCCGCCGGACTGACCGCCTGCCGATGAAAGGCCTTGGCTTTTATTTGGTTTGAATCTTTGCCGCGGCTCGCGATTCGAACTGGCCATCGATGAGCTTGTCTCCCGCCCGTACCGTGGCACAAAAACGAATAGTCCGCGAGACGCAGGTTTTATTGCCCTGGCGGGAATATGACTTTCCAATCCTTCTTCATGTCGGCCAGCGTCCATTTATTGATGGCCGCGGCGTCCAGCGCTTTATCGAGCTTTCCAAACTCGGTGTCGCGGTCATAGGCGTATTCTCGCTCTGCGTCGGTGTGGTGGACAATCAGACCGAGGCGCATGCCGCCGCTCATGGTTGTCCATTGCAGCATTTGGAGGTCGCCATCGGAGTTGCCAAACGCGGCGATCGGGCGGCGGCCGATGAATTCATTGATACCGACCGGTTTGCCAGCTTTGTCGTCGATAAAGTTGACTTCCGGGAGGCGAAACAGTTCGGGCCTGCCCTGGCGCATTTCAAACCTGGTCTTGATCGATGAGCCCACCACCTGTTCGGGTGGAACGCCATAGACCCGCTCGCTCCAGGGGCGCATGAACTCGATGCCGCCACCCGAGACGATGTAGGTCTTGAAGCCGTTGGCACGCAGATAGGCGAGCACTTCAAGCATTGGCTGGTAGACGACCTCTGTGTATGGCCGCTTGAAGCGGGGATGACGCGCGGTGGCGAGCCAGTCGGTCACGATCTTTGCGAATTCATCGCTGGTCATGCCGGCATGCGTCACCATGATGAGTTCGGCCAATCCGCGCTCGCCGGATTTGGCCAGCGATTTCATGTCGCCGTCGAGCACCGCCTTGAAGGGCTGTTTGCTTTTCCATTCCGGATGCAGCGGCGCCATAGCCTTCACACGATCGAGCGCGAAAGCCAGTTGCACGTACATAGGATGCTCCGACCACAGCGTCCCGTCGTTGTCGAAAGTCGCGATGCGCTGCGGCGCCGGAACGAAATCGGGCGAGCCCTCCCGCGTCACCGCGGTGACAAAATTGATGATCGATTGTTTCGAGGCGCCGTCGTTCCAGGAGGGGAGCGGGTCGGCTGCGGCTGCAGTCTGGGCAGCGGCGGCTGAGAATATTTGCGGCAGCACCGGAAGCACCGCCAGCGCCGAGAGCAGCGTCCGACGGCTAAAGTCCGGGAAAAAAGCATTCGATGACATTTTATTCTCCCTGCCTCGCTGTCCTCACCCAGCATTCCTGAGGAAACACAGAGGCGGGCGGCCCGCGTTTGCAGGTCGCCCGCCCTTGCTTGCATTTCAATTACTGGCCGGTGCCTTTGCTTGCTCTCTCGGCTTCCTCCATCCTTTTCCCCATCTCAGCTTTGACGGCGTCGAGATTGAAGCTCGCGCCTCGCTGCATCGGCGGGAAGTCGATGAAGGTCTGGATTTCCTTGGCCATGACCTGCTGGACGAATACGAAGCGCCAGAATTGGTACTTGAACCAGTCAAAGTACTGCTGGCCGCCTTCTTTCGTGCCATTGTTCGGCCAGCCTGTGCGCTCGAATGGATCCAGGCGCAGGTTCGTGATGTAAGGCACGTCCGGGCGCGTCTTTTCGCCCAGCCAGCCCGCGGGCTGATCGATGAAGCGGAACTTGTAGTCATCGATACGTACCGCGCCGACCGTGCTTTCACCGAGGTAGAAGATCTCGTGACGCACGGACGGTCCTTTGCCGGTGATGGCGGCCAGCTGGTTGTAGCCATCCAGATGGTTCTTGTAGGTCCGGTCACCGATCGTTTTGCCCTTCAGCAACTCATCGACGATGTTCGGATTCCCGGCGGCGGCCACAAAAGTCGGCAACCAGTCCAGGCCGGAGAAGATTCCGTTCTGCACGGTGTCCGCCGGCACCTTGCCGGGCCAGCGAATGATCGCGGGTACGCGGAAGCCACCCTCGAGCACCGTTCCCTTGGATTGCGCGAACGGCGTCTGTCCGCCGTCAGGCCAGGTGAAGACTTCGGTGCCGTTGTCGGTGGTGAAGACGACGATGGTATTGTCGTCGACGCCGAGGTCCTTGATCTTCTTCATCACGAGACCAACGTCGTCATCGAGCTGGGCCATGCCGGCTTCTTCTTCCGACCAGCCATTCTCCGAATTGCGCAGCGCCTGGTACTTGGGCGAAAGATGCGTGACGATGTGCATGCGTGTCGGGTTGAGCCAGACGAAGAACGGCTTGTTGTCCTTTTTGGCTTTGTCCATGAAGCTGAGGGCGAAGTCGCGGATCTCGTCGTCTACCGTTTCCATGCGCTTGGGATAGAGCGTGCCGGCATCCTCGATCCGTTGCTTGCCGATCTTGCCCCAACGGGGCATGTCCGTGGGATCATCTCTGTCGGTGGCCCAGCTGTGAACCATGTTGCGCGGGCCGACGACATTCAGGAGGTTTTGCGGATAGTTCGGATGCGCCGGATCTTCCATCGCATCGAGGTGATATAAATAACCGAAGAATTCGTCGAAGCCGTGCACCGTCGGCAGGAATTCATTTTTGTCGCCAAGGTGGTTCTTGCCGAACTGGCCGGTGGCGTAGCCCATCGATTTCAGCACGGTCGCAATCGTCACCGCTTCGGCCGGGAGGCCGACTGACGCGCCGGCCTGGCCAACGGTGGTCATGCCGGTGCGGATCGGTAGCTCGCCGGTAATGAAATTCGCGCGGCCCGCCGTGCAGCTTGCCTCGGCATAATAGTCCGTGAACAACATGCCTTCCTTCGCGATTTTGTCGAGGTTGGGTGTTCTGCCCGCCATCAGACCGCGATGATAAGCGCCGATATTCCACATGCCGATATCGTCGCCCATGATGACGACGATGTTCGGCTTCTGCTGCTGTTGCGCAGCCGCGGGCAAGGTCAGCGCAAGCGCCGCAAAGCCCGAAGCCAACAGGCTGTAACAAGCGTTTCTGATCACCCTCATGGTCGAACTTTCCTCTGTTGACAACCTGGAACTAATTCAGCTGCGCCGAAGCGCCGGAACGAATTGTTCAGTTAACGCGGGCGGCGCTTGCCAATTTGATCTAGATCAAGATGACTGAAGCTATCCGGCCCAGTCATTCACTCCCTCGTGAAGAACCATTTGCATTGAAGCACCTTCAGAGCCGGCGGCGCCTGCGCTACGGCGCGACATTAGTGACCTCGCGCACGAAGTCATTCTCACACTGGCGTTAGGCAAGTTAAATTGCCCAATGAGGAAGGTGGCAAAATGCGCAGGTGAGGGGTGGCTTGCGGCCACCGGCGGTAATTTAATTCAAGCCATCGACGCCTAGGAGATTTCCGCCAGAGGACCTGAGCTACGACCTTGCTTTACCTTGCGCCGGCTTTTGTAATCGCATCAATCAACTGGCGCGCGGGGAAGGGCTTTCGCAGGTAGTCGACACAGCCAGATTCAAGAGCTTGCAGACGAATGGCTTCGTCATCCAACGCCGTCATGAAGATGACCGGAACTGCGACGTGAGAAGCCCTAAGCTGCCGCTGTAATTCAATACCGGACATGCCGGTGAGGTTGATGTCCAGAAGGAGGTAGTCCGCTTCGGGCGCAGGCTTGTTTGCCAGGAATTCTTCGGCGGACGGAAAGACCGCGGTCAGGAAGCCGTGGGCGTCTAACAGATCCTTCGTTGCCTTAAGCATGCTCGGATCGTCATCAACGATGGCCACAAGCTTGCGGCGTCCTTGCAAAGAGTTTTTTGTGACCATCTGGTCCAGACAAACCGAATAGGGAAGCCTTCTTCATGTTGTTCCTATTGTGACAGAAAATGCGGCTAAGCGGACCTGCCCATTTGGGAGACGCATAAAATGGACCTAAAAGTTTTTACGCTCAGTCTTATCGGAGCGTATCTGTCGCGCGGCGTTCGGCGTCCGCGACTCCGGCGCCCATGACCGCCCTGTCACGTGGCAGCAATCCGAGGCGTTCGGCAATAACCGCGCTCTCCGCCAGTGACCGGACCTCTAGTTTTTGTAGCAATTGGTGCCGGTGCAATTTAACCGTGCGTTCCGATATTCCCAACTCATAAGCGATTTGCTTATGAGGCTTTCCACGCACCAACAAGGAAAACACTTCCTGTTCGCGCCGGGTCAGCTTGGCAAAAAGCGATTGAAGTACTGAAATCTCGCTTCCACGCGCCAGCACCTTCTCGTAATGAGCGAGTGCGCGCTGAATTGCCTCCAATAGTTTTTCTTTCGTTGCCGGTTTCGTCAGAAAATCTTCCGCGCCGGCTTTTATCGCCGTAACGGTCGTTGGGATATCACCATGCCCGCTGATAAATACGACGGGTATCTGACATCCTCGGTCCGCAAGTTGAGCCTGGAGTTGCGGGCCGGTCATGCCGGCCATTTGCACATCGAGCAGAATACACGCAAGACCACCACCGTTGAGCGATGATTCAAGAAGTTGATTGGCTGTTTCATAAAGAAAAACGCGATAGCCGCAGGCGCTCAGCAACTCGCCAATGGCCCGACGGAACGATGCGTCGTCATCGACAACGTGGATGATCGGCGGCGACATCGTCATGTCGTGGCCATCTGTAACCGCGGTGCAGCGGCAATCAAACGAGCGATGGACGTCACCCCCACGCGCATCCAATTCACCTTTAAACAGGCTACACGCTAAAAATTGTCGAACACGTTCTCCTTGAGGCGAGGGCATTCACTGAAAATTTGCCCCAAGTTGCATCAAAGCGACGCCATTCAGCTTACTACCGATGCGAGCACTCTGCGAAGGCCTTCGGCAAAGTTTTTGCGCTCGCGTGCATTGCAAAGCGTTCGATGAAGCAGCATTGGCCGCAGCAATTAGCATGAACCAATCACGAACATGTGACAGGCTGGACTGCCTCAAAGGGAAGTTTCGGACTTCGGTCTTTTTCGGCAGGTTGACGCCACGGGGAGTGCGCACTCCCGAACAATTTTTCTGCACGACCTGACGGCAAAGCGAAGAACGAAAGCTTGGAGAGGTCTGCCATGAGGAACGTCTACATCGGCTTGTTGACACTCGTTGTCGCGGCGATCGGCGCATGTCTACCGGCATCAGCACAGCTCCCTCAGAAACCAAACATCCTCTTCATCATGGGCGACGATATTGGATTGATGCAGCCCAGCATCTACCACCGCGGTTTGATGGTCGGGGAAACCCCGAACATCGATCGGATCGGGAATGAAGGTGCGATCTTCATGACGTACTATGCAGAGCAAAGCTGCACCGCCGGACGCAATGCGTTCTTTACCGGCATGCATCCGCTCCGCACCGGCATGATCCCGCCGCAACTTCCCGGCAGCCCGTCATGGCTGCGGCCGGGCACCCCCGCGCTCGCCAAGTTTTTGCTTGATCAAGGTTACAACACCGGCGAGTTCGGCAAGAACCACCTGGGCGACAATACGGAAGCGCTGCCAACCGCGCACGGTTTCCAGGAATTCTGGGGGTACCTGTATCACCTCGATGCAATGCAGGGGGTGAGCTTCCCCGATATCAATAAGTCGCCAACAGTGCAGGGCATCGCGCCGCCGTGCAAAAATTCGCCAATCCCCGGTCTTGCCGAAGTTCCTGGCGCCGTCGATCCCAGAACCGCCACCTGCCTGACGCCGCCGCGGCCAGTGCTCGCGTGCAAGTCATCCGATGGATCGCAGAAAAACCAGACCTGCAAGGATGAGGGTCCGCTGACGCTCGATCGCTCACGGACGGTGGACGAAGAAATCTCTGCCAAGGTCATCGACTACCTCGATCGCAACGACCCGAAGAAGACGAACAAGCCATTCTTCGTCTGGTACAACCCGGCGCGCATGCACATCACGACCGTGCTGCCGCCAAAGTACGAGGCGATGATTGGCGAGCCGGGCGGCAAGGACTGGGGTCTTAACGAAGCCGGGATGAAACAGCTGGACGACAACATCGGTTACGTCCTCAAGAAACTCGAGGACATGGGCCAGCTCGATAACACCATCGTCGTCTTCACGACTGATAACGGCGCGGAAAACATTACATTCCCCGACGGCGGCACGACGCCATTCAAAGGTGGAAAGCTGACCACCTGGGAAGGCGGCATGCGTGCTCCGCTGGTCGTCCGTTGGCCGGGACATATCAAGCCAGGCACCATCAAGAACGAAATGTTCTCAGCCCTCGATTGGCTGCCGACACTGGTTGACATCGCCGGGGGTCCGAAGGGTGACGCCCTCAAGAAGCAGATCGAGGCCGGTACATACCCCGGTATCGTCAAGACTACGCTCGACGGCGTTGATCAACGCGCTTATCTCGAAGGGACGTCGGAAAAATCGGCGCGCGATGTTTTCTTCTACTACACCGGCTCACAACCGTCGGCGGTACGCTACAAGAACTGGAAGCTCTACTACACGATGGTGCCCGATACCGCGACGGGCGGATTGTATGGAGCCACCACCTATCACTGGACCCAGATCGCCAACATCAAGCGCGATCCCTTCGAGCAAACGGTCGGCGCCGACGCAAAGTCGCTGCTCGGCTACGCCGGTTCGATTGGCTCCCCCAGCACGGCGTATCTCTACGACTGGAATATTCTGCCCATCGGCCAACTGCTGTGGACGAAGGAGCTGATGTCCTACAAGGAATTCCCGCCAATGCAGGCGCCGGAAACCTACAACCTCGACGGCATCCTCAAGGCCATGCAGGCGGCCGGGCACCAGAGCGAGTGAATACCTCAGCGCGTTGATATGGATCAACACGACTGAAGCTATCTCGAGTAGTCGTAGCAATAATTAGCGAGAGTTACCCCCGATAATCGCACGCAAAGGGTAAAGGAATGCGTTTCATGATTCGTATTACACCGTTGATCGCAATCCTATTCAGTGCGTTTTGTATTTCGGGGATCGCGCGCGCACAGACTACGCCATCACCGCCCCCGCAGGTGCCGCTTCAAAAAACCATCGGCGGGTCTCCCAAGACAGAGGTCGTTCCCTCGCTCATCGTTCTAAATTCCCAAGGCGCCAGCCTGCAGGGAAATAAACTGGTACTGACGGGCGTGTCGCCGAATTCCATCGTATTCGCCGACCGACCGGTCCGCGCGGCCGGCCACGATCTCACGAGTCATATCGTCGAAGATTGGGCAACCGGCAGCGACAACTTCGCAAAAGATCCCCCCAATGCAACCGTGTCGGCGTTCAGCAAGACCGGTTCGACAATTCGGGATGCGGTCGTTGTTCTAAAGACGCCGACGCTCGAGGGTGACCGGCTTACATTTGATGTTGAGGTGCTTGAGGGAAACCTGACCGGCGCGGATGGCGCCGCCGCAGTCTTCATCGACATTATTGGCAGGCCGCTGACACCGCTTTCCTTTGCGGGCGTGGCGCGCCGTAGCGCGTATCGTGGCGCTTATTACGCGGGAGCTGCAGCCCTTGGCACGGCAGCAGTCTATGGCGCCGCCGCTGCTTACGGCGCGGGCGCGTATGGATATCCGCCGCCTTATTACGCCCGTCCTGCATGCGGTTATTACCCTTACCCGCCTTGCTACTGAAGCGCCTGACGCGGTGCGATCAAATCTCACGGGAGAAAAACATTCCATGTCGCGAACATTTTCAAGCTTGCTGGCAATCGCTCTGATCACAATGACGGCCGTGGTTGCGGATGCGCAATCACCCAATTGGACGCAAGCCGGCATGCTGCGTTGCCGGCTCAACCCGAGCATTGGGTTCATCATCGCCGGCCACCAGTCGATGGAGTGCCAGTTCACGCAGAATGCGCAGGTCCCGCCGCAGGCCTACGCCGGCGCAATCAACACGGTTGGCATCGACATCGGCATCTCGGCGGGGGGTGTCCTCGCCTGGGCCGTTCTTGCGCCAACGGTCGGCGTGCCGTTCGGCGCGCTCGCCGGTGACTATGTGGGTGCGAGCGCGGACGCTGCCCTCGGTCTTGGCGTCGGCACCAATGTCCTGATCGGCGGATCCGCACGCACCATTGCCCTTCAGCCAATCTCGGTAGAGGGGTCGGTTGCCATCAACGTTGCTGTCGGGGTCGCCGCTCTCAAGTTACGGCCGCTGCCCTGAGCGCCGAAGCGCTTCTATCTCGCAGAGTGAATTTTCGACCGAGTAACAACTTAAAATGGGGGACACGATGCTCCAGACCAGATCAGCACTCTTGGTTGCCGCAGCACTTGCAGTGGGACTAGCGCAAACCGCGTCAGCCGCTGATTTGCCGCGTCGGCCTGCGCCGGCTCCACTGTTGAATCCCACGCCCGTCTATAACTGGACCGGGATATATTTTGGCCTGAACGGCGGGGGCGGCTGGGGCCGTCAGGATCCGCTCAATCTGATCACCAACCGTTTCGATGGTCAGTCCGTTGATTTTTCCGGCGGCGTGTTCGGTGGAACAGCGGGCGCTCAAATTCAGTCTGGTCACGTTGTTCTTGGTTTCGAAGCCGATCTGGATTGGGCCAACATGAAGGGGTCCGGCACGTTCATTCCGAGCGCCGGCGGCATCGGCCTCACACCGTCTGCCGTAAGCGCGAGCACCAATATTGATTGGGAAGCAACGGCCAGGATGCGCGTTGGCTACGCCCAGGAAAACTGGCTTTTCTACGCGACCGGCGGACTTGCATTGCTAGGCGCGAAATCCACCTTCGCTCCGGCGGCCGGCGTTTCCTGCGGCACATTTGGAATCATCAACTGCTCGGGCACGAACAAGCAGGTCGGCGCAGTCCTAGGAGCGGGCGTTGAATACGGCATCACCCAAAATGTCAGCGCGAAACTCGAATATCTCTATATCACGGCAGCCTCACTCGACATCTCGCATCACAGCGAAATACGTGGCGGCCTGAATTACCGGTTCGGCGGGTTCTAAGCGCGCAAAGGCGCGCGGGTTGTGCCCAAAAGACATCGACAACAGAATTTGCGGGGGAGACCGTATGCGTAAAACTCTGATCCTGGCTGTGGCGGGGCTCACGTTGTCTATCGCCAGCACAAATGCCAACGCTCAGGTTGATCTGAGCACTTATGCAGACGCTGAAGGGTACCTCGATGTCCAGACGTTGAGCTGCGCGCAACTCGCGGGCACCTGGCAGGATCAGGCCGATTTGCTCACCACGTGGTATAGCGGCTGGTACAACGGGCTTGCAAAAAAGCACTACCTCAACATCGGTCGTGCGAAGGAAACAGAACACGAAGTGATCGTTTACTGTAAGGCGAATCCGCAGGTGAAGATCATCGAAGCCATCGACATTGTCTTCAAGAAGTGGCGCGCTGAACGCGGTATCATAATTGCAAAGTAATGGGCTTTCGCTGAAGGCGATCTATGATGCGAGGCAAATGCGCACGAGTGTTGCTTCTCGTTGGTGCGGCGGTTTTCGTTGCGGGATTGTCGCATGCGCAGAACTACAATCCTCCCTGGTGCGCAATTGCAGACAACGACGGCAATCTCAATTGTGCTTACGCCAGTGAACAGCAATGCCGGCAAACTTTGAGCGGCATCGGTGGCGAATGCGTCCGCAATCCGGCCGCCAGCGGCCCGCAAATGCCAGCGACCCCACCGCCGTCGGAAAATGCGCAGGGTCTGCTGCCTCTCCAATTGGAGAATCCGGGTCCCCCGCCGGGGCTTGGAGGTTCCGCAGGGCCGGGGCCCCCGCCGTAACGAGTGGATTTTTAGGCTTGTGATGGAGCTGACGATGCAGATCAATCGCGTGCTCGTCGGATTTGCGCTGCTGGCCTTGAGCTCTTCGCTTGCAGTCGCGCAGCAACAACAGGTTATTGTTGTTCCGAACAATTTATTCACGGCCGCCGGCTTCGTGGTGAAATACGCGACCACGCCGGAAAAGCGGGCGCTCCTGAATTCTTTGCCGTCAGACAAGCTCGTGAAACGAACGAAGGATGGAATTGTCTACTATGTGTACGCCGATGCGGCACGTTGCAATTGCGCCTATGTCGGTACCGCGCAGGCCTACGCGGCCTACCAGAACGGGCCCTTTGATCCGGGCGCAGGTGGTACCAACAACGCCCTGCAAGCGATCGATAGCGATGTTGGAGAACCCTACATACCCGCAGACATAGCGCCAGGCATGGACAGTATTTTGCAGCCGGATTTTTGAAACCGGTGAAAGCCCTGTCTGGCGTCCTAGCCGGGTGCGTTCCTTGCGAGCGGTAAGGTAAAGCGAAATACGGCTCCGCCGGCGGGGCGATTTTCAGCCCATATTCTGCCCCTGAAAGTCTCAATGATAGTTCGTGCGATCGATAGCCCGAGCCCGGTCCCTTGTTCCTTGGTTGTATAGAAAGCGTCAAAGATCATATTGAGTTTATCTGGCGGAACGCCGGTTCCTGAATCCGCGACCGAAACCTCAACCGCTTCCTCGTCAACCAGCGCGATTTGGATCGACATCACGCGTTGACTGGAATCGCAATTGTTTATTGAATCGATACCGTTCATCGTAAGATTCATAAGCACTTGCTGCAATTGAATGTGGTCACCGCGCACCGGTAACGGGCCGTTTGGATTGTAAACGCTAACGTCGATACCTTTCTTCACGGCTTCGGGCCCGACGATTTGCATGGTATCGACCAGAATTTCATTGAGGTCGAACTCCTGCATTTCTATCGCGTCTCTTCTCTTCAGCAGGCCACGGAAATGAGCAATGATATTTGCTGCCCGTTGGTCATCCTTTCGGATGTTGCCCAATATCTCTTCCACCTTCGACAAGTTTGGCGGGTTTGCTTTGATGTAGAGCATCGCCGCATCGGCGTAGCTCTGAATTGCTGCCAGAGGCTGATTGAGTTCATGAGCGATGGAAGCCGACAACGCGCCGGCAACCGCCGTACGGTTGAGATGAGCGACTTCAAGCAGACGTTGGTAGAGCTCCCTTTCCGCGTGAAGGCGGCGGCGCCGTTCCAAAATCAGTCCTGTAATTATGAGAGTCTGCAGGAGCAAAACAGCAAGAATGCCCAATATTTGCCAACGGTATTGCTGCCACAAATCGAATTGGTGAAACTGGATGTCGGTGCCTGACGGCAACCGGGCATTGTTTAAACTCCAGCGCTTGAGCTGTCTTTCGTCGACCCGAAACAAGTGCGCTGGCGTATTTTGGCGAGGGCCATCGTGCCCCGACAGAATATCAAAGGCCACATCTGCGGCCGCGGCTCCTTCGTCCTCCCAGCTGTCCATGTAGCCGCCGACTATGCCTCTCCCCAGGTTGGTACTGATCGGCGAATACACCGGCGCCGGGGATGCTTTTGCGACGCTCGCAGCGACTTCAGGTGAAACGCGCAGCTGGCCAGATCCGTCGGCGAAGAAAAACGACATCACGACGATCGAGTCGTTTGGCAGCTGCGAGACCTCCGCCAACGTTTCCTCAAACGAACGTCCAGCGATATATTTGATGTTGTATTGATCGCCATACGGCCCCAGCTCCTTGCGGGCGATGTCCAGCCATTGTTCGTCATAGCGACTGCCGCCACCAACGACGGCGAGATTACGCGCATTTGGTTGCAGGCGTCGCGCGAGATCAAAAGTTTTCGCAAAATTGTATTCCGTCCCCACCCAAAATACGTCCTTGAGCTCGCTTGCCTTCATATCGTCCAAGGGCACGCTCGTCATAATCGTCGGGACCTTGGGTGCGATGGCGTCGCGATATTTCGTCACAAACGGCAGCGCAGCGCGGCCAAGCGCGATCAATAAATCGGGGGGTGCCTCAGAATATTTTCCGGCAAGGTACTGCGCCGTTCGATCGGCGTGGGCTTGGCTTGGGAACCGAACAAGCTCCATGTAATCGACAAAAATATCGAAGTTTTCGCTGGTCCTTTCACTTAAGCGCTGCTTGAACGCGTCAATCGTGCGTGCCGCCGCTGGCGTAGCAGGGGAAAGGCTCTCCAGGAAATAGATGCGGCGCCGTTGATCGGCATTGGCCGATTGGCTCGCCACGCATAACAAGGTCATGAATACGAAGAACCGTCGCCGCATTCAAAGCCCGATCCATTTTCTGGCTGGCTACCGTCGGTCTCTTCGATCGTATCATCTATGGCGAGGTGGCGCGTGCGAAACGCCAAACCTGTCTAAAAATTGATTGGTGGCTAATCTTCACAAGCCGCGCCACCATTTCGCTCAGAATCCGCTCCTTGCGGCCGGCGCACTGATGGCGGGCAGAACGGTCAACCCTTCGCAGCGGCACACTTGAAGCGAGTGCAATCCTGATAAACGCCCCGGCATTCGGAGGTTGGTATTTGCTTCAGGGATTGGCAGTCGCGATAGCGTGCACGACAGACACTTATGCATTGCTGTTTTGCGGTCTGAGCTGCCGCAAGGGTGAGCGGGGCAACATCGGCGTCCCGCGCGTTGAGCGTTGCCTGACTGAATACCAGAAGGGCTGCAAATAGCCCGAAGACCGCGACAAACGACGGCTTGTTAAATTTCATGGCATGGCCCCCAATGTTTTCAGCAGTTGCGTGCTGTTCCTATCATACACCTTTGGACGCATAGCTCGACCTGGCCCGCTGGCAATCCCATCTTGATCTGGTTGTTACGACAGCAGGTATAGCAGGCCTTTTCCGATTTGACCTTTTTCGCGGCCAACTCATTGGATGGTTGCGAGGCCGCCTGGGCGAGGCACCTGTCGGTGGCCACGGCGGAAAGGAAGGCAGCGCAGACAACAAGAATTAATGACAAGCGCATTTGTCCATCTCCCTTCAGTAAGCGGGTTACTGCTTTTGGGTCCTCTCGCCGCGACAACTGGCCAGCTTTGCAAACAGTAACTGCTCCTCGCCCCCTTTGCGTTGGATACCTACCTGACCGGGAAAAGCAGCGCGATCGAAGTCCGCAATTGCCAATCCGATGTGCCGGTCGGGCGCACCGCGTTGTAGTAGGCTGCAATCTGTGCGTTCACCGGTTGATCGCCCACTCTGAAGACGCGACCGAAGCCACCGCCGACTGGCACCGTCCATTGCTCACCCGCCGCAGCGAGCCAATTCACGGTGATGATAGGTGCCGTGGTTAAGTACCAGCCGTGCTCCATGTTGTAGTTGACAAATGGCTGGGCGAGACCGGTGTTCACGGCTGGCCGCAACGAATTGCCGCCGACTGACCACTGATTGTTGAGCAGCACACCGAGTACCCAATGCCCGGGCGTCGTCAGGAACACGGCCGTCGGGCCGAACAGGACTCTGCCCGTCCCGAGAATAGGGTCACTCGCAGATGGAACGGTGAAGACTGGTCCAACGCCCCAGATCAGTTTGCCCGGCTTAGTCGGTGACAGAAACAGAGACTGCGTAATATCGCCAATACCGTTGGTGCTGCTGTCTATCGTGGGATCAGGCTGGCTTACCAACGGGATGATGGTGCGCGAGATCACGTTCCAGTCCTCGTTCAGATGCATTGGAACGACCGGCTGGATATTGAGGATTTCCTGCGTACGGTTGAAAGGCCCCGAATTAAAATTTGTATTGCTCTGGAATGGCAGGCTGACGAGATCCGCGATCGGGTTCTGCGATTGTTTCTGCAGCTCTTCGTCTTTTCCGGGTGCACCGGGACGACTGGCGTGCGCCGGCTCAGCCGCAGCGGTGACACCACTTTCGAATTTATAGTTGGCACCAAACTTGACCATCTGAACATCGTGGCTCAGCGCCACCACCGGGGTTGTGGTCGAATTCCAGGTTGAAAGCGCGAGATAGTCGTATTCGAGCTTGACGGTCCAATGCGGCTTGAAGCCGTATTCGATGCCCCCGCCAATCAGCCAGCCACCATTGGTGCTCGACCCGCTCCAGCTTGGCGAGCCCGGAATGTTCACGATCGCGTCGGATCCCACCCAGCCGCCGCCCAGCTTGGCGAAAATAAGCCAGCGGTCGTTCACGAGGCCAATGCGGCCCGCCACCGTGCTTATCCAATGGTTGCTCACGGAACCTAACGCCGGAGCGGGAAGGGTTGGATGATTGAAACTTGCCCAATCGAAGTCCGCTTCGCCACCAAGCAGAACATGACCGGCCTGAAAATTATAACCGGCCTGAACACCGCCGATGAGCTCCGTAATGCCGCCATAAAAATTGTTGGCCGAAATGTTCAAGCTGCCACTTGTCCATCCCCCACCAAAATTAGCGCCGACATAAAACCCGGACCAGTTGTAGGGCGGCGGTTCAGTCGAAATCCTGTTGACCGGGACCTTCGTGGGCAAATCCGATGCAAGAGCGGATTTCCCGAATAATTCAAGGGCCGCCAGGCCTGCCAGGAGGAGAATTTTCACAATGCCCCCGTTTCGAGCCGGATCGTCCATCTTTTGTGTGCCGGTGTACACCGCAATTTATTGCATGGATCGGTGCTGCAGTATTGCCTCAAGGGGCATGTGCGCGGTGTGCCGACACCGCTTACCGCAGACGGTTGGTTCGGGTCATGAGTGGTTCACGCAACCTGCGCGTTATCCGAAAACTTGCAGCCTAGTTCAGCCGCTGCACGCGCGCGGCCATATCGGGGGACAGTACCATCCTGTAGGAACGATGTTCGCAACGAAGGACCCATACGGCGGCATCGGGTTTTGAACGCTTTGCATCTCTCTTTGCACTAACCGGTTTTTCGCAGCGTTGGCCCTGGTCGCGGATTTGAATTGCGAGTAATTCTTTTGCTGTCTCTTGTGCAACGACCTCAAGTGTTGCGGTCGCGGTGATAATAAGCGCGAGTAGCGCGAGCCAAACGCTCCTGGTTGTGCGCATGGTTGAGTCCCTAGCTTGGAGGTGCGAAACAATTCAGCAGTCATAAAGTGCCGCCGAGCTTAGCAAGTTAGGCTATTCGTGTGGACAGGGTCGATCTTGATATTGATCAAAAGAACGTATTGGAATGACAGACGCTCTACTTTGAATTGGTGGTTTGCGGGCCCGACGTCAGGAGAGCTGCGATCGCCTCCCACGTCGCATTTTTCAGGTCGACGAAGGGCGGGTTATCCAATTCCACTGCCGTTACTGCTTTCACATTGCAACCCGCGACGAGCCGGGAAACCTTGATTTCGCCATCCGTATAGTACCGGTCACCTTCTCCATTCCGGCCATTGAGCGTAGGGCCGACGCCGGAGACTTCATAGATCGCCTCAACGACCTTCGCGGCTTTCAGGTCGTCCGTTAGCTGGTCTCGCTCGGCATCGATATCCGGAGCAATATGGTGTGTGACCTGAGCGGTGAGGTGGCTCAGGCCCACGCCGCGATCGAAGGTCGCGGAGCCGAGCCACACGGGCCTTCCTTCTTCGCCACGTTGCAAGACCTCCCAGAACCGTACGTGTTGGCGGCGATCGGCGCTGTTGCCGTCGGGCTTTTCGAATGCCAGGTCTTCCGCTCTGCCTTGATAAAAAAGTTTGCTTACCGGCGCGTCCCGGTATGGCCGGTCAAGGACGACGCTCCCGACAATCGCAAGACTCGATCGAAGCGTAATGGGATCGGCTGGATACCAGCCGGCCGCGTGCATAGCGCACAGCACATCTTCTTTTGATCCGACCAGTCCGACGTTGATGGCATCACCGGGAATGCCCTGCGCCGTTTGCGTCACCATTTGGAGCCCGGCGAGTCCCTTCTGATGCTCGTAATGGGTCCACGCCAAAGGAAGCAGAATGTAGGCGAGGAGGCCGTAGCCGCCGAGAAAAGCGGCAAGGACGATGATCGCAATCCGTGTCTTTGAACGCCGGGGTGCCATTGTGTCAGTCTATCGAAATCTTGCTAATTCCGACACCGTTGGCATGTTTCTAGATTGGAGCGGCCTGCGGTATGGTGTGGTCGGGACGTATGAAAAATTATCGACAATTGGCGGGAAATCGACCGTGCACACCGCTTTCATTTCACTGATTGCCTTGGCGCTGATCATCGCGGGCACGCTGCTCGGCGCATTTGCCCGGACATTTCTGTCGGACGAGCATCTGAATTCCGACACGAAAGATGTCGTCAAAATGTCTGTCGGTTTGATCGCCACGATGTCGGCCCTTGTTCTCGGTTTGCTCATTGCGACTGGAAAAACATCCTTCGACGCAAGGGTCACGCAAGTCAGGCAAATCGCGGCCAATGCCCTCATGCTTGATCAAGCACTTGTGCAATACGGTAGCGACGGCACGAGTGTCCGTGTCGCGCTTCGCCAGACCTTCGGTCTGATGGTCGATCGAATTTGGAATGAAAACAATTCGGAGCCGCGGGCGCCAACTGCGTTCAATATGACCGGCGCGGCTGATTCATTCATCCAGAGCCTTGCCAATCTGCCGGTGGCGACAGATTTCCAGCGCGCGCTGAAAACGGAGATCATTGGGATCGCCAACGACATTGCGAAAGACAGGCTGTCGCTCTTTGTGCAGGGGCGCGACACGATTTCCATGCCGTTTCTGATCATATTGGTGTTCTGGCTGACCGTGATATTCGGGATCTTTGGTTTGCTGACGCGGCTCAATATACTGGCCGCGGTGATCATGTTGCTGTGCGCAGTATCGGTGTCCGCATCGATTTTCCTTATTCTCGATTTGAACAAGCCATTCGATGGCCTGTTGAAAATCCCGAGCGCACAGATGCGTAACGCCTTGCCGCCGCTCAATCCGTGACCGCGATCCAGTCGAGGGCGTTTGTTGATGGGTGAAATGGCGTATCGCGCGACTGTCATAGCGCTCGCGCTGCTGCTTGCAGAGTGTGCGGCCACATTCAACGAGCCGATCAATTTGCCTGTGGCGTCCAACACGGACATCGTGCCGGCTCTGACGCCGCCTGACGTCGCCGGTGATACGGTGGTGGCGCTTGCATTTTCCGGTGGTGGCACGCGCGCAGCGGCCTTTGCCTATGGTGCAATGCGCGGACTTGACCGTCTGCCGGCCAAGGGACGAGGCACGTATTTCGATCGGGTTATATTCATTTCCGGCGTTTCGGGCGGTTCTGTTGCCGCCGGTTACTTCGGTCTGAAGGGGCGTGCGGCGCTCGACGACTTTCGCGAACGATTTTTGTTGAAGAACGCCGAGGAAGAACTCAGCACAAGCATCAATGTCGTGAACCTGGCCAGGGGTTTTGGCGGCGGGGTCAACGATGCTTCCCGGTTCGCAGGCTGGCTTGATCAAAACCTGTACGGGGGAGCAACGCTGGCCGATCTTTACCAGCCAGGGAAGCCGATCATCTGGCTCAATGCATCGGATCTCTATAATCGAACGCCATTTCTGTTTTCTCCGGTGACCTTCGAGGCTTTGTGTAGCGATCCGCGCAAGTACCCAATTTCTCAGGCAGTTGCTGCTTCGGCGGCCGTTCCCGTGGCCTTCGTTCCGATAGTGCTCGCCAGCTTCTCGGGCTCGTGTAGTGCGCCGCTGCCGCCTTGGGTTGATCGCGTCCTGGCCGACAGGAATGCCGGGGCGCAGGTCCGCGCATTTGCGCAGGCACTCAAGCGATATCGGGATCCTGAACAAATCCGCTTCGTTAAACTGGCCGATGGCGGCATCACCGATAATTTCGGACTGTCTGGGGTCACGATCGCGCGCGAAGCTGCCGGCCTGCCTTACGCACCTTTGACACGCGAAAGGGCGGTGCGACTACGTCACCTCGTTTTCGTTGTGGTGAATTCCGGTTTGGCGCCGCAGGGCGAGTGGTCACAGACCGTGCAGGGCCCTTCCGGAAAAGAGATGATCGGCGCGCTCACCGATACGGCGATCAATTCCGCCGTGCGCAGTGGTTTCGACGCGTTCAGGTTGACCGTGAAGAATTGGGAAGATGCGACCCGCAAGTGGCGTTGCGGCTTGTCGCGGGCCGATGCAGGAAAACTTGGCGCGACGGGGGATTGGCGCTGCAGCAACATCAGCTTTGATGTGGTTGAGATCTCCTTTGCGCAAATGGAGCCGGCGCGCGCCGCGAGGCTTGACCAAGTGCCGACCAGTTTTCATCTGCCGGAAGAGGATGTCGACCTCGTTGCCCAGGCCGGTACCGATACCTTGCTGGCACATCCGACCGTACGCGCGGTCCTTGGCAAGGCAAATTGACGAGCCGGCAAGTCGTTCAGGACCCGATTGCACCATTTCTGCGGGGCTTTCAGGGGTGACAAGCCCGGCAATTTAAATGGCAACCAAACGGAACCTCGCCCGTTATCAAGGCCATGGAACAAATCAGCCCCAAAGCGGCACAACGGCGTACGGAAAGGTCCGATGAAAGCCGCCGCGCTCGTGCGGCGCGTTTTGCGCTTGCGGTCAGTGATCCGCAACCGGTAGCGGAAGTTGCGCGGTTTTGGCGCACCGCCGCCCAGTCGGCCACCATCGGGATGTTCGTCGTTGTCCTGATCGGTGCGTTGTATCTCGCGCGTCCTATTCTCCTGCCGGTGGCATCGGCGTTCGTCGTGGCCATGATGCTCGGGCCGCTGTCGGCGCGCGCGGAGCGCTATCGCGTTCCGTCCTTGTTGTCGGCGATCGTCTTGTGGCTGCTGGTGATCGCGGTGTTCTACGGCGTCATCGTGCTTCTGGCAGCGCCGGTGGTGGATTGGATCGGCAAAGCCCCTGATATCGGTCGCAACATCCAGGAAAAGTTGCACGTGCTCGATCGGCCGCTCGCGGCCCTTCAGGAAGTGCGCGATGCACTTCTGCCTTCCGAGAAGAAAGGCAGCCTGGGCGTCGATATCATGACCTTTGTTCAGCCGGCGGTGCTGGTCGTTACGCCGGCAATCGGTCAGCTCCTTATCTTCTTCGGGACGCTGTTCTTCATGCTGCTCGGCCGCTCCCAGATCAGGCGCGTGCTGGTCATATTTTTTGATGAACGTGAAGCGCGCCTGCGCACGCTCAAGATCATGAATGACATCGAGCACAATCTCACCGGCTACCTGAGCATTGTTGCGGTGATTAACGTTGCGGTCGGACTTTTTGGTGGTGTGGCTGCATGGGTGGCTGGACTGCCGGATCCGCTTGCCTGGGCTGTACTCGGATTTCTGCTCAATTTCATTCCCTATATCGGTGCACTCATTATGGAAGCGGCATTGTTCATGGTCGGTCTGGTGACATTTCCGACGTTGACGCATGCGCTGATCGCGCCGCTGCTGTTCCTCGCACTGGCGACGCTGGAAGGACATTTTGTCACGCCGAGCATCATAGGCCGCAGGTTAACGCTCAATCCGCTTACGGTTTTCTTGTCACTGATATTCTGGACGTGGTTGTGGGGCCCGATCGGCGCGTTCCTGGCCGTGCCATTGCTCATTATGGCGCTGGTCGTGATTGACCATCTGTTTCCCGAGGATGGCCGGGAATTGCCGGCCTAGCGTGGCGGACGCGGCCGGGTTAGACACTGGGAACCGCGCTCGCCCCGATCCCCCCGATGGATATCCACGCAATCGTCCAAGATACAGTCGACTTTGTCCGCACCAACCAGGCCTGGGCGGTGCCGGTCGTCTTTGCGTTGGCGTTCGGCGAATCGCTCGCCTTTATCTCGCTGTTGATTCCCGCGTGGGGTGCATTGGTTGCGATTGGCGCCCTGATCGGTTCGAGCGGAATCAAATTCTGGCCGATCTGGGTCTCGGCCTCGCTGGGTGCCGCCTTCGGCGACTGGCTGTCCTACTGGATCGGCCTCAAGCTCGAACACACCGTTGCGAATGTATGGCCGCTATCGCGTCATCCCGATTTGATTCCGCGCGGCGAAATCTTCATGAAGAAATGGGGCATCCCCGGTATCTTCATTGGCCGGTTTTTTGGCCCCTTGCGTGCGTCGGTGCCGTTGATTGCCGGCATTTTCGAAATGCCGTTCTGGCGATTTCAACTCGCCAATTTCAGCTCGGCCTTTGTCTGGGCCGCGGTGCTGCTCACAATTGGCGACGGCATATCCAAAGCAGTGAAATGGATTTGGTGGTAGTCGCTTGAAAAATCCGCCGGGTTTTTGACCCGGCGGACATTCGACATTGTCTGTTATCTGCTGAGCTGGATCAGGCGGATTTCGCCTTTGACCAGATCGGGTACGGCCACCATCAAGCCTTGTTCATTCGGGAAAGCGCAGAAATCGGCCGGGCCTTTGAAATCACCGGCAAGTTTCTGCACGCCGTCTTTCTTGTTCCAGCGGATGAGCGAACCAGTCTTCCAGTCGGTGGCCAGGATGTCGCCGTTCCGCATCTGATAGAGCCCATCGAGCAGGCCGAAATTGTCCGTCTGTGCGACCGGGTCCTTGCCAGGCGCCATGGAATAGATGGCGCGCGGGTTGTCCTTGTCCTTGAGACCAACCATCAACAGCGTGCCGCCTTTGCCGGGGAAAAGCCCGTTCGGATTGATCGCCTTGTCCTTGAACAGGACGCTGATCTTCGGTCCCGTTTTCGACTTCAGGAAATCGGCGGGTTGTACGCTGACCAGCTGGTCGGAGCGGTTGTCGCTCACATAGAGCACGCCCTTCATCCAGGTGACGTCATTGGCAAAGGTGACCCCGGGCAATTCCAGTTTCTTGCCTTCCTTGGTCTTGAGGTCGAAAACCCAGACCGCGTCGATGTCGGTCACCCAAAGCCGGTTGCCGCGGATCCAGAGTCCCTTCGGCTTGTTGAGCACCTGGCCCTTGGCCGGAAGAAAGCCGTCTTCAAGAATTTTCCCGTCGAGTGAAACCTTGGTGATCTTACCCTTGCCGTCCTTGTCGCCTGACTTGAGTTCGGGCCCGAAGTCGCTGGTGTAATAGGCCTTGCCCCTGGGATCGTAAGCCACGGATTCGACATGACCGAATCCGGTAACGGTTTTGTCCGACAAAACTTTCAAATCTTTCGCAGATGCAGTCTGGATTGTTGCAATTCCGCTGAACGAGAAACATCCAAGCGCAATTGCGGCGATAAATACCCGCTTCATTGCTTTCCTCCCGTGCGAAGCAAAAAACCGCCGGGACTAATGTCCCGGCGGCATTCAGTGCAAGGTCTGTATCTACTTCAGCGCGCCCGCACCTGCTTGCGAAACCGCGTCGTCCTGCGAGCCGCTGCCGCCGCTCACGCCGATGGCACCAATAATTTTGCCTCCAACGACAAGCAAATTGCCGCCACGCGACGCGGTAAAGTCGTTGCCGAGCGTAGGCAGATAAGCAAAGAAGCCACCCTTGGCGAGCAACCGTTCGAAGACCACCGTCGGACGGCGATAGCGAGCGGCCGCGCGCGCCTTTGTCTGCGAAATGCCAATGGAGGCGTACTGACAATTGTCGCCTTTCATGAAGTAAACAAGATCGCCGGACGGCCCCACGACGGTAATGCAGAAAGCGTCTTTCCAGTTGCGCTTGGCGACTTCGGCTGCGGCCGCCTCTGCGGCCTTCTTGGCATCTGCAAGGTTGATGGTTTCGCCATACGGAACGACGTTCACTGCGTCCGGTATGGCCTCGTTCGGATTGGCCGGATCCGGCGGCACTTGCGCAAAGGAAACCGAGCTCATCAGCAGCGCGGCGCCCAAGGCGCCCGCCAACACAGTCAAACGACGCATATTTACTCCCTCCCCAGTGTTTATCCGGTGGAACCGGTAGGGCTCTTGTCCTGCATTGAGTATCGCAGGACTATCCCCGTCGGCAGCTTAGCCAACCGTTTGGCATTCGCCTATATGGTTTGCCGTATTCCGGATAAGGAATATGGCCTGACATCAGGGGTTATTGCGCGGCCGCCATGACCGAAACCGCTTTCGAAGCTGCACTCACGGTCCGCACCGCGGACATGCTCGACGCCTGCACGCGTTGCGGCAAATGCGTTGAGGTGTGCCCGATGACGAAGGCCGCTGGCGTCGGTGACGCGTCGCCCGAAAGCGTCATTGCCGGCGTGCTCGATATCGTTCGTACGGGCGAGGGGCCAGCAGCATCGAAGGCCTGGGCCAAGGGTTGTGCCTTGACCGGCGATTGCATCACGGCCTGCGGTGATGGCGTCAATCCTAGGTTCTTGCTGGCAATGGCACGCGTGGCTCTTGCAAAACAGTCAATCGAGCTACGCGACAGGCGCAAACAGGGTATCGAGAATTTCCGGCTGATCGCTGACGGCGTCAATGTGCTCGCGCGTATGCAGCTCGACGAAGACGAGCTCGCGCGTCTCGGACAGCAAGTGAACGAGCGTTTGCAGAACGGTTCGACTGCAAAATCCGGCGAGCGGCCGGATTTCGTCTTCTACACCGGCTGCAACGTGCTCAAGACGCCGCATATGGCGCTGATCGCGCTTGATATGATGGATGCTCTCGGCGTGACTTACCGGGTCATGGGTGGGCCGACGCATTGTTGCGGCGTGATTCAATTGCGCGCCGGCGATACGGATGTATCCGGCCGCGTCGCCACCAGTTCGCTCGACAAGCTCGCCGAAGGCAAGACGGGCGTCATCTCGTGGTGTGCAAGTTGTCATGTGCAGTTCACCGAGACCACGATCCCGACAGTCGAGAAGGTGAGGGGATCTCGGCCGTTCGAGATGACGCCGTTCATGTTGTTCCTGAAGACCAGGTTCGAAGATCTTCGGCCAATGTTGAAAAATCGGGTGCCGATGCGAATTGCCTTGCACAAGCATCCGGGGGTCAAAGGGGTGGTCGAGGCCGGCACCGAGCTGTTGCGGATGGTGCCGGGCATCGAGATTGTTGACCTGCACCAGCCGGCCGTTGGACTTATGAGCAACGCCCTGAATGCACTCCCGGACTACAAGCGCGGCCTTCAACTTGCCGAACTCGAAGCTGCGGAAGCCGCCGGCGTCGATGCGCTAGTGGCGATCTATCACGTCGATCATCGTGAGCTGTGCGCGCACGAACGCGACTGGCCATTCCGCATTATTAATATTCTGGACATTGTCGGCGCCAGCATGGGGCTTCACCACGACGATCATTTCAAGCGCCTGAAAATCATGCAGGACGCCGATGCAATCGTGGCCGACTGCCAGGATATGATCGACGCTTACCGGATTGACCCGGCGATGGCGCGGACTGTTGTGGTCAAGGCAATGCTGAACGAGCAGCCATTGCCCCTGCTGGGCCAACGACTTGACCGTGCGAAGGGCGCAGCCTATATGCCCCGTCCATGACGATGTTTTTTGCAGCAAATCCGCTTCGCCGCCGCCGTGTCACCACGGCACGGGCGTAGCATCGTCGTTTCCCGTGCCGCCGGATTTGAGGCCGCGGCACAATCCCCAGACTAAAACCGCTGTTGGCCTTCTTCCGGTAGTTCTTTAAGACTTCTGGATAAGGATCGAGTCATGGCCACGAAAGCGAAGATCGGCGTATTGGGGGCCTCGGGCTATACCGGGGGCGAGCTGGTGCGCATGTTGATGCGCCACCCGCGCGCCGAAATCGTTCTGCTGACGGCCGAGCGCAGTGCCGGCAAGGCAATGCGCGATGTATTTCCGCAGTTCTCGCCGTTTGCTCTGCCGCAGCTTGTCGCTGTCGACGGCCTCGACTGGAGCAAGCTAGCGCTCGATGTCGCATTCTGTGCGCTGCCGCACGCAACCACGCAGAAGGTCGTAAAGGCGCTGCTCACGCAGTCGCCGGCAACCAAGGTCGTCGACCTGTCGGCTGACTTCCGGCTCGCGGACACGGCCGCTTATGCAAAATGGTACGGCCATGAGCATCATGCGCCGGAGCTGCAAAAAGAAGCGGTCTATGGGCTCACGGAAATTCACCGGCGTGACATCAGGAAGGCCCGGCTTGTCGCCAACCCCGGCTGCTACACGACCTGCGCACAGCTGCCGCTGATCCCGCTGATCAAGAACAAGGCAATCGAGCTCGACGAAATTGTCGTCGATGCCAAGTCGGGAATGACGGGAGCGGGGCGGGCGGCCAAGGAAGCCATGCTGTTCTCGGAAGTATCGGAGGGCTTCCACGCCTATGGCGTGGGGCATCATCGGCACATGGCAGAGCTCGACCAGGAGTTTTCGCTGGCAGCCGAGCGGGAGGTGGTCGTGACATTCACGCCGCATTTGGTGCCGATGAACCGGGGTATCCTGTCGACCATTTATGTGCGGGGACGGCGCGGCCGAACACCGGAAGACCTTCATGCGATACTTTTAAAGTCGTACATGAGGGAGCCCTTCGTCCATGTGTTGCCGTTTGGCGAAACGCCACAAACCCGGCATGTGCGCGGTTCCAACATGACCTTCATTGGTGTTGCCAAAGATCGCATTCCCGGGCGGGCAATTGTCATTTCAGCGCTGGACAACCTGGTGAAAGGCGCCTCCGGGCAGGCGATCCAGAACATGAATCTCGTCATGGGCTGGGCCGAAACCATGGGACTTGAGCAGGTCGCCTTGTTTCCCTGATTCGGCTGGTACAATGCCCGGTCTTTGCCGGAGACCCACGGCCGATGCTCGAGGTCCAGAACCAGCCGCCGCCGCTTGAGCCCTACAATCTTTTTTTGAGCGATCGTGCGCTGCGCGAGGCCGTGGGGCGCGAAGCGGCGGGTTGGGCCGCCGCCGAACTGGGTGTACTAGGCGCGACGCTCGGCAAGCCGGAGACGATCCGGCTCGGTTTCGACGCCAACAAGTTCACGCCGCAGCTACGCACGCTCGACCGTTACGGTCACCGTATCGACGAGGTCGAATTTCATCCGGCCTGGCATGAGCTGCTCGAACTGGCTCTCAAGGCAGGACTTCACTCCAGTCCATGGGCCGAGCCGAAGCCGGGTGCGCATGTCGCGCGCGCGGGCGGCACCTACATGCTCGGGCAAATTGAAAGTGGCGTCTATTGTCCGATCGCGATGACCTACGGCTCCGTGCCGACCTTGCGTCACGCGCCTGCGCTTGCCGCGGAATGGCTGCCGCGAATTTTTTCGAGGGATTACGACCGACGATTTCGCCCGGCGCGGCTCAAGAGCGCGGCGCTGATCGGCATGGGCATGACCGAAAACCAGGGCGGGTCCGATCTGCGCACCAACACCACGCGTGCGGAGCCTGCTGGTGATGGGACGTTCCGGCTGTATGGGCACAAATGGTTCATGTCGGCGCCGATGTGCGACGCCTTTCTTGTTCTTGCGCAATCGGCGAAGGGCTTGAGCTGCTTTCTCATGCCGCGCTGGACTCCTGAAGGTGAGCGCAACGGCATCCGGATTATTCGTCTCAAGGACAAACTCGGAAACCGCTCGAATGCATCGAGCGAAGTTGAGTTCTACGGCGCTTACGCGCAACTTGTTGGTGAGGAAGGACGTGGAATTCCGACCATCATCGAGATGGGGAATTACACACGGCTCGATTGCTGCATCGGGTCTTCGGCGCTCATGCGTCAGGCTGTTGCCCAAGCAGTTCACCATGCCCGGCATCGGACGGCATTTCAGAAAAAACTGGTCGATCAACCGCTCATGACCAATGTATTGGCCGACCTCGCGATTGAGGCCGAGGCGGCGCTTGTGCTGACAATGCGCCTTGCCCGCGCTTACGATGAGAACGATGAGGCGGCGCAGGTTATCCGCCGTGTGGTGACGCCGGCGGCCAAATTCTGGATCTGCAAACGCACGCCATTCTTGGTTTATGAGGCAATGGAGGTGCTGGGCGGTTCCGGCTACATCGAGGAAAGCATTATGCCGCGGCTTTACCGCGAGGCTCCGGTGAACTCGATCTGGGAAGGTTCGGGCAACGTCATGTGCCTCGACGTGTTGCGTGCGATCGGGCGCACGTCGACTATGGCAGACGTCCTGCATAGCGAACTCGGCGGCGATGCGCGTCTGAAGGCTTTTGCCGACCGCTTGTTAAAACGCCTGAGTGCGCCCGACCGCAATGATGAAGGGCAGGCGCGCGCGCTTGTGCGCGAGCTTGTGTTGGCGTTGCAGGCCGCTCTCCTGATCAAATACGCACCGGCCGCGGTGGCGGACGCATTTTGCGCGTCCCGCCTTGATGGGGAGGGTGGCTCAGCATTCGGGCTGCTGCCGCGCGGAGCGGACCTGCACGCAATCGTCGAACGTGCGGCGCCTGCCAGCTAGAGTTTTCCGAACACCGCCAATGCCAACGTGACTTGCGCCACGAATCCAACGGCAAAGGCGAGGGTGCGCAGAACCGGTACGCCCATCGTGTAGACGATGGCGTGGGCAAGCCGCGCCCAGAAATAAACCGCGCAGGCGATCACGGTGCCTTCCGTCGAATAGCCTTGCGCGTCGAGGATCAGCACCAGTGGCGCGAAGATAATGAGGTTCTCGACGGCGTTGGTGTGCGCAAAATAGAGGCGCTGCGCCCAGGGCGATTGCGGTTTGTCGTTGCGTGCCGGGTTGGCCATGGCGCCCATCAGCCCACGCACCACGATGCGATCGAGAATATAGGGCACCCACATCACGCCAGTCAGGATGACGGTCAGCGTCAGCCAGAGCAGTTCCTTGGACATCGCCGTTCCCCCAGTCTTGTTTAGAAGGCGGGCGCAGCATAGGCGATGTTGCAGTTCTTGTCCCGCCCGGGAGGCATCAAGAAACGGTTATTGGGCGCCGCTGCCTGTTCCAGGGCATCCATGCAAGGAGATGCGCCATGCCGCAGAAGCCAGTGGTCCCGGCAAACAACAAGCCGGCGCCAACAAAACCGGACAGCGCGTAGAATCCGGGTGCGAGGAAGTAACCGAGCAACACGCCGATCAACACGAGCGAACCGGCGACGATTTGCACCTGGCGCATGATGTCGATCGGCTGGCTGCGATCGAGCGCGACCGGCAGGCCGGCCTTCTTCCAGGCGTCGAGGCCGCCTTCGAGAATGTAAGTCTCGCAGTTCCTGGACACTGCAGAAAGCCGCGCGGCGTTGCCCTTGGTGCGAGCCCCAGATCGGCAGTGAAATACCAGCACGTCGTCACCCGCGCGTGCCGGGCTCTCGGAATCGATGCGGCTCAAGGCATGATGGCGCGCACCGGGGATGCGCTCGCGCGCGTGCTCATCGGCTTCGCGAATATCGATCAGGACAGCGCCGTCGCGCACAAGCTCGGCAGCACGGGCAGGGGCTATGGTCTTCAACTCACTCATTGCAGTCTCCATTGTTGTTCTTGCTTTTTGGAATAGGCAGTCACGGGCAGTAGATGCTTTTAAGCAGCGCGAGCAGCCGCGCGGCATTCGGGTCGGCGATACGGTAAAATACGGTCTGGGCCTCGCGCCGCGTGGCAACGAGGCCGTCTTCGCGCATTTTCGCGAGATGCTGCGACAACGCCGACTGGCTCAGGTCGACGGCGTCTGCGAGATCACCAACTGACATTTCGCCAGCGACCGCAAGCCGGCACAGGATCAGCAGGCGATTTTCATTGGCGAGGAGCTTGAGCAATCCGGCAGCCTCCGCGGCCTTGCGCTCGAGTTCACCAATGCCCTTGGCAGCGGCGGGCTTCGATCGCCGGACGGCCTGCAGTGACATCATGATCGGCTCCAAAGATTAGATGATGCTAAATTAGGGATTACTAATATAAAAGTCAAGACGGGGCGAATGAGGGAGCCATGCCGTCGGATCGGCGTTCGATGTTGAAAGTGCCGGTAAAACTCGCGCCGTGACGCGCGATCAGGTCCAGCTCTTGACTTTAACGTAGGAGCCGGGCGCGTCTTCGAGGGGCTTGAGCTTGCCGCCGCCGATCTTGCGCGCCGGCACCGTCTCGGGATCCTGGCTCTTGAGCCACTCCAGCCAATCTGGCCACCAGGATCCAGGGTGTTCGGTTGCTGTCTTGCGCCAGCTGTCGACGCTTGTGCCGGTCGGCTTATCGCCGGTCCAATACTGGTATTTTGGTTTCGCGGGCGGATTGATCACACCAGCGATATGGCCGGAGCCTGCCAGCACATATTTCACCGGGCCGCCGAAATATTGCGAACCGACCAGCACCGATTTTGCGGGTGCGATGTGATCTTCGACGGTCGCGAGATTGTACACCGGCACCTTCACCTTGTGCAGATCGAGCGTGACGCCGGCAATTTCCATTTCGCCTTTCGTGAGCCTGTTTTCGAGATAGCAGTTGCGCAAATAAAAGGAATGATTAGCCGCCGGCATGCGCGTGGCATCTGAATTCCAGTACAGAATGTCAAACGGCAGCGGCATTTTTCCGCGCATGTAATTATTGACGATATAGGGCCAGATCAGATCGTTCGAGCGCAGCATGTTGAAGGTGTTCGCCATGCGCGAGGCTTCCAGATAGCCTTGTTTCTTCATATGGTCTTCGAGCTGCTTGACGCGCTCTTCGTCGACGAAAACCATCAGATCGCCGGCGTTGCTGAAGTCGACCTGCGCTGCGAACAGGGTTGCCGACTTGATGCGGTCCTGCTTTTTCGCCGCAAGGTAGGCGAGGGTGATCGACAATAATGTTCCGCCGACGCAATAGCCGATGGCGTTTACTTTTTTTTCGCCGGTTGCCGCCTCGACAGCGTCCAGCGCTGCGATCACACCCTCGCGCATGTATTGCTCGAAGCTCTTTTCCGCGAGCTTGGCATCAGGGTTGACCCACGAGACCACGAAAACAGAGATTCCCTGGTCGACGCACCATTTGATGAAGGATTTTTCCGGAGTGAGATCGAGGATATAGAATTTGTTGATCCACGGCGGCACGATCAGGAGCGGGGTCTTCAGCACCTCCTTCGTTGCGGCTTCGTACTGGATGAGCTGCATCAGCTCATTTTGAAAAACGACCTTGCCCGGTGTGAGCGCGAGGTTGCGGCCGATCGCGAACATCGACGGATCGGATTGACGGATTTTGAGATTGCCGTGGCCGGCTTTGATGTCCTCCGACAGCATATGCATCCCGCGCGCGAGATTTGCGGCGTTCGAAGACAAAGTTTCGCGCAGTAATTCCGGGTTCGTCAGCACGAAGTTCGACGGTGAAATCGCGTTGGCAATCTGCTTGACGTAGAATTCGGCTTTCTTGCGCGTTTGGTCGTCCACACCGGCGGCGTCCTTGACCAGACGGTCCCCCCACTGCGCGGTCAGCAGATAGGCTTGCTTCAGAAAATCGAAGAATTGGTTCTGCGACCATTCCGGATCCGCAAAGCGTTTGTCTTTTGAATCGGGCTTGGCGACCGGCTCCGTCTGTTCGCCGGCCATGCGTTTGACCGCGGTGGCCCATAGATCGAGATAGGCACGGCCAAGTCTGGTCTGGACTTCGAGTGCGCGGGCTGGATCGGACAACCAATATTCGCCGATACGGCCGAGCGCCTTCACCGCGTCAGTGACATCGTCGGACAGATCGCCGGAAATCTCGCCCTGTTCGCGCGGCTTTAGATATGCGGCAAGCGCCTTGCCGCCTTCCTCAACCATGCGAGCAAGGTTGTGCGAGAAAGCCTCGATGTCGACTTCGCCGACGCTGGCTGGCTCTTTGGTTGGCTTATCCATCCGATGCCCGCTTCATCCTTGCCAACAGAAGTGGCCCGGACGGCGTTCCATCGCAAGCCGCGTTTCGGCGCATGGTTTCGCCGGAGTTCAGCTCCGCGGTGGGCGCCGCGTGACCTTGCTGCGGCCATATTAGTCCCATAGCAAGATTATGTTACAATTCATTGAGTCTACATCGATTTCCCGTTCAGCCGGCAGGGCCTCGCGGACGCATGCGTGTATTGGGACCGAGTCTATTGTCGACCATCTGGCTCGCGGCCGGGCTCAGCGGTTGCTCGCCCGGGCCGATGATCGACAAGATTCCGGCGGATATTATGGGCCTGCCGGCGAATGCTCCCGCGCGTCCCGATGCGCCCTATAATTATCCGGCCGTCCACGACATGCCGCCGGATCGTGCATCGGTCCCGATGACCGACGAAGAGCAGCTCAGGCTGGAAAGGGACCTGGCCAACCAGCGCGACCGGCAGGAAGGCCGTCCACCGCCCGGGAAAAAGCCCCCTTTGACCGCCAAAAAGCCGCCCAAAGACGCTGATAACGGGCAAAATACTGGCGCGAAGGCGAACCCGTGATAAAAGCCAGCCGGGGTAATGTCTGCCGGCTGGAAAGGGCAGTCAGTGCGTGGTCCCGAAAGCTTGAAACTGGTTTTCGGACAAGACCATGCGCAAGCAGACCGTAGCCTTTAGGGTTTGAGCGATGGAAGAGTTTTACCGCATTCGCCGTTTGCCACCTTACGTCTTCGAAGAGGTGAACAAAGCCAAGGCGAAGGCCCGCAACGCGGGAGCGGACATCATTGACCTCGGCATGGGCAATCCGGATCTTCCGGCGCCCGCGCACGTCATCGAGAAGCTCAAGGAAACGCTCGGCAAGCCGCGCACCGATCGCTATTCAGCGTCGCGTGGCATTCCGGGGTTGCGCCGCGCGCAGGCCGCCTATTACGAACGCCGTTTCGGCGTGAAGCTTAACCCCGACACGCAGATCGTCACGACGCTCGGGTCGAAGGAGGGCTTTGCGAACGTCGCGCAGGCCATTACCGCGCCCGGCGATGTCGTGCTCGTACCGAATCCGAGCTATCCGATCCATGCCTTCGGTTTTCTGATGGCGGGCGGTGCGATCCGCTCCGTTCCGTCCGAGCCGACGGCGAATTTTTTCCACACGCTTGAACGCGCGATCGTCCATTCGATCCCGAAGCCAACCGCAGTCGTGGTCTGCTATCCCGCCAATCCGACCGCCTATGTCGCGACGCTCGATTTCTACAAGGACCTGGTCGCCTTTGCGAAAAAGCACGAAATCCTCGTGCTCTCCGATCTTGCCTACGCGGAGGTCTATTTCGACGACCATCCGCCCCCGTCGCTTCTTCAGGTTCCTGGTGCGAACGATATCGTTGTCGAGTTTACGTCGATGTCGAAGACGTTCTCGATGCCCGGATGGCGCATCGGCTTTGCCGTCGGCAACGAGCGCATCATCGCAGCATTGGGTCGCGTGAAATCCTATCTCGACTACGGCGCTTTCACGCCGGTGCAGGTGGCGGCGACCGCTGCGCTCAACGGGCCCGACGATTGCATCAAGGAGATGCGCGAGATCTACAAGCGTCGACGCGATGTCTTGGTCGAAAGTTTTGGACGCGCCGGTTGGCACGTCCCAGCGCCGCGCGCGTCGATGTTTGCATGGGCGCCCATTCCCGAACCGTTCAAGAGTCTGGGCAGCGTTGAATTTTCAAAGCTCCTGGTGGAGAAAGCCGACATCGCGGTATCCCCCGGCATCGGTTTTGGCGAATACGGCGAGGGCTTCGTGCGTATCGCGCTGGTGGAAAATGAGCAGCGCATCCGCCAGGCCGCCCGCAATGTCCGGCGCTTCCTCGACAACGCGCCGGAACAGCTGCACAACGTCGTTCCGCTCGCCACGCGGCGCTAACCACGGACGCACACGTTCATGGCCGCAGCGCTGAAAGTGGGAGTCGCCGGATTAGGCACAGTCGGCGCGGCCTTGGTCGCGCAAGTGACGCGCCAGCGCGATGCATTGGCCGCGCGCTGTGGGCGCGCCATTGAAATCGTGGCAGTTTGTGCGCGGTCGCGCAGCAAGAACCGCGGCGTCGATCTCAAAAAGTTGAAATGGTTTTCCGATCCGGTTGCGCTCGCGCGTGAGCCGGGCATCGACGTGTTCGTCGAATTGGTCGGGGGTGCGGGCGATCCGGCGAAGAGCGCCGTCGAAGCCGCGCTCGCCTCCGGCAAGTCGGTGGTGACGGCCAACAAAGCATTGCTCGCAAAACACGGCGACAAACTCGCGGCGCTTGCCGAAGCCAAGCATGTGGCACTCAATTTCGAAGCCGCTGTTGGCGGCGCCATTCCGATCGTTAAAACGTTGCGCGAAGGCATGGCCGGCAATTCGTTCGAACGCATTTACGGCATCCTGAACGGCACCTGCAATTACATCCTGACACGGATGGAGCAGGACAAGATGGCCTTTGCAGAATGCCTGAAAGAAGCGCAACGGCTGGGATATGCGGAGGCGGACCCGAGTTTTGATATCGAGGGCCACGACACCGCGCAGAAGCTTGCGATTTTGGCGAGCCTTGCCTTCGGCACCAAGGTCGACCAGAGCGCGATCTACGTCGAGGGCATATCGTCGATTACTCCTGCGGATCTGGCCGCGGCGGATGAGCTCGGCTACCGCGTGAAGCTGCTGGGCGTAGCCGTGAAGACCCCGCAGGGAATCGAACAGCGCGTCCATCCGACCATGGTGCGGAAGGATTCCGCAATTGCGCAGGTGATGGGTGTCACCAACGCCGTGACAATCGACGCTGAAGATATCAATCCGCTGACTTTGGTCGGCCCTGGTGCCGGCGGCGCGGCAACCGCATCCGCCGTCCTGTCCGACATTGGTGACATTGCCCGCGGTGTGCGCACCGCACCATTCGGGCGGCCGACCGCCCGTCTAACAAGCGTGCGCAAGGCACCGATGCAGCGCCACGAAGGGGGCTACTACATACGCCTTGTCGCGCGGGACAAGCCGGGAACCGCGGCTACGATCGCAACACGTCTGGCGGAGCAGGAGATTTCCCTGGAATCGATTGTGCAGCGCCACGATCCGGCGCACCTTGGCCGCGATACCAAGGCGGGTTCCGTCCCCGTTATCCTCATTACCTATGCGACCAGCGAGGATGCCGTACGCAAGGCCCTTGCGGCGGTGGGGCGCGATAGGGTGATCTCAGGCCGGCCGCAAGTGATCCGGATCGAAAAGAACTAAGCGGCCCGCTGTTGCGAGATCCGCGTTTGTGAGGGGAGCGTCTGATGGCGAGCATTACCGTCCAGCCGGAGTTGGTGCTGGAGCGCATTCTCAGCCTCGAGATCGTGCGGGTGACCGAACGTGCGGCGGTCTCCTCGGCGCGCCTGCGCGGACACGGCAAGGATAAGGCGTCCGACCAGGCCGCCGTCGACGCGATGCGGCGTGAACTCAACAAGCTGCCGATCGACGGCACGGTGGTCATCGGCGAAGGCGAAATCGACGAAGCGCCGATGCTCTTCATTGGCGAGAAGGTCGGCACCAAGATGGGGCCGAAAGTCGATATCGCGGTCGATCCGCTCGAAGGCACCACGCTTTGTGCCAAGAACATGCCGGGGGCGATCGCGACGATCGCGATGGCAAACGACGGCACGCTATTGCACGCACCCGATTGCTACATGGACAAGATCGCCATCGGCCCCGGCTACCCCAAGGGCACCATCGATCTCGATGCGCCGCCCGACGAGAATATCCGCAATCTCGCCAAGGCCAAAGGCGTGAAGCCGAGCGAGATCACCGCGATCCTGCTGGATCGGCCGCGCCACGCCGACATCATCGCGGCCATCCGCAAGACCGGAGCGGCCGTCAGCCTGATCAGCGACGGCGATGTGGCCGGTGTCATTCATTGTGCTGAACCGAAGACCGGTATCGACATCTACCTCGGAGTCGGTGGTGCGCCGGAAGGCGTATTGGCCGCCGCCGCGCTGCGCTGCATTGGCGGCCAGATGCAGACGCGCCTGATCATCGATACCGAGCAATTGCGCGAGCGGACGCGCACAATGGGTATCAAGGATCCAAAGAAAAAGTATCTGATTGAAGACATGGTGCGGGGCGATTGCCTCTTTGCCGCGACCGGTGTCACCAGCGGTGCCATGTTGAGCGGCGTCAAGTTCGGCAAGGATGTCATCGAGACTGAAACGGTGGTGATGCGATCGGTGACCGGCACCGTGCGTCGCGTCGTGGCCGAACACCGGCAATTCGATAAATTTCATCTTGACTGAGTGAGCGGGCAGTCGCCCACGCACTGCGTGTCCCGCCATGCGGGGCGAAATATAGGCGTGTTCCCTTGTCACCTCCCGGCGCCGCGCCTTTAATCCGGTGCGGTCGTTTATGTCGGAAGGATAATCATGCGCCATGTTCATCTCGTCGGCAGCGTGCCGCTCCGCGATGCGCGCGAGGTCTTCACAACTGTCAGCGCTGCGCTCGGGCCGCGCCTGAAGCGCATCCCCGATGGTGAAACGGGCGAGCGCTCCGATTGGATTACATGGCTGGAGCCTGCCTTCGCCAACAACCCGGCGCTGGAGAAATCCGACGAACTGTTCCGCATTCATGCCACGGGCACGGCGCGCATCCGTTACCGGCTGCGCGCGGGCAAAAGCGTAAACGATGTGCGTTTCGACAACCTGTTCTACGCAGACATCGCGAAGGCGTCCTACGCTGAATTTGCCGAAATCAAGCGGCAAGGCCTGGTCCCGCAAGGGTGCCGGTTCCAGATCGATCTGGTGCCCGCGCATTCGGTGATCTGGCTTTTCCTGCAGGATGACCTTCATCAGCCACTCGACCCTGTCTTCAACGAGGCGCTCAAGCGCGAGATTGACAAGATTGCGGCCACGCTTCCGCACGACCAGATTGCGATTCAGTTCGACGTAGCCTCGGCCGTTTTCGCGCGGCTCCAGCGTGGGGAGCCGAATGCTTACGGCAAGGCGCGGGCGGAGATGCTGGCCACGTTCTCGCGCATCCTGACCGATCTGGCCGATCGCGTTCCCGCCGACATCGAGTTGATGTTTCATTTTTGCTACGGGGATTCGAACCACAAGCATGTGGTCGAGCCGACCGACATGGGAGACATGGTCGATGTCGCCAATCGGCTCAGCGCGGACATCAAACGCACAATCGAACTCATTCATATGCCGGTGCCGCGCGATCGAGCCGACGACGCCTATTTTGCGCCTCTCAAGCGCTTGCAATTGAAACCGGAAACCGAACTTTGCCTGGGTCTGGTGCACTACACCGATGGTTTCGCGGGTACGCAAAAGCGCATGGCCACGGCGGAACGCCACGTCAGGACCTTTTCAATCGCGACGGAATGCGGATTTGGCCGGCGTGACCCTGCGACTATCCCGGGTTTGCTGCGTATTCATGCGGATGCGGCCGGCTAACGCAGGCCGAGTTGAGCCGACTTGAGCCAACTTGAGCCGACTTGGGCCGACTTGGGCTGGCATGGCCACGCGGCCTTCGTCACTATAGGAGACTTCCGCAATCCGATTCCCGGGGCCACGGCGGTCCCGCCCAATGGCTAATGGCATGGCGCTGCCCGCAACACCTCTGAATTCAAGCGAGCGCTATTTTCTCGGCGTCGAGCGTTCATTCAGTGGGCGCGCCTGGAAAGACCGTCTCGACGAGCGTGGCTCGGCGCGTGCGCTGACAATTGCCCAACGCTACGGACTCGATGAGTTGCTCGCTCGCATTCTGGCCGGCCGCAATGTCGACGTCGACGAGGTTGAGAGCTATCTCGATCCGACCATCAAGCGTTTGATGCCCGATCCCCATTCGGTCACCGACATGGCGATTGCGTCGCGACGCATCGCCGAGGCGGCGATCCGCGGCGAGAGCGTTGCCATATTCGGTGATTATGACGTCGACGGCGCCACCTCCGCAGCGCTGCTTTGTAATTATCTCCGGCAGTGTGGGCTCGACCCTATCGTCCATATCCCGGACCGCATCTTCGAAGGCTACGGACCGAATGTCGACGCCATCCGTTCATTTGCGGAACGCGGCGTGAAACTGCTGATCACGGTCGACTGCGGCGTCACCAGCCTCGAACCGCTCGCGGAAGCAAAAAAACTTGGTCTCGATACCGTAGTGATCGACCATCATCAGGCCGACGAAAAACTTCCTGTCGCGGTTGCGGTCGTCGATCCGAACCGTGCCGACGATTTGTCGGGCCTCGGATACCTGGCTGCCGTCGGCCTGGTCTTTCTCACGCTTGTCGCGGTCACGCGCGAGTTGCGCCGGCGTGACTTCTGGACCGTTTCACGCAGTGAGCCCGACCTGCTGTCGCAATTGCACCTTGTTGCGCTCGGTACGGTTGCCGACGTAGTGCCGCTCAAAGGTCTCAACCGCGCTTTCGTCGCCAAGGGCCTTATTGCATTGCGCCGCCGCGAGCATCTTGGACCCACGGCGCTGATGGACGTGGCGCGCCTGAGCGGACCACCCGAGCCGTGGCATCTCGGATTCCTGCTTGGCCCGCGCATCAACGCGGGCGGCCGTATCGGCCGTGCCGATCTTGGCGTGCGTCTGCTGCTCGAACGCGATCCGAGTGAGGCCGGGCGTATTGCCGCCGAGCTTGACCGCCTTAATCGTGAACGCCAGCAAATCGAACAGGCGACAGTCGCCCAGGCGGAAGCTGAGGCATTGGCCGCGCTCGGGCTGGAAGAGAAGGGGGCCGTTGTCGTGACGGCATCGGAAGGTTGGCATCCGGGTGTCGTTGGGCTGGTGGCGGCGCGGTTGAAGGAGCGCTATGGGCGTCCGGCCTTTGCAATTGCGCTGGAGCCGGGCGGCACCGGCACCGGCTCCGGCCGATCGATTGCCGGGGTCGATCTTGGCCGCGCCGTGCGGCAGGCGGTGCGGGATGGCTTGCTGCTGAAGGGCGGCGGCCACGCGATGGCCGCAGGCGTGACGCTGAAAAAGGACGCACTGAGCGCATTCCGCGCATTTCTCGAGGATACTTTGGCTGCGCCGGTCGAGGCAGCGCGTCGTGATAGCGCGCTGCTGATCGATGGCGCGGTATCGGCCGGTGGATTCAATCTTTCGCTCGCTGAACTTCTGGCGCGTGCAGGGCCCTTTGGTGCCGGCAATGCCGAGCCTCTGCTGGCTTTGCCGGCGCATACGCTCGCTTACGCTGACCCGGTCGGAGAAAACCATATTCGCGCGCGCTTGCGTTCAGGCGACGGAAAGTTCGTGAACGCCATCGCCTTTCGCGCCGCGGGTCAGCCGCTCGGGAAATCGCTATTGGAAAACCGCGGGCGCAGTGTGCATGCCGCAGGCCACATCGCGATTGACCGCTGGCAGGGCGAGGAACGCGTGCAATTTCGACTCGTCGACCTGGCGGCCGCCTAGACCGCGCAGAAAATCCACCTGTCAAATTAGTGTAATATTACCCGTCAGGGCGATTCGTGCGCCCGAGTTCGCGTTGGCGTGCTCGTGCACCATCGAAACGATGCAAATCGGGGGCGCCCATGACACTCAAGACCCAGTCAGGCTCGTCGGAGGAGTCGATCGGCTTCCAGAACGTCGGGCAACTTGTCGATCGCCACGAACAGCTGATCACCATCCTCGCGACATTGCTCGGTGTGATGATCGTGGCGGCTATCGCCGTCTTGATGGGAATGGCTTGATCGTCTTGCCGGTGCGGCGGGCCGCGGCGGGCTCTGCTTCGAAGGCCCTGCGCGCATCGGAGGCGAACTGCCGCTTCCACATCACGATCACGACTCCCGTGGTGGTGAGCGCGAGCGGCAGTGGTCCGAGAAACCATCCGAGATAACCGAGAGCAAAAAAGAACGCACGTTGGCCGCGATTGAAATGACGGCCGGCATCGGCGCAAAGCCGTGCGGCGCGATGCGCAAAACGCTGCGCGGCCGTTGTATCCTTTTCCTCCGGTGGCGGTGCAGCGCCGACCATGATGGCGAAGTAATTGAACAGCCGATAGGACCATGCGAATTTGAAGAAGGCGTAGACGAAAATGATGATCAGCCCCAGCATCTTCAAATCCCATAGCCCGCGGGATGACGTTGCGCCGAAGGGCAACAGCGCCATGACCGTCATGATTTCTTCGCTCGAGCGTAGCAGCGTGAGTGCACCGCCGATGGCGATCAGGCTTGTGGACGCGAAGAAGGCGGTGCCGTTTTGAAGCGCGGCGGTGACCTGCGCATCGACCATGCGCATGTCGCGCGCCAGCAGCTGCTCCATCCACTCGTCGCGGTAAGTGTTCATAAGATGCTTGTGCGCCCCTTGGCTGTATTCTCAATCACAAATGAATAGACAATCCAGGCACCGGCAAACCAGGCGAAGGCGGCGAGATCGGGCAAGGAAAGAGCTGTCATTGGCGTCGGTATTCTCCGTGCCGGCATGGTGCCCGCTTGAGCGGCGGGCTTCAACCGGCTGGCTTGAGTACGCCACCGGGCTCTGCCAGCATGATCGCCCATAAGGAGACCCGGAATGCCACAGACGATCACGGTCGGTTATAAGGCCTTGTGCGAAGCCGCCGAACGCGAAATTGAGACGATGCCGGTCGAGCAAGCCGTCCAGTTGGCTGGCCGTGACGACGTCGTGCTCGTCGATATCCGTGACATCCGCGAATTGAAGCGCGAAGGGCGTGTCCCTGGCGCCTTCCATTGCCCGCGCGGGATGCTCGAATTCTGGATCGATCCGCAAAGCCCGTACCACAAGCCTGCGTTCGCTGCGGACAAGAAGTTCGTCTTCTTCTGCGCCGGCGGCCTGCGCTCCGCCCTTGCAGCCCAGACCGCACAACGCATGGGTTTAAGGCCGGTCGCGCATATCGAGGGCGGTTTCGGCGCGTGGAAAAAAGCCGGGGGACCTGTGGATGCGCCGGATCCCGCGCCAATCGAGGCGAAGAAGGCCTGATTTTTCGCCCATGACCCTCTCGCTTATTATCGGAAACAAGAACTATTCATCGTGGTCGATGCGGCCATGGATCGCCATGAAGGTTGCCGGCATTGCATTTAATGAAAAGGTGATCCCACTCTACGAACCAGGAAGCCGCGAGCAGGTCCTGCAACATTCGCCGGCCGGCAAAGTGCCCGTGCTGATCGACGGTGACCGGCGGATCTGGGAATCGCTCGCAATCCTGGAATACCTGGCCGAGAAATTTCCCGAGGCAAAGTTGTGGCCGGACGACGCGCATGCGCGCGCTCATGCGCGCGTTGTGGCGACTGAAATGCACGGCGGTTTCCAGGCCTTGCGCAAAAACTGCCCGATGAATCTTTGGCTGCCGGTGATAACACGGCCATTGCCTGAGGATGCGACGGCGGATGTGCGGCGGATCTCGGCGCTTTGGGCCGATTGCCGCAAGCGCTTCGGACAAAAAGGACTATTCTTGTTCGGAAATTTCGGCGCGGCCGATGCGATGTACGCGCCGATTGTTGCGCGCCTGCACACTTACGGCGTCAGCGTTGATGGCGTGACGCGCGGCTATATGGACGCGATCATGGCGCTTCCGGCCTGGAATGAATGGCGAGCGGCGGCGCTCAAGGAGCCGTGGATCATGAAAGGCAATGAGCCGGACTGGCCGCTGGTGCGTGGTGTGGCGGTGTCATAGCCAAGCCTATTCGTTATCCTTCAACCGCTGGACAAGCTCATCGATGAAGGCACGCTGGCCCGGCAATATCTTTTTCCGCGCGACGGCGAGGCTGAAATACGAAATCCGGTCGATCTCCGGAAAGCTTTGCTGTTTTCCCGAGCGCGGGGGCCATTCCATCTCGAAATGATTGCTGGTGAAGTCACCGAGGCCGAAATCGGCTTCGAGCGCGAAAGCATGCACCGTCTTCCCGCTTTTCTGGCGCAATGGCGTCAACGTCATGAAGGGGCCTTTTGCGACGAGGCCGGTCTCTTCCGTGAATTCGCGCTTTGCACAGGCCAGCAAGTTGTCGGATTCAACATTGCCTTTGGGAATGGACCATGCGCCTGCGTCCTTGTTGCGCCAGTAAGGCCCGCCCGGGTGTGCAAGTAATACCTCCAGACGCGGCTTGCGGCGGAAAGCGAGAATGCCTGAGCTGACTTCTGTTCGGCGGGACATAGCCCATTTTTCGTCAGTGACGCTTTCGAGGCAACAAAGGGTTTGGCACACAACGCAAAAAGCCCGGGGAGGCCCCGGGCTTTTCTAATAGACGGGTGGTTGTGGTCAATCGTTGAGGGCTTCCTTAACGGCGTCCTTCATGCCGCCGATCGTGTTTTGAATTTTACCAGCGGCCTTTTCTGCCTTGCCTTCGCTTTCGAGCTTGGTATCTCCGGTCACTTTACCGGCAACTTCCTTCACCTTGCCTTTGGCCTGTTCGGCGCTGCCTTGAATGCGATCTTTGTTCATGCGGTCCTCATGTTGGTTTTGATTGTTGGTGTCGCTGGAAGGTCAACGTCGCGACACGCAAGGACGTTCCACGCAGGGTATCCTGCGATGCAATCACGCAGGCCAACTATGCGTCTGGCGCGCCAATGCCCCGCGCCAGCCTGAATGGCGCGGAGCATTATCGCTTGTACTAACGCACTACTGCTTGGAGCCGGTGGTGCTCTTGTTCGGGTTTGGCGAACAATTCAGGTTCTGCGGCTTCGCATCCGTCTCGCAGGCCGCCATGCTGGTATATTTACAATTCAATGCACCGCTTGCCGACGTATTGATACAAAACGGTGAAGTTCCGATCGTCTGCGGCTTTTGCATGCTGCTGCCCGATGAGGGCGAGCCCATCGTGCCTTGAGCCTGGGCGAAGGAAATTCCTGCGGCCAATGCGGCTACCGCAGTCAGGGCGGTTAAAGTCTTCATGATCTGCCTCCTCGGTGGGATCGTGCCGATATGCGACACTCCGGAACAACAAGGGGCAGGGTATGACGTTCCCGGAACTCGTGAGCTTTTGGGAGAATCTTTCAATATGGATCCGTGAAAAGGCAAACGGCCGGGAAAGTTCCCGGCCGTCGGCTCAAGATCATCGAAATGAGAACTTACGCCTCGACGATCGCGACGATCTCATGCGTACGCGGATTGATGATCACGATCTGATCACCAACGAGGATGTAGTCGTAGCCACGCCAATCCGGATAGACCGCGATGACTTCAACCGGCAGCGGATACACGTGCACGTTGGTCGGAATACGTGTTCCCACGGTCACCGAAACATTGAGGTGGGCCGGTTCGACCTTGTGCTGCCGAATGACCGTCGTGATCTTTGTGCGTTGCTCAGTCGACAGTTTTGCAGAGCCGGCAGCTGCGCCCTGGCCGGTCGTCGCGCGGTTCTGCTCGGTCGTCGTCTGAGTTGATTTTGACGACGCACCGTTTTCCTCGCTCTTCGAACGGACGTCCGATTTGCCGGAGGCCGCGGCACCCGACTTGTCCTTATCCAAGGTACTATCCTTGGATTTATCCTTGTCCATGGCGCGGTTCTGCGTCGACGCCTTGTCGTCAGCATCCGACTTTGGCGACTGGCCAGTCGTCTCGCGCGGCTTGGCGGACTTCGCATCGGGCGTTGCCTGGCCGGTCGTCTGCGGCGTCTTAGCCTTATGCTCGCCGCCCTTGATGGACGGTGCAACCTTTTCCGCCGGTGCATTCTGCTGCGCTGCAGGGGCCTGCTGCGGGGCTTCCTTATTCATGCCTTGTGCCGATGCGGCGCCGGCGCTCAACAGCAACACGGCCGCTACGGTCGACAACAGTTTCGCTTTCTTCACGGAACGTCTCCTCTGGATGCCCCCGAATTCCCGACGATGTCGAGACCTGATCACCACAAACGTTCCGCCAGACCTGTCGGTTCCACACATTGATGAAGTGTAACGTCGCGGGGCCACCATTGCGTTCCGGGTTCCACCAAGGCACCTTTTAGCCCAATCGGGGAGGGAGCCTTGCCGATTCTGGGTTCATCGATCGATCAAAATGCTGCCGAATTTCGCGCCAATGCCGAACGCATGCGCGCGTTGGTTGCCGATTTGCAGGCGCGCCGCGCCGAGGCAGCATTAGGCGGATCCGAGCGGGCGCGCGAGCGCCACGTGGCGCGTGGCAAATTACTGCCGCGCGATCGTGTGATGAATTTGATCGATTCCGGCTCGCCCTTCCTCGAACTATCGCCACTCGCCGCCAACGGCATGTATGACGACGCTATCCATGCAGCGGGAATAATCACCGGCATCGGGCGGATCGAAGGCCGCGAATGCGTGGTCGTATGTAACGATTCGACGATCAAAGGCGGCACCTATTTTCCGATGACCGTGAAGAAGCATCTGCGCGCGCAGGAAATCGCGCGCGAAAACCGGTTGCCGTGCATCTATCTGGTGGATTCCGGCGGCGCGAACCTGCCGCATCAGACCGAAGTATTTCCGGACAGGGAGCATTTCGGCCGTATTTTCTACAACCAGGCGACGCTATCCGCGCTCGGGATTCCCCAGGTCGCGGTCGTGATGGGCTCGTGCACTGCGGGCGGTGCCTATGTACCGGCGATGTCGGACGAAACGATCATTGTGAAAAATCAGGGCACCATCTTTCTCGGCGGTCCGCCGTTGGTGAAGGCGGCTACCGGCGAGGTCGTCAGTGCGGAAGACCTGGGTGGCGCCGACGTGCATGCGCGCAAATCGGGGGTCGCCGACCACTATGCTCAGGACGATCATCATGCACTGAGTTTGGCACGCAGGATCGTCGCCAACCTGAACAGATCAAAAAACCCGGACATTTCACTGCGAAAATCGCGCGATCCCGCGCTCGACGCGATGGAATTGGACGGGATCGTTCCGGTAGATTTGAAGAAACAATATGACGTGCGCGAAGTGATCGCGCGGATCGTGGATGCGTCCGAGTTCGACGAATTCAAGGCGCTCTACGGATCGACGTTGGTCACCGGCTTTGCGCATATCCATGGCATGCCGGTCGGCATTCTCGGCAATAACGGAATCCTGTTTTCCGAAAGCGCGCTCAAGGCGGCGCACTTCATCGAATTGTGCTGTCAGCGCCGAATTCCGCTGCTGTTCTTGCAGAATATCGTCGGCTTCATGGTGGGACGCGACTACGAGGCCGGCGGAATTGCCAAGGATGGTGCAAAAATGGTGACTGCGGTCGCCTGCGCGCAGGTGCCGAAGATCACAGTCATTATCGGCGGGTCCTACGGCGCCGGAAACTACGGCATGTGCGGACGCGCCTATAGTCCGCGCTTTCTGTTTACGTGGCCCAACGCGCGCATTTCTGTGATGGGCGGCGAACAGGCCGCCGGTGTGCTCGCTACCGTCAAGCGCGACAATATCGAAGCCGGCGGCGGCAAATGGTCGGAGGTCGATGAAGAAGAGTTCAAGCAGCCACTGCGCGAGCAGTTCGAAACCGAAGGCAATCCATTTTATGCGACGGCGCGACTTTGGGATGACGGCATCATTGCGCCGTCCGAAACGCGCAGGGTGCTTGCTCTCGCTTTTTCGGCCGCGTTGAACGCGCCGGTGCCGGAGACAAAATTTGGCGTGTTTCGAATGTAGCGTCTGAGTAAGATGACCATATGAATTATAATTCAGCTCTCATCGTCGGTGCCGGGTCGGGGCTGTCAGCCTCGCTTGCGCGGGCGTTTGCGAAGTCCGGCATGAAAGTTGTGCTTGCCGCGCGTTCGACCGACAAGCTGGCGACGCTGGCGAAGGAGGTCAGCGCGAAGACCTACGCCTGTGACGCGACCAAGCGCACAGACATCGACAAACTATTCACAGATCTCGATGCTGCGGCGGCGACGCCGGACGTTGTAGTCTACAACGCAAGTTATCGCACGCGCGGACCCTTGATCGATCTTGATCCGTCCGAGGTCGAGAAGTCGATCCAGGTTTCGGCCTTCGCGGGATTCCTGGTGGCCCAGGCTGCAGTCAAGCGCATGCTGCCGCGCAAGAGCGGCGCAATTTTGTTTACCGGAGCTTCTGCAAGTATCAAAGGCTATGCGCAATCGGCACCATTCGCCATGGGCAAGTTCGCGTTGCGCGGGCTCGCTCAAAGCATGGCGCGCGAACTATCCCCGCAGGGAATTCACATTGCTCATTTTGTGATTGATGGGGGTATCCGCAGCGGGCGTCGCGCCGAGTCGCCGGACCAGCCGGATTCACTGCTTGATCCCGACGCTATCGCGCAGAGTTATGTGCATGTGCTCAGTCAGCCGCGTAGCGCGTGGTCCTGGGAAATCGAGCTGCGGCCATGGGTAGAAAAATTCTAGCCGTTGGCTAACGCGCCAACATGCTCATGACAGTGTCCCAATTTACGAAGGGCTGTTTTGGACCGGCGCGCAAGACGCCTTTGTCATGGAGGAAGGCGCTGCCGAGCATCAACGCGGCGCCGACAAAAACTCCAAAAATAAATCTCATGGGCAAGACCTCCGGCATTTATCCGTGAAATTCAGACCTTAAATAGCGACGCGCGGATTTGCCACAAGCAAATATCGAATTAGACAAATTCCAATGTTTTTTCGACGGCTTGCGCCCGTCTTGGCTCGGTGACAGAGATAAATTGATGCGTTCGTCAGGCGAGGCCCAACCATGTTGCGTGTAGTCGCTCTGCTTGTTGCAACACTGCTGCCATTCATTGCCCTCGCACAACAAGCTGTACCGCCGAAAGAGCCGGCAAAACCGGCCGCTAAGGAAGTGTCGAAGGTTTACGTGCCCGGCCTGGAGCAGTTCATGAATGTGATTCTGATCGAGCACAACAAGCTCTGGTTTGCCGCAAAGGCGCGCAATTGGGCGCTGGCGGAATATGAGCTTGGCGAGATCAAGGAGATTATGGGTGACGTGCAGGACTTCGTGCCGACCTTCAGGAATCTTCCGCTTGCCGACATGATCGACGCGGTTATCACCAAAGAAATTGTCGCGCTTGAGAAGTCGATCGAGGCGAAAGACCACAAGGCTTTCACTGCGGGTTACGACAAGCTCACGCAGGCCTGCAATGCCTGCCATCAGAGCACTGAAAACGGATTCGTGGTGATCAAGCGGCCAACGCAACCGGCATTCACCAACCAGGACTACCGGCCGCGCAAGTAGCCGCGCACGTCACGCGAGCGTGATCGTCTCATTCATAAACAATTTACGCGCGCGACTTACGCGTATTCAGCGGACGGGCGCCATCTCCATGATTTCCATCGTCAACGGGTACGTCTGCACAACCTCCTGTGAGGTGGCCAGCGCCAAACAGGGCAAGGACCCGACAGCGCCACCGGGTTCGCCACCGGGTTCGCCACCGGGTGTCTCGGGAAAGAACAGAAGCTCGGCATTCGCGGATCAGCGGGCAAGCATACGCGACGGCTCCCTAGCAAAGGCAAGCGCCGCCGACCCGGCAGGTGGCGTTCAAGCGGCGCGGTTCGACCGGCTCGCCTGACGCGGTAGCCCGGGTAGTCGCTGCGTGCTAAACGCTTGCGTTATGACCAGCCCCGACGACCTTAAAGAGCTCGCCCCCACGGGAAAGTTACGCGGCGGCATCGTTGCCGCGCCCGCTGCATCCGCCTTTTTCGCCATCAAAAGCGCGAGTGGGGATGTGAAGGGCGTGACCGTCGACCTGGTCCGCGGATTTGCCGCGGCGCTGAAGTTGCCGCTCGAGTTGAAGATCTATGACAATTCGGGCCAGGTCACCGAGGCGGTTGCCAAGGGCGAATGCGACATTGCTTTCATGCCGCAGGACGCTGAGCGGGCGAAGCGGGTGGATTTCGGTCCCGCGTATTACTTCATCGAAAGCACGTATCTGGTGCCGGCAGGCTCGACGATAAAAACGATCGACGAGGTCAACCGGCCGGGCCGTCGCATCGTTGCCATATCGAACACAACGACCGCGCGCAGCGCGCGGCGAACGGCGCCCAACGCAAGCGTCGAAGAAGTGCCGAGTGTCGACCAGATGACCGAGATGGCGAGCAAGGGGCAGGGGGATGCTTTTGCCCTGTCACATGATTCTTTCGCCGGCCTGTTGCCGAAATTGCCGGGTGCGCGCGTGCTGTCTGGCAATTTTCAGCAAACCGGGATCGCCGTGGCCGTGCCAAAGGGCCGTCCGGTCGCGTTGAAAATTGCGAGCGAACTGCTTGAGGTTGCCAAGAGCTCCGGATTGGTTCGCCGGGCGCTCGATGCCGCCGGCTTTCCGGATGCGGTCGTGGCGCCCCCGGCCGCCTAGCCATTCGTTACAATGACATTGCCGAGCGTGCCGCGCTCGACCGCCTCGTGCGCTGCCATGGTGTCGGCCAAGGCAAAAGTCGGGCGTGCAAGCCGGTTGTGCAACTGGCCTTTCTCGAGCGCGGTGTTGATCGCGGATACGGCGCGTTCGCGTTCGGCGGCGTCGAGCTCATAGACAAGAAAAAACTGCAGGCGAATTGAATTGACCAGGCAGAACGCGGCCGGCACAACGGCCTCGGGCCCGGTCCCGTAGATGATGATCCTGCCTTTGGGGCGCAGGACGCCTGGGATGAGTTTGGCGTTGGCGGTGAGATCCATTTCGATGATGGCATCGACGCCCCGTTTCCCGGTGATATCCATCACCCGCTCACCGACATTCTCGCGCTTGTAGTCGATGGTGGCGTCGGCGCCGGCGTCCTGAGCAGCCTTGGCCTTATCGGCTGAAGAAATCGTGGTGATGACGTGCGCGCCCTTGGCCTTTGCGAACTGAATAACATATTGGCTGACGGCACCGGCGCCGGCGGAAACAAGTAGCGTCATGCCTTTTGTGACATCGGCCAGTGCGACGGCATGGACAGCGGTCATCGCTGGAATGCCGAGGCAGGCGCCGGCTTCGAAACTCACTTTGTCCGGGAGGGACACCGCCTGGCTGGCGGGCAACACAATAAATTCGGCGGCTGTCCCAAATGGTCGTTTCCATTGGCCGTTCCAGAGCCAAACGCGCTCGCCAATCCGACTTTTGCTGACGCCTGCGCCGACCTCGTCGATAACCCCCGCCCCATCGCTGTGCGGGATGACCCGCGGGTAAGCGATTTTTCTGGTTGTTCCCTGGCGCGATTTGACGTCGGAAGGATTGACGCCGGAGGCGGCGACCTTGATGCGCACTTCACCTGCGCCGGCGTGAGGGGTTTCAACGTCACCGACCCGCAGGACCTCGCGCGCGATTCCATTGAGTTCATAGTAGGCGGCTTGCACGGGTACCTCCGGGGCACGACGCTGCGGTCGGCAAATTGGGCTGCGAACCGCAAAGACGCTCAAGCGTTGTCATGGGTGCGCGATTTTACAAGGGGGGTACGGCGGGGCTGGGCGACAAAACGAGGTTCAACATGACCTACCGTGTCTATAACGCCCCAAAAGGGTCAGCCGAGATCTCACCGATCGATAAATCGCGGATGTTGTTCAAGCAGTTTAGTGGTCTCGACGACGCGCTTTCCTGGGCGCGGCATGTCGAACACGGTGGCCGCATTCCACTGTTGATTGAGGGGGATGACGGCACGCGCATGGATCGCCGGGCGATCGTCGACGCTCTACGCATCGGCGAACGCGAGCAGATCGCGGGCCTCGCAGACTAGATCGGATATCAGCTGGTCAGCCGGGTCCATTCCGCGCGGGCACGTTCGGTCAGATGGTCCCACTTGGTGTTGACGACGTCCCAATTCACCATCGGGCGCTGGGCCCCGGCCGCGGCAAGCGCGTTATGGGAGTCGTAGAGATAAGCGCCGCCAATGGTCAGGACGGCACCCAGGATAATTCCGATAAGGACACGCATGATGACTCTCCATCCCCTTAGGCTCAAAACGCAAACTTTGTGACGCTGTTCCACGGTCCGGTGAGACTTTTAGGGTGTGATTGTGACCTCGGGCTGCCTTTTTCAGGGCCTTCACGTTAACCTTGTGCGCTTACCAAACGCGTTCTAACTTATTGAAAATGCTAATGTTCTGCCCTGAAAAACTTTGCCCGTAATCAAAATTTGCTGCTATATTGAATATATGAGCAGACATTCAACCAAACCCGCCGGACGGTCTGGCAAGACCGCGACGCGAACCGCCAAGAAGAGCGAGAAGGCCTCGCGCGTGGCGGCAAAGAAAGCGTCGAAATCGGCCCGTCTTCCGGTTGGCAAAACGACCCGCGCGGCGCGGGCGGGTGCCCCAGCTGCGAAGACGGTGAAAATGATCCGCACGTCGAGCCCGCCGGTGCAGCCGGTGGCCGCGCACGAAATTCCCGCGCGCTTGCACAAATACCAGGTCGGCGAGACGGTCTACTACACATCGCCGACCTTCGGTCGTGCGGCTGCGACCGGGAGCTACATCGTGGTCAAATTGCTGCCGTCGGAAGGTGACGACTACCAATACCGGATCAAGAGTTCCGGTGAGGCCTTCGAACGCGTCGCGAAGGAAAGCCAACTCGATCGCGCCTGACGGCCGGCGGGTTGCTGTCGCTATTTCGCCGCGGGCACACCCTATGATGCTCTGAACCGCGCGGATGTCGCGTCGAAGGAGATCAGGGCATGCCGATTTACATCACACAGGGGCGTTACACGCGCGATGCGATCAAAGGCATGATTGTCAAGCCGGAGGATCGCGCCGACGCCATCGCGCGCCTTTTGTCGAAAATTGGCGGGCGATTACTGGGTTATTACCTGACGTTCGGTGATTACGACTTTCTGGCGATCGCTGAGGCGCCGAATGATGTGCAAATGGCGGCCGCGTTGCTGGCGGCAGGAAGTGGCGGCGGTGTCACCGATTTGCGCACGACTGTCGCCATGACATCGGTTGAAGCGAAGGGCGCATTTGCAGCCGCGAGCGATCTTTCGCACGGATTTAAATCGGCTGGGGGAGCCTAGTTTTCGGTCCAACGGAATAAACAAAAGTTTTGCGGCGTTATAGACAACCTGAACAGAAGCCAACGAAAAAAGGGGAGAGAATTCATGCGCACATATTTGCGTTTGGCCACAATCATGTTGCCGGTCCTTCTGGCATGGCCAGCCGCGGCCCAGACCTACCCGAACCGCACCGTCAAAATGATCGTTCCGTTTGGAGCCGGCGGTCCGGCCGACGTGTATGCCCGGGTCCTCGCTCAGCATCTGGGTGAAGAGACCAAGCAATCTTTTATCGTTGAGGATCGCCCAGGTGCCGGTTCCGTCATTGGTACCGATGCGGTCGCTAAGTCAGCACCCGACGGTTACACGCTGCTGGTGATGTCGAACACCCATACGACCAACGAGTCGTTGTTGCCCAACAAGCCCTATCAACTGATGCGCGATTTTGTGCCCGTCGCGACCATCAATTATTCGGACCTGTTGATGGTGATTCACCCCTCCGTTCCGGCCAAGTCCGTCAAGGAATTCATCGAATTGGCGAAGAAGGAACCGGGCAAGCTCAATTATGCCTCGTCGGGTCCTGGCACGCCCTATCACATGGCCGGCGAGCTGTTTAAGGCCATGAGCCAAACCGACATCGTGCACGTACCGCACAAGGCCTCCGGCGACGCCCGCAACAGCACTGTTGCTGGAACGGTTCAGATGATGTTTGACGCGGTGACCACCATGTCCGCGCTGGCCAAAGGCGGGCAGGTGCGGGCACTTGCCACCACAGGTGAGAAGCGCAATCCGCTGACCCCCGACCTGCCGACTGTGGCTGAGACAGTTCCGGGCTACGAGGCGACCATCTGGCTCGGTGTGATGGCGCCGAAGGGAACTCCCAAGGACGTCATCGCCTTCCTCAACACCGCCATCAACAAGGTCATCAATCGGCCAGACGTTAAGGAAGTTTGGCTCAAGCAGGGTGCAATCCCGCTCGTGAAAACGCCCGAGGAGTTCGACGCCTTCCTGCACAAGGACATCGAAAAGTGGGCCAATGTGGTAAAAGTATCGGGAGCCAAGATCCAATAACGCGCGATCCGCGCTAGCATATCGGAAGCCGATGCCGACCATCGATGGCGCGTTCATAAACGGCCTGGTGTCAACGCCGTTGGTGCTCCCGGCCTCATTGGCGGGAGCGCTGGCGGCATTATTCGTCGTTTTCATCGTGTTCGCGGTGCGGCGTGCTGCAAGCACCGGCGGCGCGCGACTGCTGGTTCCGCTGACCGCAATAGCGGTTGCGGCAATTGCCGTGATTGGCGTGCTCGAACGCATGGCGACCAACGAACGGATGGCCGAGCAACGCGCACTGCTTTTGCGCCACACGCAGTTGAGTATGAGTGCCGTGGCTCCCGGTTCTGCGCTTGCCTGCCTCGATGGGGTCGCGGGCGAACAGATCGAGACCGCCTGTGAGAAATCCGTATTCGCCGACGCGCAAAGCGCGGCGAGTGCGGTGGCCTATATCGGGGCGCGCCTGTCGCTGTTGTCCGACGTATTCGCCGCGTCCCAGCGCGGCAGCCCCGACCTGCAATCCGTATTGGCGAGCATGCGCCGCGCCATCGAGCTTGATCGCTATGGGATCGCCGCGCATGTCCTGGCGGAGCGCGACGGATGCACCGCCGAACGCTGCGCCTCCTTCGACCTGTTTCAGGACACGACCACGCTGAAGGCAAACCTCAAGGTGCGCGCTTTCGATACGTATGTGGGGCGATACGCCGCCGATTGGGGCAAAAAGGAACCCGCAGCCGACAAACAGCCACAAGCGGCCGTTCCGGCGCCATCGCCTGTTGCGAGTGCCGGCCCCGAATCGCTCCCGACCGGACATCCTGTCGATCCGCGTTACGATTTTCCCTCGTCCGCTTCCATCCCGCCGGTCAGCATCATGAATGCGGAGCCGCCGGTTCCGAAAGACCAGACGGTAGGGGCGCCGGGGCAGGCGCCTGCGGCGGCCGGCGACAAGGCCGCCAGCAATCCACCTGTGCCCCCGAAGCGTCCACAGGCCCAAGCGGCGACGCCGCCCGCACGCTAGTATCCGGGCCGACATAACGCGGGCCCTCATGTTCAAATCCGTCCTGATCGCCAATCGCGGTGAGATTGCTTGCCGCATTGCCCGTACCGCCCGGCGGATGGGCCTGCGCACCATTGCGGTCTATTCGGAAGCCGATCGGAACGCGTTGCATGTGCGCGTATGTGACGAGGCGCATGCCATCGGTCCGGCTCCTGCCGCACAAAGCTATCTGGTTATCGACAAAATTATCGCGTGCGCCAGCGCCACGCGTGCCGAATGTATTCATCCCGGATATGGCTTTCTTTCGGAGAACGCCGAATTTGCCCAGGCATGCCACGATGCCGGCATTGCGTTTGTCGGCCCGCCTGTCGACGCAATTCGCGCGATGGGCCTCAAGGATCGTGCCAAGGCGATCATGGAGAAGGCCCGGGTTCCGGTCGTCCCCGGCTATCACGGGGAAAGGCAGGAACCAAAATTTCTCAAGCAGAAAGCTTACGAGATCGGCTACCCGGTCCTGATCAAAGCTGTCGCAGGCGGCGGCGGCAAGGGCATGCGGCGCGTCGATCGCCATGCCGACTTCGATGCGGCATTGGAAGGCGCCCAACGCGAGGCCAAGGCTTCATTCGGTGATGCCCGGGTATTGGTCGAGAAATATGTGGCAAGCCCGCGCCACATTGAACTCCAGATTTTTGCTGACAGGTATGGCAATGCCATTCATCTCGGCGAACGCGATTGCTCGCTCCAGCGTCGACACCAAAAAGTCATTGAGGAGTCTCCCGCACCGGGCATGAGCGCGGAATTGCGTGCGACGATGGGTGCTGCTGCGGTTGCGGCTGCGAAGGCGGTTGGGTACGTCGGCGCCGGTACGGTCGAGTTCATTGCCGACGGCTCGACCGGCCTTAAAGCCGGCGGCTACTGGTTCATGGAGATGAATACCCGGCTGCAGGTCGAGCATCCGGTCACCGAGGCCATAACAGGTCTCGATTTGGTCGAATGGCAATTTCGCGTTGCCTCCGGCGAAAAGCTCCCGCTGGTGCAACAACAGGTGAAGTTTGAGGGTCATGCGGTTGAAGCCCGGCTTTACGCCGAGGATCCGGAACACGGTTTCTTACCCTCGACCGGTCAGGTCATCGCGCTGGAGTTTCCCAAATCGGACGGCGTGCGCGTCGACAGCGGTGTTGAGGCGGGTGGGGAAGTCACGCCGTTCTACGATCCGATGATCGCCAAGCTGATTGCCCACGGGAAGACCCGCGACGAGGCCCTTGATCGCCTGGCCGGCGCGCTCGAAGAGACCGTCGTTGTCGGCCCGCGGAGCAATGTTGGCTTTCTTGCGCACCTTTGCCGGGCGCCGGCATTCCGCAAAGGCGAATTCGATACCGGTTTTATCGACCAGAACCTGCCGGGCCTCGGCGCAGTGCCGCAAGAAATCGATCGCGCCGCCGTGGCGCGCGGAGCGCAGGAACTTTTAGCACTGGAGCAGGCCCGTCTCAGTGATGCACAGGAGCGCGAGGCGGACGAGCCTGTCTCGCCAAGGAATTCACCTTGGGATGCCGCCGATGCGTTCCAGCTATCAGGCGCCCGCCGGTTGGCTCTCCCGATCACCGCTGAAGGCGAAACGTTCGTCGCCGAGATTATTTACGGGTCGCAGGGGCTTGTTCTTTCGGTGGAGGGCCTCTCGCCGGCCCTCGATGCGATAGCGTTGTCGAATCACAATGCGGTCTATGTCGTGCGCCATGGCCGGCAGACGAAAGTGACATTGCGCGATGCAACGCTTGACGAGGCTGGGGATCAGGACAAAAGCGGCCTTGTTCGCGCGCCGATGCATGGCAAGGTGCTTTCGATCCTGGTCGAACAGGGCGCGCGCGTTGTCCGCGGCCAGCGGGTTGCTGTCATTGAGGCCATGAAAATGGAGCATACTTTGGTCGCGCCGCTCGACGGGACGGTCGGGGAGATCGCGGTTGCGGAGGATGCGCAAGTGGCCGAAGGCGGCAAGGTTTTGGTCATCGTCGCGACCCCAAGTGAGTAGCCAGGCATGCCGCTTCACCTCATCAAACTCTGTGTTGGCTGCGATTCCGTGGCCGACCTCGAGGATTGGATCAAACAAAAACTGAAAGAGAAAAAGCGACGAGGGCAAAAGCCCGAACACATCCATACGACACGGATGGTGCCCAAGCGCGCGGCGGAACTTACCGACGGTGGGTCGCTCTATTGGGTCATCCGGGGTCAGATTGCTTGCCGCGAGCGAATTCTCGACATCCGGCCTTTTACCGACAAAGACGGCATCGGACGCTGCCGCGTCGTCCTCGACGGGAAAGTCGTGCTGGTTGAGCCACGACCACGTTCTGCATTCCAGGGCTGGCGCTACCTTGAGGCGAAAGAGGCGCCGCGTGATCTCTCGCGGGCCGCGCCGGGCGCCGCCAAAATGCCGGAGAGCATGCGGCGCGAATTGCAGGAACTGGGCCTACTCTAGACCCCAACGTTATCGATCAATCGCGTTTTTCCGAGCCGGGCGGCGAGCAGGAGGCGGACCGGGCCGTCTTTGGGCGACTCGATGGGCATCAAGGTGAGCGCATGACGCGCCTCGAGATAGTCCAGGGTGAATCCGGCAAGATCAACCTCGATCCGTCCAACCTTCAGCACCCGGTCAATCTTCTCGCCGTTTTTGATACGGCCGGCACAATCCTTGAGCACGCGATAAAGCATAGGCGCAACCGCACGCTCGCCGGCGGAGAGATAGACATTGCGCGAGGACAGCGCGAGACCGTCGGGTTCACGCACGGTTGGAACTCCGATCACCTTTACCGTGAGATCGAGGTCGGCTGCCATCTGCGTGATCACACGGAGCTGCTGATAGTCCTTTTGGCCGAAAAGTGCGAAATCGGGCGAGACTTGCGTGAACAACTTGGCGACGACGGTGGCAACGCCACCGAAAAAATGCGGTCTGAATTCATCCTCCAGGCCGACTTTGGCGGGCCCTTCCGGCGCAAGACGAGTCGCAAAGCCCGCCGGGTACATTGCTTCCACCGGTGGCGCCCAAACGAGATCGACTTTCGCTTCACGCAAGGCCTTGAGGTCGGTTGCGAAGCTGCGCGGGTAGCTGGCGAAATCCTCGTGTGGCGCAAATTGGGCCGGATTGACAAAAATTGAAACGACGACGCGCTTTGCGCGCTGTCTTGCTTCGCGCACCAGCGCCATGTGGCCGCGGTGCAACGCTCCCATGGTCGGCACCAGCGCAATCCGCTCGCCGGACTTCCGGTAGAGTTCCAATGCCCGACGCAGCGAAGGAACTGTACGCACAACTTTCAGGCGGGCTGCCATAATTCGAAGCCTTGTCGGCGGATTGTCGCAAAACCGGACTACGACCTAGCAAGGCAGCCCAAAGGGAGCCAAGCAAATTGGTGATCAAGTCGGGATTAACTTGACTAACGTACACTAATATCTTGAGATTTGGCGGTCGTGGGGGGCGGCATGCTGATCCAACCGATCCCGGAAAGTGTCCAGTCTGCGCATGTCGTTGTTCTCGGAAACGAGAAGGGCGGCTCGGGCAAATCTACGACCGCGTTGCACATCGCTGTCGCTTTGCTGAAGGCAGGCCAGCGCGTCGCCACCATTGATCTCGACTCCCGTCAGCAAAGTTTCACACATTACATCGATAACCGGCGCGCCTGGGCATCGCGCGCGCGCATCACACTCGAACTGCCAACGCACTATTGTATCGCGCGCGCGGAAGGCAATTCGCTGGAAGCGAATGAAGCGGAAGAGTTCGCCAACTTCTCCGCGGCGATCAGCGCGATCGAACACAGCCACGATGTCGTGGTGATCGATACGCCGGGCGCCGATACGTATTTAATGCGGCTTGCGCATTCGATGGCGGACACGCTGGTGACGCCGCTCAACGACAGCTTTCTCGATTTTGATGTGTTGGCAACGCTCGACCCGACCAATTTCAGCGTGACTGGCGAGAGCCATTACGCAGAAATGGTGCGCGAAGCGCGCAGACAACGGCGCCTTGTCGACGGCCGGCTCACTGATTGGATCGTGGTGCGCAACCGCCTTTCGACGCTTTCCTCGCGCAACAAGCGCCTCGTGGGCGACGGCATCAACGAATTATCAAAACGCATGGGCTTCCGGTGTATCGAAGGCTTTGCCGAGCGCGTGGTCTATCGCGAGTTTTTTCCGCGCGGGTTGACTGCGCTTGATGACCTCGATGAGGAAACGCTCGGGACGCGTCCCAACCTGTCGCATCTGACCGCGCGCGAGGAAGTCATCACGCTGCTCAATTCGCTGAATCTGCCGCTGTCCGAGAACGGCAAGCGCCGGGCTGCTGCGCGCGCGGAATGGTACTCGGTCATGGACCAGCCGCTGCAGGTCCACGATATTATCCTATAGAACCCGTTAAGCTTGAAACCGGACACGAATGTCGCCATCTGGCACCAGGCGGCAGCGGAAGCCGCGCGGGCGCAGGCATTTCAGTGTAGAATTTCCCCATGAGCAAGGCACCACATCAGCCGCCGGCGCCGGTCTCTTCGAAACCGGAAATCGAGGAGTTTGTTGAGCGCGTTCGCGCGCTGGGGCCGGCGACCGCTCCGGGCACACGTGGCCGATTGATCTTCGCGCTCGATGCCACGATGAGCCGACAGCCGACATGGGATTCAGCCTGTGCGTTGCAGGCCGACATGTTTCGGGAAGCTGCCAGCATCGGCGGGCTCGATATCCAGCTTGTTTATTTTCGAGGTCTGAACGAATGCCGCGCATCCGGTTGGGTTGCCGGCAGCGAACGGTTGGCGGAATTGATGTCGCGCATCGATTGCCGGGGAGGGCAGACGCAGATTGACAAAGTTTTGAGTCATGCCCGGCAGGAGCACGCGCGCCAAAAGGTACAGGCTTTGGTGTTCGTAGGGGATGCCATGGAAGAGCCAATCGACCATCTTTGCCAGTCGGCCGGTGAATTGGGGCTGCTTGGCGTACGGACTTTCATGTTTCAGGAAGGCAACGATCCTGTGGCGGAAAATGCTTACCGTGAAATTGCGCGGCTGACACACGGCGCCTACTGCCGCTTCGACGCAGGCTCGGCGCATCAGCTTGGCGAACTGCTGCGCGCCGTCGCCGCCTATGCGGCCGGGGGAATCAAAGCCCTTGCCGATTTGTCGGCGAAGCGCTCGTCTGCTGCGCATAATTTATTGGCCCAGTTGAAATAGCCATGCCGGCTCTCATCTTCGGTGTTCTGGTTCTCGTGCTCGCTCTGTGGGCGCTCAGCGTTATTTCCAAAGTGGACCCGAAGGTGGCCGCGCGCGTCACGAAAGTTGGCGGCGGCCTGCTTGCGCTCGGCTTTGGTGTATTCCTCGGATTGCGCGGTGAAGTCGGCATTGCCATTCCGCTGGGCGTGTTCGGACTGGGATTGCTCGGATGGGTGCCGTTCGGCCCGGCCGGCTTTTCCGCTCGCACGCAAAAGAGCGGCGGCCAGACCTCGCGTGTGCGCTCGGCCTATTTAGAGCTGGAGCTCGACCATGATAGCGGCGCGATGCGCGGACGCATTCTCGCCGGCCGCAATCAAGGCGCCGCGCTCGAGCAGCTCGACGTCAAGACACTGGTCGAAATGCTGGGCGAGATCGACGAGGAGAGCCGCGCGCTACTTGTGGCTTATCTTGACCGCCGGGATCCCGGTTGGAGTGAGCACGCGCAAGCGGACGCGGCAGCGGGGCGGCATGCCACGAGCTCCGGAAAAATGTCGGAACAGGAGGCCTATCAGATCCTTGGCCTGCAGCCCGGTGCGAGCGCCGACGACATCGGCCGCGCGCACCGCACGCTGATGAAGAAAATGCATCCCGACCAGGGGGGCTCGACGTATCTCGCGGCTCGAATCAATGAAGCCAAAGAAATCCTTCTTCGCAACCATCGCTGAGGTACTCCACAAACTTGACCATCAGCGGCTCCTGGTATTGGCGTATCCCTGGTAGTTTCTTTTTATCCGTCAGTTCTTCAAAAACATGCACGGAATTTCGTTGCGCTTAAGTTGTTTGCAAACGGCTTCCGCCCGCTCCTTTTCCAGCCCCGCAAAACGTGCGCGGAACATGGTCTTTTCGCCCTTGTTGGTTTTTTCGGTGAACGGTTCGGCGCGGCCGAGCAGATCCTTGGCCTTGCTTTGAGCCAGGTCCAGCCGTTGCCTGGCGTCCTTCTCGTCGTCAAAGGCGCCAACTTGGACAAGCCAACCGCTGCGTTTAACCGCGGGCTCGACCGCGGATGCGACCGGCACAGGAACGCTCTTGCTCACGGAGGCGACTTTCGCCGGTAGCGTGCCGAGCACGCCAGGCCTGGCGCCCGGCGGTGGTGCGGCTGCAGACACCTGCGGTGGCGGCGACTGTGGCGGAGGCAGCTGAGGCGGCGGCAACTGCGGGGGAGAGGTCTCGCTTTTTACAGTGTTGATCGTGGTGATGTTCGCTGGACTGGCGATCGCGGGAGCCGGGGTGAGCTGCCGGTTGTCGGATGGCAATGGCGACAGAGATGCCGTCTGCATCGTGCCGGGGTGAACGATGACGGTTTTCACCGTATTCGGCTTGATCGGTTCGGTGGATCCCGGCGCCGGTGCATCGGCAGCCACCGTGGCCGGCGTGGCCGAGGCAACACGCACGGGCGCGGAGCCTGTGCGATCGTCGTCCTTCCCGTCTTTGATATCCCTGCGTGCCTGCGCGGTTTCCCAGCCTTCAACGACCGGCGGAGCCGTCCGTTTCACGGCCGCGACATTGACGTTGCTTTCGATCAGGCCGCGCACGCGCGCGTCGCGCGCATCGGCAGTGCGGCCGCCAAAAACAACCGCAATGATGTGATGGTTGGCGCGGCGCACCGATGTGACGATATTGAATCCGGATTCGTGGATGTAACCCGTCTTGATGCCGTCGACGCCGTCGACCGTGCCGAGCAGATGGTTATGGTTGCGGATCGAATTGCCGCGATAGTCGAACGTGCGCGTTGCAAAATAGCGATAGTAGTTCGGGAAGCGGTCCTGGATTGCGCGGCCAAGGGTTGCCTGATCGCGCGCTGTGGTGATCTGCTGGTCATCGGGCAGGCCGGAGGCATTGCGGTAGGCCGTTTGCGACATGCCGAGGGCGCGCGCCTTCGCGGTCATGAGTTTGGCGAAGCCCGGTTCGTCGCCGCCGAGCGCTTCAGCCACGACGACGGCCACATCGTTCGCCGACTTGGTAACGATCGCGCGAATCGCCGTCTCGACGCGGATCGAATCTCCGGGCTTGAGCCCGAGCTTGGACGGCGCTTGAACGGCGGCATGGGCCGATACCGGCAAGTCGGTGTTGAGCGTGATTTTGCCCTGCTCGAGGCGCTCAAACAGGAGATAAAGGGTCATGATTTTGGTGAGCGAGGCCGGATGGCGCGGGCTGTCGGGATTGCTCGACTGCATGACCGCGCCGGAATTCACGTCGACCACGATCGAGGCGTAGGACGGATTGTAGCTTTCGCCGCTGTTGGAGCGGGCCCGGAAGTGCCGGCGGGCGTCCGCGCTGTCAGTCAGGGCCGCAACGGCGACCACGGCGGTCAGCCCCAGGACGCCCCAGCGCAGGCCACGACGGCCAAAAACTCCCCCACGCGGCATTCGCTCTCCCCAAACCCGTTTTGTGGTGGCGGTCCCCTAGGCCGCTATCGTGGCCGTTTTGTAGCCTACTGGCGTCGCGTCAATTTAGGACGGTAGGAGAACGCGGTTTACAAATTATTAAGCCAATCCCCCGGATTCTAAAGGAGTTTTTGCACTGCGATAAAATCTCTTGACTTATTGTGCAGTGCAATATAAGTTAAAACCATTCCCGGGAGAGGCCGGGTTCAAGTTTCAGCACATTGGCCCCGCATAGCGGGCCGGGAAGGGATCAAATGGTCAAGAATTTAGAGGACCTCCAGCAGGTCAGCAAAGACAACGTTGACGTCACCCTGAAAGCCATGGGCGCTCTGTCGAAGGGCACGCAGGCGATCGCGGTTGAGGTTGCAGACTATTCGAAGAAGGCCTTCGAGGACGGCACCGCCGCTCTCGAGAAGCTGTTCGGCGTCAAGTCGCTCGATAAGGCGATCGAAGTACAGACCGAATACGCCAAGACCGCCTACGAAGGCTTCGTCGCGAAGGCTTCCAAGATCGGTGAGCTCTATGCCGATCTGGCCAAAGAGACCTACAAGCCGTTCGAAACCATTATTGCGAAGGCGAAATAAGTCGCGTCGCGTTGCGTGGTTTGTTTGTTGGTATGTGCAGCGTAGCGTAAAGTTGCGTACGCGTTTGGAATACAAAGCCCGGCTCACGTTGCCGGGCTTTTTGTTTGCCGCGGGCTACTGGGCGATGCGCAATTTCGTCAGTTCGGTTCCGATCTTGTCGAACGTCGTGATGATCTGGTTGGCCGAGGTCAGCAGAGAGAATTTATCGGGATCCGGAAACTTCCTTGCAATGGTTTCTGTTGGCGCGGTGCCGGCGCAGTTCTTGAGAAGCGTCGATGTTGGGTCGCCACCCGTGTTGACCTGGATGGTGTAGAGATTGATGTTGGCGGCGTTGATATTCGCGCAGGTGCCATTGCCGCTTGAGTCGCGCATGCGTGCGTCGACCGCGGTGCTGGTATGCGATCCGTCGCCGTCCCAGCGGTTCTGCGTATTCAACCCGTCCGACAGAAGAATGATTGCATCGACATATTGATAGCCCGCAGCCTTCGCCGGCGCGGTGAAGGGCCCGCCACCGACGAGTGATTGCCAGCCCCACACCAGTCCGATGGGTTGATTAGTGCTGCCGTTGGTGCCCAGGCTGTCGACCAGCGCTTTCATTGCCGACCAGTTGTAGCTGAGCTCCATCATCGCCGGAGGACAGGTAACTTTGTCGTCCGGCGGGAATCTGGATGTGTCGTCGCTCAGGCTCGGCGGCCTGACGGTTTGGTCGAACGCATTTCCTCCGGTAGGAGGCTTGGTGGGCGGGAGCGGCCCACGGTCGGTTGTGCAACCGGACCAGCTTTTGCGGGACAGAAGATCCGGCGTCCATACGGCCACGGTCCAGACGCCTGGCGTCCACACGCCTGCGGTCCAAACGCCCGCGGTCCAGACACCGAAGGTCCAGGTGCCGCCTTTCTGGCTACACTTGCTTTGCGTTGTCCATTGCGACAAGGAGCAAATCCCTGCCGAGTTGCATGCAGATTTGGTCGAGTTGCCGGATATCGAGCAGGTGCCTGCGGACGTGCAACTGCTCTGGCTATTTTTGCCTGATATCGAGCAGGTGCCAGCGTTCGTACAGGTCGATTGCGTCGAGTTGCCGGATATCGAGCAGGTTCCCGCGGCGGTGCATGTGCTTTGTGTCGTGTAGTTCGAAAGCGAACAAGCGCTAACGCAGCTGCTTCTGACCAGGATGCTTCCCGACGTGTTGCATTTGCCATGGGTTGCGTCCCAGGAATTCGGATCAGATTTTGCCTGGTTGTCCCAGTACATCCAATCATCCCAGGTCGAGTCGTAGTTGTTTTCGATCCTCACATCCTTGGCGAATGGTATGATCGAAACATAGACGTCGCCATCGACCGATGCGGCGGATTGCAACTGGCCCAGCAGATTTTTCGTGGCGGTTATCAGCGCACCGATCTTGCCGTCGCTGGCCATCGATCCGGTGGTGTCGAGCACCAGGGCAACGCGCAGTCGCGACGCGCCCCATTTCGCGGTTGAAGTCGCAGTGAGGTTTATCGTTTTGAATCCGAGGATATGCATGAACTCAGTGTCCATATCGGCGGACGCTGAAATCACGACCTGGGAGCCGCCGGTCGTCGAATAACTGGCGTTGACCTTGATATTGGCGGCGTCTGGGCGCTTAAAAAGACCTGCGAAATAGCTCTCAGCCAGTCCTTTCATCTCATCGGTGGTGGCGCTTGCTGCCTTCTTCGACAACATTAATGCCGTGGAGTCGACCGCCAGCTGCAGCGATGTCCGGACCGAGTTGGCGCGGCTCAGATCGACGGCCGCCCCGACCAGCGCGAGGAGTGGAATGAGCGAGAACGCAAACGTGATGGCGACATTGCCGCGGCGCGCGCGCACGAGCCGAAGCCACGCACGCATGCGTTTTTTGGGGCGCTTGATGACTTTCAACATTTGTTTTGACCGGCAGCGATGGTGCTACGCGATCATTGTCGTAGGCCTCGTCTTTGACGGGGCGTATAATTGATTTCTGCAAATGAGACAGGCGCCATCAACCACGGCGCTCTGGCCGCGCGGGATGCTCAACGGCGTCGGTGGTCTAGGTGGTTAATGGCCAATCCGGAATACCACCCAACCTCCAAACGCAGCGCGCTATTGCCGCAGGCGACGGTGGTATTGGAATAAAACGAGCGGGCAATTTCTTGCCCGCTCGTCGGGGTCTCTTACGGTCTTAGTACGCGACCCGCAGCTTGGTCAGGTTGGTGCCGATCGTGTTGAACGTTGCGGTCACCTGGTCCGCCGACGTCAGCAGGTAGAACATGTCGGCGCTGGTGGCGCAGTTCTGCAACAGCGTCGAAGTCGGATCGCCACCCGTGTTGACCTGGATCGTGTACAGCTGGATATGCTGTGCCTTGATGTTGTCGCAGGTCATCTGCTCGCGTGTATCGATCGAGTTCTGATCGGTGTACCAGCGGTTCTGCGTGTTCAAACCGTCGGTCAGCAGAATGATGACTTGCGTGTACTGGAACGTTTGATCCAGTGGCGGCACCGAGAAAGGTCCGCCGCCGACCAGCGACATCCAGCCAAGCTGCAAGCCGATCGCCTGGTTGGTATTGCCAGCCGGTGACATGTTGTTGACCAGCGTCGCCATGCCCGTCCAGTCGTAGCTCAGGCCTTTAACAGCCTGCGGACACGAGCTGTATTGCTCGGCCGGGTAGAGCGACGACCAGCGTGGTGTCGTCGGGTCCGGCGAGACAGCATTGACGTCGTAGCTGTACGTCGTGTCCGGTCCACTTAGTCCACCCAGGTTGCTGGGCGAGGCCGGATAGCCGCGATCCATCACGCAACCATTCCAGGTGTTGTGATTTTTGGGCGTCCAGTTGCCGTGGGTCCAGGTGAAGGCCGTGAACGTTGCGGGAGTCCAGACGCCAGCTGTCCACGTTCCGGGCGTCGATGTCCAAACGCCAGCCTGCCACACGCCACCGTTGTTCTGACACGAGTTCCGCGAATTATACTGTGACTTGGTGCAGACGTGCGCGTTCTGGCAGTTGTTCTGCGAATTCTGGCCGGCGATGCTGCACGTTCCGGCATTGTTGCAGCTGTTCTGAGTGTTGTGGCCCGACAGGCTGCAATTGCCCGCCGACGTGCAGCTGCTCTGCGAATTGTTGCCAGAAATGCTGCAGGTTCCGCTGGAGTTGCAGGTGCTCTGCGATGTCGTGCCGCCCACGCTGCAGGTGCCGTTACCCGTGCAGTTGTTTTGCGTGGTGTAGTTCGTGTTGCTGCAGACGCCTACGTTGGCAAAGCATTTGCTCCGGGTGTTCTGGGTGTTGTGGGCCGTCCCGCCAGCGTCAGTGCATACGCCATTGGTGGCATTCCACGAGACGTTGTCGCTTCCCGTCGCATCCTGAATCGTCCCTCCGGGATTGTTGACATTGCTGTCAACCGAAGAGTTGCCCCAGTAAACCCAGTCAGTATTGTAATTCCCGGGCCCGACGTTCACGTCCTTCACGAACGGTATGATCGACACATAGACGTCGCCCGGCGTTGTCACCGCATTCTGCAGCTGCGTGAGCAGATTTTTTGTCGCGGTCTGCATGGCGGCCATCTTGTTGTTGTCCGCCATCGATCCGGTGTTATCGAGCACGAGCGCCACGCGCAGCCGCGTGATGCCCCACTTTGCAGTGGAGGTCGCCTTCACCGTGAACGTGTCGAAGCCGAGAACTTTCACGAACTCGGCCGGGAGCTGCGCCGAGGCATTGAGGACGATCTGGGAGTTATTGCTTGGATCGAAGGTCACAACGACCTTGATGTTGTTCGCATCGAGCTTGGCGCCCGTCACTTGCGGCGGGTCGAACAGCTTGGAGAAATATTTGAGCGCGTTGTCATTGCGTTGGGTGTCGGTGTCGGTCGCCGCTTCCTTCGACAGCATCAGCGCGGTCGCGTCGAGCGCCGCCTGCATCGAGGCCTTGACCGAATTGGCGCGGCTGTAATCGACGGCGGCGCCCACGAAGGCGATGACCGGCAATGCAACGACGAGAAAGGTGAGGGCGATATTGCCCCGCTGATCGGCCCCGAAGGCCGAGAGCTTCCGACGAAGATTCTTCCAGGCGATCATCATGGCGATCCACCAAACGAGAAATGAGTTGAACCCGGGTACGTGATAGGCCGCGTTGTTAAAGGGCTGGTGTACGGTTAGGGGCCAAATCCGGCAGCAGCAGTAAGGCTTGGCGGCGTCTGTCCGGACTTAGTTGCGTTATTTCAGGGACTTCGCTGGTAAACGTCATTTGCTGAGAATGCCGCGAATGCCACACAGTTTATTATGCGCGTCGTTAACGTGCGGTTGGCCGAACGCGCGAATCTCGCCATCCCGACTAAAAATCAGCGGCGCCGAGGCGTCCCGTGCCGGGACACCTCGGCGCCGCGATATTGCTTGTTACATTGCCAGGCGAAGCTTCGAGAGCGACGTGCCGATCTGACCGAAAGTGGTCACCATCTGCCCGGACTCCGTCAACAGGAAGAACTTGCCTGCGTCGGTGGCGCAGTTCTGCAGCAGCGTCGACGTCGGGTCGCTGCCGGTATTGACCTGCACCGTGTAGAGGGTGATGCCCGCGGCCTTGATGTTGTCGCAGGTCTTCTTTTGGCGGGTGTCGATCGAAGACGCGCTCGTGTACCAGCGGTCCTGGGTATTAAGACCGTCGGTCAGCAGGATGATGACCGTCTGATACTTGTAGTCAGTATCGATCGGCGGAACCGTGAACGGCGCGGCCGTCAAGGTTTGCCAACCGAGCTGCAATCCGATCGCCTGGTTGGTATTGCCGTTCGCCGTCATAGTGTCGATTGCGGCATTGAGCGCAGTCCAGTTGTTGCTCAACCCCATCACGGATGCCGACGGGCAAGACGAATATTGCTCCGCCGGATACAGCGTAGCGCCTGCGACCGGGGCGTCATTTTTCGTGTCGAAGTTCTGATCGCGGTCAGTGACGCAGCCGTTCCAGGTGTTGTGGTTCGCCGGCGTCCACACCTTGCTGTGCGAGACGCAGTTGGTCTTGTTTTTATAAGTCGTATTGCTGCATTTGCCGTTGACCTCTTCCCAGAGATCCCAGCGTACCCAAGGTTGATTGTAGTTGGATGGGCCCACGTTCACATCCTTCACGAACGGAACGATCGAGACGTAGACGTCTTCCGGATGAACGGCTGCCGCTTTGAGCTGGGTCAGCAGATTGTGCGACGCCGTCTTGAGTGCGCCGATCTTGTCGGAATCGGTCATTGACCCGGTGTTGTCGAGCACCAGCGCCACGCGCAGCCGCGTGTTGCCCCAGGTCGACACCGACGTCGCCGAGATGTTGACCGTGCTGGCAATGACGCTGATGAAGCTCGTATTGACGGTGGCCGAGCCGCTCAGTGTCAGTGTCGATCCGCCCGATGTCGTGAAATTCGGAGTGACGTGAACGGATGACGGGACCACGTCCGGATGGCTGAACAGCGCGTTGAAGGTATTCGTGGCCTCGGTTTGCAGTTGGTCCTTCGATTCCATTGCCGCGTCTTTTGAGAGCATCAACGCGGTCGAATCGAGGGCGACCTGGAACGCCGAACGGGCGGCGTTCACCTTCGAATAGTCCATGGCAACGCCGACGCCGATCATGAGCGGCAGGGCAACGACGGCGGCGAGGGGGGCTACACCGCCCCGGGTGTTGTCGAGAAAACGGGCTAACATGCGGATTCACCCAATATTGTGGAAACTACCTACGACCAGAGTTCCTCCATATGGGGGTACCCGCCTTGAGAAAACGTGAGAAGGACGGCGCGAATTTGGGGGAAAGTCGCTTCAATTTGCCCGCAAACGGGTTGCGATCGTTTAAGCAATAGCTATCTGGATCTGGCGTGCAAAACGGCAAAACTGTGGGCCTTTGTCCCGGAACGGGGCACCCTTAAGCGAATTGCCGGGTTGGAATCGTTGTCTGTGCGTCCTTATGATGGTGCATGGCGACGCGCTGGCGCGACTATGGTGCAACGTCAAGGAATGTCATCACTGCCACGGCTAGACATGAAGTCTCCAGCGCATAACACCCGACCAGCTGCCTCGGTTTTGGCGGGCGGCATTGCGCCGCGGATGGCGGACGACGATCGCAAGCGCCGGAACGAACCGGGCGGACCTGGTACTGCGGTCATTACAAAGACCAAGCCGCAGACCAAGCGGCCGAACATGTACCGGGTGCTCATTCTCAATGATGACTACACGCCGATGGAATTCGTCGTGCACGTTCTGGAGCGATTCTTCGGCAAGGATCACGAAGCCGCCACAAGAATTATGTTGCATGTCCATCACCACGGGATCGGCGAATGTGGCGTCTATACGTATGAAGTCGCTGAGACCAAGGTGACACAGGTGATGGACTTTGCGCGCAAACATCAGCATCCTTTGCAGTGCGTGATGGAAAAGAAGTGAGATTCGGAAGCGCTCAATACAAATGAACTGGAAGATCTGAATGCCGACATTCTCCCGCAGTCTCGAACAATCGCTGCATCGTGCGCTTGCGCTCGCCAATGAGCGGCATCACGAATACGCGACGCTCGAGCATCTGCTTCTCGCGCTGATTGACGATCAGGACGCGTCCGCGGTCATGCGCGCCTGCAATGTCGATCTCGACAAGTTGCGGCGCAGCCTGACGGCGTATCTTGAATCGGAACTTGAAAATCTGATCACTGACGGTGCGGAGGACTCAAAACCGACGGCCGGCTTCCAGCGCGTAATTCAGCGCGCGGTCATTCACGTGCAATCATCGGGACGCGAGGAAGTGACCGGCGCTAACGTGCTGGTGGCGATCTTCGCGGAGCGCGAAAGTCACGCCGCCTATTTCCTGCAAGAGCAGGACATGACGCGCTACGACGCCGTCAATTACATCAGCCACGGCATCGCCAAGCGGCCGGGCCTGTCGGAGTCGCGCCCCGTGCGCGGCGTTGAGGAAGAGGCCGACACCAAAGGCGGCGACGAACCCAAGAAGAAGGGCGATGCGCTCGAGGCCTACTGCGTCAATCTCAACAAAAAGGCGAAGGACGGCAAGATCGATCCGTTGATCGGCCGCGATTCCGAGATCAACCGTACGATCCAGGTTCTGTGCCGGCGGCAGAAAAACAATCCGCTGTTCGTCGGCGAAGCCGGCGTTGGCAAGACCGCGATCGCGGAAGGTTTGGCTCGCCGGATCATTCACGGCGAAGTCCCCGACGTGCTCAAGAACGCGACGGTCTTTGCGCTGGACATGGGCACTCTGCTTGCCGGCACGCGCTATCGCGGCGATTTCGAAGAGCGTCTCAAGCAGGTGATCAAGGAGATCGAAGCCTATCCCGGCGCAATCATGTTCATCGACGAAATCCACACCGTCATCGGTGCCGGCGCGACATCCGGCGGCGCGATGGATGCGTCCAACTTGCTCAAGCCGGCGTTGGCTTCGGGCACGATCCGCTGCATCGGTTCGACGACCTACAAGGAATATCGCCAGTACTTCGAGAAAGACCGCGCGCTGGTGCGGCGATTCCAGAAGATCGACGTCAATGAGCCGTCGGTGCCGGACGCGATTGAAATCCTGAAGGGCCTCAAGCCGTACTTCGAGGAATATCACAAGCTCAAGTATACGAATGAGGCGATCAAGGCGGCGGTCGAACTGTCGTCGCGCTACATCCATGATCGTAAACTGCCCGACAAGGCCATCGACGTGATCGATGAGTCGGGCGCGGCGCAGATGCTGCTGCCGGAAGGCCGCCGCAAGAAGACGATCGGGATCAAGGAAATCGAGACCACGATCTCGACCATGGCGCGAATTCCGCCGAAGACCGTATCCAAGGACGACGCCGAGGTGCTCAAGCATCTCGAGCATACCTTGAAGACCGTGGTCTATGGTCAGGACAAGGCAATCGACGCGCTGTCAGCGTCCATCAAACTGGCGCGCGCAGGCCTGCGCGAACCGGAAAAGCCTATTGGCTGCTACCTGTTCTCCGGCCCAACCGGCGTCGGCAAGACCGAAGTCGCAAAACAACTTGCGGCTTCGCTCGGCGTGGAGCTGATCCGCTTCGACATGTCGGAATACATGGAGCGGCATACGGTTTCGCGTCTCATCGGCGCGCCGCCGGGCTATGTCGGCTTCGACCAGGGCGGCTTGCTCACTGACGGTGTCGATCAGCATCCGCATTGCGTGTTGCTGCTGGACGAGATCGAAAAAGCGCATCCCGACCTGTTCAACGTCCTGCTTCAGGTCATGGATCACGGCAAACTGACCGATCACAACGGCAAGTCGGTCGATTTCCGCAACGTGATCTTGATCATGACCACGAATGCGGGCGCGTCGGACATGGCTAAATCCGCCTACGGCTTCACGCGGACCAAACGCGAGGGCGACGATACCGAGGCGATCAACCGGATGTTCACGCCGGAATTCCGTAACCGGCTCGACGCCACCATCACTTTCGCGCATCTGTCGCAGGACGTAATTGCCAAGGTGGTCGAGAAATTCGTGCTGCAGCTTGAGGCGCAGCTCGGCGACCGCAACGTTACGATCGAGCTCTCGGATGAAGCGAGCCGCTGGCTGATCGCCAATGGCTACGATGAGCTGATGGGTGCGCGGCCGATGGCGCGCGTGATCCAGGAGCACATCAAGAAGCCGCTGGCTGACGAGGTGCTGTTCGGCCATCTCAAGAATGGCGGGCATGTGCGGGTCATTGTCGACAAGGATGAAGAAGGCCGCGACAAGCTGGGCTTCCAGTTTCTTGACGGCCCGATCACGCCGAAGCCGGAGAAGCTGCCGGCGCGGCCGAAGGCCAAACGACGGCCACCGCGGCCAAAACCCAAGCGCGGCTCGGTACCGAAGGTGCCGCTGGCTAAGGTCTAGACGGCGCATACACACGATATCGGCAAGTGATCTGCAAGTTATCTTGATGGCCGGGCCACGCGCCCGGCCTTCGCATTTTTGCGGGGCGCGCATGCATTGGCCGCGACCCAGTTGCGGTGGTGGTCGCGCTATGGGCAGGCTTAGATCATGGCCGCGCCCGTCTCATTCGATTCTGATTCCGCCGCTTTCTTCAGCGGCGTCAAATCGGCCTGGACGTCGGCATTCTTCCTGGTGCTGGCGGGCACCTATATCGGGATCGGCGCACTGGCGCACAGTTTTGGTGTCGGCGCGTGGTGGTTCGCGCTCTCGACCGTGCTGGTGTGGGCGGCGCCTGCACAAGTGATCCTGATCAGCGCGCTCGGTGGCGGCGCGCCGTTGCTTGAAGTGGCGCTGGCGGTGACCCTGAGCGCGATCCGGCTTTTCCCGATGGTGGTGGCGCTGCTGCCTTTGCTGCGCGGGGAGGGCACGCGGCTGCGTGACCTGCTGCTGCCGACGCATTTCACCTCGGTCAGCATGTGGGTGGAATCGCTGCGGCTGTTGCCGGCCGTCCCGCGTGAACGGCGCATCGCATATTGCAACGGGCTATCGGTCGGTTACATGAGCACGGCCGCGGGTTTCGGCTTCGTCGGCTATCACCTTGCGGCCGAACTGCCGCCGCTGCTGGCCGGCGCGCTGCTGTTCCTGACGCCGATGTCTTTCCTGATGTCGACCGCGCGCAACGCGCGGCTGATGGTGGACCGGCTGGCGCTTGTGATCGGTCTGGTGCTCGGAACGGTGTTGGCCGCAAAGCAAGTGCAGTTCGACCTGATGTGGACAGGGTTTGGCGGCGGGACGTTCGTCTATATCGTCCATCGGCTGCGCGAGGCTGCCGCATGAGTGCCGCCTGGAACGAGCTATGGCCGTATTTCGTACTGATCATGGTCGGCTATCTGCCGAACGAGATATGGCGTGTGCTTGGCCTTGTGCTGGCGCGTGGACTTGACGAGGATTCCGAAGTCGTCGTCTGGTCGCGCGCGGTGGCGACCGCAATCCTTGCCGGCGTCATTGCCAAGCTGATCCTGTTTTCGACAGGCGCCCTCGATACGATTCCGCTCTGGGTGCGGGTGGCGGCCGCGGTGTGCGGATTCCTGGCCTTCCTCGCAGGGAAGCGATCGGTGTTCGTCGGTGTCGCTGCCGGGGAAATAGCTCTGCTGATAGGCGGCTTTCTGTTCGCCTCCTAGGCATCAACCATCGGCGAGGGCAGCGGCGAGCTTCTTGGCGTTTTCGGCCAGCACGTCCGGTTTTTCCTTCTCGCTGGCGGGCGGTTTCATGGCTGTGCCGGCCTTGCGCGGAATGACGTGGAGATGCAGGTGGAACACGACTTGCCCGCCCGCGCCCTCATTGAATTGCTGGATGGTGATGCCGTCAGCGGAAAACGCCTTGATCGCGGCTTTGGCAATCTTTTGCGCGACTGTTGCGACATGCGCGAGGTCTTCGGCGCTGATATCGAGAATATTGCGGGCCGGGGCCTTGGGCAGCACCAAAGTGTGGCCGGGCGCGCGGGGCATAATGTCGAGGAATGCGAGTGTCTTGTCGTCCTCGTAGACTTTGTAGCAAGGCAGCTCGCCGCGCAGGATCTTGGCGAAGATGTTGTTCGGATCGTAGCTCGGCATCGGCTCCCCCGGTCACTCTTGTTCGACCAAATCCTTACGGAATGGCGCGGCCGCCGCAAGCTCCTCGGATGCAGCTTGTACATAAGCGCGCTCACGCGCGAGATAGTCGGCCACCGCCCGCCGCAGCGCCGGATTGGCGATAAAATGCGCGGAATAAGTGGTGTGGGGCAGGTAGCCGCGCGCGAGTTTATGCTCGCCCTGGGCTCCGGCCTCGACCCGCCGCAGCCCGTGCGCGATCGCGTAGTCGATGGCCTGGTAGTAGCAAAGTTCAAAATGCAGGAACGGGTGATGCTCGATCGCGCCCCAATTGCGGCCGTAAAGTGTATCGAGACCGATGAAATTGATGGCGCCTGCGATCCAGCGCCCGGCACGGCGGGCCATCACGAGCAAGATCCGCTCGCGCATAGTTTCGCCGACGATGGAAAAGAACTCGCGGGTCAAATACGGGCGTCCCCATTTGCGCGAGCCGGTTTCCATGTAGAAGGCGAAGAAGGCGTCCCAGATTGCCTCGGTCAGGTCGCTGCCGGTGAGCCAGCACACCTTGATACCCGGGCTCAAGGCCTCCTTGCGCTCCCGGCGGATGGTTTTGCGCTTGCGTGATGCGAGCGCCATGAGAAAGTCATCGAAAGAACCGTACCCACCGTTCTCCCAGTGAAATTGCTGGTCTGTT